>Ga0315331_10004196_pt1 | contig 10887 bp, 7 predicted proteins | sample M160m34915metaG_FD_203456 | JGI IMG/M metagenome (GOLD analysis project Ga0315331, IMG submission 203456) | Ammonia-oxidizing marine archaeal communities from Monterey Bay, California, United States - M1 60m 34915 | ecosystem: Environmental > Aquatic > Marine > Intertidal zone | place: USA... | reverse complement strand
CAGAAGTGAGAGCATATGAAATTCCTCAAGTTTATTTTTCTATTTATAGTCTACTCAAATTTTTGTTTTGGCCAAAATTTAGATTCATTGTATGTTTCCAAAATTAACGATACGATAGTATCTAAAATTTTATCCGAAAAAAGAGCCTTTGAAATTCAGCTACCGAGATCATTTGACAAAGATGATAAGATAAAATACCCGTTAATGATAATAATGGATGGAGATCATTTATTTAATATGGTTTCTGGTACGGTAGATTACTTGTCCTATTGGGGTGATATTCCAGAAAACTTGGTTGTGGGTATAAAACAAATTGATTCCAGATTCAAAGACTCTAGTGTTTTTGACAATATTAATAATACTCCGATTACATCGACTGCAAATTTTTATGATTTTATTGTTCAAGAACTAATACCATACCTCTCAAAAAATTATAGAGCGTCTGATTTTATTATAGTTTTAGGACAGGAACGGACTGCTAATTTTATTAATTTCTTTTTGTTAAAGAATGACCCACTCATAAGGGGGTATATTTCTATAAGTCCTAAATTCTCAAAAAATATGAAGGAATATTTGATTGATAATTTAAGTCGGACCAATGCTAATATTCTTTACACTGTTTCTTCTTCAAAACAAGATTTTGAAACTATTTATGAAGATGTTGTAAATTTTTCTAATTCATTAGATTCTGTTAAAAATAAAAGTTTGAAATTTAAATCTTTTATTTATAATGAAGAAAATCATTATACTCTTCCAACATTAAGCGTTCCAAGATCTATCCGCGAGACTTATTCACTTTACAAAGATATAGACAAAATTGAGTATGATTCGATAATCTCAAAGTTGGAATCATCACCTATTGATTATTTAAGGGAAAAATATAAAAACATAAAGAGTTATTATGGTTTAGAAAAAAAAGTTTCAATGAATGATTTTATGGCAATCGAAGAATATATAGAGTCGAAAGAACAATATAATTATTATGACGAGCTTTCTAAATATGCAAATGAATTTTATTCTGGAACAATTTTACCAAGTTATTACAAAGGTAGATATTATGAAGAAACCGGAGATCCTGAAAGAGCTATGAAAATTTATAGATCTGCATATAATATGAATGAAGTTCAGGGTTTAACAAAAGATTATTTACTAGAATTAGCAGACAGAATTCAAGATGATTTTAATTTTTAATTATGTCAAAATTGAAAAGTTCTTTTTATTGTCAAAACTGTGGAGCTCAATATGCAAAATGGCAAGGTCAATGCAATAAATGTAATTCATGGAATTCAATTACAGAGGAGTTCATAGAAGTCTCTAAAAAATCATTGTGGGATCATACAAAATCAGACCTAAATAAAACTAAAAATACTCCAAAATCCATTGATGAAATTAAAATTAAAGATGAATACAGGATTAAAACAAATGATAATGAGTTTAACAGAGTACTTGGTGGAGGTATAGTACCCGGTTCAATCACACTTTTAGGAGGGGAGCCAGGTATCGGAAAAAGCACATTGTTTTTACAGCTCTCACTAAAAATTAGACAAAGAGTTTTATATGTTTCTGGTGAAGAGAGTGAGAGTCAAATTAAAATTAGAGCCAACAGAATAAGTTACTCTAACAAAGATTGTTTAATCTATGCAGAAAATAAATTGGAAAATATTTTTTCTCAAGCTGAAAAAACTAAACCAAACTTATTAATAATTGATTCAATACAAACTTTAACCACAAGTTCAATTGATACAATGCAGGGAAGCATAACCCAATTAAAAACATGTACTGCTGAGTTAATAAATTTTGGGAAAAGAACCTCAATCCCAATAATGTTAATTGGTCACATCAATAAAGATGGTAATATTGCTGGCCCAAAAGTTTTAGAACACATGGTAGACACCGTATTACAATTCGAAGGTGATAGAAATCATTTGTACAGAATTTTAAGAGTTAAAAAGAATAGGTTTGGGTCAACAAATGAAATAGGAATATACGAAATGATTAATGAGGGGCTGAAAGAAATAGTTAATCCGTCAGAAATTTTAATCGGCAAATCAGATCAAAAATTAAGTGGCACCGCTATATGTGCATCTGTTGAAGGCTCAAGACCATTCCTTGTTGAGGTACAAGCGCTGGTTAGTTCTGCAGTATACGGCACTCCTCAAAGAAGTTCAACAGGTATAAATTCTAAAAGACTTAATATGTTGTTGGCAGTATTAGAAAAAAGAGCAGGCTTTCATCTAGGATCAAAAGACATATTTATAAATATTACAGGTGGACTGAAAGTTGAGGATACAGGAAATGATTTAGCTATAATTTCTGCAATTATGTCTTCAAATAATGACATTAGTATTCCAGAGGAATATTGTTTTGCTGCAGAAGTTGGTCTTTCTGGTGAAATTAGACCAGTTAGTAGAATTGATCAAAGAATTAAAGAAGCCGAAAAACTTGGATTTTCCAAAATATTTGTTTCAAAATATTGTGACGTAATTTCTTCTAAAAAAATCGAAGTTGTTTATTTGACAAGAATTGAGGATTTGATAGATCACATTTCATAATTGTTAAACTAAATTTAGTATTTTCGTTGACTCGGTAAATTTTTCAAATAACCAATGAATTTTAACGAATATAAATATTTAGACCTTCCAAAAATTTCTGAAGAAATACTTTCCTATTGGAAAAAAAATGAAATTTTCAAAAAATCTGTAAATAAGACCTCAGGTAAAAATCCATATATATTTTTTGAAGGACCTCCTTCGGCAAATGGGCTTCCTGGAATTCACCATGTTTTAGCTAGATCAATTAAGGATATTTTTTTAAGATTTAAAACTATGAAAGGTTTTTATGTACAGAGAAAAGCCGGATGGGACACACATGGTTTGCCCGTTGAGCTTGGAGTTGAAAATAGTTTAGGAATCACAAAGGAGGATATAGGTAAAAAGATCAGTGTTGAGGATTATAATGAGGAGTGTAAAAAAGCAGTCATGAAATACACAGATATTTGGAATGATTTGACTTTAAAAATGGGATATTGGGTAGATGTTAATAACCCATACGTAACATATACTCCTAAGTACATGGAATCTGTTTGGTGGTTGTTAAAACAAATTTATGACAAAAAACTTATGTATAAAGGTTATACTATTCAACCATATTCTCCAAAAGCAGGAACAGCAATTAGTTCTCATGAGTTGAATCAGCCAGGTACATATCAAGACGTTTCTGACACAACTGTCACTGCTCAGTTTAAACTTCTAAACAAAAATTTACCTGATTTTTTAAATAGTGATACAGATATTTTTGTAATAGCATGGACAACTACTCCGTGGACTCTGCCAAGTAATACCGCTTTGACCGTAGGTCCAAAAATCAAGTATTCTTTAATAAGATCATTTAATCAGTATACAGGAATAAAAGCTGACTATATTGTTGCAGAAGATTTAATTTCAAAACAGTTTTCAAATGTATATTATGAATCTGATAATTTACAAGATTTAGCAGAATATGAATTCAATTCAAAAAAAATTCCTTTTGTAAAAATAAATTCCTTTTTGGGTAAAGAATTAGAAAATATCAAATACGAACAATTAATTGATTATGCAGTCCCCTATGAAAACCCAAAAGACGCTTTTAGGATAATTTTAGGTGATTTTGTAACAACCACAGATGGTACCGGAATCGTTCATACTGCACCTACATTTGGTGCAGATGATGCATTAGTAGCTAAATCTGCAAAACCTCCGGTCCCCCCAATGTTAGTAAAAGACTCGAATGGTGATTTGGTTCCCTTAGTTGATTTACAAGGAAAATTTAGACCTGAAATGCGCGAATTAGCTGGTAAGTTTGTAAAAAACGAGTATTATGAAAAGGATAATGTCCCAGAAAAGTCAGTTGATGTTGAAATTGCAATTAAACTAAAAATAGAAAATAAAGCTTTTAAAGTAGAAAAATACAAACACAGTTACCCAAATTGTTGGAGAACGGACAAGCCTATTTTGTATTATCCAATTGATTCTTGGTTTATTAAAGCCTCTTCCTTTAGAGATAAAATGGTATCATTAAACAAGAAAATTAATTGGAAACCAAAATCAACTGGTGAAGGTAGGTTTGAGAAATGGCTTGAAAATGTTAACGACTGGAATCTTTCAAGATCAAGATTTTGGGGCATACCCCTTCCAATTTGGAGAACTGAGGATGGAAAAGAAGAGATATGTATAGGTTCTGTTGAAGAGTTGATTAACGAGATTGAAAAGTCTGTTGATAAAGGTTTTATGAAGGAAAATATATTTTATGAATTCAAATTAAATGACTTGTCAGATGAAAATTACTCAAAAATAGATCTTCATAAAAATGTTGTTGATAGTATAATCTTAGTTTCAAATTCTGGAAAGAAAATGAAAAGAGAAGAAGATTTAATAGATGTTTGGTTTGATTCTGGAAGTATGCCTTATGCTCAATGGCACTATCCATTTGAAAATAAAGAAAATATAGATAGCAATAAATTTTATCCTGCTGATTTTATCGCTGAAGGGGTTGACCAAACGAGAGGCTGGTTTTATACTTTACATGCAATCAGTACAATGGTATTTGATTCTGTATCATATAAAAATGTTATTTCTAATGGATTGGTACTAGACAAAAATGGTCAAAAGATGTCAAAAAGGTTAGGAAATGCGATAGATCCGTTTAAAACCCTTTCTGATTATGGACCTGATGCTACAAGGTGGTATATGATTTCAAATTCAAATCCTTGGGATAATTTAAAGTTTGACATTAACGGAGTTGATGAGGTTAAAAGAAAATTTTTTGGAACACTTTATAATACCTATTCGTTTTTTGCCTTATATGCCAATATTGACAACTTTAATTATAAAGAAAAAGAAATCAAATTTGAAGAAAAACCTGAATTAGACAGATGGATTATTTCAGAATTAAACACACTTATTTCTAAAGTTGAAAAATTTTACGAGGATTATGAACCTACAAAAGCAGCTAGAGAGATATCTAATTTTGTTATTGACAATTTGAGTAATTGGTATGTCAGATTAAGTAGAAGAAGATTTTGGAAAGGAGAATATGAGCTTGATAAAATTTCTGCATACCAAACGTTATTCAATGTTTTAGTTGAAATATGTAAAATTTCTGCACCAATTTCCCCTTTTTTTATGGACAAAATGTTTCAGGATTTAACCAGAAATATTGACGAAAAATTTTCAGAGAGTGTTCACCTTGAAAACTTTCCAGTTTCTGATGTCTGTAAGATTGACAAAGACTTACAAGAAAAGATAAACTATGCACAAATAATTTCTTCTCTAACCTTGTCATTAAGGGCAAAAGAAAAAATTAAGGTAAGACAGCCTTTAAATAGGATTTTAATCCCAGTTGAAAGCTTAAATAAAAAAAATATAATTAACTCAGTTTCAGAAGAAATTAAGAGAGAGGTTAATGTAAAAAATATAGAATTTATTGAGGGAAAATCTGATTTACTTGTAAAATCAATCAAACCTAATTTTAAAAAATTAGGTCCTAAATACGGAAAGTTCATGAAAGAAATTTCCTCTCAAACTAATTTACTTGAAAACACCAGAATTCTAGAGTTGGAAAAAACAGGAAAAATTGATTTAATTATTGATAAAAAATCTATAACTTTCAACGTAGATGATTTTGACATTTCCTCTAAAGATATTGAAGGTTGGTTGGTAGCTAACGAAGGCAATATAACTGTTGCATTAGACATCACCATAGACCAAGAATTAATGGAAGAAGGAATTGCAAGAGAAATTGTTAGCAAGATTCAAAATTTGAGAAAATCAAACGGTTTTGAGGTTACTGACAGAATCAGTTTAAATTTCTCTGGTGATTTTCAAATTGAAAAAGCTATTAATAACAATTTAGGGTACGTAAAATCAGAGACACTCGCAAATGCTGTACAGTTTAATGCCCAGCATGAGGGCGGTCATGAAATATTTTTTGAAAAATTAAAAACTAAAATATTTATAACTAAAGTTTAAAACCATGAGTAAAGATGTAAATATTAGATATTCAGATTCAGATTTAGCAGAATTCAAAAAGCTAATAAATGAAAAAATCGATAAAGCAAAGCATGATTTAGAATTGATCAAGAGTGCTTATATGAATGATCATAATAATGGGACTGAAGACACCTCTCCAACATTTAAAGCTTTTGACGAGGGCAGTACTGTTATGAGTAAAGAATCAAATTCACAATTAGCCTTAAGACAAGAAAAGTTTATAAGAGATTTAAAAACCGCCTTGATTAGAATTGAGAATAAAACTTACGGGATATGTAGAGTTACCGGTAAGCTTATCTCAAGTGAAAGACTAAAGCTTGTACCTCATGCTACTTTGAGTATTGAAGCCAAGAATATGCAGAGATAGCTGAATCCTTTTTATATATTAGAAACATTTCGTGGTATATTTGAGTAATGGAAAAGAGTACTATTTCTGAATATTTAAAAAACATTACGACTTCCCCAGGTGTTTATAAATTTTTGAACAAGTCAGACCGAGTAATTTATGTTGGAAAGGCCAAAAATTTAAAAAAAAGAGTCAGATCATATTTCACTGGAAAAAAAAGTGATGAAAAAACAAGATCCTTAGTTTCTAACATTTCACGTATTTCAGTTGTTTTGGTAGATACTGAGTCAGACGCACTTCTTTTAGAGAACAATCTAATAAAGAAATTTAAACCTAAGTATAATATTTTACTGAAAGATGGGAAATCCTATCCGTGGATATGTATAAAAAATGAAAGATTCCCTAGGATATTTTTAACCAGAAAAATAATTAATGATGGTTCAGAATATTTTGGTCCGTATACAAATATTAAAACAATAAATACTCTTTTGGATTTGATCAATAATATATATCCAATTAGGAAGGGGAACTATAATTTAAATCAAAAATTTATTAATGACTTAAACAATAAAATCTCTTTAAGGGTTTTAGAGAAAAAAAGCCACTTTATTATTTTGGGATTTGAAACTGAAAATCACAATTCTAAAAACTTAATTTCAGAAAAAAATTATAATCATGTAATAAACTCTGTAAAAAATATTTTAAAAGGTAGGTTTTCAAAATCAAAAATTCAGTTAAAACAGCAGATGATAAGCTTTTCAAATAAAGAAGAATTTGAAAAGGCATTAGAATGTAAGAACAAACTAAAGGCATTAGAAAACTATCAATCTAAATCAATGATTGTTAGTTCAAGAATAAAGAATTTAGATATTTATTCAATTATTTCTAATAATAATTATGCTTTTATAAATTTCACTCAGGTTTCTAACGGGTTTATAATAAGTTCCTTCAACACACATGTAAAAAAAACAAATGTGACTGAAGATCAACTTATACTTGAACAGTTGATTTCTCAGATTAAAGTTAAATTTAGATCAAAATCAACCGAATTGTGTTCAAATATTTTTGTTGATTCGATGGATTATAAAAAATGCATTATACCAAAGGTAGGTGACAAAAATCATTTGTTGCTAATGTCAATTAGAAACATTAAAAATTATAAGATTAATATTTTCAAATCGAATAAAAATCTTGAAAATTTAGATTCATTTCAAAAGATATTGAAAATATTAAAAAATGACCTAAACATGAAGACTCTTCCAAAACACATAGAATGTTTTGATAATTCAAATTTTCAAGGAAGTTTTCCTTCATCGGCATGTGTTGTTTTTAAAAACGGAAAGCCTTCAAAGAAAGATTATAGACATTTTAATATCAAATCAGTTTCTTCTCCAGACGATTTTGCCTCTATGGAGGAGGTTGTTTTTAGAAGGTACTCTAGAATGATAGATGAAAATAAAAGTTTACCAAACCTAATAATTATTGACGGAGGTAAGGGGCAATTATCCTCCTCAGTCAAATCTTTGAAAAAATTAGGTATTGAACAAAAAATCAGCATTGTGGGTATTGCCAAAAGGCTAGAAGAAATATATTTTTACGGTGAAAGCACTCCGCTTTATATTGATAAAAGATCTCCTTCTTTAAAATTAATTCAAAAATTAAGAGATGAAGCACACCGATTTAGTTTGAGACAATATAGAAATAGAAGAGATAATTCTTTTTTGGACAGTGAATTACAACGAATTCCAGGTGTAGGAGAAAAAACATTTTTGAATCTAATGAAAAAATTCAAGTCTTTGAAAAATATAAAAACACAAAAAATTGAAGAACTTAAACAGATAGTAGGAAGCAAGAAAGCCAAAATAATTTATGATCATTTTAACTCTTAAAAATACAATAAGATATTTTCTTTTTTTGATAGCATTTTTGGTTTTTAACAATTCCAATTCTCAAAATAAATATGCATTTAAATCTGGAGAATGGTTAAATTATAAAATTTCATATAGTGGTTGGTTTAAAGCTGGAGAGGCAACTGTTAACCTAACTCAAAATAATAAAGACCGATTCCATGCAAAAATGATTGGCCAAAGTACTGGTCCCATAAACCTATTTTTTAAGGTTTATGACAGATATGAAAGTTACTTCGATAAGAAAAACATTATTCCAATTAAATTTATAAGGAATATAAACGAAGGTGGTTACACTAAGAATTTAGAAATACTATTTAATCATAATTTAAATGAGGCAAGGGTTAACGATTTTAAAAGAAATTCGTCAAACACCTTTTCTTTAATTGAGAATTCACAGGATATGGTTTCCGTTTTCTATTTTTTGAGAAATTTTTATAGTCTTGAAGATTTAGACCAAAATAATGAGCTAACAATTAATATGTTTTTTGATTCAGAGAATTATAAATTAAAAATCAAGCATTTGTCCACTGAATATATAAATACTAATTTTGGAAAAATTTTATGTTTCAAAATTCAACCTTATGTTCAGTCTGGAAGAGTTTTTAAAAAAGATGAGAGTTTAACCATGTGGATTACTGCTGACAAGAATAGGATTCCGATTAGGATAAAGGCAGATTTAATCGTCGGATCCTTAAGAGTTGATTTAGAATCTTTTAGCAATCTTAATAACCCTTTTGAAATTAAATTTAATTAAATGAAAAGTGTTTTAAAAGTCATAACAGCTTCAATTTTAATTACACTTTTTTTATACCTGATCTTTTTTCTATTTGGTAAGGCTTCTTCATTAATTACATCTGAAATAAAGCTAGAAAAAAAGGAAAATATTGAGTTTGGATTAAATTTAGACAATTTTTATGTTTCTAGGGATACAATCAGATTTGGAGATAGCTTTGGTGAGATTTTAATTCAAAAAAAAATGACTTACCCTCAAATCTATAAAATCGTTGAAAAAATAAAAGACTCGTTTGATGTAAGGTGGCTAACAGCAGGAAAGCCATACACAATTCTTTCCTCAAAGGATAGTTTAAGCACACCTCAATACTTTATTTATCAGCCTAATCTGTTAAATTATGTGGTAATAGATTTTTCAAATTTTGATTCAATCAATGCCGCTAATAAGAAAAAACCATTCAAAATAATTAAAAAATCCACTTCTGGTGTTATAAATAATAGTTTGTCTGAAACAATGGACCAAAATGGTTTGCCATGGGAATTGATTAATCAATTATCAGATATTTATGCTTGGACAATTGATTTTGCAAGAATTCAAAAAGGAGATAAATTTAAAATCATTTATAATGAAAGATATATTGAGGATACAATATTAGTTGGGATTAAAAGTATAGATGCAGCTTTTTTTGAGCATAATAATGAAGAATTATATGCTTTTAATTTTGTTACAGATTCAGTTAAAAAAACAGCAGAGTTTTATGACGAATCTGGAAATAGTTTACAAAGAACATTTTTAAAATCTCCGTTAAGATTCAGCAATATTTCTTCTCGATATAACTTAAAAAGAAGAATTGCTTATTATGGAAATAAAGTTAGGCCTCACAGGGGTACTGACTTTGCAGCGCCAACTGGAACACCAATCATGGCCACTGCTGATGGTAGAGTGATCAAGTCTTCATATACCAGAGGAAATGGTTACTATGTTAAAATTCAGCACAATGATAGATATTCAACCCAATATTTGCATATGCAAAAAAAGGGCAGGATAAAACAGGGAAAATATGTAAAGCAAGGCGATGTTATTGGTAAAGTAGGAATGACAGGAAATACTTCAGGCCCTCATGTTTGTTACAGATTTTGGAAAAACGGTGTGCAAGTTGATCCATTTAAGCAAAAATTACCGCCAGGCAAGCCTGTTCCTAAAAAATTAAAGTCTAATTTTGATGAAGCTATAATTCCGTTAAAAAAATTATTAGACGAAATAAATTAAATTTTATGTCGCTGACATCTATAAATCCTAAATTAACTAAAGCTTGGCCAAAATTACAAGCTCACTTCAATGAGCTGAAGAATGATCATTTTTATGACTATTTCAAAAAGGATAATGGAAGAGCTGAGAAATTTATTATTTCTTGGAACAAATTTTATTTTGATTTCTCAAAAAATAAAATAAAAGGACAAACAATATTACTTTTTGAAGAGCTTCTAAATGAAATAAACTTTAAGAGCTCCGTTGAAAAATATTTTTCTGGAGAAAAGATTAATACTACTGAGTCGAGATCAGTATTGCACACTGCTCTAAGAGCTGACAAAGATGATAAGATTTTTATTGATGATTTGAATATTGTTACTAAAATTTCAGAAGCTAAAAATAAAATGAGGTTGTTTACTGAAAATATATTATCTGGATCTCATAAAGGATTTAAAGGAGATCAAATAGACACTGTTGTTAACATTGGTATTGGAGGATCAGATTTGGGCCCTTCCATGGTAATTGAATCTCTTAGACATTATAAAAATCATATAAATACTCATTTTATAAGTAACGTTGACGGAGATCATGTAATTAATATCCTTGAAAAAATTAATCCCG
>Ga0315331_10004195_pt1 | contig 10888 bp, 7 predicted proteins | sample M160m34915metaG_FD_203456 | JGI IMG/M metagenome (GOLD analysis project Ga0315331, IMG submission 203456) | Ammonia-oxidizing marine archaeal communities from Monterey Bay, California, United States - M1 60m 34915 | ecosystem: Environmental > Aquatic > Marine > Intertidal zone | place: USA... | reverse complement strand
CGCGGTCGGGTTCAACATGCGGTGGATCCAGTCCAGAACGCTCGGGGCTGAGCCCTCGATCCAGGCGGCGCCGGTCGGATCGGTCCAGGCGTTGTAGATTTGACCCCAGAGCCCGAAGTCGCCCCAGGCCGGCCTTGCCCCGAAGAGGTAGGGGCGCGTCGCCAGGTGGGCCTCGAGCTGGACGAGCGCGTCGCGGAACGAAGCCTCGATCTGCGGTGCCGTCACGTCGTTCGAGCCGACGAAGGAGACCCGGCCCTTCATCCGCTCGATCACCTTGGCGCGGATCGCGATCCGCGCGGACTCGTCGCCCGCCGGCGCCATCGACGTCGCGATCCGGCCCCCCGCCGACAGACAATCTTCCTCACGCGCCCAACGCAGGTGGAACATCCACTTATTGCCCCACTCGTCTCCGAACTCCTCGAGCAGGAGCGAGACGAAGGCCGCCGCAGAATCCTCGGGATGGGTCGAGGGGTCAGGAAAGGCCGTATCGATCGCCTCCATGATCGGCGTCGAGTCCTGTAACCCTTGCTCGTCCGGCGTCACGACCAACGGGATAATCGGGATTTTTGCGAATTTCTGGTAGTCGGCCATCGTCTCCGCGTTTCGCACGATCCACTGGTGCGGGATCTGCTTGTAGCGGAAATAGGAACGGATCTTCACGGAAAAGGGCGACAGCTCCGCCCCGTAGATTCGATACCCACTCGACATCGTGTCTCCTCGCCGGGCCTCGGCCCCTTCCCTGAGCCCTTTCCGGGCGCCGCTCATGATGGCATCGTGACATTTCAGCTGCCATTCCTTCCGACCTTCCGAAGGCCGTGGCGCAGAGCCCTCCGGATCACCCGCGATCAGAGCCGGCTCTCTCCCCGTTCGATCTGGGCGTAGCCCTCGGCGGAGAGCCGGACATAGCCGCCCCTTCCTGAATCTCGAAAGTAGACGGCTTCCGGAAAGGCTGCCGGGTCGAAGCCCTGCTGCACCAGGTCGACCTTGCGATGCTTGAACGTCCCGGTGATCTCCATCTGCGGCAGGAGACGCACGAAGACCGGACGCGCGTAGGGCGCGAGCTCCGACTCGACAGTCTGTCCGAAGACTTCGAGGTCGAAGTCACGATTCGTGACGAGCGCTGCCATCCCCGCGCGCCCGTCGGCCCCGGGCACCTCGACTCCGTAGACGTTGGCCTCTTCGACTCCCGCCACGACGGAGAGTACCTCGGCGACCTCGTTCGTGGAGACGTTCTCGCCCTTCCAGCGAAAGGTGTCACCGATTCGGTCGACGAAGAAGAAATAGCCGTCCGCATCGAGTCGCAGAAGATCGCCACTCCGGAAATAGACGTCCCCGTCCTCGAGACCATCTCGCAAGACCTTCTTCTCGCTCGCCTCCGAGTCGGTGTAGCCCTCGAAGCGCGATCGCTCCGAAATTTTCACGACGAGTTCGCCGGGCTCACCCGGCGTCACGCGGACACAACGGCCGGCCGCATCCCGCACGAGAGACTCCGACTCCACGTCGAATGCGAGGATCTCGATGCCCACGGCCTTACGAAGAAACGCTGGCATATGACCCACTGCGCCGACTCGACCGTCGACGTTGAACAGAGCGGTATTGCCCTCCGTGGCGCCGTAGAACTCGACGATCCGTCCGATCCCGAAGCGCTCCTGGAAGCGCGACCACACCTCCGGTCGCAGGCCGTTTCCGACCACGACGCGAATCCGATGGCGCCGCTCGTCGGGGTCCGGAGGCGAGTTCAGCAGGTAGCGGCAGAGTTCACCGATATATTGGAAGGCCGTCACGCCATGTTCGACGCAATCACTCCAGAAGCGCCCTACCGAGAATTTTCGGGCGATCACGAGCGTACCCCCCGCAAAGAGAGCGGAGCCGACGGCCATCATCCCGCCGGCGCTGTGATAGAGGGGGAGGCACACGTAGAAGCGATCGCTCGGCGTGAGCTTCTGGATCTTGCCGGAGGCGCCACCGGCGGCGATCGCCTTGGTGTGACTCACGTGGGCCGCCTTGGGCAAGCCCGTCGTCCCGCTCGTATAGATCAAGAAGAGCCCGTCACCGCCGCGGCGCGACTCACGCAGCGACTCCGCCACCGGCGCAGCGGACTGTGCGGCGAGCACCCCTTCGAAAGAAGCCGCGCCGGGCAGCGCGGACGCCAAAACCTTGGGGTCGACCGCGCCCCCCGCGCTCCCGCCTGCCACCAGAACGATGGGTGCCTCGGGCATCTCCGGCAGCGCCGAGGCCGCCGACTCGACGAGCTCCTCGCCGATGATCCAGTGGCGCGCATTCGCTTCCCGAAGACAATGCGCCAGGCGCTCTCCCATCAGATTCGTGTTGAGCAGAGCCGTCACCACGCCGACCCGCGACAGCCCGAGCCAGATCGCGATGTACTCCGGCCGGTTCTCCATCAGCAGCGCGACCACGTCGCCTCGCTCTAGGCCTTCGGAGCGCGCCCAAGCAGCCGCGCGATTCGCAAAGGCGTCCAGCTCGGACCAGGTCATCTGGCTCGCCTCGCCGATCAGCGCCACGCGATCCGCTCGACGCGCGACGTGTTCGGCCAGGAGATCGGAGTAGTCGATCTTCCGATGCGCCGCGCTCCGCCCCATCAGCAAAAGCACGGGCACGAAGGACCGGAGAAAGCTGAGATTGCTCTTCAATCGGGCGATCACACTCACGCGACATCCTCCAGCGTTCGAATCCGCTCTTGCAAACACGTACCGACGCTTCCACTCAGGCTAGGACCAGATCATAACCACGCTTAGCGAGACGATGCCGCGGCGCATACGACATCACAGGCTCCCAGCCGGTCCCAGCGAACGCGGCATCCACGCTCGCTCGACCGGCCGCGTCGAGGTCACGATAGGCGTCGACGACGCGATGCAACATCCAGAGCGAATAGCTCTGCGCGACTCGGGATAGCTTCGTGCCGCGCAGGTCTGCCTCGATCGTCCCGACGCGACGCTCCGGCACCTTCCCGACTTCGCCTTCACGGTCGAGCCAGTCTTCGATCGCCTCCGCCATCGCCAGAAGGATCGGCGCAGCGTCGCGGCCCATCACCGCCAATACTTCGTAGAGCGAGTCGCCAAGGCCGTCGCCATCTACCCACTCGCCCTGGTCCTCCGCGCCAGGCATGTTGCAGAACTCGATCCAGCGCACCACCGGCAGCGCGGTCTCGAGCAACAGCCGGCGAGAGCCGAGATCCGTGTAGAAATGGGCATAGGCCGGCCCCATCAGCGCGCAGTCCGCCAGGGACGTGCGCGCCCCGAGCAGATAGTCGTGGGACTCGAAATGCGACGAGAGAGCCGCGAGCAGCGCGTGGAGATGCGCCTCGATCGCCGGCCCCGCCTCGGGCGTCGCCCCCACCGCGTGGCGCGCCTTCACCATCTGGTCTGCAGCGCGGTGGCCCTGCGCGACCGATCCGGTCATCGCGCCGAAACGTCGGCGGGTCATCGCCTCACCGTCCTCGGTCCCCCAGCGCGTATGCATCGCCAGCGTGAGCGCAAACTCGTCGGCGTAGAGCTCCACCAGGGCACAGACCATCCTCAACAGGGGCGAGGCCGGTCTGAGTGGGGGGCTCGGGTGATGCTCTTCGAGGCGATCGAGGATCTCGCTCGTGTCCTGCCAGAGTTCGCCCTCGGGCGTCGTCACAACCGGAATGAAGGCCATCCCCGTCCGCTCCAGAATCATGCGGATGTCGGCGCGCTTCTCCTCCATGAAGAGCCGCTTATAACGCATGCCGACTCGCACCTTGGCCGTGAAATAGGAGACGTCGAACCCGTGCAGGACATAGGGGCGCTCGGTCGGATTCATCTCTTCGCTCCAATCCATCGACGAGGGACACACCGCGGATGAGGATCCCTGGATGATATGGCACAAAGTATGTCATAATTTTTAAGATGGTCACCAGCAGCGAACCCGAGACTGACGGTCGCATCCAACGCTCCGAGCGAAGCCGGGAAGCGATCGTGCGCGCAATGCTGAACTTGATCGGCGCCGGAAATCTCTCCCCAACCGCACAGCAGGCCGCGGCCCACGCGAACGTGGGTGTCCGAACGGTCTTCCGACACTTCTCCGACATGAATACGCTATTCGCCACGATGCATGAGCGACTCGAAGACGAAATCGAAGATCTCTTCGTGAAACAAGAACAGACGGGTGATCTGGGCACGCGCGTCGAGAAGCTCGTCGCGCGTCGAATCACGCTCTTCGAGCATATCGCCCCCTACGAACGATCTGCGGCTCTCCACCGCCCGCGTTCCGCTTTTCTACAGCGCCTCCACGAGCGCAGCGTCCGATCGCTGCGCAGGGACCTACTGTTTTGGCTACCCGAACTCGGCGCCGCCGCCTCGCCCACCGCACAAGCAATCGAGATGATCCTCTCCTTCGAAGCCCATCAACGCCTCCGTATCGACCAGAAACTGAGCGTCCCCAGGACCCAGGCGGCGCTCCATCAGAGCGCCCATGCCCTCATGAAGGGCCTCCCGCGGGCGAATTAGGGAGATCGAATGCCCCCGTCCTCGACACCCATCCTACTCGGTGCGGTCGGCTCCCCGTATAGCCGCAAACTCCGCGCAGTCTTCCGCTATCGGCGCCTCGCCTATCGCTGGATCCAACAGGGCACGCCTGAATCCGCAGGGCTTCCCAAGCCCCGGGTCGTGCTGGCACCGCAGCTGATCGAACCCGACGCCTCCGGCCAACTCGCCGCGCGCACCGACACGACGCCCCTGATCCGTGAACTGGAACAGCGATTCGGCAACGACCGCTCCGTCATTCCCGAGGACCCCGCGATCGCCTTTCTCGATGCCCTCGTCGAAGACTATGGCGACGAGTGGCTGACCAAGGCGATGTTCCACTACCGCTGGGCCTTCGCGCCGGATGCCGAGAAGGCAGGGAAGATCCTGCCCCGTTGGGGTGGATCCCAGAGCCCCGACGAGTCCCTCGACGCGATCGGTGCGACGTTCTCCAAGCGCCAGATCGATCGACTCTGGGTAGTCGGATCGAACGCGACGACGGCGCCCCTGATCGAGGCGAGCTACGAGCGCTTCCTCCTCCTCATGGAGGATCACCTGAGAGCACATCGCTTCCTGCTCGGTGACCGCCCCGGAGCAGGCGATTTCGCCCTCTATGGACAGCTCACGCAGCTCGCGCTCTTCGACCCGACCGCCGTAGCAACGACTCTCCGCGTGGCGCCTCGGGTCTACGCCTGGACGGAGCTGGTCGAGGACCTCTCCGGCCTGGAGCCCGAACCGGATCACTGGTTCTCCCGCGACGCACTCCCCGACACGCTCCGCGCGCTGCTCCGTGAGATGGGGCGAGTCTATCCCCCCTTCCTCCTCGCCAACGCCACAGCGCTCGAGGCCGGCCACGACGAAGTCGTCTGCGAAATCGACGGCCAGCGATGGACCCAGCGCCCCTTTCCCTATCAGGCCAAATGCCTCGAGTGGCTGCGCCGCGACTACCGGGCTCTCGGCACGAGCGACCGTGCCTTCATCGGGCAGGTGATCGCGGGAACCGGCCTCGAAGCGCTCTTTGACTAGCGTCTCGAAACGAGACTAACGGGCCGCGACCGACTGTCTCGGGAAGTTCACGAAGATGGGGGAAGACCAGGCGCGCTCTTCCGTCTGCGCCAGGCACTCGTCGTCAGCCGGGCGTCCGAAGCAGGGGTCGACCTGGACACAACGGCCGTTCTCGTCCTGCCGGCAGCCGAGGGGATCCGCCGCGACCGCGTCGCTCGGCGCCTCGATCGCGCGCGCATAATAGAGCACGTCCCGCGCGGCGCTCGAGTAGTCCTCATCGACGAAGGTCCCCACACAACCGGCCGGATCCCCGTCACAGGAGATGACCTTCCAGGGATCCTCTACTAGCCCGACGATCTCTTCACTCTCGGAGCGTTGAGGGCGGATCCGTACGACCTCGATCCGCGTGATGGCTCTTCGCGTCATCAAAGGATTATAACATTCGCCCTGACAGAGTCTCTCGAGACGCTCCTTACCGAGTGCCTGCTGTGCGCCGAATCCACAGCCCGGGTTCTGCTCGAATGAGCCTACGGCCTTGACCTGAAAGATCGGGTTCTCCGACAGTTCGACCTGGCTCCCCATCGGAATCGGACCCCGGCCCGAACCGTTCAGCAGGTCGAACCAGAGCAGGATGCGAGGTCCACTCGTCCCATAGACCTCCTTCCGGTTCATCCCCTCCCAAATCGAATCCCGGTCGCGGCCCGAGGCGTGCACGGCAGCGAGCCCGCCATTCAGGAAGAAAGAGGATCCCCGCTCTGCCTCGAAGGCGGAGAGCGGTCCCGCGGTGGAAGGGTCGAAATCGAAGGGTACGGCCTCACTCCCGTATTCGGGCGGGCTCAAGACCATGCCGACCGGTGTGTTCACAAAGTTGCCGAAGCGACCCTCGGTGAACTCGGTTCGCGCGACTTCCTTGTAGCCCGTCCCGGGGCGCGCGGAGTGGTTATCACTGGCTGCAATAAACCCGAAGTCGAAACGGAAAGGGCCCCCGTCTCCGTCTTCACGACCGAGCGCCATGATGTACTGAACAGAGCTCTTGGGTCGATGATTGAAGGAAGGCTGGAAACAATCGCGGCATTGCCCCGCGTCCTGCCAATCGGCCACGGTCGACGCGGGAACCACGTTCGCCCCGCCGTTATTAGGCGCCTCGACGAAGAGCCGTCTCGCGGTCACGGCGCGGTCGGCACACTCGTCCACGGCCTCACCTTCCATGAGACAGCGCTCTTCGATGATCTCTCCCGCCCGCCAGCAACTCGGGAGGTAGCCGTTCGCCGGCTCTGGGCAGAACGCGGCGCCCGTCTCGTCGAAGGCGATCTCCTCGAAAGGACGGAATTCTTCAGAATTCCCATGCCCCGAGAAGACCTCGATCAGGCGCTGGCGATTCGGATCGTGATCGACCGGCGTGAGCTGCTTGTCCCAGGACGATCCGAGCGGCGTGTAGAAGCCCCAGCTCGTCCCGTGAGGAATCACGATCGAGTCGAACCCCCAATCGTCGAGCTTGGCGAAGAGCGCGCCCGGCGTCGCAGCGGATTCACGACAATCGTCTGGCAGCTCCCGGACCGGAACACCCGACGGACAATCCTCGGCCTCCATCAGCTCGGCCTGATAGGTGGCGAAATCCAGTCCACCCCGCTTGCGGTCGAGGATCCCATAAGCGCCCATCAGCGCGGCAGAGGGGAGCTGGTCGTTGATGTTCTCGACCCCGAGCGGCAGCCCGGCCGCGATCGGTCGCGTTGGAATCTCGACGTCGTCGAGGCCCCGGACGATCACGTTCTTGTGGCCGTAATGGGTCTCGGGCGTCGCACCGACCTGGGTCCACTCCCAGCCCAGATAGGTCACCAGGTCCGGGTTCGACTCGTCGCCCGCGATGTCATTGCATTGCCGAATCGCGTCGATCGTCTCGCTCCAGCGCCGCGGCGTGAGGGTGATCGCGTGGTCGTTGATCGACCAGAAGTCCAGGGAGGAGCAGTGGCGCGCGAAATCGCAGGCGTCCGCGACCGGGTGGGCACCCTCCCCCCCCGCCATCGGCAGGCTGAGAGTGAACGCGTCAAAGGAGAACGTGGAGTGGACGTGCAGGTCGCCGAAGAGGATCTGCTTGGGTCGAGCGACCCCCACGTCGAGGGCGGACTCCCGAACCGTGTCGGTCTTGAACTCGATGAGGGCCGGCGATGCAGCCCCCGCGGAAGGTTCCCCCGCGTGTTGAACACCGCTGAAGAGCCCGACCCCCGCCGAGTAGGCGACGGCGTAGAGCAGCCCTCCAACCAAGAGCAGAATCAGCACGAGCTTGCGAAGCATTCGAAACCCTCCTCCGAAAGCGGCGGTCGGCTTTGAGACGGCGAATAGCCCAATAGAGCGCGGATTCTAGCGAGCCTCTCTGGTTCGACAGGCAGAATCAGCTCCTCGCGCCGAGGCGAGAGGCGAAGGAAGGAAGAGAGACGCGCCTCAGTCCACCGCGTCGAAGCGCTTCAAACCCTGGAAGCGTCGCACGTGCCAATCCGCGTCGCCGAAGAGGCCATTCAAGACGCGCAGCCGTTTAAAGAAGAGCCCCTCGTCCTGCTCGTCCGTGACGCCGATTCCGCCAAAGAGCTGGATCGCGTTCTCCTGGACGAACCAGCCACCGTCGGAGAGCTGCAGCTTTGCCGCAGAGACGTCGGCCTTGCGAAGCTCTGCGTCGCCCTCGTCGACCTGGAGGCTCGCCAGGATATTCGCCGAGCGGCAAAGCTCGAGTTCCGCGTACATATCGACGGCCTTATGCTGCAAGGCCTGGAAGGAGCCGATCGGAACGCCAAACTGCTCGCGCTCCTTCAAATACGCCACCGTGCGTTCGAAGAGCTCCTGGACGACGCCAAAGCCCTCGGCGCAAGCCGCCGCCGCACCGCGATCGATCGCTCGCTCGATCGTTCCGAGCGCTTCTCCCGCTCGACCGAGCAGTCGCTCCGCGCCGACCTCCACGCCCTCGAAGCGGAGCAGCGCGGTCCGCTGTCCATCCATCCCGGGCACGCGCACTCGAGTCAGCCCCGGGGCCTCCCCGTCGACGACGAAGAGCGAGAGACCCGCCTCGTCGAACGGGTCGCCCGCCGTGCGGGCCGCCACCACGATTTGGTCCGCGGCGTGGCCGTTCAAAACCCAGACCTTCTCGCCGCGAAGGGACCAGCCGTCCCCGGAGCGCTCCGCCTGCGTCTGACAGTCGTTCAGGTCGTAGCGGCTCTGGACCTCGGCGTAGGCGAAGGCCAATGAGGTCCGCCCCTCCATCATTGGAACGAGAAAAGCCTCACGCTGGGCTTCGGTTCCGAGCTCCGAGAGGATCCCTCCGGCCAGCACGGCGGAAGCGATGACCGGCTCGGGCACGAGCCCGCGGCCCAACTGCTCGAGGACCAGCGCCAGATCGAGGAAGCTCCCCCCGAATCCGCCCTGCTCCTCGGGGACCTCGATGGAAAGCCATCCCTGCTCGGCCATTTTGGCCCACATCGCGGGCTCCCAGCCGCGCTCACTCTCCCGAAGCTTTCGGAATCGCTCCACGGGCGACTCGTTCGCCACGAATTTGGCCGCCTGCTCGACGATCATCTGCTGCTCTTCAGTGAGGTCGAAATTCATCGGATCAGGCCCCCGGAAGGCGAAGCATCTGCTTCGCGATGATGTTCTTCTGGATCTCGTTGGACCCGCCGTAGATCGTGGTCGCACGGTCATAATTGAATTGGGAAGCGACTGCCTGCTGAGAGGCGGGCAGCGCCTCCTCAGGCGAGTCCAGCCACCCCATCGCGTTGTGCCCCATCGCGTCCATGCACAGCTCGTCGGCCTCCTGCTGAAGTTCCGTCCCAACGATCTTGAGCACGGAGCTCTCGGCACCGGGCGCGTGGCCCAGCTGCGCCGCCGAGAGCTGGCGCAGGTTCAGGATCTCGATGGCCCGAAGGCGCATCTCCTTGCGGGCAATGCGACCGCGGAACGCGGCATCGTCGAAGAGCGTCGCGTTTCCGACCGGCGTGTGCTGAGCGATTCGCTTGGCCCGCTTGAGGCCTCGTGCCGACTCGGCGATGCCGCCGATCCCCGTCCTCTCGTGACCGAGCAGCGCCTTCGCCATCGTCCAGCCGCCCCCTTCCGGACCGACCCGGTTGGCCTGCGGCACGCGCGCGTCCTTGAACCAGGTCTCGGAGAAGGCGTAGGTGCCACCCGTGGTGAGGAAGGGCTTCACATCGATGCCCTCGGTGTTGTGGATGTCGGCGAGCAGGAAAGTGATGCCCTCCTGCTTCTTACCCTCCCCACTCGTCCGACAGAGGACGAAGATCCAATCTGCGTATTGCGCGTAAGTCGTCCAGGTCTTCTGGCCGTTCAGGATGTAGTCATCGCCGTCCTTATCCGCGCGGAGCTGGAGATTGGCGAGATCGGAGCCCGCGTTGGGCTCGGAATAGCCCTGACACCAGATCTCTTCCCCGGCCAGGATTTTCGGCAGGAAGCGTTCCTTCTGTTCCGGCGACCCATATTGAATGAGCAGCGGCCCCACCATGCTCAATCCGAAGGGCGATAGATTCGGGGTATTGGCTCGCACGCATTCTTCCTGGAAGATCGATCGCTCCGCGACATCCCAACCCGGTCCTCCGACCTCCTCGGGCCAGTTCGGCGCGATCCATCCCTTCGCAAAGAGGATCTTGTGCCATTCCATCACTTCGGAATGTTCGAAATTCGCACCGTCCTCCGCCCGCTTCCGCATCTCCGGCGGCAGCGCCTCCACGATCCAGGCCCGCACTTCCTCGCGGAAACGCTCCTGTTCTGCGGTATGGGAAAGCTCCATCTAATGCTCCTCTACGGTGCTCGCGATGCCGACAGGGGCAGCGGCCGAGCGCCGAGTCTTCGCGCCGACGCTTGATCAAAGCCGTCAGGGCTTTCGGATCGGGTGAAAAACCGGGCCGGGATAATGGCCTCGAGCCCGATCGCCTCAGAGCATACCCATCGATCCGGCCCTAGGAACGTAGAGGGCGTGACTTCAGGTCAAATGCCTCGCTTCCTGGACACCCAAGGGCCGACGCCCCCTCGGGCCCAACCGGCCCCAAAGAATCGAGTCCTGGCGTGACGCTTCCTGACCTAACGGAGGGTCTCGACGACACGCCTGATCCCCCGCGTGAGAAAAGACAGATCCTCGGGCGCGATCGTGTAGGGCGGCATCGTGTAGACGAGCTCGCCGAAGGGTCGGATCCAGATCCCCTCCTCGACGAAGGCCGGCTGTACGACGGACATATCGACGGGCTCGTGGAGCTCCACCACTCCGATCGCACCCATCACGCGCACGTCGGCCACCGCGGAAAGCGCGCGACAGGGCTCGAGTTCGTCGGCGAGCTGCGCTCCGATCGCGGGCACTTGATTCTGCCAGTCCCCCTCCTCGAGCAGGT
>Ga0315331_10004192_pt1 | contig 10896 bp, 8 predicted proteins | sample M160m34915metaG_FD_203456 | JGI IMG/M metagenome (GOLD analysis project Ga0315331, IMG submission 203456) | Ammonia-oxidizing marine archaeal communities from Monterey Bay, California, United States - M1 60m 34915 | ecosystem: Environmental > Aquatic > Marine > Intertidal zone | place: USA... | reverse complement strand
ACGCACAAGTTTATCCTTTTATTGGATAAGAAAAACTTTATGATGAATTGATTGATTTTGATATAACTAAAAAATGGATTTTGTCATCAGGTTTAGTAGTTTCAAATTCTGAAAATGAAAATTTAGGAGGTGTTCATTCCTATTATGATGAAAAGCAACAAAATTATGGTTTTCTTTATCCTGAAATTACAGGTTATTTTCTTAGTACACTAAATTTTTTGAATAATATTGAAAATAATACAAAATATGTTGAACTATCAAAAAATTCTGCAAATTGGTTAATGTCAATATATGAAAAATATGGAGGAATAATTCAAGGAATTTATGATAATAATAATCAAAAAAAATTTGTTTACTCATTTGATATTGGAATTTGTAGTAACGGAATTTTAGATTGTTACAAATTAACTAAAGAAAATAAATATCTAGATTTTGCTCAAACACTATTGTCCTGGATTACTAATGAAGCAATACAAAATAATGGAAAAATTCAATCAGTCAAAGATCTTGAATCTAATAAATTTTTTGAAGAAAAGAAATATTGGTATAAACAATATGGTTGTCTTCATTTAAAGACATCAATGACATATTTGAAAATGTATCAATTAACAAAAAATCAATCTGATTTAACATTGGGAAAAAAAATTCTTAATCAATATTCTTTATTTCAAAAAAATGACGGAAGCTTTTCTTTACATGAAAATGATTCAGTTGTTCATATCCATTCCTTATGTTATGCGTTAGAGGGACTGATTTTTGGATATTACATAACAAAAGAAAAAAATTATTTAAAAATTTGTGAAGATGCTTTAAAATGGTGTTCTTCAAAAATTGAAAATGATGGAAGTATGAATTTGTGGTTTAACTCTTCTAATCCTTCCTCAAAAACATCTTACCAAATTGCACAATTGATCAGATTAATGATATTATGTGATAAAGCTACAGGAAATGAAATTTTTCATAATGATATTGAAAAATTATTTAATTTTATGAAAAAACTCCATGTTGTTAATGGTTCCCAAAAGATATTGGGTGGTTTTTATGAAGAGTTTTACAAGTCGTTTTTAAAATGGAAATTACGATATAATGTAAATTCATGGGGAACTCTTTTTGCATTACAATCAATTTATTTTAAAGAAAATTATGATTCCCTTTCATTTGAAGAATCTGTAGAATATCTTTTTTAATTTTATTTTATATATTTTTGATAAAGTTCTAATTCTTTACTTTCCATTGAATCCCCTCCAATCAATTTTGCAATTTTAAGTGATTTTGAGATCAATTTTTCTTTATATTCTGAGTCTGAAATAATTTTTTGAAAAGTCTTAGAAAATTCTTGTGGATCATTTTCTACAAAAACAACTGCTTCATCAGTAATTTCTGAAAATGAATCTGAATGTTTTGTTGTAATAACTGGAAGACCACACGCCATAGATTCTAAAAATGGTATTGGAATTCCATCTAAATTCTCTAATGGTAATGCAAAAATATCTGCAGATCTGTAATATTGAGCTAATTCTTCATTAGGGATTTTTTTAATGATTTTCACTTTTGATTTTAAATTATTATGTTCAATTGTATTGTTGATATTTTCTAATTCAGGTCCATCCCCAATTATTAATAATTCAACATCCAGTTCTTTAATTGATTTTATTAGTGGAATTCGATTTTTTTGCTCAATTAATCTTCCCACTGAAATAATTACTGGTTTTTTAGATACAAATTTTTTTGTTATCTCCGTTGAAAATTTTTTTAAATCAATTTTATTATAAATTACTTCTATATTTCGTGCATTCATTTGTTTTGCATATGGAACAATAAATTCATAGACACAAATAACAGCATCTGAATTATTTAATGAAAATTTTTCTAATTTCTTTGCCAAATATTTTAATTTTAAAAATTTAAAATAATTGCCTTGTTTTTTTTCTAAATTTGTTTGTTGTAAATAATTAGTATGTAATGAAATAATTACTGGAACATTAAGTTTATTTCCAATTTTTGTTGCTAGCCATCCTTGAATTCTAGGATTAAATGATCTAATTATGGCTGGATTAATTTCACGAATTTTTGTGAAAATTTTTCCTTCATATGACTTATAATTTGTTAAATTCACTTTTCCAAAATTATGTATGATTAATTTTGCATTACCAGCTAATTTTTGAACTTTTGATTCCTCAATTTCATTGTCAAATAATGATATTATGTGAATTTCTTCAAACCAGTTTTCTGGATTGAAATATCTTTCTTTTATTTCTCCTTTGTTATAATAATCTAATAATGCATCATTTGGAAAGACTACTAATTTTTTTACCATATTTTTCCATTAATTCTATCATAATAAAATAATCTGTCTACATTTTTCAAATTTTTAAGAATAAAGTATCATATATAGAAAAGATTTTTTTAATATCTGCTGATGAAAAATTCAGAATTTAAACGTATTAAACAAAAAATTCAACAAATAGATCCTATTCGTTGGTGGGGAGATGATTATGATGTAAGATTTTATCTTGTCTCTAAAATAAAAAAAATTAATCATCAAATGATTCTTGATATTGGAGGAGGAATTGGAATAATTTCTTCTGAAATAAATTCAAATAATACTAGAATAAATGTAGATTTTTCATTTTCTGATTTAGTAACTTGTAAAAATAAAGTTGATTCAAATATTGAAACTGTTTGTGCCTCTATGACAAATCTGCCATTTATTGATGGGATATTTGATTCTATAATTTGTGCAAATATTTTGGAGGTAGGAAAATCTCAAGATATAAAATTAAATAATATTAAACAAAATAATTCTACAAAATATTTTCCTACAGTTAAAAATATTCTTGAGAATGCATGTTCTGTTTTAAAAAATGATGGATTGTTATACATTACAACTCCAAACAATGCATACTTTAAAGGAAATAAAATGTCTTATAATGAATTAAAATACATTTTAGAAAATATTTTTTCTGGTCATAAATTATGGTTTTACAATACTTTTAGAAAATTAAGTAATACAAATCGTAAACTCAATTTTGCAAATATCTTTCCAAAGATTATGGGTAAAATACTGAATGATGAAAATATAATGAAAAAATTACTCAAAAAAGATGAAGGCATTGCGAAATACAGTGTTTGGTTTTATGTAGAAGTAACAAAATAATTGTATTTTTATTAGATGATTTCTTTATTTTGTAGACATTTTTACTCGAATCGATTATATGGATTAAAATTTTTCATAATTTATGCGTGGAGCTATATCCGGTTATTGGAAATTGTCAAAAAAATATGGTCTTGTAAAAGCGATAAAGTTTTTCTATTCTTGGTATTATGGTCAGCATAAACAAAAAGGCATTGATCTTGGGAAAGAACGTATTATTGATTGTAAAAATGGTTGCCAGCTTAATTTAATTCCAAATGATATAGGAATCTCTTTAGAATTAACTAGATTTGGAATTCATGAACCAGTTACAACTCAAATTGTTCAAGATAAGATCAAAGAAGGCATGATTTGTTTAGATTGTGGTGGAAATATTGGATATTATGCTACTATTGAAAGTAAATTAGTTGGGAAAACTGGTAAAGTAATTGCTATTGAACCATCTCCTATCAATGTTAAATATTTAGAAAAAAATCTTAAATTACAAGGTCAAGATAATTATGAAATTCATAATCTAGCATGTGGAAATACTGATGAAGAAATTACATTCATAATTAGTAATATTTCTAATATGTGTCATGTAGCAAAAGAAGGTGAAGTTGAATCTGAAAATAAAAAATTTGTTAAAATACCTGTAAAAAAATTAGATACTTTTCTAATTGATAAACAGCTTCCAAGATTAGATCTTTTACGTATGGATATTGAAGGCAGTGAATTAAGACTTTTTGAAGGTGCTATTCAAACAATTAGAAAATACAAACCTATGATTCAAATGGAATTACATCCTGGACATCTTGGACCTGATAATACGCGTAAACTTCTACAACTATTAAAAAATGAGGGATATGAATTTTCTACATTTATGATTGGTTATCTTGATACTCCATTAGTAGGAACAAGAAGAGATGTTAAAAATTATAAAATTGATGATCTATTGCAAATGATTGATAATGATACTCACCCAAAAAATATACTTTTATTTATAGAAAATAAAAACTAAGAAATCTATTTCTTAAAAATTTCTTTAACTATAGCTTTGTAAAGAAATCTAGTACGATAATCAATTAGATATGTTAATGTTAAATAGCCTCCAACTGCAATTGCTACATAAATTAAAAATTGAGGTAAAAAATCAAAAATACTAATTTTATATTCCATGAATTTATCCATGATTAAATATGTAATACCAAATATGAAAACTGTGGATAAAAGATATTTTGTGATTGGAAATAATTTAATTTTTGTTGTAAGGTGTTTGTGCATTAAAATATACAAATAAACTGTTAATGGTATTCTTGTTAATAATGAAACTATTGCCCAATAAACAATTAATTCAATTTTATTTTCAACATTAAATGTAAATAATATAAAAACTACAACTAGCGTAGCTAAATATACACTACGTTGAATTAATCTAATTGTAGGTAAATAAAAGAGTCTACTTTTGATATATTCTTTTACAGTAGCTTTTTCATTTAGATCAACTTTTTCTGTAGCTTCTAAAGCTGATTCAAAAATCCCATTTAATGTTTGAAAAAATACTGTAATTGACAATATCATTACAACTGATGCAGCAATTTCATATAATGGATTTAAAATAAATAATCCTGGTTTTGCAAATATTATGGCCATAGCAACTAATGGAAATGAAAAATACAATGTTCTAATTATGCTCTCTTCTACAATCTCAATTTTTCCACCACCTAATAATTTTCCATAAATCGGACTACTAATTTGATCTGCATGTGCAACAATTTTAGAAATTGCATTTGCAGCAGTCCAATATGCTAAATCTGCAACCGAACCTCCAATTAATGTAAAAGCTACAACATCCATATTCATTATTTTATTAGAAATTTTTGGATATGTTGGAATCCAAAATCTTTTAATCCAACTTTTTAAAAATTTAACATTAAATTTTTCCTTTAATTTTTCTTTAACATTAACTCCTAATACAATAATTGTTGACAGTGTAGAGATGGCTGTAGTTAAAATTGCACCACTTAAACCAAATTCTAAATAATAAATTAATAGTAAACCTACGGGAATTTTTACAATCTCAAAAACTAAAATTCCATATGATCTAACTTCTGGTTTATATCCCATTGCAATAGATTGAAACACTGCTCTAAAAAATGCAAGAGGAATTAAAATAACTCCAAATAATAAAATATCAAAATCTACTTCTATCTGACTTTCAAATAACATGATCATAATTATATATCCTAAAATTGCAATTGTTGAAAATAATCCTGTAGAAAAAACTGCTGTCCTTCCACTTTGTTTTCCTCTTGCTATTTCTCTAGTTGTCCAATTATTGACTATTGGTTCAAAAATTAGCATATATGCAGTCATAGCCCCAATAATCCCCCATGTACCAAATTCTTCTGGAGTTAACTGTCTGGTAACTATAATTGTAAAAACTAAACCTGTTACTATACTAATTATACTAACAACAAATGAAATTAAACCTGAATATGTAACACGTATACTAGACATTTTAATTCCAATTAAATAACTTAGTTGTCATGTATTAATTCAACTACGTAAATATTTTGTATCCAACTAATCATTTGTTTTTATAAAATTCATTTTATAGAAAAGAATTTTTGTAGACAAGTTATTTGGTTTGTTTTTTAAATCATTACATATTTTATTGTGTATAAAATAATTACAATCATGATTTCAGTTGTAGCCTTATCAAAACCTGATCCAAATTGGAATAAGAGATTATTTGATTCCAAAATTGGAACTATTTTCCAAACAAAGGAACGAGGAGAATATGATGCTAAAAACATTCAACCAATTTATTTACTTTTTAAAGATGAAAATGATGTAATAGTCGCCCAAAATTTAATTAAAGTCTATGAACGTTTTTCAAATAATAATAATAAAGGAAAACTTCTTAATAAAATACCTACTTCTAGAAAAAAACTTTATTCTTGGGTTTATGGACCTGTTATTTTTAAAAAAGATCTCTCTAAAGAGATTTTTGTTGCATTAAAAGATTTTTTAATTTCAGAAAAATGTGCTGTTGATGGGTGGGTAAATCTTCTTTTTTGTGGAAATCCTGAAATATTATCTAAAAATTATACTGTCCAAAAATGGGGTACGTTTTTGATTGATTTAACAAAATCAAAAGAAGAAGTTTATAATAAAATTTCAAAACATAGTGGAAGAAAAAATATTGAAAGATCTATTAAACGAGGTATAACTGTTGAAGAAATTACTGATAGTTCGTTACGTGAATATCATACTTTGATTAACAAAATGAAAAAAAATGACGGAAGGGAAACTAGTAAATTTGAAAACTTGTTGGAAAGATGGAAAATCTACAAACCGATTGGGTATTCTGGATTTTTAGCAAAAAAAGATGATGAAGTATTGGGTGGTTTATTATTTTCTTATGTAAATGGTCAAATTCTAGAAGCAGGAGTTGCAAGATCTGAAATTGACAGAAAAAATCATTATTATTCTCAAGATCTAATCAAATGGAAGATTATTGAATGGGGTATTGAAAATAATTTGAAATATTATAATCTGACTGGATTTAATCCTAATCCCATAACTGAAAAAGAAAAAGGTATTTTACGATACAAAGAAAAATGGGGTGGTCAACCATACTATTTTTATAGAATTCATGAAAAACCTGGTATTCTTTCAAAAATTCTTTAATTTGATTTTAAAATTAGTTTCTATATTTCCATAAATTTTTCTATGAAATATTTATTCTAAATTAAAATTTTTGCTCATAGTGAACATGTTTAAAATTTTTAACATTTTTTGTATTATCAAATTGTCATGCTTTTTAGTTTAAATTGATAATTTTTATTTTTTAGAAAATAAAGATTTGAATTAATTAATAAAAATCATTTATTAACATTAACATTAACATTTTTCATAGTTAAAAATTATGAAAAATAAAATTTTAATTTATGGTAAAAGATCTTTTTCTAATTCTACTCATTTTTATGTATCTGCTCAAGATTTTGAAATCCCTCATGGTTATGATTACAAAGATGCAATAATTGAATTAGAAAGAATTTCTACTTCAAAAATTCTTGATAAACATTTTTTAGAACATTTTGAGTTTTTGAATATTTCCTTATGGTGGTTTATTTATCAAAATTTAATTCCAAAATATAAACAAAAAATAAATTTTATAATTAAATTTTCAAAATTATTAGATGATTTTAATCCAAATATTGTTGAATTATTAGATGATTTTAATAATTTTGATTTAATTAAGCAAATTTGTAATAATAAAAAAATTAAATTCAAATTTTCAAAAATTAATTATTTGAAATTTATGAGTAAACAAACATTAAAATTACAAACTCAAAAAATTCGCTTTGAAAAAATTACAAAAAATAAAATCAGTCAAAGAAAATCTTTCAAAAATTACCAATCTCCAGAAATTTCTAATTCTATATTATTTGTAGTACCTACTTCTTACAGACGAGATATGTATGATTTTAAAAATCAATTATCAGAACGTGGTGATTTTCTTGTTAATGACATCGTTGATTTATTAAATATTGAAGAAAAAATTTCTTATGTTGATATAGATTATAATTTTAAAGGTGATTTTTCTATACTTAAAGAAAGATTAAACGAAAATAAAAATTGGTTTCCTTTAGAATATTTGTTAAAAGATAATTCTAATTTTGTAAATAAATTTCTAGGTAAATATGAAAAATTAATTTCAAATAAAAATTTCCAAAATTTATTTCAATTTGATAATGTACTTTTGTGGTCATCTTTAGAATCATTTTTTAAAGAAATGTCTTATGCTCCAAATTTACCATTTTACATTAGTTTACTTTATTCTCTAGAAAAATTCCTTCAAAATAATGCGCCTAAAGCAATTTTTTTACCATATGAGACCGGTACAATTGCATTAGCATTTATTATTATTTGTAAAAAATTACAAATCAAAACAATTGGAATTCAACATGGATATATTTATGAATACAATCCAATGTATAGCTTTAACAATTTTATAACTGAAACAAATACATTTGGATTTCCAATACCTGATCAATTATTATTGTTTGGTGATCATGTAAAACAACAAATGATTAGTTATGGTTATCCAGAATCACATTTGATTTCATTTGGTAATCCTTCATTTTTTAATTTAGGACAAATCAAAACTTCTTTGAATCAAGAAACTATTCATGAAAAATACGATATACCGAAAAATAAAAAAATTATTTTATTTGCAACTGGTAAACTTCAACCTTTTTACTCTGGTCATGGAATTTATGATTATGATGTTCAAATCTGGGAAAACTTACTTAATAATTTTAAATCGATGGATGATGTTTTTTTAATTTTGAAACCCCATCCATCAGAAAAAAACATTGAGATTTATCAAAAATTAATTAAAAAATATAATTCAAATAACTCTTTAATTATTAATGGAAATCTAAAAGAATTACTATATATCACCACAATTACAATTTCAGTTTTCTCAAGTGTTATGATAGATTCATTATGTTTTCAAAAACCTGTTTTACGTGTAAAATTTGATGATGATAAACACCCGATTTTTGATTCATGTTCTTCAATAATTTCAACTGATCTTTTATTATTAGAAAATAATATAATGAAAATCCTTGAATCTAAAGAATTTAGAAACAAATTATCTAAAGATATTGGAAAATTTGTAAATGAACATTATGGAATTCCAGAAATTCATCCTGAAAAAATACTTGGTAAATTACTTGAGTAAAATTTTTGTAAATACTGTTATTAATTCCTCTAGTTGAGAAACATTGTGACTATTTTATCAAACAAACATGTGACAGTGATTGCAGAAATGGCGAATACACATGAAGGAAATTTTTTAAAAGCTAAGCAAATAATTGATGCTGCAGCAAATGCAAATGCAGATGCTATAAAATTTCAAAAATTTACTGCTAATGAACTTCTTACAAAGGATCATGAAAAATTTAATGAATTTAAAAAACTTGAAATGAGTAATTTAGAATGGAAAAAAATTATTAAATTATCTAAACAAAAAAATCTTAAGGTATTATTTGATGTTTTTAGTATTAAAAGTGCAAAGGAAGTTTTGAGTTTTAATCATATTGATGGAATTAAAATTCACACATCTGATACTATAAATCCCAAACTGTTAAAATTCTTATCCGATCAAAAAATATCCATTCTTTTATCTACAGGTGGTTCAACATTTAACGAAATTGATGAAGCAATAAAAATTCTAAATAAAATTCCTAAAGAAATTATTTTATTACATGGATTTCAATCTTATCCAACAAAACTAAAAGAAACAAATCTACTCCGATTAAATAGACTTAAAGAAAAATTTCAAAAACCTATAGGAATAATGGATCATATTTCAGGTGATTCTAAAATGTCTACTATAATTCCTTTAATTGCTACAGGCATGGGAGTAAATATTATTGAGAAACATATTACTTTAGATCGTTCAAAAAAAGAAACTGATTATTATTCATCACTAAATCCTAGTGAATTTAAAAAAATGGTATCTTTAATTCGAGAAACTGAAATATCTTTAGGTTCATCAGAACCTACATTTTCTAAAGAAGAATTACAATATAGAATGAATCATAGAAAAAATCCTATTCTAAAATCTTCGATAAAAAAAGGAACTGTTCTTCATGAAAAATTATTTGATTATAAGAGAACTAAAACAAAAATTAATTCAGTACCGTTTTTTGAATATGAAAATAAAAAAATATCTAAAAATTTAGTATCAGGCACTCCTTTAACATTAAATCTTTTGGAAAATCATCATAGAGTTGCTGCAGTAATAGCTTGTAGGGTTGATTCTGAACGTTTGTATGCAAAACCAATGCAATTACTTGATACCCATCCAATTTTGGAATTATTAATAGAAGAAATAAAATCTTCAAAGTTAATTAATGAAATAATTTTGGCAATAAGTGAAAAACCTGGAAATGAAATTTTTATTGAGTTTGCATTAAAAAATAATATTAAATTTGTAATAGGAGACGATGAGGATGTTTTAGCTAGATTAGTTTTAGGTGCAGAATATGTAAATTGTAATACAATATTTAGAGTAACATCAGAAAATCCTTTTATTTATTGGGAAGGAATTGATCTTGCAATTAAAAAACACATTGATGGTAAATATGATTTTTCATTCATAGATGGTCTTCCAATTGGAACCTCTTTTGAATTGATTAGTTTTGATGCGTTAGAAAAATCTCATAAAAAAGGAAAAAATAAACATCGAAGCGAATTATGCTCATTGTATATTTATGAAAATAAAAAATCATTTAAAATCAATACTATACAAGCTCCAAAAATGTTACATCGACCAAATTTTAGATTGACTGTTGATACTCCTGAAGATCTTATAGTTGCACGATTAATTTATAAAAAATTAGGAAAAAACTTGAAACCAATATCTTTGAACAAAATTATTCAATATTTAGATAAAAACAAGTTTATCATGGATATCAATTCTGAAATTCCTCTGGGAGTTACAAGAATATGGTCTTAATTTTAAAATTAATTTGTTGATGATAGTTTATTTATTTTTTCAGCAACTCTGTCAATTCCATGCAATAGATCAGCTTTTTTCATATTTTTAACAAAAAGCTTCCGATTTTTTACATCTGCTATTTTATTAAAATTAAATAGGATTTTTTTTGAGTCTAACTTTAATGGGGAATTTATATGATATCCACTTTTTGAATATCTAACAAAAGAATGTTGTTTCTCTC
>Ga0315331_10004188_pt1 | contig 10903 bp, 9 predicted proteins | sample M160m34915metaG_FD_203456 | JGI IMG/M metagenome (GOLD analysis project Ga0315331, IMG submission 203456) | Ammonia-oxidizing marine archaeal communities from Monterey Bay, California, United States - M1 60m 34915 | ecosystem: Environmental > Aquatic > Marine > Intertidal zone | place: USA... | reverse complement strand
ACATTGCTGGAGTTCTGCCAGAGCCTTGCGGAACTGGCCGGACCCGATCCGCTCTTCTTGGTCCGTCGATGGCGCAAGGAACTTGTTCGCTGAGCAGGGATGCTACAGCGCGATCGAGCAATCCGTGACGCCTATCGTGACGCCGATCGTAATGTTGGGCTGCACGCCGAGCAGTCGACACGCCGCAAGCAGGCACGCCTCTGTCTACGGGAGTTCGATGGAGGATCCCCGAGATCCCCTCGCAATGCAGAAAGCGAGGAAGCCGTCCGCGCACAGGAAAGTGTCGTTTCGTTCAAGAAACCCCTGCTCGCCCCGGGGCCACGGGCCCCGTCGCGAGCACGCGCCGTACCGCGCTCTACGTCGCACCGGGGTGCTCTGCACTCAGCGAAAGGGGTGAGCCATCGATTCGATTCTGCGAAGCCGCTTCAGCTCGCCTCTCAGGGCAGCGTTCTCGCAATCCGTCTGGGAACGCCGGAGACGCCGGGAGACGCCGATGAGACCGACCGTCTCCGGCCGATTCCCCCGACGCCTTCGAAGATCATCCACAGCCGGAATGACGAGACCGATTTCGCCCCCTCTGACCTCGGTCGCCCAATCGGATTCATCGCGGGATTCCACGTGTGATGCCGCGACGCAGGGTTGACCCGCCGCGGTCGCGTCGGGCCGTCGTCCCCTAGATTTCAGAGGGGACCGAGAACCGCTCCTGATAGGCCCGGAAGCGGGCCCGCTCCTCAGCGAGATCGACGCCGAGCTCCTCGATGCGGTATTCGTGGCGACCATGTTTTGCGCGCGGCTTCGCGGCCAAATAGGCCTCGATCCGCTGCTCGTGCTGCGTCGTGAACTCCAGGTCGAATTTCGTGTAGACCGCGCGGAGCGTCTCGATGGGGCGCTTCATCAGGTCCGCAAAGCGGACGTCGGCAAATTGCGTAGCGGCATTCGGGTGACGGTCTCGCGCGTCGAGAAGCTGGTCGAGCCTGGAAGCCATGCCCTCCCCGGCGAATCCGAGCTTGATCAGATCGACGTCGACCTCGCTTGCCCGCATCCAGGCGTGGGCCGCCAGCAGGCTCCCCGTCGAGGCCATCGACTGCAGCGGGTCGCGATGCGTCTGCACGATGCACGCGTCGGGGTACTCGGCCAGTAGGGCGGGCATCGCGCCCATATGAGAGGGGGCTTTCAGGATCCAGCGCTGCGTATCCATTCCCGACTGGAACATCTGCAGCATGAGGCGATGATAGGCGTAGGCGGGCGCCAGATCGGCCGTTGCGAGCCAGGCGCCGTAGCCCGCGGTTTGCTGGCGACCGAGGAACTCTTCGCTGCGAAAGGAGTGCGCGGTCAACTGGATGCACTCACAGGGCAGCAGCGCCCCCATCTCCGTCATGGTCTGAAACTCAGGGACGAGCTGGATCCAGAGGTCGAAGATCCGGTCGGCGGCGGCGATGCGTGGGTCGGAAGTGTAGGTCTCGGGGCTCGAGGGCGGGCAAGGGAAGCGTCCCTCCCAGGTCAGTGGCGCTCGGAGCTCCGGATCCTGGGCGATCAACTCGTGGAGGATCGTGGTGCCCGAGCGCGGCAAGCCCACGATGAAGAGCGGGCGCTCCACCTTCTCGTCTCGAATGCCGGGCTTGCGCTTCACGAGGTCCGCGATCTTGAGGCGATTCTCGAGCAGGTTCAGGAGCTCCGACCGGACGAGGGTCCGCCCGATCAGCGTGAGCTTTGAGTCCTTTTCCAGGCTCTGCAGGAGCACCGCGAAGGGTTCCCGAAAGTCATCGGGGCCGAAATCGGTGAGCCCGCCGCTGGCGCGGGTCGCGCACTCCAGGAGCTCATCGGCTTCCAGCCGCACGAGGTGACGCGTATCCCGAAGCAGGTCCTCGCCGGTGGCGGCCAAAAGCCGGGCCCAATCCGATCGGTTGTCCGCGTCGAGCAGAGGGATCTCTGAATTCGCCATCCTGAAAGTCTGCCTCATTCGCCCCACGGCGTCCCGCGATCGACGCCCGTTGGACGCCTTCCTCCCTTGCCAAGGACTACAATTCGCAGGCGCTCGCTCCCGGTGCTCGCAGGAGCCCGTGACGACCCCTTCGAAATGCCTCGCGGAGCCCACGTGATGAAAAAAATCCTACTCGGCCTACTTGGCCTGCTGATGCTGAGCGCGGCCTTCGCCTGGTTCACGGTCGGTCGAGGGGTCTACGAAAGCGGTCGGGCCATCGGTCGGGATACGGCACCCGCGGACTACGCGCTCCAGGATGACGCCGCGCTCGCCCCAGCGCCCTTCGAGCGCCGCGCCCCGCCGCCGCCCGACCCGCTCAAGAATGTCTATTGGGGAGACACCCATGTCCATACCCACGAGAGTTTCGACGCGACGCTCTTTGGCACGACGCTGACGATCGAAGACGCCTATCGCTTCGCCCGTGGCGAGGCGCTGCGCAGCGATGGTGGCGAGCGCATGCAGCTCTCGCGGCCGCTCGACTTCGTCGCCATCACGGATCACGCCGAGGGCTTCGGCACGCGGACGCGCTGTGAGGATCCGGACCTCGGCTGGTTCGAGTCGGTCAACTGCGCCGTGATGGAGACACCCAACACCCTCGTCTTCGGGTTGATCCGCTCACGCGGGATCCGGGGCCAACAGGCAATCGCCGCGGACCCCTCTGCTCTGGCCGGGGTCTACCGGCCGCGAGCGCGAGAACACCCCATCCGCAGCGACTGGCCGATCTGTTCGGCGGGAGAAGGCGGCGTCGAGCGCTGCGAGCGCGATGCCCGAAGTGATTGGGCGAGCTATATCGCGCTGGCCGACGCGCATAACGAGCCGGGCGTACTCACCACCTTCGCGGCCTACGAGTATTCGCCCGCCCTGCCCGACTCGGGTAAGCACCATCGCAACGTGCTCTTTCGCGGCACGGAACTCCCGGAGCACGCGATCTCGTCGATGGATGTCGGCAACGCGATCGATCTCTGGCGTGGTCTCGAGGCGACGTGTACCGGCGACTGTGACTTCCTCACGATCCCCCACAACATGAATAAGGGTTGGGGGCTCTTCTACAGCCGGTCCACCTGGGACGGGGGCGCCTATGCAGAGGCAGACTGGCGCCTTCGGGCACGCCGGGAGCCGATCGCCGAGATGTACCAGGTCAAGGGCGCCTCGGAATGCGCGCTGGGCGTGGGCGCGACCGACGAGGAGTGCGCCTTTGGCCAGGTGTTGGAACCCTGCCAGCCGGGCGAGCGCACGGGGTGTGCCTTCGAGACGGGCTTCGCACGGCAGGGCCTCAAGGTCGGCCTCGAACTCGACCGGGAGCTCGGCTTCAACCCCCTGGCCTTCGGCCTGATTGGCGCGACCGACAGCCATAATGCCAACCCCGGCGACGTCGAAGAGTGGGACTACATCGGCAAGGTCGGCCTGATCAGCTCCCCCGCGATCCGTCGATTAGAGGAGTACCCGCCCGTCGACCCCGACGCGAAGCCCTTCTTGTCCCGGCTCCAGCACCACACCTCCGGTGGCCTCGCGGCCGTCTGGGCGGAAGAGAATACCCGCGACGCGATCTTCGCCGCTCTCGAGCGACGCGAGGTCTACGCGACCTCCGGGCCCCGCATGACGCTCCGCTTCTTCGCGGGCTGGGGCTTCGACGAATCCGTCGCCGAAGCGCCCGACGCGATCGCCACAGCGACGGCCGGCGGAGTTCCGATGGGCGGCGTGCTCCGCCCTGGGTCGGGAGAAACGGGGAGCCCCACCTTCTACGTCTCTGTTCTGGCCGATTGGATGAGCGCGCCGCTGCAGCGTGTGCAAATCGTCAAGGGGTGGATCGACGCGGAGGGCGAGACTTTCGAGCAGGTGCGCGACATCGCATGCTCGGACGGTTTCGCGGTCGATCCAATCAGCCAGCGCTGCCCCGACAACGGCGCGGGCGTGGACCTCAGGACGTGTATGCCCACACCGGACAAGGGGGCGCAGCAGCTGAGCGTGGCGTGGCGCGACCCCGACTTCGACCCGAGCCAGGGGGCGTTCTACTACGTGCGGGCCCTCCAGAACCCGACCTGCCGCTGGTCGACCTACGATGCGCTGCGCCTTGGGCGAGAGCCCGACCCTCGGGTCCCCGTGACGATCCGCGAGCGGGTCTGGTCCTCTCCGGTCTGGATCGAGCCTGCGGCGTAGGCCGAGCCGAGGCCGGGTGGGCTGCACGGGCAACCGCGCGGTTACCAGGCCGTACGGATGGAGTGGCTCAAGCCCTTCTCGATGAAAAATCCGCCGCCTGCGTTGAGCGAGGAAGCGCTGTCCGAGATGATGGAGCCCTCCGCCACGAGGATGCCGTATCGCCCGCCGCTATGGCTCGCCCGGATGCCCCGGATCAAAGCCGGGCGGGCTGAGGAGTACACCGCATATCGCCCCATCCCAACGATGCTGCCGTTCTCGACGGCGAGGCTCGAGCGGAGGTCGGTCGCGACGAAGTGAATTCCGTCCCCGGTCCCACCCGAGAGCGGACAGCCCAGCGGCGGCAGCGGACAGACCACCGGTCCCCGGATCTCGAAGCCGCCGAGATCGATCCAGACCAGGCCCGCGATTGCCCCGGAGAGCCCAATTCCGCTCGTGTCGACGTCGGCGATCGCGAGATTGCTCGTCAGGCGATAGCGCCCGGGCTCCCCGATCGTGACGGGAAAGCCAGGCGCGTCACCCGGGAAACAGCCGGCGCCGACGGCACAGGCCTGATTGATCTCGAACACATCTTCTGAAGCGCCCGCGAGTCCCGCGATCAGCAGGACTGCGACCCCAACCAGGCCCGTGAGTCTCGATGTTACCCTCGATGCCCCTGAGACCCCGTTCGGGCTCTCCCTCCGCTGCGTCCGATCCATCTCGCCTCCTCTGCATCGCCGTCCGGGATTCTCCTCCGGGTGTGGGGGAGCTTGGGTCCGTCCGTGTGTTGCAAGGGAGATTGTCCGTCTTGCGTACCGATTGCTCCGTGAACCCCTTCACAAGAAGTGCGGTTTTTCTGGAAAGGCGCCTCGGGACTTCTATGCAAAGAGGCGCTTCCCCCCAGCCGCCCGAAAAAGCCAGCCGAGCGCGCCGTCGCCTCTCCCTCGAGCTCGGAAGACCCGGAAGACCCGGAAGGCCCGGAAGGCCCGGAAGGCCCGGAAAACAAGCCGCGTGAGGACGCTCGCGCCCATCGAGTCAGCGGTCCTCAGTCGTTCCGAAGCGTCACGAAGATCAGGCTCCCGAGCAGGAAGGTCGTGATTCGTGAAGCCGGGTCGAGTCCGTTCCAAAGATCACTCTGCCAGGATACGAACCACTCTCCCCCAACGACCTGAAAGCCCAAGAACCACAACAGGAGTCCGAGCAAGAGTCCGCTCACGCCGGTTGCCTTGGCCGCGTGAAAGTGATCCGCCCCACACCGAATGGCGCGGACCAAACGAATCGAGCCCCAGAGACAGAGGCCCGAGATCATCGCTTCGGTCGCCACGATCAGCCCGAACATCATCCGATGGGTGTTCGGATCTTCGATCGCGCGCCCCCTCAGCGCGGGGCGCCCGAAGGTCGTGTCCATCCGGAGCACATGCTCGACGAAGGCGAGGTTGGTTTCGGGGTCGACGACGTTGCCCAGTGTGACGAGCCCGGCGTACACACCGAAGCTTGCGAGGAGCACGACCTTGGTCCCTCGGACGAGGCGATCCGTACGCAAGCGATACATCGAGTGGGCCTCCCTCCGCTCGGGCGCAGCTCGGCTTCTCGAGCTCTCGAGTCGGTCCGAACATAGGTCGACGGGATGCCTTCGCTCAACCCGGGGCGCCCTTGAGAGCCTCCGATGACGCGCCCCAGCCCACGGCTCCGCTACGGTTCCGGCGACCCGTATTGCTCGCCCCGCTCCATCAGCTCGGAGAGACCCTCTCCTGCGCCTCGAGGAACCATGCCCAACGGACCTTCCCGCCTCCGCGACACGCTGCTCGTCGCCGCCCTGCTCGCCGTGGCAGCCGCGGCACTCTACCTGGGGAGCGCAATCCACCAGGCCGCGAAAGTCCTCGGTCCGCTGACGGAGGAAGTGGTTCACGTCGGCGAGGACCTCGATGCCACGAGCACCCGCCTCCAGCCGGCCGTCGATGCGCTGCCCGAGGCGCTCGAAAACCTGGCCGCGATCCGCGAGCAGGTTCCAGACCTGCTCCGCGAGCTCGAGGGCTACCGCGCCCTGGCGCCGGAAGCGCTCGCCGAGGTCGCGGCGATCCGGGACGAGGTCCCCAGGATCCTCGCTGCCGTGGCACAGGCCCAGCAGCGAATCGACGCTCTGCGCTCCGACCTACCCCATATCCTCGACCTCTCGGCACAGGCGATCGACGTCGTACGAACGACAGACGCCACGGTCCAACAAGGGCTGACGCTCGTGCCCGAGGTCCTGGCCGAGAGCCAGGCCATCCGCAAGTCGCTTCCGGGCACGCTCGACCGCCTCGATGGCATCGTCGACGGTGCCTCCAAAGCCTCGAAGAGCGCGGGGCGCGGCATCTGGCGGGGACTCGTCCGGGGCGTGCTCTCGACGCCGATCGACCTGTTGCGCGATGCGGAGGAGGGCCTGCTCTCTCGCTTCGTATATAGCGGCAACGCCTCGCATGCGGACTTCGAGTACATCAACGAAACCGCCGCTGCTGTGCTGGCCGATGAGAAGCACGAGGAGAAGAGATGGGTGAACCCCCAAAACGGCAATGCTGGAAGGATCCGCATCTTGCGTGAGTTCGATCGCGACGGCGTACGATGTTGCCGACTCGATGTCACGCTCGAGCCCAAGGACGGCGAGCCGGAGAACTTTGGGAAGGACGTGTGTCTGGACTCCAAAGGACAATGGGAATTGCTCGACTCGGGCGCGTAACGCGGCACATCGGTCGCCCCGCGGCCCGGAACTCCAGTCGGCCCACGGCGCGCAGAAAAGGCCCGCCCTGCCCCTTTGCTCGGAAAGCCTTTTGCTCCCATGCGCCAACTTGCCAAACAACTCACCGCGCTCTTTCCGGTCTGGGCCGTGCTCTTCTCGGGCGCCGCACTGGTCTGGCCGAGCACTTTTACCTGGTTTTCGGGCGACGCCATCCAGTGGGGTCTCGGCTTCATCATGCTCGGCATGGGGCTCACCCTCGAGGTCGGCGACTTCGATCGAGTGCTGCGCCAACCCTGGCCAATCGCGGTGGGTGTCTTCCTGCAATTCAGCGTCATGCCGGCGCTGGGCTGGGCGCTGGCGACGGGGCTCGACCTGCCACGCGAACTTGCCGTGGGGCTCATCCTGGCGGCCTCCAGCCCCGGCGGCACCGCATCCAACGTGATCGCCTTTCTGGCGCGCGCCGACGTCGCGCTCTCCGTCAGCATGACGACGGTCTCGACCCTGGCGGCGGTCGTGATGACGCCGCTCGCGACGCAGCTGCTGGCGGGTCGGCTCGTCGACGTCGATGCCTGGGGGCTGCTGAGAAGCATCGCGCTCGTCGTGCTGCTGCCGGTGGCGCTGGGCCTTGCCAGCCGGAGACTCCTGCCCCGGCTCGCGGCCCCGCTCGCCGAGGTCTCCCCGGTCGTCTCCGTCGTCTTCATCGTGCTCATCCTGGGCTCGATCATCGGCGCCCATCGCGACGCGATCCTGACGCATTGGCGAGAGATCGCGGTTGCGGTCCTCTCATTGCACGCGGGGGCCTTCCTGATTGGCTACGCGGCAGCCCGCTCGCTCGGACTCAAGGCTCGTTCAGCCCGGACCGTCTCGATCGAAGTCGGCATGCAGAACGCAGGACTCGCCACGACGCTCGCTCAGAAACATTTCGTCGACCTGGCGCTCGCCCCAGTGCCCTGCGCGCTGAGCGCAGTGGCGAGCTGTCTGATCGGGAGCCTCGCGGCGGCCTTCTGGAGGCGCACGGCCACGCCCCCCTGACCGACGGCACGCGGCCCACGAACGGCTATCCCTCCCGATCGCGGTCACGCTACCTTGGGCTTGCCCGGAGAGGAGGCCCATGACGCTTCAAATGACCCCCAGCGGAGAGGCCTGCGGCGCCGCCATTCGCGGCCTCGATCTGACACGCCCGTTGTCACAGGCGCTTGTGGCCGAGCTGCGGGCTCTTTGGCTCGAATACCACGTGCTCGTATTTCCGGACCAGCCGATCGACGACGACGATCTAGAGCGCTTCACGCGTTATTTTGGCCCCTTCGGAGAGGATCCCTTTTTTGGTCCGATTCCCGGTCGTGAGAACGTCGTCGCGATCTGTCGCGAGGCGGACGAGACGGCGCCGGTCTTTGCGGAGGCCTGGCACAGCGACTGGAGCTTCCAGGCACAGCCTCCTCAAGGAACCTGCCTGCGAAGCGTGACGCTGCCCCCGATCGGCGGCGACACGCTTTTTGCCAATCAGCACCAGGCCCTGGAGCAGATGCCCCCCGCTCTGCGCAGCCAACTCGAGGGCAAGCAGGCGATCCACTCGGCCAAGCTCCCCTACTCGCCCGATGGTGCCTATGGCGACGCGGACAAGGCCGCCGGACGCAGCATGGATATCCGTCCCTCCGAGGCTGCCCTCGCCGAGCAGCGACATCCGCTGCTCCGACCGCACCCCGAAACGGGTCGGATGGGGGTCTTCAGCACGATCGGGTACATCGTTGGCCTCGAGGGGATGGAACCGGCGGAGTCGCTTCCCCTCCTCAAGCAGCTGCACGATTGGCAGACGCGGCCCGAGTTCCAGTACCGGCACGTGTGGGCGCCCGACATGTTGGTGATGTGGGACAACCGCAGCGTCCTGCACTCCGCGACGGCCGGCTACGACGGCCATGCCCGCCGGCTTCACCGCACGACGATCGGGGCCCGCTGAGCGAGCGCGGAGGCAACGCTCGACTGGCCTTTTGGGGCGGTTCTGGGCGCGCGTAAATCGGTCGGGTCAGGCCCGCGCCGTCACGCGAAAAAGGCGTCGGCGGTCTGCGCGATGTAGGCGATCCCCTCGTCGTCGATGCCGTGGTTCGAGGGCAGGATGAGCCCGGTCTCCATCACGCGATCACAACGCCCGAGCCCGCCCGGCGCGATGCGGTGGGGCTTGTCGCGAAAAGCCGGCTGGCGCGCAACATTGCCGCTCCAGACCATTCGGGTGTCGATCCCATTCGACTCCATATGCTTCTGGAACTCTCCGCGCGAAACACCGGATTCCGGCCGGATCAGAAAGGGGAACATATGCCAGCCGGTTTCGATCCCGGGTGTGAGGCGGGGCAAGACGAAGACGTCCGGCCGCTTCGCCAGCGCGTCCGAGAGCAGTTCGAAGTTGCGCTGGCGGCGCGCCAGGTTGCCCGGCAGCTTTCGCATCTGGACGCAGCCAAAGGCGGCCGAGAGCTCGCTCGGCTCGAAGTTCCAGCCCACCTCGTCAAAGATGAAGAGGTCGTCGTATTCCATCCCATCCAGATCGCTGAAGAAGGTCCGCGTGCCCTTCTGAGAGCCGAAAAATTTCGGCTCGGAGCGCCGGCCCCAGCGGCGCAAGAGCAGCGCCCGGTCGACCTGCGCCTCGTCGTCGAGACAGACCATGCCGCCCGTCCCGGCGGCCGTGATGATGTGAGAGAGCGCGAAGCTGGTCACCGTGATGTCGGAGCGTGTGCCGGTGGGCGTCCCGTCCAGGGTCGCGCCCAGGCAATCACACGAGTCCTCGATCACCTGCAGTCCATGGCGGTCGGCGATCGCGCGGATGTCGTCCCAGTTCGGGCAATTGCCGATCAGGTTGGGGACCAGGATCGCGCGCGTGCGTGGGCCGATCGCCGCCTCGATTTGGTCCACGTCGATCTGGAAGGTGTCCTCCGTGACGTCGACCAGGACGGGCACCAGGTTCGCGCGCAAGATCGACGCGATGTCGGTCGAGAAGGTCAGCGCCGAGGTGAGCACCTCATCCCCCGGCTCGAGACCCAACAGCTCCACCGCCAGATAGAGCGCCGAAGACCCCGAGTTGACCATGATGCCGCGTTGTTTCCCGAAGGCCTCGGCGACGAGGCGCTCCATTTCGCGCGTGTGTTTGCCGATCCGCAGCGCCGTCGCGCCACCGCGCAGGACGGAGACGACGGCCTCGATCTCTTCCTCGTCGTGGACACTCCCGGCGTAGTCGATGCGCTTCACTCGCCACTCCGGTCACGGCTTTGCTCGAGGGCCGCCTCGCCGTAGTCGAGCTTTTCCTCTTCTTCAGAGGGGTAGGAGGGCGTGACCGCGATCCGGCGGATCGTCTCGCGTGCGGCGAGCGCGTTCACGACCTGCTCCGCGATCGCGATCGGCTCCATCATGCGACCGTAGAGGTACTCGAGCGTATTCCAGCGCTGGACGATCGGGAGCATCTTCTCCATGTCTTCCTTCAGCCCGAACTCGGAAAGGGTGTCCCCGCTCGCGATCGAGGTGAAGGCGACCTGGCGATGCTCGTTCTGCCAGGCCTCGATCAGCACCTCGAGCGCCCGCTTGCTGACCACGTAGGTCGCCTGCAGAGGCCTCGGCGGTGAATCGTCGATCGAGATCGAAGAGATCACCACGAAGCGGCCTCGGGTCGCTTCGAGCGCGCCGATCGCGGCGTTCAGCACGAGCGAGACCCCGATCAGGTTGGTTCCCAGGACGCGATGCCAATCTTCGGCCGAGATCTCCTCGATCGGTCCGAAGGTCGAGATACCGGGCGCGTAGACCACGGCGTCGAGCCCACCGAGCTCGGCGACCGCCTCCTTGACGACGCGCTGACAGTCCGCCTCGTCCGCCACGTCGCAGGGCAGCGCAAAGGCGCCGTGACCGGCCTCCGACACGGCCTCCTCGAGACGATCCATCCGTCGCGCCGCAACGCAGACCCGCGCGCCCTCTCGGGCAATCTCCACGGCGGACGCCTTGCCGAGCCCCGAGCTCGCCCCGATCACCAGCACCCTCTTTCCGGAAAGCCGCATTTCTGCTCCTCGACCGCACACGCCGACTCGTCGGCGGGGGAGGCG
>Ga0315331_10004187_pt1 | contig 10906 bp, 6 predicted proteins | sample M160m34915metaG_FD_203456 | JGI IMG/M metagenome (GOLD analysis project Ga0315331, IMG submission 203456) | Ammonia-oxidizing marine archaeal communities from Monterey Bay, California, United States - M1 60m 34915 | ecosystem: Environmental > Aquatic > Marine > Intertidal zone | place: USA... | reverse complement strand
CTTGCCGGATCTCATCGGAGTCGTGCAGAAAGTTGTCGATATGCAACGTCCTCGCGGTCACTACTTCCTGTAACTGTGGTAGTACACTCACTAAACGTTCAGCCAGAACAGCGCCGTGAGGCCCCGCAGCAAGGCCGTCATAACCATGCTCAAATCCGTTGCAGGATTTACCTATGTTCGCTCGCAGACCCGCGATCAGCCGCGCCGACGCTTTCAGCTTTTGTGCGGCATCACCCTGATGCTGCGCTTCCTTCTTCCTGGCGTGGTTAGTAAGATTCCGTGCCTGCAGGAAATATCGCATCTCAGCGTCAGCGATCGGTTGACCCTCCGCGTCAGAAAACTCGACTTGCAATGTAATCAACACGCGTTTGCCATCCGCAAACCGTTGCCGCACCTTCTTTATCATTTCATCAGGAACGACGCATTTGCCATATAGATCGCCGGTACTGGGGCTCCGATATTTAACCTTCATGGATGCCAACCACATTGATGCAGCAATACCCTCAGAACACGGGTGCACACCGATGACTGGAACACCACGAATGAGAGTGGCTAGAGCGATACCCCCTGTATAATCGGCTGCAAGCGAGATCAATGCGGCTTGATGAGTACCATGCTGATTGGTTGACGCAGTCCCCACAGGCAGCACCGAATGGCATTCCTGATCTCTGACTTCCGCAACACTCCACTGCACGTGCTCCAGCACAGGAACTGCGTGCCTCAGTAACCGTGTTAACAGACGTGGATTCATTCGTTTTGCATAATCTTCCTGCCACGAGATCGAGTTGTCCGGCTGCGTCACAGACGCAATGCATTCAACCTCGGCAGTCATATCGCCTGTACGTCGCGTTGTTGAATTAATCGGACCGAGCAGTGCTACCTCTGACTTATTTGCTGATGACTGTAGGCCAGGTCGAGACGATGTCACATGTGGAATCATTACAAGCTCTCCGGCATGGTGCGTTTCTATAGAATACAAGTCTGCAACAAAAGAGATTTGAACGAGAGGTATTCGACGGATAATCGGACTACACCAACTTGTGTCAAACCTTCCCTGAGTTGCAATAAGTTGGTAAACGCGTATCGTAAAAAAATCAGACGTTAAATCTCTGGATTTTCCAAAACTTTTATTTTTGGAGGCCCAGACTCAGACCAAAGGCGACTGTGGAACCACCCCACCAAAAGAAGACAGCAGAGCATCCCGTATGCTTGCAAGTTTGCGGTGTGGTCTATTACCACCACGCATATTCACACCGTCACCACTTCTGGTAATTCCTTTCCCGGAAAGACGCCGAAGTTTGATTCACCGACTCTTCATCGCCACCCGCCTTAAGACGCAACGGATGAACCAGTAGAAAATCTCAGCACTGTCATACAACCCACGAAGCGAACAGTGCTCCAGTGCACTAAACTACAAGAGGAAGAAAAGCAGTCAGCCGCACAGCCCCCCTCATTCATTCCCGTACGGATATTGAGCGATGCGTCCGACATGTTGGACGTGACTGGACCCTTCCATCACATAAAAACAACAGTTCAGTTGACTGCACCATGAAAGACCGTAACTACCTTTTCCCATTAGCGTTGACCACGGCATTTCTGCTAACGCAAGTGTTAGCGTCTGAGAAAGTGCCACAAGAACGCCAAACACCACACCCCTCTGCAATTCCAAATGTGCACGCCAAGGGCGAAGTTGATCGAGCCGAGCTGGTCCCATTCATCATTCGCAACCGTGACCAATTGGTGGGAATCATACTGGATGAAACGGATGCTGAACTGGTAGGAAAATGGCAGTATTCAACACATACTCCGCCCTACGTTGGAATCGGCTATCTGCATGACCAGAAAACGGGGAAAGGGAAAAAGTCAGTGACCTACCGGCCAACTCTCCCCAAGTCTGGGCTGTACGAAGTCCGCATGTCGCATTGCTACAACATTCGTCGTTCGACAAACACGCGAATTACCATCGGGCACCAAGACGGCGAAACGGCTCTTCGAATCAACCAACAAGAGGTCCCTGAACACAACAAATTGTTCCGTACCTTGGGCCGATTCCGGTTCTCGAAGGGTACAGGTGCTTGGCTCACAATCGCCACCGACGGCACAGATGGTAAGTATGTGATCGCTGACGCAGTCCAGTTCATCCCAGTGAACGAAACAACAGAGTGAACAGAATCAAGTGAGCACAATGCTCCGGCTAGAGAGTGATCCCATGGAAAGACGAAAGACACGGGTTTTGGAATGACTCTTCTCACAGACGCAGCAACTCGGCACACGGAAGGCCGTCCCTGCGGCAAACCGAAAACAAGCCTACTGCAGACGTTATTGGTCCCAAAAGGCCTAAAAACTGACGTGAGCGCAGCGTGTTGACGGCAATGCATGCCATGCTGACGCAGCCATTCATGCCATGCTGACACAACTGAGTAACACTGACCACGTCCTTCTACCGTTCATCCAGCAATACAACACGCAGTTCCCGCCGAAAAATCCTTGCGTTTGGGGGGAAATGCTTGCAGTCGTCGCACATCTTCATGCGACATTTAAAGAGAGAGGACCAACGCGGTATTCGATAGATTTCTATCAAACCGCCCAGATAAATTTCTGAACTCGACAATCTGTCTCAAGTTCATGTTTTTTTTTGGAGGAAGATGTTACGGTCCACCCAATTCGGGTATATTTTCCTCACTGACGAATATGTTTTTTCGTATTTTGCACATGACGTTTTAGGAAATTTTCATGCAACCACAACGCACGCAACGAAGGGGCTTCACACTTGTTGAGCTCTTGGTCGTGATTGCCATCATTGGGGTCCTTGTTGGCCTGCTGCTTCCTGCAGTCCAGGCAGCCCGCGAAGCTGCTCGCCGAATGAGCTGTAGCAACAACTTCAAGCAGATTGGACTTGGCCTCCACAATTATCACGCTGCTTACAAGAATCTTCCGATGCTAGCTGGCGGAACCCGCGAGACCGCTGGCATGGGCGCCGATAACAGCAACATCTTCTGGTTGAGCTGGCTGGTTCCCCTAACACCTTTCATCGAGCAGCAAGCTCTTTGGGAGCAAGTAGCGAACCCACTTGCCGTCAATCGTACTGGTAGTGTTCGTAACCCTCCGTATCCCGCGATGGGACCGAACCCGTGGAGCCAGAATTACCAACCTTGGTTGACTCAGGTTCCTACCTATCGCTGCCCGAGTGATCCAACCCAACCCGTTGAGTATCGTGTTGCATTCAACAACTACACTGCTTGTGCTGGTGACGCGTTCTTCGAGCAGGCGGAAAGTGGCGTTAACAATCAGGGCCAGGTCAACAACAGCGGAAGCTGGGGTGAAGAGTCTACTGAACGCTGGGCACGCGGCGTGTTTCGAACGCGTCACTTCACAAAATTTCGTGACATCACTGACGGCCTCTCCAATACCATCATGGGCGGCGAATGCATCGTAGCCTCGCTTGACGGACGCGCCTCGGGAATCCAAATGCAGTTTGATAACGCGGTTTGGGATAACCCACCCTCGTACTTCAAGCAGTACATGGACCCCGAACGGCCTGCGTACCTCAATACCAACACATCCACGGGTGGTTTGGCTCCTTGTGGCGGGAAACCGTGCTACGAGCGGAACCCGAACCACATGCGTGGTCGCCGTTGGTCGGATGGGCGATTGGAATACAGTTCGTTCCACACAATCCTGCCGCCAAACAGCTACAACATCCAACGCTGGCATGGCCAAGCTGGAGCTTTCTGTGCATCGAGCTACCATCAGGGTGGCGCACACATCCTGATGTCAGATGGTGCAGTGGTCTTCATCACTGACTCAGTCGAGTCGGGCGATCAGAATCACGTTGCCTATGGCCGAGACAATGGTGATGGCCGTGGCTGGGAAGGCGGAGCCGGTCGCGAAAGCCCGTATGGTCTATGGGGTGCGTTAGGTACCAAGAATGGAAAAGAATCGATCGAAGAGCAGCTTAACCAGTAGGTTGCACCCCGATCCAAGCAAACGCCTAGCGGGTGTGATGTTTAATCACACCCGCTTTTTTTGCGCTCTTGTTCAGTCTTGCACCTACTGAACATCACTCCAGGCTGGGCCCAAGCCCAACCATGCAAACCTAAACTTGGCTGTGATACCGTCCTCTTTATCCAATAGAGCCAGAAACATCTTTCATGGCCCCCCTGGATCAGTCGGGTGCCAACATGACATGCAGTAAAAACAACTGACGTTTCCCGTCACGAGTGAGCCCTGGAATGAGAATCTGGTTTCCCGAGCGATTCCAACGGGGCGCTGGATCAATACGAATATCACCTGAAAAGCCACCTTTGTTCACTCCCTCACTGCGAACGTGCGTCCCATCCTCACGTCGATAGACTACATAGAAATTCTTGCTGCCTTTCTTAAAACCATTGACAAAGAATTTCCCGTCGGGAGACAACGAGATATCTCCCTCAGGATTGGGGAAAACGTTCTCATCACCCCACTGCTCAACGATTTCCTGAGTATCAACATCGTAAACCACCTGCCGCCGACCTGACCGACCAATCAGCAAACTACCTTCGGCCCACTCCGGGTGCCCGCCAATATGCTTTTTGTGAAGTGTCAAGCCGGTCCCGTCAGCATGCACCGAGAATGGGACATTGACTCTCTCAGGGCCATCGCCACTCCATCCAGCGCGGGCAAAAAAATACACCCGATCACAATCTCGATTCCACAGTGCGTGATTGATGAACAACCCTGTGTGTCGCAAGCCGGGATTCACTTCTTGAAGTTTACGTTGAAGGTCTCGATAGGAAACCAACAGTTTTTTTCTACCTGTAGCAATCTCAACATGAAACAAACCATCGTCCGTTGGCGCTTTATCGTCGCGGGACCAGTCACGGCTTTCTGGATAACCGGTTACTGGCCTAAGACGAGCCAAGCGACCATAGTTCAGCCCCAACCAGGCTGAACCATCCACAGCAACTCCCGCATTGCCAATGGGAGTCTTGGGAAAACGGTACTCCCTAACACGTCGCTTTTCCACGATGTCATACAGGACGGTAAACACATTACCTGTTTTCGTGTCTCGGTCATTGAAGAAGAACTGCGTCGTTGGAGAATTTGGATTCCAAAAAAACATGGTTCCTTGCTGTGGGTTCCATGCGTTTGTTCTCTCGATTCGTGAAATCTGGTTTTGATTTACAGTGTCAATCAAACAAATCGTGGCAGCCTCATGTGCTTTGGGCATGCGCGCAATCTCATCGATCTCCATAGCGAGAATGTACCGACCCGCTCCGCACCATGGAATGGTCTGACATTGGCCGATGTATCCGAAGAAATGATGCTTCTTACCATCGGTTAGTTGCTCTAGACGCAGGCTCAACGCAGGACGTTCGGCTAAACCTACAACACCGAAGATAAATATCGCCAAACACGACAAGTGCGGAACACAAACAGCTCGCCTTCTCATAGCACGTCCCTGATTTTCACGGCAATTACAATCGAAGTTTGTCTTATCAAGCCGCTCGTTCAAGCCGCTCGTTCAAGCCACGCGACATCCTCCCACAGCAACCGACCCACTAGATTAACTTACAGTCCAGAGGATGGTAAAAACTCCGCTCCAAGCCACTCTGGGACACCCTGCTCTCGCAGCATATTGTATTTCTTTCCATAGGCGTCCTGGCCACCTGAATCCAGCGAGGCCGGTTTCTTATTACGCTTTGGAATTGCTTTGGCGAGCCGCTTCTTGACAGCTAAATACGCAGGCTCATGAGCTAAGTTGCGATGTTCCCGAGGGTCAGAACGATGATCATAAAGTTCCTCGCTCCCGTCGCGATAGCGAATATACCGAAAGTTCAAGCTTCGGACAGCGTGGTTTTTGTACTGCCAAGTCGAAACCACAGGAGTGGTTCGTGTGCGTTTGGGATCACGTAGTTGGGGCATCAGACTAATTCCCTCCAAGCCATGAACCGGTGGTACCCCACATAAGCTGACAAGCGTTGGGTATAGATCAAGCAAGCTCACCGGGCTTGCGCATTCGCTTCCGCCGTTGCCATGATCGGGCAACCTGATCGCCAGCGGTACCCTTGTTGATTCTTCCCATAACGCCATTTTTCGCCAATGACGTTTTTCCCCAAGATGCTGGCCATGATCCGACCAGAACACCACAATCGTATTTTTCGCGTTCGGCCCACTCTCTAACGCATCAAGGACTTTTCCCGCTTGCGCGTCTACAAACGAAATACACGCAAGATAAGCACGCACCATTTCACGCCAGTAGTTATCACCAAGGCTCAACACCGTGTGATGATCACCCTTCTCAATCGTGCCGTAAGCAAGCGTTTTTCCCCAAAGTGGGATATCATCCATTTCATCATCGGGAACCACTGGCATCTTGATCGATTCCAACGGGTAAAGATCAAAATACTTCCGTGGCGCCGTGAACGGCACATGCGGACGTACAAACCCAACTGCCATGAAGAAGGGTTTTTCATGGGTTTTACTCAGTCGCTTAGCAGCCCAAGCAGCGACCTGCTGGTCCGGCATGCCCTCGGGCGGCATATCCGCGGCGTCCAATGCGCCCCAGCAAAGCGATTGTCCATCAACACCGTCCTGATACAGTTTGTAAATCGCTCCGCCATCTCTGGGAAACGGATAAAAATGCCCACCGCCCTTTCCTTGATACCCATGGCCGCGAGCAGCTAAATGTTGAGGCCATGTAAACTTTGGCCTCGCTTCATCCCAGTAAGTGTAATCCCGGACGTCAGATGTACCTTTGTGGAACACTTTTCCCGCAGCCATCGTCTTATAGCCGTGCTCCCGAAAATGCGCGGGCAAGGGTACTGTCTTCCCAAGCGTCTTGAGATAGTTTTTCAACCCTTTGGAAGAGTTTGAATACCACCCAGTCGTGGAGGGCCTCAGACCGCTGAATAACGCGTGTCGCGAGGCGCTGCAAACCGGAGCAGCACAATGAGCATTTGTAAACAACACACTCTTTGAGATCAGACGATCCAAGTTCGGAGTTTTAGCCTGAGGGTGCCCCCCCAACGCACCTATCCAATCATTCAAATCATCGATAGCTAAAAACAACACGTTTGGCTGTTCACCAGCAGCAGCCGACACCTTGGGTACCTCTAGCAATGCCACTGAACCCGAAGCCTGTGGTGATTGCCCCACAGCAGCCGCAACGTTTCCAGGTCCCAACTCAACCTCTACAGACGGTATTGCTGCGGCCTGGCCACCACGAACGCTTACCCCTTGTAAATCGATTCCCTGAGCAAACACGCATCCGCCACGGTCACAACTAACGTAAACTGCACAAACAGCAACAATCAGTCGCAACAGCACAGCCTGTTGCAAGTTACCTAGCTCGAAATAGCTTCGTATACTCATCTTAATGGTCACCCTTGCTCGTCTCATCAACTAAGAACGCGCTGGCATCAGGCATCGATGCGTCCTTCCAACCGTAGAAAACCCACATGCCATCCAATACACCACCATCGGCATTCAACACAGGCTGAACATTATTAAATTTCCATCCGTCATATTGCTCACCCGAGGGAGAAAACAGTCGCTTTCTGTTCCATGTGTGTCCTTGATCAGAAGACGTCCATTCTTCAATCTGCCCACCGCCGTGTCGGTCCATGTACCCTCCTGAAAGATACTTATCACCGACAACCACAAAGGCATGCAAAACTCCCTGTTTATCGCAAACCAGATGCCCACTATTCCATTGATGCGTCGAACTCGTGATGCGTGTTTTCAGCCAGCTTCCAGCCACCTTACGGACATAAAAATAAGCATGCTCTGTTATCGAATCCTCAGATAGGACATGCAGAAACACTGGCGCACCTCGATCGTCCAAAGCAACCGCGGGTGGCACTCCGGCACCACGCCATTGTGTATCCCAGATTTCACAAAGCTTTTTTGACGATGCGATATCGACCGGCGTTAGCAGTGGGACCTGATTCGAATTGCACACCGTCCCAGTTTCTGGATCGATCCGTAGGTACGAGAGATTATACTTCCACTCGTTTGTCACGAGCGCGTTGTACTTTGGGTTGAAGAAACGCTGAGGATCGAAATCGTGTTTATTGTCGTCGTAGTCGGTGTATCCCACGTGCAAGTATCGACGATCTTTCCCAGGAATTTTCGTTTGATAAGAAGACCAGTCCAAACGACCTTTTGAGTCAAGATCGGTGACATCAACAGCAGGCCCTATCCATGTCAATCCATTATCCTTCGTAACGCGATAGGTCCAGGAACTGGTGTGACCATCGGTTCGATAATAGATCAGATCACTGTTTCCCCTCATACGAAACACACAGGGGTAAGACATTTTTGGTGCAATCTGACTACCTTGCTGCCACAAAATTTTGTCATTGGTTCTGGTGACTGGGTGTTCTGAAACCAGATGCACTCCTGGAGACTTATGGCATCCATATAAGACATGTAGATGGTTTGCCCGGTCTGCCCAAATGATTGGGCTGTCGTGATGGTCTGAGCTGGACACGTCGGCTAGCTTCACTGGCCGTGCGAATGTTCGCGATTCGAGATCGTAGATCGCCAACATCGGAAAGGCGCTGCCCTTCTCATTTCTGGTCGGAGTCGCCTTGCCGTTAAACACCACAAAAACTTTTCCGGCAACACAAATTGCCTGCGGTCGCTGCCTCGCGTCATACAGCATCTTGAATTTTCCGGAAGCAGCAAACCTGATGGGTATGGTCTCTGCAGCTGAAACGACCGTTTCAGCCGAGACCCACAAGGGTGTTGCCAGTATCACCACCGCCAACCAACACAACACTCGCGGGAATTGACTGTGCTGATGCTGAGTCATCGTTACGATCTTTATCTTGTTCACCCTCAATTAACCTCATAATCATCAAACTAACGCAAATGCACTTTCACTGCTTTAGTGAGTGCATCGCTATCCGTCCCCAGCCCTGTACAGATTTCCAAAACGCACGGATTATCCAAGTGGTCGGATCAATTGCTCGAGACACCCCAGACGACTCCTAGTGACAGGATATCGGTAGCCCGACCTAAACGCTTGGGAACTCGGGCAAAATTCGTTTGGCAGATTGGGGAGCGGGGCCATGCACGGAAAAACATAACTCTGAAAACATGGAACCTTTAACAGCAGCCCCAAGAGCAAACCGGCCCCAATGCAAAATGCTGTCGTTACACGATTCGGCAGCAAAAGGATTTCTGCAGCTATCAGAAAGCTCGCTGATTAGCACCGTTTCTACATTCAGTTTGTTCATTTCCCGCAAGTACAAGCACGATCCGCATTCACCGTGTACCGAGCAGGTAATGTTTCATCGGGCCATTAACGACGAGACCGCAGCGACTTCCCCGCGTTCACTGCTGCGTCATAGGACACCAATCAACAATGCTAGAACAAGGTCAGCGCGAATCAGCATTGGGAGACGATTCCACCCAATGAAGCAGCCAACACCCCCTAAGCCCAAGCTCTCCTCAACAATGTTGTTCAACAGCACGGGCAAGTGTCGTTGGCGAACCACAGCCTTGTGTGGCACGACAGATAACGTCCGCTCTGCAAACTGCTCCCGGAACCATCAGTTCTCAGGTATGTAGTTCAGGGTGTAGTACGCCTCGGGGTGCAACAATGGCAAACCTGCCTTTGACTTGACCCCATCAGAGTGCAATTCATGGACATGCCCTTCCTGAAGCCCATCCACATAGAGACGAACACTCTTTCCGTCCTTACCCGCAACGGCCTTGGAAATTTTGGGCTCAGTATGATCAACCTCTGGACTTCCGTAGGCTGATTGAAAGATGTAGGTGTACGTTTTCATGCTATACGAGTCGAGTGACTCAACAGTTTTTTGATCGACGGGTTCAGTGAAAACGAGTTCAAAGCCGTCGGGTTTGGCTTTCATCTCAAGGACCTCAAATGGAACTTTGCCCGTCCAATCTACCCGTTCCACCGCAAAAGGCTTCCGTCCGCGTGACCCCCAACCACGGTTGGTGCCACCGACAAACATGGTGCCATTGTTGGTCATCTCCAACCCAAGCGACCCACTTCCAAACCCTTCCAGGAAAGGGAAGCAAACACCTTGGTAATGGCCTTTGACCTTCTCCATGTAGCAACGCATGACGGTGCTGTACGACTGATCGGTCACAAACATTTGATTTTCAAAGGGGCCGAACTTACCGCCTGTCGTATCACAGGTAACGCCTGCTGCCGATTTACCCATCTTGTTGTAGGGAAACAGGACCGCTGGCGGCTCATATTTTGGTAATCGTTTCGCCTCGGTCATGAAGCGACTTCCACTCTTGGGCTCTTCTGGCTTTTCACCGATGAATGGCTCAGCAAATTTGTACCATTCGAACCCTCCAGGATGCCCAACGAACTTCCCAACCGGTAGATGCTTCAATGCACAGGTTCCATTCCAGGGGCCCTGATTGTCCGTATAGAACATATCGCCAAGGTGATTTGCACCAATCCCACCGGGAGAACGAATACCGCTGGTCGTTGGGATCAACTCGCCACTGGAAGTGACTCGCACACACCAACCACGGTAGGGAACATTACTGGAGAACGAACCAGTCAGGCAAAGAACGACCCAAATGTCGCCGTTCTTGTCGAATTTGGAACCGAATGCGTACTCGTGATAATCGCCGGAAATTTCCCAGCCATCATTAACCACTTCGAACTCATCGGCCTCTCCATCACCATCGGTATCTCGCAACCGCGACACATCAGAACGTTGTGTTGTGTACAGCCAGCCATCTCGTTCGGCCAAGGTCAACGTTTCATGAAGTCCGTGTGCAAAACGCTTGAACTGATCCGCGGTTACCTCCTTCGCAAAAGGATCCGTGATCATCCAAATCTCACCTCTGCGAGAACATACCGCCATTTTCCCATCCGGCATCATCTGGAAACCACTTGCTTCCAAGACAACACCCTCCGGAATTTCGA
>Ga0315331_10004186_pt1 | contig 10907 bp, 10 predicted proteins | sample M160m34915metaG_FD_203456 | JGI IMG/M metagenome (GOLD analysis project Ga0315331, IMG submission 203456) | Ammonia-oxidizing marine archaeal communities from Monterey Bay, California, United States - M1 60m 34915 | ecosystem: Environmental > Aquatic > Marine > Intertidal zone | place: USA... | reverse complement strand
TGATTATGCCGATAGGGTTGCGCACGGAAGCGAACAACGTATTTTCTACGAAAGAGGATTCTTCGGCCCATCGGACGGGATCAACATGAGAGTGGAGAATTTCGTCATAATCTAGCGTCGCAACCGGGTGAGTGGTGTTTAGTGTGAAATCGCCAAGCCCACGCACACCAATATATTTTCGGTAACAGGCCTCGTCAGTCTTCCTCGTGCCCAGCCATTTCGGTCCACCGCAGAGTTTTCGGAAATTCGCGTTGTAAATAAGGTCATCAGCCATCCCCCGTTCTTCAAAAACAGCGGTAACCTCGCGTGCGACGATATCGCCGAACGCATCAATGATGGCATTGAGGATCGTTTGACGCAGGTCCCGTTTAGTCGGCCGCAATGGCGCCAGATTGGACATAACGCTGCACAACAGTGCAAAGCCGCTGCGTGGACTTCCGACAACGAGTGGGCGAAGGGGCTGTGTCATCGTCATCTTTCAAATTCCAGAATGAATTCCGGCATGCACCTTGTGTCCGAGTTCACCATAACCGACACCCTAACCCTATATAATATAATGAAGCGCGATTTGAAATTGGGGCACGAAGCGTGATTGAAAATTTCATCGGCTTGAAAGCTTTCTGATCGATTCGCGACCAACTGTTGGGGCACGCGGTTCACCTATCTGAGGCTGGTCTGAGGCTGGACATTTGCAACATCTTGATCGGATGTCGGGTCGGCACTTCTATTATTCGGAATTTAACGACAAAACATTCGTGGCGCTAATAATTTATGATATTATCAGAATAAAAATACTTCTTTCTTGATCAATTGGTGGCGTTGCACCAAGTATAAACGCCAAAAGAGAAAACGATAGAATGACCACAACTAATTTCACCGTAGACGGGAGTCGCATCTGGGTTGCCGGCCATGGCGGCATGCTCGGTCAATCGTTGATACGAGATCTGCGCCGCAAGGGTGCGGAGATCGTAACAGCCGACCGGAAGAGTGTGGACCTGCGGCGTCAGTCAGATGTCGAGAAGTGGTTAAGCGAGAATCCCGTCGATGGCATTGTTATGGCCGCCGCGACGGTGGGTGGGATATTTGCCAATGATAATTATCCGGCAGACTTCATTTACGACAACCTCAGCATCTCCACGAACGTTATTCACGCCGCTGCGCAACAAGACGTGAGCCGGCTTGTAATGATAGGGTCTTCCTGTATGTACCCCCGGCTCGCGGATCAGCCGGTTGCGGAATCCTCCCTGCTGACTGGCCCACTGGAACCGACCAATCAGTGGTTCGCGCTTGCGAAGATCGCAGCGCTAAAAATGTGCCAAGCATACCGGCGTCAGCATGGGCAGAGCTTCATCACGGTTGTCCCGACGAACCTGTACGGCCCGGGCGACAATTTCGACCCCGAATCAAGTCACGTTGTCCCGGCGATGCTGCGCAAGGTCGAGAATGCCCGAAAAAGTGGCAGGCCCGTCGAAATCTGGGGAACGGGAACACCGCGGCGGGAATTCTTATATGTCGATGACGCTGCGTCAGCGATTGCCGCGTTGATGGAGCACTACGACCATGAAGACCCTATAAATATAAGCGGCGGCGAGACCGTGAGTATTATGGAGCTGGCGCAACGCGCCGCCGAGATCGTTGGCTACAAAGGAACGTTCGAGACAGACCCATCGAAACCTGACGGCATGCCGATTAAACAGCTCGATAATTCGAAGATTGCCGCGATGAGTGTATGGCAACCAAAAACCGAGCTAAGCTACGGTCTTAAATTGACCTATAAGTGGTATTGTGAGACGCATATGTCGGAAGCATAATCGTATTTCACGATAGCGGCCTGGAACAACAGGACTAACTCGGAGGTTCCGCCTAGTGTGGCGTATTAGTTGATAATGGATCCATCAAGCATTACCCAAAGACTGGATCTGTTAGTGATCAATCCCGGTGGCCGCGAGAAAATATACCAAGATCTGGGAGGCGACCTGACGGCGATCGAACCCCCGTTATGGTCTCGGTTGATTGCCGGTCATGCGCTCGATCGTGAACATGACGTGCGGATTATTGATGCGGAGGCACTGAATTGGAGCCCGGAGCGCGTTGCCGCCGAAGCCGTTGCAGCCAATCCTGTGTTGATTGCCATTGTTGTATTCGGTCACCAGCCTTCGGCATCGACCCAGCAAATGGCCGCTGCCGGGGAACTGTGCCGGGCAATCAAGGCGGAAGACGAAGACCTCAAGATTATTATTCTGGGCGGCCATGTATCGGCATTGCCAGAAAAGACGCTGCGGCAAGAAGCCGTAGATTACGTTTGCAACGGCGAGGGACCACTGACAATCGAAGCGCTCATCCCGGCCCTAGACGCCGATGCGCCCGATCTATCGGCCGTTCCGGGCCTCGTATGGTGGGACGACGACAAGGTTCGCCAAAACCTCTCGGCGCCGCTGATTACGGATCTAGACAAGGACCTGCATGGCAATGTCTGGCACCTGCTGCCGATGGAGCGGTACCGGGCGCATAACTGGCAGTGCTTTGAAGATCTTTCAGGCCGCGTGCCTTATGCTTCGATTTATACAAGCTTGGGGTGTCCTTATAAATGCAGCTTTTGTTGTATCAATGCACCTTTCGGAACCAACCGATACAGGATGCGAGCACCTGAGGCGGTCGTTGCCGAGATCGACTACCTTTTCAATACCTATGGCGTGAAGACCTTTAAAATTGTCGATGAGATGTTCGTCCTGAATGACCATCACGTCACCCAAATCTGCGAAATGCTTGCCGCCAAACCCTACGCATCCGAACTCAATATCTGGGCATACGCGCGAATTGATACGGTTCGAGCTGACCGACTGGCTCTGCTGCGCAGCGCTGGTATCCGCTGGCTTGCTCTGGGCATCGAATCCGGTAGCGAACATGTCCGTGACGGTGCGGAGAAATCTTTCAGTCAGGACGATATCACCGCCATTGTCCGTGAAATTCAGAAAGCGGGTATTTTCGTCATCGGGAACTTCATCTTCGGGCTGCCGGACGACGACTTGGATTCCATGCGCGAAACGCTTAAGCTTGCGGTGGAGCTGAATTGCGAGTTTGCGAACTTTTATTCGGCGATGGCATATCCGGGCTCGCCTCTGTTCACGCAGGCAGTTGAGGCCGGTTGGGAATTGCCCGAAAATTGGAGCGGGTTTTCGCAGCATTCCTATGACAGCCTTCCGTTACCGACCGAGAAGCTCTCAGCATTGGAGGTATTATCCTTCAGGGACAATGCGTTCCACGAATATTTTTCCAATAAGCGGTATCTCGAAATGGTGACGCAGCGGTTCGGGCGCGAAATACGGGAGCATATCGTCGGAATGGCGCGTCACCGGCTGAAACGCCAGATACTAGAAGAAGTGCAGTTATAGTAATAGCTGAACGGCCGTAAGAATGCCTCTTTTCCCTGAAATTTCGCAAGTACAATGCGTGGTGCTCGCGGGCGGGTTAGGCACCCGGCTTAAGGGTGTCGTTCCGGACAAGCCTAAAATTCTAGCACCCGTTGGCGGGCACCCGTTTATCGACCATCTGATCGGTTGGCTGGAAAGGCAGGGTATTGCGCGGCTGGTGTTTTCGCTGGGGCACAAGGCAGACATGATCCGCGCGCATCTGGATGCGCGCAAAGATTCGGCGATTGAGATAAAAACGGTCGTTGAATCCGAGCCACTCGGTACTGCGGGTGGTCTGATTTTCGCGTGTTCGGCACTTGATTCAGATCCGGTACTTGTTCTTAACGGCGATTCGCTAATCGAAGTAGACCTACCAGCGTTTCTTGCGTCGCACCGGGCAAAAGGCGCAGATGTATCGATGGTAGCCGTGCAAGTTGCCGACGCCGGTCGCTTTGGTGGTGTCGAGATCGATGCCGACGACTATATTCGCGCATTTCGTGAAAAAAGCCCCTCTAGCAGCAGTCAACCCGGGTGGATCAATGCGGGAATTTATGCGTTCACGACATCCGCGCTCGAGGACCTTAAGCAATCGCAGAAGGGCTCCCTCGAACACGATTTCTTTGCTGTGCGACCACATCGATATCTGCACGCCTATCGGTCTCAGGGTAAATTCATTGATATAGGGACGCCAGATACCCTCGCCCTCGCTGATAATTGGCTCCGCGATTCCAATTTTGAGAAAATAAAAAAATGATCATCAGCCGTACGCCATACAGAATTTCATTGTTCGGAGGTGGGACGGACTATCCCAAGTGGTATTTGGAACACGGGGGTGCCGTTCTCGGCACGGCAATCAACAAATACTGCTATATCTCGATCCGCGATCTACCGCCGTTTTTCGAACATCGTCATCGGATCGTGTATTCTCGTATCGAGCTGGTGGACGATATCGGGGAAATTCAACACCCGGCAGTCCGTGCGGTACTTGGCGAGTTCCCCCTGCAGGCCGGCATAGAACTTCATCACGATGGTGACCTTCCGGCGCGGTCAGGGCTGGGCTCAAGCTCTGCGTTTACCGCCGGGCTGGTCACCGCACTGCAGGCCAGAAACGGGAAAATGATCAGTCTCAAAGAACTTGCCAAGCATGTTATTCGGATCGAACAGGATGTGATCGGCGAGAATGTCGGTTCACAGGATCAAATATGGGCGGCGTATGGCGGGACCAATTTGATCACATTCGATACAGACGGCTCGTTCGATGTTCGCCAGATTCCCCTGCACGCGGAATACAAACGCGAGCTCCAGAGCCACATGATGTTGATGTTTACCGGCCTGACGCGCATCGCATCCGAAATCGCCGGTTCGGTGATCAGCTCGATCGACGACCGCGAGACCGAACTTAAGGAAATGCGGGAAATGGTCGATGAAGGAATGAAGTTGATGACCGACGAGCGGCATTCGATCGCCGATCTCGGGCGCCTTCTCCATGAATCGTGGTTACGCAAGCGCTCTCTTACTACTGGAATTTCCAACAGCACAATCGACGAGATATACGACATCGCAATGTCTTCAGGTGCATATGGAGGCAAGCTATTAGGGGCTGGTGGCGGTGGTTTCATGCTATTTCTCGCCCCTCCCGAAGTCCAGGAGAAAATCCGCGAGCAATTGAAGCCTATCATTCAGGTCGACGTTGAGATTGGCGCAAGTGGCAGCAGGGTCGTCGTCTACGAGCCCGATGGATTGGAGTTGTCGTAACCGCATAATGCCCCCCCACGTCCCCCGGTTCGGATCGTCTCGCGGCGTTGTGTTGCATCGAACACCAAATGGAATGCGAACTTCGACCATATAACCGACGATTTCGGAAACGAATTTGTCGACTACCTGACGCACGAACTTGCGGTGACTAACTCCGGTATCAACATATTGGGGGTGTCTGTGGTGCCGGTTATAGAGGGGCAGATCGTCTTACTTCACAATTACCATTATCCGATCGAAGCGGGCGGATGGGAGGTTGTGCGTGGATTTATCGACGCGGATGAAGCCCCAGCTACCGCCGCATTACGGGAGCTGACTGAAGAAACCGGGCTGACGACCGTTGAGAAGAATCTTATTCCACTCGGGTTTTCTGCCCCGGAGCCCAGCACTATTGCCGGTAATTCCGCGATGCTCGCGTCAGTTGACTGCCAAAACGCTGGGCAACGCGATATGAAGGAAATCGGTCTCGGAAAACCGACACGTTTTGACCCAGGCGTGATCGTTGAAATGTTGAACAGCTTTGAGATCGAAGACGGCCCGACGGAAACCGCCTTCCGCCGCTATCTGGCCTTGGTAAGCTAATGCCACCTGTCGCGCCGCAATAGCGAATGGCGCATTCTCACATTCGAATCATGCGTTCCCGTATACGGAATTGCGGATCATTCTATAGCCTTTGATTAGCTCGGCGATTCCCTGATCGAGAGAAAATTCGGGCTTGAACCCGGTCGCTTCGATCTTGTCGTTCGAAACAATATAGTCTCGCTTGTCAGGGTCCTCGCCGATTTCCGCCTCCAGAAACGCGAAGTTCGGCAGATGATTCTGAATGTGTTCGCAGAGCTCCAGCTTTGACAGGTTCGCATCCGACAAACCCACATTAAATACCTCATTCTTTAACGAATCGAAATTGTCGATGCCGTGAAGAAACGCGCGTGCGACGTCCCGTACATGGATGTAGTTCCGCTTGAAATGGGCTTCGAAGAGCACCAGCGCACGATCATTCAGTGCACGGTAAACGAAATCGTTTACCAGAAGATCGATCCGCATACGCGGCGCCATCCCAAATACCGTCGCTAATCGGAAACTGATCGCGTTACCGCGTTCAAGCACCGCTTCCTCGGCTTCCACTTTAGTCCGGCCATAGAGGCTGATCGGGTTCATGGGCGATTCTTCGGTGCAGTGTTTGCCCGGTTCGCCAACGCCGTAGCCCGAATTCGAAATGGGCACGAGGATACGCTGGTCTGGAGACGCTAGTTTAATGAGGTCTCGGATCGCATCCCTATTGATCGATTCCGCCCCCAGCTTATCGGCATCGCAAAGCGGCGCACCAACAAGAGCGGCCAGCGGAATTATGATGTCGGCCTTGGCACAAAGCGGGGCAAGCACATCTGTATCGCGGGCATCGCCGGAAACGACGTCGAAGCGGTCATTGGCGCAAAGATAGTTTAGGCTGGTCTGGCGAAACATAAAATTGTCGAGAACCGTGACGCTGTGTCCCGCATCGAGAAGATAGCGCGTCATCATTGAGCCAAGGTAACCGGCGCCGCCTGTTACGAGAATACGATGTGGCCCGTTGCTCATACGTCAGTGTTCCTTATCAAGGTTTGATTGATCATGAACAGGCTTGGTTCAGGACACCATGCAGGCGCATCAATTGAGGCTCGATCGGCGTCGGATGGTTGCCGACAAAAAAGCCCTGTTCATGCGCAATATAACCGTTCACAATCTCTTCGTGGATATCGAAGTCGTAGTATTTCACGACATCGTGCCTCAGAATACAGCCTCCAGTAATGATCCGAAAGCCGATGTCTTCCCTCCTGAGTTCATCGAAAACCTTTTGTCGGTCAATTCCGGCATCAGGATTCAAGATGATCGTGAACGAAAATGCGGAACTCTCGCCGTATTCCTGCTGGATAATGAACCGATCGTCATCGCCGAATAAATTTTGAAACAGTTTGAGGTTTTCGCGCCTTTGGGCAGTCATCTCCGGGAGTCGCTTGATCTGTTCGCGACCAATGGCTCCGGACAATTCCAAGGGCCTTAAATTATAGCCCGGCAGAATGAAACGATAGGCTTCGAAATGATCGGAATCTGAACGTTCAAACAGAGGTGAATCATTTGGCAGATCGCGGGTCCAGCCATGGGCACGCATGCTCTTCATCAAATGAAAAAGTTCGGTATCGTCGGTCAGAACCATGCCGCCCTCCATCGTCGCAAGATGGTGGGAGAAGAAAAAGCTATAGGTATTAACGTCGCCGAATGTCCCTGTCTTGCGGCCGTTCGGGAGAACCGCATCTGCTGATTCGCAGTTGTCCTCCATGAAATACAGGCCATGTTCGTCAGCGATTTCACGCATTTTGTCGACTTCGGCCGGGTTTCCCAGAATGCTGACCGCAAGAATCATGCGCGTCTTCGGTGTGATCGCTGCACGGACCTGCTCAGCTGGCATGTTTAATGTGTCGAGCGAAATATCGACGAATTTGAGCTTCAACCCATATTGCTGAAGTGGATGATAAGTCGTGCTCCAGGATACTACCGGGACAATGACCTCGTCACCGCGCTGTAGCGGGCGCTCTTTTTTGTAACATAGCGCGGCAATGCTAACGAGATTTGCGGATGATCCGGAATTGACCATCACCCCGTGCTTCATGCCGAAATAGTCGGCAAATTCCTGCTCGAAGGCGGCAACGTTTGGGCCCATCGTAAAAAAGCCCGATTCGATGACGGTCTGCATCGCATCGATCTCATTCTGGCTCCAAGAGCTTGAGGCAAGTTCATAGAACATAAGTGAGAGCCTACTCCCTGTTATAAGGTGATTTGAGCTCCGCCCATCAGTTGGTCAGAACGGTCCACGGAATTGCATCTGGTAGGCCAATTTCGCTTGCGCCGCATCAGGAGCCCATGCAGGCTTGTCGGGTCGGATCATCTCATGAATTTTGGAGGAGATCGTCATCGGGTTCGGATAAAAAGCATGCTCAAGCGTCGGTGTTGTCGGACAGGTCGTCGGCGCAAATCCCATTCGGGATACTTGGATGCTTTCGCCCGGTTGTTGCCGTTCAGCAACCGCGGCGACGATCTCGGCGCTGGCGCCGCACATTGTCCAAGCGTTGTCGACGACAAGAAGACGGCCGGTGCGGCGTGCAGATTCTGCGATCGAGTCAATGTCCAGCGGCACGAGCGAAATCGGATCGATGACTTCGGCGCTGATGCCTACCTCTGCCAGGAGTTCGGCGGCCCGAAGACATTCCATAACCATGTTTGACACGCCGACCAGCGTGATGTCTTCGCCTGGCTGGCAGATGCGTGCCTGGCCAAACGGCACGGTGTACAGGTCTTCGGGCACATATGCTTCCGTATTGTAGAGCAGCCGGTGTTCGACAAAAATGACGGGGTTGTCGTCGCGAATTGCCGAAATCATGCAGCCCTTGGCGTCGTGCGCATTTGACGGCGCGACGACTTTCAACCCCGGAACATGCATGAACATGGAATGGAGCCCCTGGGAATGTTGGGCACCCTGGCCCCAGGATTTTCCGATCATGCTCCGTACGACCATCGGCGCTTTGAGCTGCCCAGCGTACATATAGTGCGTCTTTGCGGCCATATTGATGAGCTGATTCATGCATAACATCAGAAAGTCCATCCGGATATGCACATGAATCGGCCGCATTCCAGCCATCGCCGCCCCGATTGCGACGCCAGTCATGGCATCTTCGGACAACGGCGTACCAAAGACGCGTTCGGACCCAAAGGTCTCCGCCAGTCCTACAGTTGAGCCTTGGATCCCCTTATGGTCGTCAACATCCAACCCAAAGAGGAACACGCGTTCATCACATGTCATTTCCTGTGCTACCGCCTCGCAAAGCGCTGCGGAGTACTGAAGTAGCCGTCCGTCTTGCTCAGGCGAATACATGATCGTTCAATTCTTCTATTCCGGGAAATTCGCCGGCATCGGCAAATGCTACCGCGTCCGCGATGCGCTTCTCGATTTCCGCGTCCATTTCCGCGCGAACCTTGGTGTCGAGCTGTGCACCGAGTACATTCATTTGGTCGTTTTCCTGCCATGGCAGGAGCTCTTCCCGACTTCTGTACCCCGCGTCGTAATCTTCGCCTGGCCCTACATGTTCTCGCCATCGATAGGTCATGCATTCTAGAAAAACCGGACCTTCGCCGGCTCTGAGTTTTTCGACGCCCGCCAGAGATTGCTCGTAAATTTCGATCGTGCCGCCATCTTCTATACGGTGCGTCGCAATCCCATAGGTCTCAACCCGTTCGCAGATGTTATCATTTATCTGACGGTTGCTCTTGGGAGAGTGAATGGCAAGCTGGTTGTTCTCCAGGACAAAGAGCGCGGGCAATTTGTGAATGGCGGCGAAATTCAGGCTCTCGCTGAACACTCCCTCTTCGGTGGCGCCGTCCCCGAAGAATAGTGCAACCACACGACCTTTTCCCTCTCGTTTGAGGGCGAGTGCGTATCCCAGGGCGATTGGAATCGTGGTCCCCACGACTGCCGAAGTTCCGAGGATGTTCTGTTCCATGCCGACCAGATGCATAGATCCGGCCTTTCCTCGGGCACACCCATCTTCTTTCCCATAAAGCTCAGCCATCATTCCGGCCAGGTTGCCCCCCTTTGCGAGATAGGTGGCGTGCCCGCGATACGTTCCGGAAACCACGTCATCATTTGTCAGGGCGGCGCAAACGCCGGCAGCGACGGATTCTTGTCCGATTGACAGATGAACTGGGCTCTTGATTTTGTCGCTGGGATAAATTTCTGCAATTACCTCTTCAACACGTCGAATCAATCGAATGGAGTAGTATAATCGCGGCAATAATTCGGAAGGTTGCAATTCGGTCATGGGGTTTATAAAGACATAAAAGATGAGATACGCGTTTAGACAGTGTTATAAAGCCTACGTGCGAATTCCCGCAAGCGAGACCTAGACATTTATTTTGATCGAATGCGATTTATTTGTGCCAAATAGCTGTGGACGATGCTGGCGGATCGATCAGAATGAAGGGATTGGATCGCATCCCGTCCCATTGTCAGGAATTGAGGAAAGAATGAGTTACGGCAAAACCCACGACATTTTTATTACCCACGCGTGGCGATATCATGGGGAATGGACGGAAATGTCGGGTTTGATGGAAGCGGCATTGGGCCGCTCATGGCGAAATTTCAGTGTGCCGTGGCACGATCCTGCAATGGACGCAAATACAGAGACGGGCGGCAACTTTATTAGAAACTGGCTTGAGACACAGGTCATGCCTGTACACGGCGTGATCCTTTTATCGGGGGTTTACAAAGTAAAAAGTACCCAGAAGTGGCTCGACATGGAAGTAGAGTTCGCCCGAAAACATCAAAAGCCCATCATAGTTGTCCCGCCGTATGAAGATGTAGGCATCTCTGACGATGTATTAGCCATGGCCGATGCGGTATGTCAGTGGGATGCTGATGAGATAATCTCCAAAATTAATGAACTTGGTCAAAATTAACGAGTTAAATGGGAACGCAGCTTATATGTAGTATTGACCGGCTGATAGGTATAAATCATATTAAAGTAGTTGGGTGGGGGTCTCGATTTTAAATCGTGCTAGCAGGCTTTACGTGCTTGGGGCAATCGCGCGCTAGGGCATTTTTTATGTTTTTGAGAGGAAGCCAGCTGTGACTGAACAAGTAATCGTATCAGTAACAAACGGAAGTAGGAACGGAAAAATTCCGGGCCACCGAGTTACTTTCAGCCCCTATGC
>Ga0315331_10004184_pt1 | contig 10911 bp, 12 predicted proteins | sample M160m34915metaG_FD_203456 | JGI IMG/M metagenome (GOLD analysis project Ga0315331, IMG submission 203456) | Ammonia-oxidizing marine archaeal communities from Monterey Bay, California, United States - M1 60m 34915 | ecosystem: Environmental > Aquatic > Marine > Intertidal zone | place: USA... | reverse complement strand
TGGCGGCTTCCTGGTACCACCGGCTCAGGCAATTGCGGCAAAAGCCGGACAGGTTCATCAGGTCGATATTCTGCACATCGGTGCGTTCGCGCAGGTGATCCACGAGACTGCGAAAGGCTGCGGCTTCGAGTTCGATACGTGTCTGGTCGTCCATCGTCATTCCTCCGGGTCGCTGTATGTCCCTGATATAGGGCGGAATGCGCGTCCGTGCAAAGGCGTTTGACAATCAGGACCGCCGTCTCGCCGTGTTCCGTCTTTGAGGTCGCGCCCATACCCGATATAAGGCCGCATCATGGATGCGTCTCCGCCACCGTCTGCCAGCACGCTGCGCACCGAAAGGATTGCGATCCTCGCCGTGTTTGTCGGTGCCGTGGTGATCGCGTTCGCACCGATTCTCGTCCGGCTGAGCGAGATCGGGCCGTCCGCTACGGGGTTTCACCGCTTCCTGCTCGCCATCCCGCTCTATTGGGCGATTGCCGCCACGCTGCCGCGCTCCGACGCGCCGGAAGGCAGCGAGAAGCCGAGTACTGTGCGCGATTTTCTGTTGATCGGCATGGCGGGGGTGTATCTCGCCGCCGATGTCGCGGTCTGGCACTACTCTATCCAGATGACGACGGTCGCGAATTCCACCCTGCTTGCCAATGTCGCGCCCGTATTCGTCGTCCTCGGCGGCTGGCTGCTGTTCCGCACGCGGGTCACCGGCACTTATCTGATCGGTCTCGCCGCCGCAATGACCGGCGTGTTCATCCTATCCGAGGCGAGCCTGTCGCTCAGCAATGATCATTTTATCGGCGACCTGCTAGGCGTTCTGACCGCAGTGTTCTACGCCGCCTACCAGATGGCGGTGGAACGGCTGCGACGGCGGTTTTCGACTCTCACGATCATGAAATACGCGATCCCCACCAGTGCGCTGGTGATGTTGCCGGTGGCGCTGGCCAGCGGCGACGACCTGTTGCCGGTCACCCTCGCGGGTTGGGGCTTCCTGATCGCGCTTGCCGCCGGCCCGCAGGTCTTTGGGCAGGGGTTGATCGCCTGGGCGCTGGCACACCTGCCGGTCGCCTTTGCATCGGTCAGCCTGCTGGTACAGCCGGTAACGGCTGCGCTGGTCGCCTGGGCGCTCTTCGATGAGCGGATCGGCATCCAACAGGCAATCGGCGCGGTTATCGTACTCGCCGGCATTATGCTAGCCCGCAAAGGGAGCGCGCGCCGATGATGAAATCGCCCCGCCGCGATTTCCTGCGCGAACTGTTCGACGCCGCCGTTGCGGCCGCCGACCCGGCAAACGTCCTGCCCGGTCACTTGCCCGAACCGCCCCCGGGTAAAACAGTTCTGTTGGCGGCCGGAAAGGCCGCGGCTTCCATGGCGCATGCCGCGGAACAGAACTGGCCCACCGAGCTGACCGGGCTTGCGGTCACGCGGTACGGGCACGGTTTGCCCTGCGACCGCGTAGAGGTCATCGAAGCGGGCCACCCCCTTCCCGATGCCGCCGGACAGGGCGCGGCCAGGCGTTTTCTCGAACTTGCGGAAACGCTGACCGAAGACGATCTGTTGCTTTGCCTGATTTCCGGCGGGGCCTCGGCGCTTCTGGTCGAGCCCGCAATCGGGTTGTCGCTGGACGACAAGCACGCGATCACCCGCGCGATGCTCCATTCCGGCGCGCCGATCGACGAAATGAACTGCGTACGCAAACACCTGTCGGCCATCAAGGGCGGGCGCCTTGCTGCGGCGGCGTGGCCGGCACGGATCGAGACCTTGGCGATCTCCGACGTACCGCTGGACGATCCTGCCGTGATCGGATCCGGCCCCACCGTCGGCGATCCGACAACCTGCGCGGACGCGCTGGCGATCGCCCGGAAACGGGGAATTGAGCTACCGGATTCCGCGGTGAAGGCGCTCGAAAAAAACCAGTGGGAATCCGTCAAACCGGACTACCCCTGCCTTGCCTCGCCGCATTATGCACTGGTTGCCCGGCCCGCAGACGCACAGAACGCCGCCGCCGCGTTGGCCAGATCCAATGCCGTCCCGCCGACCCTGCTGGGTGCCGATCTTGAGGGCGAAGCCCGCGATCTTGCCGCCGAACATGCAGCGCTTGCGTGCCACGCAGCCCCCGGGGTCCTGATCTCCGGCGGCGAGACCACCGTAACCGTGGGGGGACGGGCGGGACGCGGCGGGCGCAACTGCGAATATCTTTTGGCACTCGCCATAGCGCTGGACAGCGCACCCGGCATTTACGCCATCGCCTGCGATACGGACGGCATTGACGGCACAGAGGACGCCGCCGGGGCGCGGGTGACGCCCGATACCCTGGCACGCGCCCGGAATATGGGCCTTGACGCCACCGCAATGCTGCGCGCCCATGACAGCTATACGTTTTTCGAGCGCCTCGGGGATCTGGTCTTCACCGGCCCGACACGCACCAATGTGAACGATTTCCGCGCCATCCTGATCGGCGGTAGCGAAGCATGACGGGCTGTTCTATAACCGGTTCATGAAACGCAACCGGCGCGCAAAAATTGTTGCCACGCTTGGCCCCGCGACCAATAGCGCCGCGGAAATCGAAAAACTGTTCGAGACCGGCGCAGATGTCTTCCGTTTGAATTTCAGCCACGGCGAACACGCGGAACACAAGTCACGGCTCGACGCGATCCGCGCAGTGGAATCAAAACATAACCGCCCCATCGCCATACTCGCAGACCTTCAGGGACCCAAATTGCGTATCGGCGTTATGCAGGATGGCGGTGTGGAACTGGAACAGGGGCAGGCATTTCGCCTCGACCTGACGGGTAAAATCGGGAATGCCGAACGTGCGCCCCTGCCCCATCCGGAAATATTCACCGCCCTGAAGGAAGACACCCAGCTTTTGCTGGATGACGGCAAGATCCGGCTCCGTGTCACCCATGCCGGGGACGGCTTTGCCTATACCGAGGTTATCGCCGGCGGCCGGTTGAGCGACCGCAAGGGCGTCAACGTTCCCAATGCGGTCCTGCCCGTCGCCGCCATGACCGACAAGGACCGCGCCGATCTTGATTTTGCGCTGTCGATCGGGGTCGACTGGGTCGCGCTGTCATTCGTTCAGCGGCCTGAAGACGTGGCCGAGGCGCGCAAGATCGTCCAGGGTCGTGCCGCCATATTGTCGAAGCTCGAAAAACCCGCCGCCATCGACCGGCTCGATGAGATTATCACTTTGTCGGACGCGGTTATGGTCGCGCGCGGCGATCTCGGGGTCGAACTGCCGCCGGAAGACGTACCCAGCATCCAGAAGCAGATCGTCCGCCGCTGCCGCGAAGCGGGCAAACCGGTCGTCGTTGCGACCCAGATGCTGGAATCGATGATCAGTTCCCCCGCGCCGACCCGCGCCGAGGCGTCGGACGTCGCCACGGCCGTCTATGACGGCGCTGACGCAGTGATGCTGTCGGCGGAAACCGCGGCCGGCAAGTACCCGTTCGAAGCGGTCGCCATCATGGACCGTATCATCGCGCGGGTTGAACGCGACGAAGGGTATCGTGCCATCATGAGCACGGCGCATCCGGACCCTGAAAAAACCGCGCCGGACGCGATTACCGCCGCCGCACGCCAGGTCGCGGAGACCATCGGTGCTGCCGCCATCGTCACCTATACGACATCGGGCTCAACCACGCTGCGGGCGGCACGCGAACGGCCGGTGGTGCCGGTGCTCTGCCTGACGGAGAGCCGCGCCACGGCCCGGCGGCTGGTGCTGGCCTGGGGGGTCCATGGCGTGGTCACCCAGGATGTCCGCAATTTCTCCGATATGGTCGATAAGGCCTGCCGAATCGCGCGCGACGAAGATCTTGCCCAGAAGGGAGAACGCCTAGTCGTGACGGCGGGTGTCCCGTTCGGTACCCCGGGTGCCACGAATATCCTGCACATTGCATGGGTCGGGGAATAAGAGTTGACGGTGCAGAAAGGGAAGTCGCGCAATGACTGACGGCAAAGTGCGCCGCGTTGTTACCGGCTTCGATGCCGACGGACGTGCAATAATCGTCAGCGACGGTGATGCGCCGACGATCAAAGCCGTCCCGGGACGCCCGGGCTACTATTCGATCAATGTATGGCGCACCGGCGCCGCACCGGTATCCGTAACGGAACCCACAGACCCGGCAGAGCGGGCACGCCAGCTCAAGGCGTCCTTCGGCGAGATATTCGACGATGCAGAACGATAGCAAAGCCAGGCCGCCCATCCAGGCATGCATAAAACAGATACGGTCGATTATGCGATCGTGCTGGAAGGTGAAATCGTAGCGATACTCGAAGAGGCCGAAACCGTTCTTCGGGCCGGCGACATCCTTATCCAGCGTGGAACGAACCACGCCTGGAGTAATCAGTCGGAGAAATCCTGCAAGGTGGCTTTTGTACTGGTTGACGGCCAGCACCCGTAATCTCTGGAGCCCGGGGTTTTACCGAAAATCCCCTAAATCCCCTTGCCGCGGATCTTTTCCTGCAATTCGCGAATATGGGTTTCCGCACCGGGCAGATTCGGGTGCACGCGCAACGCCGCCTCAAATGCCTTGAGCGCTTCGCGTTCTCGGCCAAGGGCCAGATTGATCAGGGCGAGACCGGACAGCGCGCCGAAATGGCGAGGTTCCAACTCCAGGGTTTTCTGGATATCGATCACTGACGCATCGAACCGCCCGAGTAGATAATTCACCGTCGCCCGCTTGTTCCAGCCTTCGGCGAAATCCGGCAACGCCGCCACGACCTTGTCAAAGGCAGCAAGGGCGGCCTCGTTATCGCCGGTTCCCATCGCCTGCAAACCGCGCAGCAAATACGCATCGACAACACTGTTGCCCGATAGCAGCCATATTTTCCAGATGCTGTCTTCGATGGGCGCTGCGGCTTCTTTCATCTCCGCTTCCCGCAGATCGACAAACAAGCTGTCCAAACGGGGATCGTTCTGCGCGCCCTGAACGGGCACGACAAAGGTGAGAGTGGCGGCTGTCGCCAGCCAGTGCATCGCTTTTTTCATCGGCCGCTTTGTCGCCTAATTCTCCGGGACGCCGGCAGGACACGGTCCACCGGTCGCCCAGTCCAGCAATTCTACCGTATGCACCACGGGTGCGGCTACCGCATCCTGCAACTGCATCATGCAGCCGATATTACCGGTGGCCACAACGTCGGGCGCGGTACGGGCGATATTGTCGGCCTTGCGATCCCGCAATTTCCCGGCAATTTCCGGCTGAAGTATGTTGTAGGTGCCCGCAGATCCGCAGCACAGGTGCGATTCAAGGGGTTCACGCACATCGAAACCGGCAGCGGCCAGCAGGTCCTTCGGCGGCGCGGTGATTTTCTGACCGTGTTGAAGCGAGCAGGCGCTGTGATAGGTGACATTGAGCTTGTGATCGAAAGACGCTTTTTCGAGATCGGTACCGGCACCAGTCCCGACAAGAAATTCCGAAATATCCTGCGTAAGCGCGCTTATTCTTGCCGCGTCGTCTGCGAGATCGGCGTCACCGCGGAGCATAAAGGCGTAATCCTTTACGATGGTACCGCAGCCCGACGCATTGACGACGATGGCGTCGATTCCGTCGCCGTCGATTTCGCCCAACCAAGCGCGGACATTGCCCCGCATCGCTTCATAGGCCAGATCCTCCTTACCGAGGTGATGGGTCAGCGCGCCGCAGCAGCCGGATCCGTCCGCGACGACGACGTCATGACCAAGACGGTTAAGCAGCCGCACCGTTGCATCATTTATCCGCGCCGCCAGCACCTGCTGGACACACCCCGCCATCAACAGTACCCGCTTTTTACGCGCACCCTCCGCCGGCCATACGATTTGTCCGGATTTCAACGGCGGCGACAGCGGCGGCGATGGTGTGAGAGCGAGCATGGCGCGGAGCCGACCCGGCATCACCGGCGCAAAAACCCTGCCGATCGACGCCAGCCGCATCAAAGCTCGGAACCGGCAAGGATAGGGCAAGACGGCCGCCAGCAGATTGCGGACGGACCGGTCGAAAAACGGGCGCTTATGGGTTTTTTCGATATGGGCGCGGGCATGATCGACCAGATGCATATAGTTCACGCCGGATGGGCATGTCGTCATGCAGGACAGACACGACAGACAGCGATCGACATGCTTAACGACCTGTTCGCTGGCGAGACGGTCGTTTTCCAGCATATCCTTTATGAGGTAGATGCGGCCGCGCGGACTGTCGAGTTCGTCGCCGAGCAGCGCGTAGGTGGGACAGGTCGCCGTACAGAACCCGCAATGCACGCAGGCGCGGAGGATTTTTTCCGATTCTGCTGTGACCGGGTCGGCGAGCTGGGCGAGCGAGAAATTGGTTTCCATCTCAGACGCCTTCGTACATGCGGCCGGGATTGAGAATGCCATGGGGATCGAACGCTTCCTTGATGTTCCGGGTCAACCGTTCCACCCCCCGGGCTTCCGGCTGGAACACCGGCACCGACCTTCTGATCTCTGTGTCCGCGCGGATCAATGTGGCATGACCGCCACACCCCGCGAGCGTCCGCCGGATCACATAGTAGCCCGCATCGGTCATGCCGTTGACCCGTGCCCAGATCAGGCCGCCGCCCCAGTCCAAGAACGCATCCATATCAAGCGCTGCCTGCAGGTCTTCGAGCAGGCGGGGGGCCGATTTAGGCGGCAGGGAAATTCGCCACACCACCCCGGCATTGGTTGCCGCATCGTCATCATCCAGCAACCTGACATCGCGGATTTCGCGCCAGAAAGAAACCGAATTATGGGTGTGCAGCTCTTCGATCTCACCGAATTCCGTCAGTTCATCGCGTAGCGCGGCAAAACGCGCATCGACCGATGCCCCGATCCCCTCGACCCGGGCTGCTGCCAACGCTGTCTGCGCGCCCGCAACATAACTGACACCGGAGCGCGCCGCCGCCGCCGCAGGCAGCCAGGCGGCCGCGGAGACATCATGCGGGCTCGAAAGTGCGCGGTTCATTGCGGCCACTGCCGGGGTCGCATCCGGGCAGGCTATCAGCACCGTGCGGGTTTTTTCCGGTGTCGGCAAAACCTTGACCGTCACCTCGGTCATCGCGCCGAGCGTACCCCATGATCCGGCCATAAGCTTGCACAGATCGTAGCCTGTGACGTTCTTCACCACCCGGCCACCGGACTTGAACAACTCGCCGCGGCCCGACACCGCCTCAACCCCAAGAAAATGATCGCGCGCCGCGCCGGCTTTTATGCGTCGCGGACCGGCAAGATTGCCGGCAAGAATACCGCCGATGGTGCCTTCGCCGGCCGCGCACCCCAGCAGGGGGCCGTAATCCGGCGGCTCAAAGGCAAGCATCTGTCCGTGTTGATCAAGCTGCATACGTATCCGCTCCATCGGCGTGCCCGGCCCGGCCCGCATCACCAGTTCATCCGGTTCATACAGTGACACATCGGATAGGCCCGCCAGGCTCAGCGTGTGCGCCGTCCCGGACGGTCGGCCCAGACCGCGCCGCGAACCGGTGCCGATAATTTCGAGCGGCGTCTTGCTCGCCAAGGCATCGGCGACAATGGCACGCGTTTCTTCCGGCGTTAATGGCTCGAATTGTTCGGTCATTGACAGGGTCAGAAACGGGGAATTTCGGGAAAGCGGGTCTGGCCGCTCTGGATATGAACGCGGCCAAGCTCGGCGCAGCGATGCAGGGTCGGAAAGACCTTGCCGGGATTAAGCTGCTGCGTGGGATCGAACGCACATTTGACGCGCAGCTGCTGGTTCAGGTCGATTTCCGTGAACATCTCTCCCATGAGATCGCGTTTTTCGACACCGACACCGTGTTCGCCCGTCAACACGCCGCCAACCTCGACGCAGAGCCTCAGGATATCTGCGCCGAATTCTTCCGCTTTTTCCAGCTCACCTGGCTTGTTGGCATCGTATAAAACCAGCGGGTGGAGATTGCCGTCGCCGGCGTGAAAAACATTGGCCACGCGCAAATCGTAGTGGTCCGACAGCTCGCTCATCCGCGTCAGAACCTCGGACAGTCGGTGGCGCGGGATAGTGCCGTCCATGCAGTAGTAATCCGGCGAGATGCGCCCGACGGCCGGGAATGCCGCCTTGCGGCCAGCCCAGAAATTCATGCGCTCGTCTTCCGACGTGCTGACGCGCACCGATTCCGCTTGATTTTCACGGGCAATCGTCTCGACTAGGCCGATCAGTTCGTCGACCTCGACCTCGGGCCCGTCGAGTTCGACGATCAGCAAGGCCTCGGCGTCCAGCGGATATCCCGCATTCACGAATGCTTCGGCGGCATGGATGGCCGGCTTATCCATCATTTCCATCCCGCCCGGGATGATCCCGGCACCGATAATCTCGGCAACGCAGTTGCCAGCGCTCTCGCTGGACGGGAAGCCGATCAGAAGGGCGCGCGCCGTCGCGGGCGACCGCAGAATACGGACCGTCACCTCGGTGATGACCCCGAGCAGCCCTTCAGAGCCGGTCACGATACCAAGCAGGTCGTACCCACCGGCATCGAGGTGCTTGCCGCCGAGGCGGACGACCTCGCCATCCATCAGCACCAGCTCGATCCCGAGCAGATTGTTGGCTGTGAGCCCGTATTTGAGGCAATGCACCCCACCGGAATTTTCAGCCACATTGCCGCCGATCGAACAGGCAATCTGGCTCGACGGATCGGGTGCATAGTAAAACCCATCCGCCTGCACCGCATGGGTAATCGCCAGGTTGGTCACACCGGGCTGGGCGGTGATGCACCGGTTGGCGTAATCGATATCGAGAATACGGTTGAATTTGCCGAGCCCGAGCGTAATGCCATCTTTAAGAGGCAAAGCGCCACCCGACAGGGACGTGCCGGCGCCGCGCGGCACGATTTTGATGCCGTCGCCATGACAGTATTTTAAGATTTCGGAGATCTGCTCCGTGGTTTCGGGCAGCACGACGATCATCGGTAACTGGCGATAGGCAGTCAGCCCGTCGCATTCATAGGCACGGAGCTCCTCTTCTTCCGCGATCACGCCCTCGCCGGGAACGATCCGGCGTAACGCCGCGATGATCTCCCCGCGCCGGGAGAGAACATCGCTGTCTGGGTCGGGCATGCGCATGACGGGGCTCCGGTTTGTCGTTGGAGCAGTGTAACCGAGCCCCGGAAAAACGAAAACCGGCACAAACGAAAACCGCGCCGAAAAGGCGCGGTCTGTCAGCCGGTTTGACCGGATCTATACGATCGCGATCAGCCTTGGCGCGCCTTGAAACGCGGATTACGCTTGTTAATTACATAGGTGCGGCCACGACGGCGGATCACGCGACAAAAGCGATCGCGCTTTTTCACGGATTTCAAGGAGTTAACGACTTTCATTTTCTTTTCCTTCAACGCGTCGGCGGTAGATTTCATTCGATTGGCGGCGGAACATACTGGCGTGCCGCCGGTCTGTCAACGCCCTGCCGGGGCCCCTGGTCAGGACACAGACGTGTTCCTGAACACCACAATACGACGTATCTCGAGTTCCCCGGCGGCATAGGCCGCGTTACGCCGATCCTATAGCTTGGTTTCGCGCAACAGGGCGGCCGATAGGCCTTCGTCCAGCTCCTCGCCGGCAATCCTTTCCGCGAGGCCGGACCATGCTAACCGGGCCTTAGCGGGGTATTCCTCGGTTTCATCGGCATTAACCCTGATTTCGAAGTCCATTTCCTCGATTTTCGCGACGATGGGGACGGCTTCGGTAGGATAGACATCGCCGAATACACCGTCGAGCTTTGCTGCGGCAAGCGGGCCCAGCTCGGCAGCAGTGGTAAACATCTCCGTGATGACGACAGGTTTTCCTGGTTTGATCGCCTTCAGGACGGTCTCCAGAAATGCATCCTTGTCTTCGATATCGATCAACGCTTCACGCATCAGACAACCGTCATAAAAACCTTACTTGAGCTCGAACGTTTCCGGCTTGAACCGTTTGACATCTACCTTAGTGTCGAGCCCCTTCATCATCAACGCTTCGAGCGCCTGCTTGACCAAACCTTCGCTCAGTTCGAAACCGTCGACATAGGAGCCGATCTTGTCAGCCACGGCACAGGCCCCTCCACCGGGGCCGGATCCGATTTCGAGCATGGTGTTTTCAGCGGTCAATCCAAAGGGCTGCGCGAGGTCGACCACGTGTTCCGGCCCGCCGGGAGCTGCAAACCCTTCTCCCCAAATCAGCTGAACCAGTTTCTGACGGCCTTCACTCCATTCGGGGACATTTTTCCCTCCGCAGGCGCATCGTCAGACGCGTCCGCGCCATCGGCAACTACTTCCTCGCCACCGGGCGGGCGCAGCTCATAGCCTACCCACCACGCGCGCAGGCGCGCTTTCAGCGGATGCTTTGCACCACTGCCGGCATCCTTGTCGTCTGATTTCGACAATGCGAGCGCCACGAGCCATTCCTTTACACATCAGCGGCAATATTGCGCTGAAGTCATACAGCAGTATGAAACGGCTTGATTAAATCTGGTTTAACTATTCACCTACGTAGCGGAACGCGAAGGCATCCCCTTCGGGCACAATGAAGCCCGCCGTCGGGTTCGGAAAGTGCGACGGCACGATCGTCACGTCGGTCTCCGCATAGCGATCCAGAAACGCCTTGCGGGTGACCCGTGCCGCCTGCTGATCGGCGCAGGCGATCGTACTCCAGTCAGGGATATGACACTGGATCATGTGATGCATCATATCGCCGCACAGTATACCTTGCTGGCCGCCTGAGGCGATGTTCAGACCAACCATCCCGGGCGTGTGGCCGGGCAGCGGCTCCAGGGTAAGCCCATCCGACAGTTGATGATCCATCTCTACGACCAGTTCACGCTTAGCCTCCAGAATCGGGATAACGCTGTCCGCGACATAGTCGCCGGTCCGGGTCAGGTTGTCCTGTTTGGATTGCGCCATCCAGAATTCCAGCTCGGTCCGTGAAAAGATATATTGCGCGTTCGGAAAGGTCGGCACCCAGCG
>Ga0315331_10004183_pt1 | contig 10912 bp, 5 predicted proteins | sample M160m34915metaG_FD_203456 | JGI IMG/M metagenome (GOLD analysis project Ga0315331, IMG submission 203456) | Ammonia-oxidizing marine archaeal communities from Monterey Bay, California, United States - M1 60m 34915 | ecosystem: Environmental > Aquatic > Marine > Intertidal zone | place: USA... | reverse complement strand
GAGCTGAAGGACCAAGTCTCGCCCGTGCGGCTGGCGGATGTCGATCGCGACGCTGCGTTTGTTCAGGTTGTTGCGCATGAACGTGGCGCCGACGGTCGCACCGTCCGGCTCCTCGATCGTGGGCCGCGAGGCGCGCCCCGAGTCGCCGCGTCCCGGGGGCTCGATCTTGACGACCTGAGCGCCGAGGTGCGTCAGCAGTTGCGTGCCATAGGGCATGGCCTGCATCTGTTCGACAGCGAGGATACGGACGTCCGCGAGCGGTTTCGGGCCCGCTGCGCGTTCTTCGTGGTGCACTTCCCCGAGGCGCATGTCTCGAAGGGTAGCAGGCAGCACGCGTGGGACCGTCTTGGTCGGCGGGGCGCTCAGAAGCCGGCGATGTAGGGCAGGCGTCCAGCGGTCTCTTCGATCGCCTCACCCGCGTCGAGCAGGACGGCTGTCGCGTCCCAGGTGCCCTCGAGCAGCTGCTGCCGCGTCCCGGTGGGGATCTGCGTCTTGGCGACACCGGCGCGGGAAGTCACGGTTTGCGCTTCGATGTCGACGGTGACGGTGTGTGACGGCTCGAGCTCGACCGCGTCCATCAGGGCGGTGAGGTCGTCGTCTGCCAACACGACGCAGGGCAAGCCGAGTGCGGTGCAGTTGCCTGCGAAGATCTCCGCGAACGACCCGCCGACGAACACGTTGAAGCCGAAGCGCATCAAGGCCTGCGGCGCGTGTTCGCGGGAAGAACCGCAGCCGAAGTTGTTGCCGACGACCAGGATCTGGGCCCCGGTGTAGTGGTCCTGATCGAGCGGGTGGTCGCCCTTCGCCGCCTTCCGGTCGTCTTCGAAGGCGTGTTCGCCCATGGTGTCGAACGTCACGACCTTCATGAAGCGCGCGGGGATGATGCGGTCCGTGTCGATGTCATCGCCGCGGACGACCGCTGCGGTCCCTTCGATCTTCTCGATCCTTCGCTGTGCCATCTAGATCACCTCTCGGACATCGGAGACTTTGCCGCGCAAGGCGGCGGTCGCGACCATGGCCGGCGACATCAGGAGCGTGCGGCCCGTCGGCGAGCCTTGGCGCCCCTTGAAGTTGCGGTTGCTCGAGGACGCGCAGATCTCCCGGCCAATCAGCTTGTCGGGGTTCATCGCTAGGCACATCGAGCAGCCGGGCTCCCGCCAGTCGAACCCCGCGGCGCGGAAGACCTCGTCGAGGCCCTCCTCCTCGGCCTCGCGCGCGACCTCCTGAGACCCGGGGACGACCAGGGCCCGGACACCTGCCGCGACCGTGCCCGTCTGCGCGACGCGCGCGGCCTCGCGCAGGTCCGAGATGCGCCCGTTCGTGCAAGACCCGATGAAGGCCACGTCGATCGGAGTGCCCTCGATCGGAGCGCCTTGTCGGAGCCCCATGTACTCGAGCGCTTCTTCGAGCTGCGGTCGTTCACTCTCGGGCAGGTCGGTCACCGCCGGGATGGACTCGTTGACGCCCGCGTTCTGGCCGGGGTTGATGCCCCAGGTCACGGACGGCGCGATGTCGCTGGCGGCCATTTCGATGTGGTCGTCATACTCCGCGTCCGGGCTGCTCGCGATCTCACGCCACGCTTGTTGGGCGCGCTCGAAGGCGTCGCCTTCGGGAGCGTGGAGTCGTCCGCGCAGGTACTCGAACGTCGTCTCGTCCGGGTTGACATAGCCGCAGCGCGCGCCGCCTTCGATGGCCATGTTGCACACGGTCATCCGCTCTTCGAGGCTCATCGCGTCGAACACGTCCCCGCCGTACTCATAGGCGAAGCCGACGCCTCCGTTGACGCCGAGTTGACGGATGATGGCGAGGGTGACGTCCTTCGCGTAGACGCCGGCGCCGAGGCTGCCGTTCACGTCGATGCGGCGCACCTTCAGCCGCGCCATGGCGAGGGATTGCGTCGCGAGGACATCGCGCACCTGGCTGGTGCCGATCCCAAAGGCGATGGCACCAAACGCGCCGTGCGTCGAGGTGTGGGAGTCGCCGCAGGCGATCGTCATCCCAGGCTGCGTGAGCCCGAGCTCCGGCCCGATGACGTGGACGACGCCCTGATGGCCGCTCATCGAATCGAAGAGCGTGATGCCGTGGTCACGACAGTTGTGCTCGAGTTCGCTCATCATCGCTTCCGCCAGCTCGTCGCTGAATGGGCGGATCTGGGAGTCCGTCGGGATGATGTGGTCCACCGTCGCGAAGGTTCGCTTCGGGAAGCGCACAGGGCACCCCAGCTCTCGCAACATGGCGAACGCCTGTGGGCTCGTGACCTCGTGGATGAGGTGCGTGCCGATCAGCAGTTGGGTCTGGCCGGTCGGCAGCTCACGAACGGCGTGCCGGTCCCAGACTTTGTCGAAGAGCGTATTGCGACTCATAAGGGGCTCCTCACGGAAACAGCCGGGGAGATAGCACGGGCGGGGAGGTCTTCCCACGAGGGAGCCTCGCAGGTAGCCTGTAGGGATCGGGGTGTAGCTCAGTGGTAGAGCCTGAACTTTGGGGGTTCAGCGTCGGGGGTTCAAATCCCTCCACCCCGACCCCATGTCGCGGTCAGCTCCAGAGACGAGCTTCCGCTCGAGTCATCGAAGGCTGATCGAACCCAGATCGAGGGAAGGAACGTCATGAGCGACCGGAACGCGGAACTTGCGGCCGCGATCGAGGCCGTGCGCGCGGCCTCGCGCGTCTGTATCGCGGTGCAGCGCAAACTCGTCAGCGCCGAGACCCTGGAAAAACGAGACAAGAGTCCGGTCACCGTGGCCGACTTCGCCTCGCAGGCGATCGTCTGCCGCAAGCTCGCGGAGGTGCTGCCCGGCGACCGGGTGGTGGGCGAGGAGGACGCCGCCGAGCTCCGGGACGCGTCACAAGAGGCGTTGGCAGCCGCCGTCGCGGATCGTGTGGCGGATGAGATCGGGGGCGCCGAGGTCTCCCAGGTGCTCGACTGGATCGACCTCGGGGGGGCTGACGCCTCTGAGGGCCGGTACTGGACGCTCGACCCGATCGATGGGACCAAGGGCTTCCTGCGCGGCCAGCAGTATGCCGTGGCCCTGGGCTTGATCGAGGACGGGGAGGTCGTGCTCGGCGTCCTCGGCTGCCCGAATTTGTCGGGGCGCGGTGGTACCGGCGCGCTGTTCGCCGGGGTCGCGGGCGGGGGAGCTCTCGAGCTCCCGTTGGCCGGAGACGGCATTGCCGGGGATCCGGTCCGCGTGACCTCGTTGACCTCGCCGGCGGAGGCGCGCTTCTGTGAATCGGTCGAGTCGGGCCACTCGAACCAGAGTGAGTCCGCGCAGATCGCGGCGCAGCTCGGGATCACGCTCGACCCGTATCGCATCGACAGCCAGTGCAAGTACGCCGCGATCGCCCGGGGCGACGCGCAGATCTACCTGCGTATGCCGACCCGCAAGGACTACCGCGAGAAGATCTGGGATCACGCCGCCGGGAAGCTCGTCGTGGAGTGTGCAGGGGGGCGCGTCAGCGATGTGACCGGTCGCCCTCTGGACTTCTCGCAGGGGCGGACGCTCGAGCAGAACCGCGGCGTCGTCGCGACCTGTGGCGCGATCCACGACGAGGTGATCGAGGTGGTCGAGAGAGTCCGCGCGGAGAGCGCAGTCTGAGGCGCCGGGGCGCGTGCTGGCGAGGCGCGCTGGCGTTGGTCGCCGCGGCTTCCGTGGCCTCCGCTGAGGAGCCTGAGCGCCCCGCGGCGTGGGTGGACGGGGAGCGGATCGCACGCGCGGCCCCCGAGGAGTGGCTCTCGCACGGTCGGGGCTACGGGGAGCAACGCTATTCGCCGCTCTCCGAGATCTCGGCGGAGAACGTCTCCGAGCTCGCGCCCGCCTGGGTCTACCCCACGGGGCAGGCGCGCGGCCACGAAGCCACGCCGATCGTCGTCGACGGCGTGCTCTACGCGACGACGAACTGGAGCATCGTGTTTGCGCTCGATGCCCAGACCGGGCAAAAGCGCTGGCGCTATGACCCTCAGGTGCCCAGGGAGAAGGGCCGCGATGCCTGTTGCGACGTGGTCAACCGCGGGGTCGCGGTGTGGAAGGGGCGCGTCTATGTGGGGGCGCTCGACGGGCGCCTGATCGCGCTGGACGCGAAGACGGGCCGCCTGGCGTGGCAGGTCCAGACGACGGACCCGACCCAGCCCTACACGATCACCGGCGCGCCGCGTGTCGTGAAGGACCTCGTGATCATCGGCAACGGTGGCGCTGAGTTTGGGGTTCGCGGATATTTCAGCGCGTATGACGCGGCGACTGGGGCGCTCCGGTGGCGCTTCTACACCGTGCCGCGCGGACCGGGTGAACCGCAGGAGCACCCGGAGCTCGTGTCGGCGCTCGCGACCTGGAGCCCGGATTCGGCGTGGGCGTGGGGGCTGGGCGGAACGGTCTGGGACGCGATCGCGTACGACCCCGACCTCAATTTGCTCTACGTCGGGGTGGGCAACAGCTCCCTGTACCTGCGGGAGCAGCGCAGCCCTGGGGGCGGTGACAACCTCTTCCTCGCCTCGATCCTCGCCGTGCGTCCGGAGACGGGGGAGCTCGTCTGGCACTACCAGACGACCCCGGGCGATCACTGGGACTACACGGCGACGCAGCAGATGGTCCTCGTAGACCTCCCGTTCGGCGGCCGCGAGCGCAAGCTCTTGCTGCAGGCTCCGAAGAACGGCTTCTTCTACGTGATCGATCGCGAGACCGGCGAGCTCTTGTCGGCGGAGCCCTACGTCGAGGCCAGCTGGGCGAGCCACGTGGACCTGGAGACCGGGCGGCCCGTCGAGACCGGCCGCGCGGACTGGCACGCAGAGCCCCGTTTCGTCGTGCCGAGCGTGGTGGGCGGACACAACTGGCACCCGATGGCCTTTCACCCGAGCACTGGCTGGGTCTACATCCCGACCCAAGAGATCGCGTACCGGTTCCACCCGCTCGCGGAGCCCAGCCGCTTGCCGGGCGCGTTCAATACAGGAGAGGATTACGCCGCGCTCGCCGCGGAGCTCGACGGCTTCGAGCGTTCTGTGCGCTTCTGCGACCCCACTCAGTTGACCGCCTGGGATCCGATCGCGGGACGCGCGGTCTGGCAGGTGGGCCACGACAGTGAGATCAATGGCGGGGCCCTGGCAACCGGGCGTGACCTGGTCTTCCAGGGCAACGGCGACGGGCGCTTCGTCGCGTACCGTGCGACGGACGGCGAGCCGCTCTGGACGTCGGACGTCGGGATCGCGGTGATGGCTGGGCCGGTCAGCTACGAGGTTGGCGGGGAGCAATACGTCGCGGTCTCCGTCGGAGCGGGCGGAACCGCGGGGCTCAACCTGGCGACGCTCGATTACGAGAACGCGGGCTACGTCATCGCCTATAAGCGCGGCGGTTCGGCGTCGCTCCCCGCGGTGAAGCGTCGAACCCAGCGAGCGCCCGACCCGCCCCCGCTGCGCGCGGACGCGGCGACGGTCGCCCGGGGCGCGACGCTCTACAACACGCACTGCTTTCGCTGTCACGGCATCGGGACGGAGTCGGGGGGGCTGCTCCCGGATCTCCGCAGGTCGTCGCGTCGCGTTCACGACACCTGGGGGCCGATCGTGCTCGGTGGGTCGATCGAGAACCGCGGCATGCCGAGCTTCGCCGATGTGCTCAGCTCCGCGGACTCGAAGGCCATCCACGCGTACGTGATCTCCCAAGCGCTGCGCGAGCCGAGCGTCCTCGAGGCGGCGGGCGCCTGGCTCGGCGAACGGGTCTGCCTCCCTGCGCACTGGGTCGCGGACTGAGCCTTCGCGAGAGGCGGGCTGAGCCGCAGTCGGCTCGTTTCGCGGCTGCGCCTCCGGTCGAACGTCGTTTGGCGAAATCGAGCCGAATCGACGCCTGGAAACCGCTTCCGCGTCTTGCCCATTGGCGGTACAGTGCGGTCGATTCGCGTGATCGCCAGCGCTTACTGCTCCCCGGTCCTCGCGAGGACCTACTCCCGGAGACTCCCCACACATGGCACCCGAGCTCACATCAGACCTGCGAGAGCAGGCCGAGAACACGATCCGTTTCCTGGCGGTTGACGCTGTCGAGAGCGCCAACTCCGGCCATCCCGGTGCGCCGATGGGGCTCGCGCGGCCCGCGTTGCTGCTCTGGGACAAGCACCTGCAGTTCGACTCCAGCGACCCCGACTGGCCGCTGCGAGACCGGTTCGTGCTGTCGGCCGGGCACGCGTCCATGCTGCTCTACTCGCTGCTGCACCTGTTCGATTACGACCTGACGCATGAGGACATCGCGGAGTTTCGCCAGCTCGGGAGCAAGACACCGGGTCACCCGGAGTTTGGTGACACACCGGGGGTCGAGGTCACGACCGGGCCGCTCGGCCAGGGCTTCGCGCACGGCGTCGGCATGGCGTTGGCGGGTAAGCTCGCAGCGTCCCAGTTTGGGGGGGGCGACGCGGACGGCCCTGGCAGCCACATGGTCTACGGGATCGTCAGCGACGGCGACCTGATGGAAGGCATCGCGTACGAGGCCGCGTCGTTCGCCGGGCACCTTGGCCTTGGCAACCTCGTCTATCTGTACGACGACAACAAGATCACGATCGACGGCCCGACGAGCGTCGCGTTCAGTGAGGATCCCGTGGCGCGCTTCGAGGCCGCAGGCTGGCATGTGCAGTCTGCGCAGGGAGAGGACCTCGAAGGCCTCGACCGCGCGATCACCGCGGCCCGCGAGGAGACGAGCAAGCCGTCCATCATCGTGATGCAAACGAAGATCGGTCACGGCGCCCCGACGGTCGAAGGCAAGAGCAAGGCCCACGGTGCCGCGCTCGGAGCGGAGGGCATCGCGGCCGCAAAGAACAACCTGGGCTGGCCGCTCGAGCCTGCGCTGCTCGTGCCGGACGAGGTCCGGGCCTACTGCAGCGCGCGCGCGGCGGAGAAGCGGGCGGTGCGCGCAGAGCGGGACGCGCGGTTCGAGCGCTGGGCGTCCGCGAACGCGGGCTCGGCGGCGGCGTACGCGGACGCGCGGGCGCGCAAGGCTCCGGCAGACTTGATCGAACAGCTCGCGGAGGGCGCGGAGGGCGCGAACGCGACCCGGAACCACAGCAAGGCGATGCTGCAGAAGCTCTCGGAGTTGGTGCCCTACATGGTGGGCGGCTCCGCAGACCTGGCGGGCTCGGCCGCGCCGCCGATCCTCTCGGGGACGGGGGTCGTTGGGCCGGCGGCGGGCGCCGGCGCGGACGCGTTCGCGGGGCGGAACATCCACTTCGGGATTCGCGAGCACGCGATGGGCGCGATCACGAACGGGATGGCGCTCGACGGCACGTTCCTGCCGTACTCGGGGACGTTCCTGATCTTCAGCGACTACATGCGGCCGGCGATCCGTCTCTCGGCCTTGATGGGGCTGCGGTCGATCTTCGTGTTCACGCATGACTCCATCTTCGTGGGAGAGGACGGCCCGACCCACCAGCCGATCGAGCAGCTGGACTCCTTGCGGGCGATCCCCCGTCTCAAGGTCTTTCGGCCAGCGGACGGGGTCGAGACCGCGGCGGCTTACGCATGGATCGTGCAGCAGGCCGATGGCCCCGTGATGCTGTCGCTGTCGCGGCAGAAGGTCGAAGACCTCGAGCGGCCGGCATCGTTCTCGCTCTCTGACATCGAGCGCGGTGCGTATACGGTGGTCGAGCCGGAAGGGAAGCCCGATGTCATCCTGCTCGCGACCGGGACCGAGGTCCGCCTCGCCTGTGACGCGTCGGCCAAGCTCGCGTCTTCCGGCATCGCGGCGCGCGTCGTGTCCGTCCCGTGCCTGGAGCTGTTCGAGGCACAGGGCGATGACTTCATCGAGTCTCTGGTACCGGATGATGGGACCCCGGCCGTCGCGGTCGAGGCCGGGCGGGGAGAGAGCTTCCGCCGCCTCGTTGGCCGCAAGGGCTTGATCTACGGCATCGATCGCTTCGGCGCCTCGGCGCCGCAGGCCGCGCTCGCGACGGAGTTTGGGTATACGCCCGATGCGCTCTCGGAGCGTGTTCAGAAGTTTCTCGGCTAAGCGCCGTGGGATGCTCTGAATCAGAGGGGCGCTAGCGGTAGTCGTGCGAAGCGGGGAGGGGCATTTCCACCGAGAGAGGCCGCAACTCTTGGACTCGCACGTGGATCACCCCCTCGACCTTCTGGATGGGGCCAGCGATCTCCAGGAGCGCCGATGAATGCAGCGGGTTTCGGAACCGGCGGAACTCGTCGGGCATGAGCACGCCATTCGCCATCCCTGTCTCGTCTTCGAGGGTGATGAAACAGATTCCCTGGGCTGGGCCGGGGCGCTGGCGCACGATGACATGTCCTGCCACGCGCACGGTCTGGCCGTTGGTGGCACCGGCTAGCTCCAGGGCGCGGAGGACGCCTCGCGCTTCGAGCGCGGGGCGGAGGTGTGCCATCACCTGCGGGCCTGTGGTCATCCCTGCGATGCGATAGTCGCTGAGCGTCGCCTCCAACGCGTTCATCTCGTGTAGGGGGCTCTCCGTCCCGCTCGCGCCTTCGCCAGCGAACAGGGAGGTGGTGTCGCGTTCGATGCCCGAGACCTGCCAGAGGGCGGCTCGGCGCTCCTGCGCGGCCCCGGGGAGCTGAGTCAGGGCGCCGAGCTCGGCGAGCGTGTCGAGCTCCTCTCCCCGGAACGGCACTCGGCGTACGAGATCTCCCAGGTCCTCGAACGCGTGTTGGTCCCGCTCGGCGACCAACACCCCGGCGGTCTCCGCGTGTAGCCCTCGGACGAACCGAAGACCAATGCGGGCCGCCACGTTCCCCTCGCGGCGGTGTCCTTCGAGGGTCGACTTCCAGCGAGACTTCGTGACGTCGATGGGTCGGACCTCGACGTCGTGACGTTGGGCGTCCTGCACCAGGGTGGCGGGGTTGTAGAAGCCCATTGGCCAGGCGTTGAGCAGGCCCGCGAGGAACGCCGCGGGGTGATGTCGCTTCAGGTAGGACGAGGCATACGCGATCAGGGCGAACGAGGCCGAGTGCGACTCCGGAAAGCCATACAGGGCGAACGATGCGATGTGGCGCACGATCTCGTCCTGGTCGCTCCCGAGGATGCCTCGCTCGCCCATGCCCTCACGGAGCCGGGTCTCGAGGTGCTTCATGCGCTCGGTCGACCGCTTGAAGCCCATGGCGCGGCGAAGCTCCTCGGCCTCACCTCCGCTGAACCCGGCCGCGGTCATCGCGATGCGGAGGAGCTGCTCCTGGAAGAGGGGAACCCCGAGGGTCCGGCGGAGGATCGGCTCGAGGGAGGGGTGGGGGTAGCGAACGGGCTCTCGGCCCGCGCGGCGGTTGAGATAGGGGTGGACCATCTGCCCCACGATGGGCCCGGGGCGGATGATCGCGATCTCGACGACGAGGTCATAGAAGCAGCGGGGTCGCAGGCGGGGGAGCGTGGCCATCTGGGCGCGACTCTCGATCTGGAAGGTTCCGATCGTGTCGGCCTGCTGGATCATGGCGTAGGTCTCCGGGTCATCTGGGGGCAGCTTGGCGAGGTCGATCGAGACGTCCTCGTGCTGGTGGATCAGCGGGATCATCTCTTCGAGCGCGGCGAGCATGCCGAGCCCGAGCAGGTCGATCTTGATGATGCCGAGGTCGGCGCAGTCTTCTTTGTCCCATTGGACGATGCGTCTCCCGATCATCGAGGCGGGTTCGATGGGGACGACCTCGTCGAGGCGGCCCGCCGAGATCACGACCCCGCCGCTGTGTTGTCCGAGGTGGCGGGGGAGCCCTTGGATTCGCGTGACGAGGTCGAGCAGTTTGCCGACGCGCGGTGCGTCGGGGTCGACCCCGGACTCGCGCAGCGTGCTGCGCAGCGCGTCGGGGCCTTCGCTGTCGTGGAAGCCCATGCCCGAGAGCAGCCGGGAGAGCTTCCCGATCGTCTCCGGTTCCAGGCCTAGCACCTTGCCCATCTCGCGCACCGCCATCCGGGTCCTGTAGGTGATGACGTTGGCGGTCAGCGCGGCGCCGTGTTCGCCATATTTCGCGAAGACGTATTGAATGACATCTTCGCGTTGGTCGCCCGAGGGGAGGTCGATGTCGATGTCGGGCCATTCTCCGCGCTCCTCCGACAAGAAGCGCTCGAATAAGAGATCCATCCCGACGGGATCGACCGCGGTGATTCCCAGCGAATAACAAACTGCGCTGTTGGCGGCGGAGCCGCGGCCCTGTGCGAGCATGCGCCGGCCGCGGGCGAACTCCGTGATGTCGTGGACGATGAGGAAGTACCCCGGGAGGTCGAGCTTCTCGATGATGTTCAGCTCTCGCTCGAGTTGGCGTCGGGCCTTGGCGGGGAGCGGGTCGCCGTAGCGTTCTCGGGCCCCGGCCCAGGTGCACGCTCGAAGCCAGGAGGACTGCGTCTCTCCGGGGGGGACGGGGAAGGTCGGGAACTGATAGCCGAGGTCTTGCAAGCTGAAGTCGCAGCGCTCGGCGACGCTCCGGGTCTCACGGACCCAATCGGGACGGTCAGCGAAACGTGCGGCGATGACGTGTCTCGGCTGCAGGTGTCGCTCCCCGTTGGGGAGCAGGCGACGACCGGCGGCCTCGAGGGTGGTCTTGTGGTGCAGACAGTGGAGGGCGTCGAGCAGCGCGCGGTCGGCGGGTTTCGCACAGCAGACATCACCGGACGCGACCACTCGGACGCCGAGCGTCTCGGCGAGCGCGGCGGCGCGCTGTCCCGCGCGCGCGACGTTGCGCTCGAGGGGCCGGGCGACGTCGACCCGCAGGCGCTCGTGACCAAAGACGCCGAGTGCGCGGTCGAGTGAGCGCGCGTCCAGCAGCGCGTCACCCGCGACGAGAGCGAAGAGGCCGGCTCCGTGCTCCTCGACCTCGTCCCAGGTCGCCCAGGCTTCCTCCTTGCCTCGCCCCGCGTGTGACGCGGTGAGGAGCCGGCTCAGGCCCCGCCAGCCTTGCGACGACTCGACCAGCAGGCGGAGTCTCTGTCGGCGCTCGGCGCCGAGG
>Ga0315331_10004181_pt1 | contig 10914 bp, 7 predicted proteins | sample M160m34915metaG_FD_203456 | JGI IMG/M metagenome (GOLD analysis project Ga0315331, IMG submission 203456) | Ammonia-oxidizing marine archaeal communities from Monterey Bay, California, United States - M1 60m 34915 | ecosystem: Environmental > Aquatic > Marine > Intertidal zone | place: USA... | reverse complement strand
AACGACGCGCTCCGGGCGAGGGATGCGAGAACCATGGACGGCGATCAGGCACATCGCCTCGATCAAATCATCGATAAAGAAATAATCGTGACTATCCTCGGGGTTGACGATCTTCAGGCGATAGGCCAGCTCGGTGACAATATGCTCGACCTGAATCCGGGTGTTCATCTCCATGAAGAAATGATCGAACCCATCAACGATGCACTCGAAGGTGGAGACAGAGTTCAAGCAGGTGGCTTCACCAAAACGCTCGCCCTCCTCTTCCATCCGAGCCAGCGCGCCCTTGTCCCCGCGCAAAACTTCGGCAGCAGCTTCGCCGACATGCTCAATTTCTGCATCCAGCAATTCCTGCGTGAGCGAAACTTCGAGAAGTTTTTGCTCGTGCATCTGCACCGAACAATCACGACCACCCAACGACAAACACCACGCGCCATTGCCGATCAGCTGAATTTCATTGTGGCGAGTAAGCTCGATGTTGAGCTCGATCAAAAAGTTGCGGTTCGAACCCGGCTCCACGACTTTGGACTCGGCGAGGATATCCATGACCGCGGTGGCCACATCCTCGGGAGCCTGCACAACGCGCTGACCCTTACCGCCACCGCCACCGATGTGCTTGAAGCGAATGCGACGACCCGGATAATCCACCCAGATCGTTTCACACTCGGACAGAGCCTGAGCCTGCAGTTCCTCGATCGTGACGAGTTCGCAGGTTTGCGCATAGCCCGCCTGCAAGACGGCTTCTGCGTTTTCGGAAAGACTCTTGTCCGTGTTCCATTCCCACGAGAGATTTTTTTCTTTCGCCAAGGCCTCGAGACCCGCCTGGTCGCCCACACGGCCGGCCAGAACCCGCGATGAAATATCATCGACTCCGGGAATGACGGCATTGCCAAGACTTCTAGCCAGCTTCTTTGCCTCGTCCTTGGCTCCGGCCTGGCGAATGACAGCCGACGACGGCCCGACAAATGCGAGTCCCGCATCTTCGATCGCCGCGACGAACTCCGCGTCTTCGGCCATAAAGCCGTAACCGGCAAAAAGATGCGTGTAGCTGTGGTCTTTGGCGATCGAGACGATCTCCTGGATGCGCTCGAGCTTCTCTTCCTGCCCCACGCCCATATAGTCAGCGACGCGGTGCACGTTGCCCGGAAAGGCGATGCTGCGGAGTTCGGGCGCGAGACAACGGGGGTAGGTCACCGAGTCCTTCTCGGAGAGCAACATGCCCCACTCACCCACACCGGCGCGGGCAAAGACCTCGAAGGCCTCTTCGCGCACTGGGCCTCGACACACGACCAGGATCTTCATCCCGGAGAGATCAAAGGACTGCTGCCATTGCGAGGCAGCATCAACGAACCGGGCGGCTTCCAAATTCTGATTCAACACGGCTCTACCCCTTACTCGAACTCACGCTGCGGCCCGCTCATCGGCGAAGGCTCGTAGGTGCGCATCAGAAAATCCAAATTCTGCGCCAGAACACGGCGACTTGTTCCCGGCATCACGACCCGGGAAATACTGCCCAACGACAGGGCCTCTTTCGGATTCATCAATTCTCTCTCGTAACGATCGGTGAGCACCTGCAACGCCTGATCGCGCTGAGCGGCGGCTTCCTCCTCGCTCGCGCCATCGGCCAGAATCTTTCGGTACAAGGCCTGAGCCTCTTTCAATTCGCTTTTGTAGACGAAATCCTTGCCGGCAGGCCCCATGACAGCAACGCGTGCATGCGGCATCGTGAAGACCATATCGGCGCCGACGAAATGCGAATTATAACTCGCATAAGCTCCCCCGAAGGCATTCCGAATAATCAGCGTCATTGAAGGTGTGCGCAGATCGATGATCGAATCGAGGAAGCGGCGTCCCTCGAGGACAATCCCCCCCGACTCCTGCTCACGTCCAGGCAAGAATCCGGTCGTATCCTCGAGAAAGATCATCGGAATATTGTAGACGTTGCAGAATCGAATAAAGCGCGTCCCCTTCCGGGCCGCATGAATATCGATCTGGCCGGAGGAAACAAAGGAGTTGTTGGCCACAAAGCCAACCACGTGGCCGCCGATCCGACCAAACGCCGTAACCAGATTGCGCGCTCGAGTGGGTTGGATTTCGAAGTACTCGCCGTGGTCACAGATCTGCTGCATGTAGAGTGTGATATCGAGCGGGGCATTCATGCCGGCTGGCGAATTGAACGTCCGTCGGAAGAGAATGTCCTCTTCCATGGTAAATCGATCGATCGAATCTGAAGTCGGCCGGAAGGGCGCCGTGCTGCGATTATTATCCGGCAGGTAGTTCAGCAGCCGCAAGGCGGTACGCAGAGAACCGAGTTCATCGGGCGTGGTCAAGTCACAAACACCGCTCTGGCCATGAACGCCGGGGCCACCGAGGTCGTCCGCCGACACTTCTTCCCCGAGCACACTCTTCACAACGCCCGGGCCGGTCAGACCGATAAAGGTGTCCTCGGATTGGATCATGAAAGATCCCTGGCGCGGGAGGTAGGAGCCGCCGCCGGCATTGTAGCCGAACATCAGGCTGATGCTGGGCACCACGCCGCTGATGCGGCGCAGGGCGGTAAAGGCTTCCGAATAACCGTCGAGGCCACCCACACCCGCGGGCACAAAGGCACCGGCAGAATCATTCATCCCGATCAGCGGAATGCCGCGCTCGCCGGCCATATAGATCAGGCGCGCCAGCTTGGCGCCATTGGTGGCATCCATCGAGCCCGCGCGCAGCGTGAAGTCATGGCCGTAGACCGCGACGTCGCGGCCATCGACATTCAGCACGCCACAAACCAGCGAAGCACCGTCGAGATTGGGGCCCCAATTCTGCCAGAAGAGATTTGGCTCCTGAGCGGTCAGCACCTTGATGCGCTCGAAGACCGTCATCCGGCCCTTGGCATGCTGGACCCGCACACGGTCCAGACCACCCCCGCGCTCGGGTTTGGCAATCAATTCCTCGCCCAAAGCCAGCGAATCCTCGTAGATCGAGGAGGGGCCGGGCGATGCTTCCGTGCCGGGCAGCTCCGCGAAGGGATTTTCGAGGGTATATGGGGGCGTTCCAGCCTCTTTTGGTGCAGCGTTCTCCATGATTCTCCGAGCTAAGATCCTGTTTTTACTACGTTTAACAAGCGCCAGCCACCCGCCAATCCAGGCCGGGCGCGCGCATCGCCTTCAACCTTTAACAAAACGGACGGCGGCGGCACTTCCTGCCCTCATGTTCCGGGAAACGGCTTCAGCCTCGCCAACAGTCCATCGCCGGATAAAAGCCCCTCGAGTTCCTCGCCCAAATCCTCGGCATGCCGCAAGACTTCCGCCCAGGCGGATTGCCGATCCGCGGTCGTGAAATTTTCGAAATCAGAACGGTCGGGGACACGCCCGCCAGGCAGGCCTGCAATGAAGGCCTCGGAGGGAGCCACCTGAACCACATCCTCCAGATCCTCGGGCGCCGGGGACCGCCAAGGGAGGAATTTGTCGAACCATCCCGGCGAGATACGGGAGAAAAAATGAGGGAAGAGCACCAGGCCTCGCGGTCGGCGAAAAGCAAAATCAAAATGATAGTCCAGAATGCCACCATCGCGATAGACGCCGGGTGCCGCACCGGGCAGATCGTGAATGCCCGGGATCAAAAGGGGTACAGCCCCTGTCGCCAGAACGGCGTCGCGCAAGCTGCCGGGACGCAAGGCGACCTGGCGAGTGCCGAATCCCTCGAAGCCGAAGACCGGCTCGCCGGTATGAAAGACCCAGCGTTCGAAAAAACCGGCCAATGCCCGGCGAGACACCGAATTGGCCGCGGCCGCAGCACCCAACCCGACCAACAGGGGCAGACGACGATCTGCCGAAACGGCTGCTCGACTCCGCACGGCGAGCACATGGCTGCGCACCCGTTGATTCTGGAGAATTTCCTCTTCTCCCCCATCGCCGAGCGTGACTGCCAGGATATCTTCCATTTCACGCAGAACCTCGATCCCTGTCGGCTTCTCCTCATAGACCTGAGACGCATAGGCCTGCTGGAACCTGCCGCAGGCAGCCAGAGGATCGCGCTGCGCAAAACAGATGTGCCGCCAGGCGCCGATCGAGGAACCCAACAAATGCAGATCACGGGTCCGATCGCGCACAAGGCGTTCGCATAAAACGCGGTCTATCGCAGCCAGAACCAACCATTTGGGCCCCCCTGAGGCCCCAAGCAAGGTGGTGAAGTCATCGCGGCGATAGCCGTACGATGCCAGGTGGCGACGTGCCCGCCCGCCCGCAAAAATATTCAGAAGTTGCGCCATGAGAATTTTCCGATCCGCTCCACCCGCCGGCTCCCGCCTGCTCGTACCCGCCCTGAAATCTCTAGCGGCCGGAAAACGAACTCCGAAAATTCCGTTGGACCGCGACGAGAATAATCTGCTTGAACCAAAGCAAGGAGAGCTCCCATGACGCAATGGATCCATAAAATCAGATATCTGACTCTGGCGGCAGGCCTCATTGGCTGCACGGCGGCCGTCCAACCTGATCCAGGCACGCGCCTGAAACCGCTGGAGCCCACCCCGACAGAAGCCGCGCCGTGGACAAGCTTGTCGGCCAATGACGATCCCGACGATTTTCATTTTGTGGTCGTCAGCGATCGAACGGGAGAACACCGCTCGGGCGTTTTTCGCGATGCCATGGCGCAGATCAACCTTCTGGAACCAGCATTTGTCGTGAGCGTGGGGGATCTGATCGAAGGCTATACCGAAGACCCGAACACACTGCGCGAGGAATGGAGTGAGATCGAGGGCTATGTGGGTACCCTGGGGCAGCCATTTTTCTACGCCGCAGGAAATCACGATATGTCCAACGCCGTGATGGCCGAAGAATGGCAGACCCGCTTCGGCCCCTCCTACTACGCATTCTCCTACAAGGATGTTCTCTTCATCACGCTGAACTCGGAACTCTTCGGTATGGTCCATGATCGAAGCCAACCGGTCCCGGGTCCATTTGATCCCGCGGAGCAGATGGCGTGGCTGGAAAAGACACTGCAGGAAAACCCTTCACCTCGCTGGACCATTGTCTTGATCCACCAACCCCTATGGGATTCGCCGCGCATCCATCCCGACTGGCTGCGTGCAGAAAAGATGCTGGCGGGGCGTCCACATACGGTCTTTGCCGGTCATATGCATCGCTATATCGAGCACCGGCGCCAGGATCAGAGCTATATTACTCTGGCCACTACCGGGGGTGGTTCGGATCTGCGTGGACCGACTTACGGAGAATTCGATCAGGTCGCTCTGGTCACCATGACGGGCGACGGTCCGGTCATTGCCAACCTCGATCTGGCCGGCATCTATGCTGCGGATGTCGTCACACCGCAAGACCGGGAACTTGTTCAATCGCTGGAGAAATCCATCCAGCCTGTCGCTGTTGCGCACAACGGTGAAAACTTTGCTCAGGGAGAGGCTGTCTTCTCCTTCCAAAACCCCACGACAAAGAACGTGCTGGTGGAAGTCACTCCGGAAGCCGGCCGCATGATGCAGGCGACGCCGATTTCGCTTCATCAGGAAATCGGCGCGGGCGAGAGTCAAACCTTCCGGATCCAACTGAGCGCCCAGGACGAGGCTCCCTACGAGACGCTGGAAAGTGGCGAAATTCACTTTCGCATCAAAACCACCGGACCCGACGGAGCACCGGTCCTGTTGGATATCGAACATATTCTTCTCCCGGAGAAGAAACTTCCCATCCCCATGCGAAAGGATCCGGTTGAGGTCGATGGCGATCTCGGAGAATGGCCCATCCTGCCGATCGAGAGCGCGGGCTTTACCGAAATCGATCACGCCGAGCACCATCAGGGACCAGCCGATGCTTCCTTGCGTTTTGCCGTCGAGCAAGACGAGAGCAACCTCTACATCGCCGTGGCGGTTACCGACGATGTTATCGTGGCGAGCAGTGAGAAGATTGCACGCGAGCAGGACGGTCTTTCTCTCCAACTCGATGCCAGACCCAACCCGGCCCGCGGGGCCAATCAGGGATTATGGGCCTCGGTACGAAGCGGCGAATTCCGCCAGATGGCTCTGGTGACGGCCACTCTGGTAGCCCCTGCCGAGGATCACGTCATGAAACGCTTCACGGGCGGCGCCGCGAGTCCCTGGACCTACGCCATCCGCCGACAGACCGGCGGGTATACGATCGAATTCTCGCTCCCGCTATCCTATATCGAATCCCAACAGGGTACGGATTGGTCAGAGGTCCGCATCAATCTCGGATTGCAGGACACCGACCATGGAGAAAAACCAATCTCCCTGTGGTGGCGACCCAGCCGTTTCGGAGCCAAGGCGGTTCCGGACTCCGGGACATTCCTCCGCTAGAGGAATCTCCCGAGAGTCCGGGGATTGCCCTCAAGCCGCCAAGGCGGCTTCGATTGCGGCCAGAACTTCTTTGGCCTCGGGGTCCGTGGGCGGCTCGAAGCGCGCCAGAACTTCGCCCTTCTTGCCGATCAGAAATTTGCCGAAGTTCCATTTGATGTCGCCCTCGGCCTCGGGCGTCGTCGGGGTTGTGGTCAACCACTGGTAGAGGGGCGCCTGGTCATCGCCGTTCACGTCAATTTTGGAAAACATCGGGAAGGTGACGCCGAAGCTGGTCTCGCAAAACTGCTTGACCTCGGCGTCGGAACCCGGCTCCTGTCCCGCAAATTGATTGCAGGGAAATCCGAGAACCGCGAAACCATGCTCCGCATATTTCTGCTGCAAGGCTTCCAGACCCTTGTACTGCGGGGTCAAGCCGCACGCAGATGCCACGTTGACGACCAGAACAACCTTGCCAGCGAAGTCGGCAAGCGACTGCTCGGTTCCGTCAATATCCTTCATCGAAAAATCGTGTAATGCACTCATCTTGAACTCCTTGGATTCCCATCATTCCCTGAACTCAGGGAACGATTACAACCTTACCCTTGACCCGACGCTCGGAAAGATCGCGCAAGGCCTTGGCCACCTCTTCCATGGGGTAAGTCGCCGAGATTCGAGGCTTGATGCGCCCCTCGTCAAACCAGCTCAGCAACTCATCCACATTTTCGGCGTGCGTGCGGGGATCACGACCGACAAAGGCGCCCCAGAAGACCCCCACGATATCGCAACTCTTGAGCAAGGTCAGATTCAACGGTGGCCGCGGGATGTCTCCGGCTGCAAAACCGATCACGAGGAAACGTCCTTCCCATGCCATCGCCCGCAAGCATGGCTCTGAATAATCACCACCAACAGGATCATAGACAACATCGGCGCCCTTGCCTCCGGTCAGCTCCCGGATGCGGGTCTTCAAATCTTCCTTCGAATAGTTGATGACTTCGTCCGCGCCATGCTCCTTGCAGACCGCCAATTTCTCGGGCGTCGACGCCGCTGCAATCACGCGGGCGCCCATGACCTTGCCAATCTCGAGCGCCGCAATCCCGACACCGCCTGCGGCGCCCAGAACAACGAGATCTTCTCCCGCGCGCAGCTTGGCGCGCTGTTTGAGCGCATAATGAGACGTTCCGTATGTCAGCAAGAAAGCTGAAGCCGTTTCGAAATCCATGGAGTCCGGAATCTTGAAGACCCCGCCGGCATGCAATGCGATTTCTTCGGCAAAACCCTGCCAGCCGCAATTCGCCAGAACCCGATCGCCCACCGCGAGATCTTCGACACCTTCGCCGATTGCAAGAATTTCGCCAGCGACTTCACCCCCCGGGGTAAAGGGCAAGGGTGGCTTGAATTGATATTTGTTCTCGATAATCAGAACGTCCGGGAAGTTGACGCCAGCGCTTCGAACGCGAACGACGACCTGGCCGGGACCCGCCTCGGGGGAGGGGACTTCTTCCACGACCAAACTCTCGGGGGGACCGTATTCCTTGCAAAGAACTGCTTTCATGGTCTCTTCCTTAACCAAGGGAGCAGCCGGAGGCCAAGGGCAAAACGCCTTCCCCGCGAGCGCCTCCCCGATTTTCCGAGGCTTGTCCCCCCACACGTCCGGGGATAGCCTTGCCCCGTGAGCGATTCTGCCAAACCGAGACTGCGAAGGTCTCTTCTCTGGGCCCCCGGCGACGATCCTCGCAAGATGGAAAAGGCATCGCGGACAGAGGCGGATTCGGTAATTCTCGATCTGGAAGACGCGGTGGTCCCAGGCCATAAGGTCGCCGCCCGCAGTACCGTCCGGGATACGCTCCGTGAACTCGACTTTCGCGGCGCGGAGAAACTTGTTCGCATCAATCCGTTGGAAACCGGGCTCGCACTCGATGATCTGACCGTGACAATGGCGGGGCAACCCGACGGGTATATGGTGCCGAAACTTCGCAGCGAGGACGACGTACGCTTCATCGACCGGGCCCTCAGCAATCTCGAGGCTATCTCCGGTCGTGAACCCGGGAGCGTTCGCCTTCTTCTTCTGGCCACGGAAACGCCCGAGGCCATCCTGAACATTCGCCGGATCGCACAAGCCAGCTTGCGCTCCTGCGCCATGATGTGGGCCAGCGAAGACCTCTCGAGTGCTTTGGGGTCGCGGAAAAGCCGTAATCCTGATGGATCGTTACCCGACGTCTTTTCCTTTGCTCGCTCGGCATGCCTTCTGGCCGCGGCCTCCGAGGGCATGGACCCTCTGGATATGCCGTACTTCGACTTCCATGACGACGCCGGTCTGGAACGCGAAGCTCGAGAAGCCGCTGATCTCGGGTTCACCGGCAAGGGGGCGATTCATCCGAATCAGATCCCGATTATCAATCGCGTCTTTGTTCCCGGCGCGGACGAAGTCGCCGAGGCAAACGCACTCCTCGCGGCGGCCCGCGAGGCGTTTGCGGCCGGACAAGCTGCTTTCGTGTACAAAGGTGCGATGGTCGACGCCCCGCATATCAACCGGGCACGTCGAATTGTGGCCCGTGCCGCGGCTGCCCAGGATCGGAACGCCTGAGGCAACCCTGACCTTCTCTCCGAGCCGAGCCTGTCGCACGCCGGCTCCTGCGGCCCGCCTTTTCCTCCCCGAACCGAGACCCATGTGACAAGCGCCCCCACTTCGTTCTACATCAGGGACGGAGGATTCATGTCCATGAGCAAACCAATCTGGAGCACCCGCCCGTCAGCCTTCGAGGTCGCGCCCGCACAACAAAGCGAAGCCCGAAAGATTCTCGACTTTGTCTACCTCTCCGAAGGTCTTTCCAACAGCTTTTTGATCACGACGCCCGAGGGGCGGATGGTGATCAACACCGGGATGGGCTTCGAGGGGCCCACCCATAAACGACTCTACGATGCTGTCGACGACTCTCCGATTCGCTATGTCGTTTTCACCCAGGGGCACGTCGACCATGTGGGCGGAACGGATGTTTTCCTCGAGCCAGGAACCGAAATCCTTGCTCATGCCAACAATCAGGAACATCAGAGCTACGACGGTCGACTGGCGACCTTCCGCGCCCGTCGCAGCTTTTTCGCCTTCATGGAGGCGATCCTGCAGGCGAATGCGAAACTACCCGATGGCCCTCCCGCAAAACAAAGCCGCCCGGTGCCCACCATGACGTTCAGCGAAAATTTACCCCTCGACTTCGGTGGTCAGCATTTCGAATTCATCGCGACTCCCGGCGGCGAAACCAGAGACTCGCTGATTATTCACCTCCCGGAGCACAAGGCTGTTTTTTCCGGCAATCTCTTCAGTTGTCTCTTCGGGCACATTCCGAACCTCTGCACCATGCGCGGCGATCGCTACCGGGACGCTCTGGAATTCGCAGAGTCAGCCGAACGCGTATTGGCACTGGATTGTGAACTCCTTCTCGTGGGCCACGGCCCGCCGCTCGAAGGCCGAGACCTGATTCGACGCGAGATCGAACGCGTCCGCGACGCGGCACTCTACCTTCACGATGAAACAGTTCGTGGCATGAACGACGATAAACCGGTTGACCAGCTGATGCAGGAGATTCAATTGCCCGAGCACCTCGCGGTTGGCGAGGGGTACGGAAAAGTATCCTGGGATATCCGCGCCATCTGGGAGAACTATTCCGGTTGGTTCCACCAACGATCCACAACCGAACTTTTTGAAACCTCCGCGGCCAGCATTCACGCGGATCTTGTGGAGCTCTCGGGCGGCAGCGATGCGATCGGCAAACGGGCCCGTACCTGCCTGGACGCCGGAGAGCCCGTCAAGGCGCTCCACCTCACCGACATCGCGCTGAGCGTGACGCCGCGCGACCCCGATCTCCTCGCAATCTGCCGTGACGCCCATCGAGCCCTGGAGAAGGAAAGTACCAACTTCTGGGAAACAAAATGGCTGCAGCATCAGGCATCCAGGATTGAGGGCGAGCTTTCGGAGCTGAAAATTTGACTCGGGTGATTGATATCGATGACCTGCGCGAACCCGTGCTCGACGATTTCCAGAAGGGCGCGCTGGCGTATGGAGAAACTCTCACAATTGATTTCTCGGTTGAGGGTATTTTGCAGGAGGCCCGCGACGCCACAGAGCTGTCAGACTTTGGCCCCGAAGATTTTCTGGAACGGTTGGGCATTTTGGCCAGCGAATGGGACGAGGACAGCGGACTCACCGGCATCGGACGCCTGTCCCTGCGCAACAAACTCGCACTTTTCGCCCGGAATCGGCTCTTGATCCACGACTACTGGAAAAAGAATCCCGATGTCCTTGAGGAAACCATCACCGCGCCGATCATCGTGGTGGGACTGCCTCGTTCCGGCACGACTCATCTTCTGAATCTGATGGCGGCCGATCCCCGCCTGCAGGACCTGCCCCTTTGGGAATCCTATGAACCACTGCCCATGCCGTCGGATTCAATTGCGGCTGATGGTATCGATCCACGCTACACGCGCTGCGCCGCGCAGTGGGAAGCCATGCAACAGGCCACGCCACTGCTGGCCGCCATGCACCCCATGAACCCGGATCATATCCACGAAGAGCTGGAACTCATGGGCCCGGACTTTGCGTCCTACAACTTTGAGTGGCTCTCCATGTCACCGCG
>Ga0315331_10004178_pt1 | contig 10916 bp, 16 predicted proteins | sample M160m34915metaG_FD_203456 | JGI IMG/M metagenome (GOLD analysis project Ga0315331, IMG submission 203456) | Ammonia-oxidizing marine archaeal communities from Monterey Bay, California, United States - M1 60m 34915 | ecosystem: Environmental > Aquatic > Marine > Intertidal zone | place: USA... | reverse complement strand
AGCTACTTTAATAAGTTCTTCAACTGCTTTTTGCCCAGCTAGGATTATACTCTTCTTCGTTTCCTTTGTGTTCATACTTTATTACAATATCATTAGATTTCATACAATAAACTCTTTGATCATCTATTATAAAATCCCATTCACTGCCTGGCGTAAAGCCTACTACATCCCCTGGATTGATATTAAGCGCTTTTAAAGAACTATTACCTATTTTTAATATACCAATAAGGTCTTGCTCTTTTTGTGATCTTAAAGTGTCTTTGTTTTTCAAAGGCATTACGAAACATCTGTCTCCAAATGATTTCCAATCCCCTGTATTTTTATACAAATATATTTGATCTGCTGAACAAAAGTGTAAGTCATCTTTAAAGTGAGATCTACTTCTTTTCTTATTGCCTCGGATATCATAAAAAACTCTAAATACATTATGATGTATTATTATTATGTCACCTTTTTTTATATTTGTTTTAAAAGCTTTTGGCGTTTCAACTACTATAGCTAGATTATTTACAGACTTGAAGTCTTCAATTTTAGTGTTTAGTATTAATGTAACGTCGCCTAGCTTTATTTTGTTATCGTATCTATCGCCAATAGGTTTGACAATAAAATCGTATAGACTTCTCATTTAATATTCTAAATCATACTCAACGGATATTGCCATGTTAGAATTAAACTTCTTCCATGGCATAACCTCGTTTCCTTTCTTTATATAAATACTGTAAGAATTAGATTGCACATCATGTAGTATACAATCTATAGTATGTCCACCATAAACGTTTTGCCCTACTGAATAGTGCATAGCGTCGTTCTTATAGTCAGAACCTATACTTATTTTTCTTACAACAGAACTCATTATTCCGCTATTTCAAGAGTTTTAGTTTCTTCTTGCTTAGCTTCCTCATAAGTACCATCAACTAAGTTTACAGTTATATCACCATATTCTTCTCTGATTTCAGCCTTGATACCATCTAATTCTTTTACAGCATCAAAATGTGCTGCTAGGTATTCTGCTTTTCTTGCCTCTAAAAATCCTACTTCTGTAAGTATAGAGTTCATTTTTCCTGTTGCGTCTTTAATAGACTTTAATTGTTCATCTGTTAATTTTCCCATTTTATTTAATTTAATTGGTTACTGTTATTACTATTATTACTTGTTTTTAATATTTTTACTTTTAAATACTGGCGCTAACTTATCTACTATTTTTTCACCACTTCTACCTATAACATAACCTCCAATACCTATTTCTAATAAGCTCCAAAATTCCGGCTCTAAAACAGGTGTGACTAAGTATATTGATAGCTGTGATATAAATTTTGTATATATGATTATAAAGCCAAATGAAAGCATTAGTATTGGCCTCCAGCTTCTTTGTAACCAGTTACCTTTAGCTTCCGCTATAATAATATCAGTTTGCATTTTCTGCAGCTCTAGTTGAGCATCCTGCAATACTTTAAATATTTTATTTCTAGCATTAAGTCTTTCTTCTTCACTAGTGAATAGATTGTCAACTACATCACCAACTTGTTTAAATACCTTAGTGCTGAAAAATTCTAATATCTTTTTCACTATTTTCTTTTAATAATATCTCCAGCACTGTTATAACCGTGCTTCATCTTCTGGTAATTAAGCTTCACCATACCTTTTGACTTTATATTTGAAGCTAAATTTTTTCTAGTAATTTCCATAACTGGAAGTTTACCAGGTTTTCTAACATATACGTTACCACTTGTTGAATTACTACCAACAATTTCATAACCCTTACGACCAATTCTTTGTCCTTTTGTTGGAAATTTAAGGCTTAAATCTTTTTTCTTATGCTCTGATTTTATTTTATTCTGAGCCCTAGTGCTAATAGTATTAAATGCTTGAGCTTCAGCGCTATTGCCTTTCATTTTATCGGCATCGCCAAGAGGCTTATAACCTGGGTAATGCTGTTTCTTTTTAGTTTTAGGGTTTCTTGGATCTTCTTCTATGTGAATAGGAGATATAAATCTTTTTATTTTAAATGCCATAGTTACTTTGCTTTTTTATATGCTTCTTTTTCCCAGGGTAAGTTTTTTGCCCCTTCTTTCATTTGTTTGCGTGAATATTTTTTACCTTTCCAGTATACGTTTTGATCGTCATAATCTAAATCACCCCTCTTCATTTGATCTATGTGTACCATCTCGTGGTTTATAACACTATTTAATTTAGCTGGTGATAAATTATTGTTTATAATAATAGTACCGTTATTATTGGCTTTACCTAAAACGCCATCTTCCATATCTACACTGTAAATAGGAGTATTGTCTATGTTATAAAATGGTGTAATTTTAAAAGCCATATTTTTATTTTACTTTCTGCAATGTTTAGACATCCAAGAGCCTTTCATGGCTAGTGGAGATTTGCCTAATTCAGAACCATAACCTTTATTAAGGTTATTTATAGGACCTCCAGCCGCAACTTCTACAGCTTTCTTTTCCTCGTAATTACCATCTTTTCTAATTTTAGCACTGCTAGACTTAGAGTCTGCTATAGCGTTTCTAGAATAATCTTGCGCTATTTTTTTTCTTGATTTGTTCATAATTATTTATTTATATATTTAACAGTTCCATTTTCTTCTTGCAGCCCTACCTCTTTCAGAAGTCCAGCCTTTTGATCTAGCGCAGAATGATTTTCTTCTTTTAGCAGCCTTACTTCCTTTCTTCAATTTAGAAGGAGGTGTTGTTACTGCTGTTTGAAGCTTGCTTCCTGGGTTATCTCTTCTATATTTTTTAACTCCTTTGCTAGTCATACCGCCACCAGCTTTAGAACCCGTGCCTCCACCTTTTTTTACTTCAGCGTAGTTTCCTTCTGATTTTTTACGAGAAGGAGCATCTCCCTTTTTTAAAAACGGAGAATTTGATTGAATATAAGCCATAATTATTTACCTTTTTTAAGTTTATACCATTTAGACATGGTGTAACCTATAGTTACTATTAATAATAATATTTTTAGCCCCATCTCTATTTTAGTAAACGTAGTCACTCCTAGTGCAAAAGTGTTTATCGAATATAATTTAAAATCCCCAAGTGTCATACTACATTGCTTTAGCTCGCTGAGTAATAGGGCCTTTCATAGAATCACAACCGCAGTGCGCTTTAGAAATTTCCATTCCGTATTTACCTGAACTAGATCCTTTGCCTTTTGGCAACGCATCTAAATCTAAAGGGCCATCCCATATAGCGTTTTGTCCTACTGATGCTTTGTTTTTATAATCTTTCATATTTATTTATTTATAAGTTTTATTCTTTATAACCTTCTATTCTAGCTTTTATAACATCAGCACGTGTAATTTTACCGTCGCCGTTTTGGTCTTTCATAGATAAAGGTCCTTCTACGTTTCCTCTAACCGGTAGGCTTCTTTGTCTTTGCTCTTGAGTTCCAAAAAGATAATTTCCGTATGAATTTTGTTGTGGTGAAAAAACAGATTTATTACCATAGCTTGCTGAATCAGTTCTTTGAGCTGGTTTAATTCTTTCCACACCCGGTTTAAAAAACGGGTCTCCAACATTAGCATTAGCTCTATACTGCTCTTGCTGCTGTTTTGCTAATATTTCCTGCGTTGTGCCTAAAATTCCTTTATATTGGTTACCTGCTCCAAACATAATTATCTATTTTTATCGTTATTTACATTTCTTATAGATACACTTAAAACCTTATCAGTGTAAGTACTTCCTTTCATTATTCTATTTCTACTACTCGTAGGTATATCATCTTGGCCAAGCATAATTCTATAAATTCTATTTATAAGTTGCTTGCCTTTAAATGATACTTTATATATATGATACTTTTGAGTAGTTCTATTTCTTTTTCGCCAAACAGAAATCCAGTCTTCTTTCAATAATTTATTCCATCTTCTATTATTCCAGCTGTATGAAAACGTACCTGTTTTAAAATCTTGCTTAGTAAACATATCTAAACAATCTAAATAAATTAATAGCTCTAGATCTGCATCATTTAAGTCGTTATTTCTGCACGCCCACTTTCGTATGATTCTGTAGTGCTTTAATAACCCTAATTTTTTAACGTCACTAGCATCTATTCTCATAAAACTACAACTATATCTTGCATTTTTATAACTTGATACGGATCACCTTCTATTTCTATAATGTGACCTGCATGTCTATCATAATATATAATATCGTTCTTTTTCATACCTGCATTAGCAGCATCTTCCCCAGGTGATACTATTGATGCTTTCACATACCTAATATCCTCTCTTTGTTTCTCAGCAAGAAGTAAGCCGCCTTTAGTAGCAGCTACTCCTTCTTTTTGTTTTTTTATTATTAAGTTCCTACCTATCGCCTTCATTTGCTCTTAAATTATTAATTACACAATCAGTTGATAATATCGTAGTAGCTACAGATGCAGCATTTCTTAATGCACTTTTGGTTACCATTAACGGGTCAATTATACCGTGTTTAACCATATCTACAGGCTCTCCTGTTATTGCATTCAAACCAACACCTTTATCTTGCGGTTGTAATGCTGTGATACCTGCATTTTCTAATATTGTAAAGTAAGGAGCTTTTATAGCTTTTAATAAAACTTCTTCACCTAAACCTTTACTTTTAATATATGTTGAAGCGTTTAATAATGCAACTCCACCACCCGGTACAATACCTTCTTTAACAGCAGCTTTTGTTGCACAGATAGCATCTTCAACTCTATCAGTTTTTTCTTTTAACTCTACTTCAGAGTTTGCACCAACTTTAACTACTGCAATTTTAGCAGTTAGCATTGATAATCTTTTTTCAAGCTTTATAACTTCCCAACTTTTTAGCGTGTTATTTGTAAGCTTTTCTTTTATGCTACGTATTACATCCTTTATTTTTTCGGATGCCTCAGAGACCGTTATAACAGTATCCTCGTGTGAGGTAACACTTTTTAAACAAGATCCTAAATAATCTACATCAATAGAGTCAAGATCATCGCCTAAATCTTCGTTAACTATAGTAGCACCTGTTAATAAAGAAAGATCCTCTAGTACTTCTCTTTTGCTTATACCATAAGTGGGAGCATTGATTACGTTTACTTTTAGATTACCTTTCTTTTTATTAGTAGCTAGAGTTGATAAAACACCTTGTTCTAAATCGCCTATAATAAGCAAAGGTTTGTTGTTTTTTATTACGTACTCCAGCACTTTTTGTATATCTCTTATAGTGTTTACGGGTGATTCCATTATTAACACTAGTGGATTCTCTAATTCAGCTGTTTTTGTTTGTGGATTTGTAATGAAATGAGAATTTGTCAAGCCTTTATCATAAGGGACACCTTCAATTAATTCAGAAAAAGTTTTACCGTCGCCGGCAGTTTCCATCATTACAATACCTGTGTTATCTACCGATCTAAACGCATCAGCTATAATAGAACCTAGTTCATTGTCGTTGTTAACGGATATAGAAGCTATATTATCTAACATATCGCCTTTTACTTCAACCGCTAGCTCTTCTAAATACTTAATTACTTTTTCAACTGCAGAATTTATACCGTCTTTTATTTCTCTAGCATTTTTCTTTTCCGAAACAGCGTAAGCTTCCTTTAATATAGCGTGAGCTAAAACAGTGGCAGTAGTTGTACCGTCCCCTGCTTCTTGAACAGTTTTTCTAGCAGCTTCTTTTAATAACGTAGAACCCATATTTTCAACTGGATCAAACAATATTATAGAATCAGCTACAGTAACACCGTCTTTTGTTATTACAGGCTTACCCGTACTATCTTCTAGCATTACGCATTTACCACCAGCTCCTAATGTAGAGCTGACGGCATTTGCTAATTTTTCTATTCCTTTAAATACTTGATCTCTAGCGTCTTCACCAAAATTCAAGTTTTTGACAATTCCGTTCATATTTAATTTGATTTAATTTGATTTAATTCACCCATTTGCGGGTATACGAGTATTATTACTTGTTTTCTTTGATTTTTACCTAATTAATCCTCAGCTTCAGGTTGTGGCGGTACTGGTTCTCCGATAGTTAATGTAATACTAGTCGGCGTTATTAAATCTTGTATTTGTTTTTCTATGTTAGTTTCAATATTAGTAACTTGCTCGTTACCCATAGCTCCCTTGGTCCAAGCAACCACTTCATCGTTTGTTAAATCCTCAAATGGTATAAAGTTTGTTATACTACTTGTATCTAAAGTTTGTGTTCCAATGTTGGTAGCTGAGTAAGGATTACCTTCTGGATCTAATTGATCTGAAATACCTGTTACAATCCAGTGCACATTGTACACTACATCAGCTTCGTTGTTTTGTTCTGGGTAGCAATCTACTGTTTTGCAATCCCACTCGTAATTTGTCATAATTTTTGTTTTTGGTTTTTGTTTATTTATTTTTCTAATTCTTGTATTCTTTCTTCTAATTCGGCAATTTTTGCTATAAGTAAATCTATATAAGCTACAGACTTAAAGCCTTCAGCATCTTCTCTTACAAATTCAGGATTAGTTTTTTCTAACTCCTGAGCAATAACTCCATATCTTTTTTGACCTTTATCAGATTTAAACTCAAATGTTTTCCATTTAACGTCTAAATTATTATTACATACTTTTTCAATATTTTCTTTTAATCTTTCGTCAGAAGAATTTATGAAGTTTGTAGCTGTAACCGTGCTTGTAAAAGTAGCTGCTTGATTTGAAGCTAAAGATAACGCTTTTGAATTATTCGAATATAGATGTGTAGTTTCAGGTGTATTATATCCTTCTGTTGTAAAAACCTTGTAGCCTCCAACCGATAAGTTTAAAGCTTCGTTTCTATAACCACAGTTTATCACAACATTGTAATTACTATCACTAGAACTACTCAGTCTTATAGATGGGTGGGGCTCGCCTGATACATGTAACTTCTCTGAAGGATTAGTTGTACCTACACCAAAATCTTGACCGGTAAATATTAAGTCTCCACTATTTGTACCTGCATCGTTTATTAATAAATCATTACCACCTGAGCCATATGCTTTTATTTCCCAGTTAGGCACAGAGCCTGATCCACCAAAGTAAAGCGGGTTTGTACCCTCTATTTTTACACTTCCGTTAACGTTTAATTTAGCGTTAGGATTAGTCGTACCGATACCAACGTTACCAGCCGCGATATAGTTAGATGTGCCATCAGAATAAAATGATACTTTTGCGTTTCCGCCATCGTACAAATGGAAGCGTCCACCATTTGTAGACTTCTCTCCAATTGCAGCAATCACATCTGAACCGCCAGCTGCAATTAATCGTATTCCAGAATCAGCTGATGATGCAGAATTTGATTTAACATCTAAAGGAGCACCAGGACTAGTCGTACCGATACCTACGTTACCGCCAGCTTTTACTGTAATACGCGATGTGTTATTTGTATCTATAAATAAATCGTGATTACTGGTGTTTGCTAAATGTGAATTACTATCTTGCGTATAGGCCTTAAAAGTTACATTGTTTGTTGTATCTTTTATTTGTAGTGTAGGGCTTGAGGCTGATTCTAAATGTAATAAACTACTAGGACTAGTAGTCCCGATACCGACGTTACCAGAAGTGTGTACCAGTAGTTTTGTATTAGAGCCGCTAAATGATGTTCCATAACCCAATGACCAATGTGCAGACTGATTTAAACCTTCCCACCAATTATATATGCCTGTTGCAGAGTTACTATATTTAACAGCAACTTCTTCTGGAGTGGTTGCAGAAGTTGATTCTAAAGTAAGATAAACATCACTTGAATCAGCTAAATGTAGTTTTGAACCAGGGCTAGTCGTTCCGATCCCTACGTTACCACCGTTTAAAAACGAATCACCGTTAGTGTTTAATTTAACTTTATTATCATTGCTTGTGTCGTATCCTAGATACTGAGCGTCTCCATTACTAGTGTTATATAGTAGATGTAATCTGTTTGTATTGTTGTTAGCATTAGCCTTCCCTACTATAACACCTTGACCAGCACTAGTAAAAAATGCGTGTTGGGCTTGCCAGTCGTTTTGTGCTTGAGTTCCATAACCACTAATAAAAACGTCACGGTTTGCTGTAGAGTATACTTGTAGCTTGCTCCCAGGACTAGTAGTCCCGATACCGACGCTGCCTGAGCTTGTAGCGATGCCAACATTTCCGTTTGGCTGAATGTATAAATTATGAACTGTTGATCCGTCAGCAGACCTAGCCTCAATCATATCACGACCTAACTGAAGCCTTCTTGCATCATCTTGTATTATTAATGCAGAAACATTGTTACTAGAAGCGACTATATGTAGCAAGTTCCCTGGACTAGTAGTCCCGATTCCAACGTTACCTGAAGAGTTTATGTATAATCTATCTGAGTTAGCTGTTCTAAGGGAAAGTGTGTCATTAGCAGGAAACTCCATTCCTGTACCCCCGTCACCCCAGTGTTCAACACTAGAACCTACGTAATGAGTACCTTCAGTCACACCAGTGTCCATTCTAGCCGTGCCATTTACATCTAACTCAGCTAAAGGACTAGTCGTCCCGATACCTACGTTACCTGCGTTAAACCAACTATCCGATTGAGCACTTAATCTAATATCTTCATTATTAGAAGCATCGAAAATAGATGTTATACCTGACCCTAACGTATCTAAAGCGTGTTTTATTTTAACAACCCCATTTGAGTTTGAAAAATGAGCTATATCTACACTTGTAGTTGCGCTTGCAGCTACCTCTAATTTAGCTCCAGGACTAGTAGTTCCTATACCAACATTACCAGCGGTTGTTCCGGATGTCTTTATTCTTAAGTATTCATTTGAGCCACCTGCGTCTCTAAAAGCGTGATCACTGCTTGCTCTATAAAATATACTATTATTAGGAGATCTTAAGTTTAAGTAACTAGCGTTCGCTGCAATATCTAAATGATTATCCCCACTTATACTTGTACCTCCTGTTATATTTACCGAGTATGATGAACCTTGCTGGCGGATATCTCCATTTACATGAAGTTTAGTGTTAGGATTAGTAGTCCCAATCCCTACATTGCCGTCTGCTAGTACTTCGAATAAACTGCTTGCTCCTCCATTACCTTTTAGTCTAAATACAGATGTATTATTATTTAAGTCGGTTTGTCCATAAAATAAATTTCCAGAGCTTCTTACATCTAATTTATAAACAGGACTTGTCGTTCCGATTCCAATGTTACCATTGTAGTTTACACGCATTCTTTCAGAAGCGTTAGTAACCATAGTTATATAACCAGACGAGCCACTTGAGTCTAGTATGAAATTCTGACTACCTGCTGTTTTTACAGAGGTGAAGTTTCCAGCTGACTGAATGTTAAAGTATTTACCAGACTCATCACTGTGCATTCTGAACTCAGTTTCTGCGGCTGCATTTGTACCAATCTCCAAATTTTTTGTTGGGTTATTAGTACCAATACCTACGTTACCTGTGTTATCTATGTAAACTGTTTGTGCAGAGGAACTACCACCTCCCCTTAACTCAAGCTCTGTAGAATTAGATCTTTCTCCTATGAAAGTATTATTTCCTCCGAAGTATATATGTCTATTGTCCCCGTCTAGTTTTATGTTTCCAGCTACTTCAAGTTTTTGACTAGGCGCTGTAGTTCCGATACCTACGTTACCATTACTTTCTTGTACATATAAGTTGGTTGTGGTGCCATCTCTATCTTTAACTATTAAATCTCCACTAACAACTACATCCGGGCTTATTAGGTCCATGCTAACACTTAACGGAGTCCTGTCATTTTCGTCTTTTATTACAAAACTTCCACCGCCATCTAATCCATTTTTTTCTACAATTAAACTACCTTGATTTGTAATACTGTAATCTTGTGTAAATCCTGCGGTATTTTTAAGCGTTATACTTGGCGAACTTGCTTCTACGTGCACATTACCTCTTACATCTAATTTCTCACTAGGACTAGTAGCACCAATACCTAAACGTTGATTAGTATGATCTACATACAAAGGTGTAGGTACATCATTGCTTCTCATTATAGAGGACACAGTTAGTGACCCAGCATTACCGCCAGATACTTTACCAACTAAACCTACGTTTTGTATAAAATTAACACCAGTTGGTTTTGTTAGAGTAAGTCCACCGCCTGGTTTAACGTATATTGTATCTCCAATTGATGGTGTTGTACCATCTATGGGTGAAGTAGTTATATTTAAAAGCTCACCTGTAACGACAACATATCCAAAAGCGTTATTTATAAGATCAGATTGAAGAAGTCCAATAGCTGCCATTTTAGCCTCATCAGAAGCATCAGCTACGGCAACTTCTATAACAGCGGTAGCACCAACATTACCTGTTTGGTAAACTGGTGTACCTTTTGCTATAGTGGCTCCTGAAGTGTTTTTACACTCTATAATCACATCTGTTGCTGATGTAACTATGCCAGCTGGATCTATCCAATCAACTTGACTGCCGGTTGAAGCTAATATTTGACCATTGCTACCTGCCTGACCGTCTTTGTCTTTTAAACCAGCCTGTATTTCTATGTCGCTTTTAAACTTCATGTATTGTATTTAATTGTTATTATCCTATTTTTTGCACTAGAATCGTAATATCTGAAGCTTCAGTGGCAGATATTGTAGCAACAGAAGTGTTGGTTGTTCTAGTGATTTCACAGAAGACTGTATCTCCGGAAGAATTTATAGTTTGCACTATTGTATTTTTTGTTCCAAAGTTATGTGTAACTGTACCTGATAAACTACCTGCTGTTATTGTTCCAGTAGCTGTGTTACCCGAATTAGTTTCTGTATTTGTTACTGTTGCTGTTCCGTTTGAATAAGCTACACTTATACCAGTTCCAGCGTTTACATTACCAATACCTACAGTCGTAAGATCCGCAAGATCAATGTTGTTTTGTACAGTCGTCCAATTAGCTAAAGCAGTTGGTGCATCTTGTTCAGCTATTAAAACATCACCTACTCTTACTTGCTCCGTAA
>Ga0315331_10004177_pt1 | contig 10917 bp, 10 predicted proteins | sample M160m34915metaG_FD_203456 | JGI IMG/M metagenome (GOLD analysis project Ga0315331, IMG submission 203456) | Ammonia-oxidizing marine archaeal communities from Monterey Bay, California, United States - M1 60m 34915 | ecosystem: Environmental > Aquatic > Marine > Intertidal zone | place: USA... | reverse complement strand
AAACGCCAGAAGAAATTTCAAGGAGAAAAAACTAACCGCCTAAATTGGACAAAATAAATCGTCCCGCTGTTCCTATAAATTCTCCCAACTACTTATGGACGTCTTTATGTCCTCTGGAACCCTAATGGAGGCTTCTCTTTTGTAGTCGAACATGACTAACATAGTGTTTCCAGATATCAGGAGGTCCCCTTCTTCTGCTTTCCCCTCATATTCCATAACTAGATGTTTCCTACCAATCTCACTAGTTCGTACCCCTACCACTAAAGTCATAGGATAAAAAATTTTCTGGTGGTACTTAACGTCTAGTTCGGCGATGACGTATTTTGCTTCGCCATTCCAAGAACTGCCGACTACACTAGCCCAGTAAGCTTCACGGGCCTCTTCAAAAAAACACAGCGCCACTGAATGGTGCACATGACCGCCAGCGTCCAAATCCTGGAACCTAACTGGACTAGTATGTTTAAACTGAAATAGACCGCCTGTTTCCACCGTTACTCGCTTTTTATAATTACCTAGACTGCATATCTCCAAGAACCTATACCACTTCACCTCAAAACAAAAAATTCAATCAACTAGTGGGAGACTAAATTCAAAGGAACTGCCTTCACCAAACTCAGTCTCAACCTTAACTACAGTACCGTGCGCTTCCAAAATTCCCTTGACTATCGCCAATCCCAATCCAGACCCCTTACCGTCTTTTCTATGACCTTGCCAGAATCTGTCAAATAAATTGTCGACCACCTGAGGTTCTATGCCCATACCATTATCTGAAACAGCCACCGAAATATCTTTTCCTTTTTTTTCTACGGAAACGGTGACCATACCTTCCTCAGGAGTGAACTTCAATCCATTTTCTATCAAATTAGACATAACCTGCAACATTTTATTTCGATCTACGCTTGCCAAAAGAGGCTCTGATCCAAACCCTTTAAAGGACAAGCCAACTCCTTTTTTTCTTGACAACCATTCTGCTTGCTGTACTGCTTCGGTAGCTAGCTCACCCATTTCCTCGAGACTCACCTCCAAAGAAATCTTACCCGCTTCAATTTTTGCGACATCCAACAGATCTTGAATAAGTTTGTTTACCCTATCCGCGGCCCGACGAATAGTGCTCAGGTGTTCGTCTCTCCGTTCCGCTGATAGAGGCACATCCGCAACCAATTCTGCCGCCGCCGCTATAGTTCCCACGGGATTTCGCAAGTCATGGGAAACAACAGCTAATACCTCATCTCTTGTAGCAACAGCTTCCTTTAAAGCCTCTTCTGCTTCCCGAATTTCTGTCATATCCGTGAAAGTAAGGACTGCACCAAGGATCTTTAGGCCATCTGTCATTGGGCTCGCTGAAAGTTGCACTGGAAAAGCAGAACCATCTTTGCGCCACAGAAGGTCATCTAGGATCCTGACAGTATCACCCGACTGCAGGGAAAGCTGGACGGGGCATTGGTCCTCTGGATAAGCGCTCCCATCCCAACGAGTATGATGGATCATCTTATGTACTGATTTTCCCTTTAATTCCTGCTTCGAATAACCTAGAAGCCGAGATCCTGCTTCATTCAGGAAAGTACACGTTCCATCCATACCCAATCCGATTAAACCATCTCCAGTCCCTCTCAACACCGCTCGCATTTCTCTCCTAGCAGTGACTGTCTCTTGGCGCCTCTTTTTCTCATTTCGAGCCAAGTCCTGCAGGCTAATACCAACTATTCCCATTGCTACTGCTCCAGAAATCGAAAGGATCACCAGACCCACAGTGAACCAAAATTTCCACACTCTTTGGCTGTCTAGTTTAGATCGCGAAATGGTAGCGTCCCGAATAAGCAAGTCTTCAAAATTTCTCGCTGCTTCCTGGAGTTCTGTATACCTTCCACGATCATCCTCCATACTTTCCAAGAAAGATTCCCGAGTGGCCATAAGGGGACCGCCGTCCATTAATGGACTGTGCAGAACTTTCCAGTTATTGACCTTTAGCTCCACCTCTGCTAATTCGCTTCTATATATGGTGGACATACCAGCAATTATTCTCCGTAAATCATTTAACAACTCTTCCTCTCTGCGGAGGTCATTCTGGTAAAGAACAATGAAATTCGGATCGCCTGAACTCACATACTGCTCAATACGCATCATTTGTCTTGAATGGACTAGAGCTATTTCTGGAAACATCGGCCTGGCTGCAGAAAAATCTTCTATCTCACGCTGGATCTCAGCTTCTTGACGTTCCAATAGAACTGGGACCAAAGCCAAGAACAGAAGTGAAGTAAATGAGACAGCTAACGCTATTATCCACCTAGATCCAGAAGCTTGATTCAGTCTATTCATCCGCTCACATTTCCCGATTTTAAAACTCTGGACTCTATCAAATCTGCTAGAACATCAAAGAGATCTGAATGATCGAAATGAAAGGTTGGGATAGGCATATCAAGATTTTCACTGTCGCTCACAACTGCTAAATAGAGGTCCTCTCCCAAGCCACCTGGCTCATATAGCAAACTATTACCCATTCCAGAACGCCATACTTCAATTTTGTGGACAGATGCACCCTTATAACCCTCGGCAATGACCACATCCGCTTCTCTTAGATACCTTGAAGTCACTTCCTGCAATGAGCTCTCCCCTTCTGCCCCCCAAACACCCATCACCGCAAAACCTTCGGGACCAGCCAAAACAACTTTCTCAGCACCGCCTTCATGTCTCAACCGCCATGAGTCAGTGCCTTCCGTATCAATGTCATGATGGTGTCCATGTTTAACCGACATGACTCTCCATCCTCTCTGCCTCAAAGAATGTATTACCCCCACGGCGATAGAAGTTTTCCCGCTATCCTTGTAACCCACTACATTTACAATCGGAAGAAAATCACTCACCGACTTCGATCGACTTTTGCTGTGCTAACATTCTTTCTGCTACAAAAATTTCTTCCCTAGCATTCACGTTGAAGAACACTTGATCTGTCCAGAGTCCTTCAGATCCTCCTGTTGGTGGCACCTCTCTGACCTTCAGCAGACGGAGCAAACTATGCATCGATCTGTCTTGGGAATCGAGAACTTCCCTTACTTTTGGATAACAAGAAGAATCATAGAAACCACAAAGAGGTTCGGCACCCCTGATACTGATAGGAATAACCGCCGAGTGATCACCTCTCATGGACAACAGTGCTCTCACTACCTTGGCTGACATGAGGGGCATATCACAACCCAACAGGAAAACTCCTGATCTCCCTATTTGTTTGGACCATTCAAGAGCAGTTAGTAATCCCCCTACGGGACCTTTTTCAGGTTCTACATCGGCCCGAACTTCTACTCCCAAGACCTCATTAAGGCCATCTTCAGAGGAAATCACTCCCACAGAAAGGCCCGCTCGTTTTAATACGGCAACTGCTCTACTAGCCATAGGTAAACCACCGACCTCCGCCAACGTCTTAGAAGTCCCGAATCGACGGCTCTTGCCTCCAGCCAAAACTATCCCGAAAGGCTCCTGCTTGACCCCCTTCATCCCCTCACTCTTTCTGCACCTGTATAAACATTAAAACTATCTCTACTAGTAAATCCCAAAAGAGTCATCCCAAATTTTTCTGCCAGATCTACTGCTAGACTTGAAGGAGCTCCAACCGCAACAACCACACTCACTCTCGCAACGAGAGCTTTTTGCATTATCTCAAATGAAGTCCTTCCAGATACAGTGAGGATATAATTGTCCAAAGGAAGCATGGATTCGAGAAAGGACTGACCAATCACCTTATCTACTGCATTGTGCCGTCCCACATCTTCTTGGATCAGTATAGAGTCTCCAGTATCACTGAACAATCCAGCTGCATGTATACCGCCAGTCCGTTCAAAAAGCCCTTGTTTCTTCCGTAAAATACTTGGTAACATTTTTATCACGGATGATGTCACTTGGAAGTTTTTATCTGATATTGCTTGGTAGCCTTTCATATCTATGGCCTCCAGGGAGGCTTTCCCACAAACCCCACAACTAGAGTTTGTATAGAAATTTCTAGCCAAGGTCTGGGAGTCGAATTCAACTTCACTTGCCAGTTTCACCAACACAATGTTGTAATTCTGTGGTTCCTCTCCATGACAGTAACTTATCTTTATCACATCATCTCTTTTTTCGATAATTCCTTCTGCATAAAGAAAGCCTATAGCTAATTCAAAGTCTTCTCCAGGTGTGCGCATAGTTATGGAAATCGGAAAATGCTTTAGAACTCCATCTACGGTTTGTTCCAACCTTATCTCCAAAGGTTCTTCGACAGCTACCACATCCCTTCTGTTAACCAGATTGCCGTCCATAAGGCGATGAACAGATACACCTGAAAAACCTTTGCTTGGAGATATCATTTACACCCGTCTCCCTTGACTGACTTCCTCTTACCAACACTTACATGGGCGGTACTGGATTCGAACCAGTGACCTCCTGGGTGTAAACCAGGCGCTCTAAACCAACTGAGCTAACCGCCCCTTAATGTTTTTGAAATATAACCTATAAAAGATATCAACCTGATCTATTTGCTGATAGATCACTGAACAATATCTGAATGATTCTGGATTCTTTATTAAAATCTGCCTTGTATGTTGAAACAGCTCTGCCGTAGTTTTAATGTTGTTTACTCTACTGGTAGCAATAAAACATGGGGCCACCACTTATGTCGACCTTGAAATCCTATAATCCCTCTACGGGAGAGCTGGTAGGAGAAGTTCCTGTCACGCAACAAAAACATATCCCAGAGATGATTGAAGAAAGTCGGAGTGTGCAACCCGAATGGGCACGAATGGGCCATTCGGACCGGCATGAACTTTTACTGAAAGCCTTTCATGACATAAAAGAGCGGGAAGAAGAACTAGCCTCACTTATAACACGCGAAATGGGGAAACCCATTCGCGAAGGATTGATCGAAGCAGGATCGTTGACTTCTCACATAGAAGAAGAACTAAGTGAAATAGAGACAGCTGTCGCCCCTGAAAATTTCGAAGATGAAAGGAGTTCGTCTACTGTATATCGTGATCCACTTGGCGTCTGTGCAGCAATCACCCCCTGGAATTTCCCGCTATCTATGCCATCATGGATGGTAGTCCCCGCTCTGGCTACAGGTAATGTAGTTCTGCTCAAGCCTTCCGAAGAAACACCCCTTTGTGGTCAAATTTTTGTAGACATACTCAACAAACACCTGCCTCCACATGTTCTTAAGATAATTCATGGGGCCGACGAACAGGGGAAAAAGCTGGTGAGTAGTAATGTTGATCTTATCGCTTTCACTGGTTCGAGGGAAACTGGTAAGGATATCTTGCGCTCTGCAAGTCAGACTTTTAAACGAGTTGTCCTGGAAATGGGAGGAAAAGACCCGTTAATAATACTTGAAAGCGCAGACCTGAAAAAAGCAGCTAAATTTGCCGCCTTCAATAGTTTCCGAAACTGTGGACAAGTCTGTGTTAGCACTGAAAGGATTTTTGTACCAGAACAACTTGCCAAAAAATTCGAATCACTTCTCGTTAAAATCGTGGATGAATTGGAACTGGGAGATGGACTGCAAGAGACGACGACCTTGGGTCCGATGGTCAATTCCAAACAAAGAGATCACGTCCTGGCCCAAATAGAAGAAGCCGTGAGAGACGGCGCGGTAATTCTTCATGGAGGGAGCGGGCACCACAAAAATTTCATTAAGCCTACTGTTTTAACTAAAATCACGGAATCAATGTCCATAGCTCAAAATGAGACATTCGGTCCAGTCGCCTGCATAACTCCAGTATCCTCAGTGGAAGAGGCTATCCAAAAAGCAAATGCCACACCATTTGGTTTAGGTGCCGCCGTTTTTGGTGAAGACACAGAAGAAACCTCGAGCGTCGCTCGTCAGCTTACTGCTGGAATGGTAGGTATCAACCAAGGTGTAGCACCAGGTGTAAGGGGGACGCCCTGGATAGGTGCTCGTGAAAGTGGATTTGGATTCCACAAATCCAAAGATGGCCATCGTCAATTCACTCAAGCCAGAGTGGTGACCAATCGCCACTAAATAATTATAGCGAAAGGAAGCAAAAATAAGTAACCCAAAACTAGAAAAATAGGCGCCATTGTTATCGACCCCTGTGCTAACAAATAGTAACCAATCGCAATCAGCAGAACACTGATACTCATCAGCAGTAATTTTCTATTTTCAATCTTCATGATCGTTGTCCTAATTGCTGTCACAGATCGTTCCACTGAGTGAGACGAAAAATATCATTACCTGACAGTCCTGGAAACGTTTATAGGTCAAATTCCTTCAAATAACCTGCTAGCTCGGATCTGGAAATTTTCAAAAGCTTTGCGGCTCGTGTTTTGTTACCTGCCGTATATTTCATTACTCTGATGATTTGATGTTTCATACTGCCACTTAAGCTCATATCATCCTCATCCATCAGGTCTTCTTCTATAACATTCGATCCTTTATAGTTCTTTTTCCAAGCTCCCAAAGTCAGGTGTTCAGGAACCACAATCTCATTTCGAGCTACCATGGAAGCTCTGGTTAACACATTCTCTAGTTCTCTGACATTGCCAGGCCATTCATATTCTTCCAGACATGCCATGGCCTCGTCGGAAATTTTGTCCACAGAACTTCCGATTTCTGAACGAACTCTAGCAAGCAAATGCTCGGCAAGCAGTGGGATATCACCTTCCCGTTCCCGTAAACTAGGGACCTGAATCTCAACGACCCTCAGGCGGAAGTACAAATCTTCACGAAAGCCGCCTTCCATTACTAGGTCTTCCATATGCTGATGAGTAGCTGCAACTACGCGTGCCCCAGTGGTTTTGGGCTGTTCTCCTCCTACTGGATAGAACTGCCTCTCCTGTAAAACCCTAAGGAGCTTACTTTGAAACTCGGGAGACGTATCTCCAATCTCATCTAAGAAAATCGTTCCTTTTCCTGCCAGCTCAAAATAACCCTTTTTCCCAGCAACTGCTCCAGTAAAGGCTCCTCTGACATGTCCGAATAATTCCGATTCCAAAAGAGTATCTGCCAAAGCAGTGCAATTCACTGCAATAAAAGGTTCCTCAGCGTGCAAAGAGTGATCATGAACCGCACGTGCCACCAGTTCCTTGCCAGTACCTGTTTCTCCCCTGATCAGAACAGTGGCACGATTGCGGGCCAAGATCCCTACCATCTTAAAGATCTCTATCATCCTAGGATCTCGACCAACGATAGTTCGCTTGTTCCTTTCCGAAGCCTGTTCCTTTTTCTTTTGTCCTCGTTGCTCTCGAGAAAGCCTGCGCTCTTCCAAACAGCGATCCACGACAAGTTGCATCTCTTCCAGGCCAACAGGTTTTACCAAATAATCAAACGCTCCTAACTTCATGGCCTCTACAGCAGAAGCCATCGCATCATGACCCGTCATGACTATCACATCTACCTCATTCATAGACTCGCGGATCCTTGCCAGAAGCTCTAATCCAGTAATTCCATCCATACGAATGTCTGTAATCACTAGATCTGGTTTGAAATTATGCAACTTAGCCAAAGCCCCTTCCGCACTTTCAGCTTCTTCTACTTCAAATCCCGAAACTTCCAACTTATCTCGGAATACCGACCTTATATCCGATTCGTCGTCCACTAGCAAAATGCGCGACACACAGTTCTCCTGGAATCAATTAATAGTTTTGTCATGTGCGTTCTTTCAGAACATTTATCCTACCGATCTTAAAGATCATTCTCACCCATGTCGACTACTAGAGGGTATCCTCAGCCGCCCACTGAGCGCACTCCCTCAAATCATCTGGAAGTGTTGACTCAAACCTCATCAGCTTTCCAGTGTCAGGATGACAGAACGAGAGCCTCCAAGCATGTAGGAATTGTCTTTTAATCCGTCCTTGCATTTCTCGAGCCCACTTACTGACTTTATCTCCACTCATGCCTTTCTGCCAACCAGCACCATAAACTTCATCTCCTATGACGGGATGCCCGATATGAGCCAAATGAACCCGGATCTGATGAGTACGTCCAGTACCCAAAGCAACCTCGAGCAATTCGGCACCTACCCAACGCTCCACAACCCTAAATCGAGTAACTGCATAACGACCTGTGCTAACCACAGCCATTCTCTGTCGATCCCTAGGGTCTCTTCCTATAGGTCGTTCAATTTCAAGAGGCGATTCTTTCAAGTGACCCCAGGTAGCAGCCATGTACAATCGCTTGACTTCACGTTTTTCCAAGGCCTTTGACAAAATGTTGTGTGCCTTGTCCGTTTTAGCTACTACCATTAATCCAGATGTGTAGCGATCCAACCTGTGCACTATACCAGGACGAAGCTTCCCTCCGATCCCAGATAAATCTTTGATATGATGTAACATTGCGTTCACAAGGGTTCCATCCCTATGACCTGGTCCTGGATGTACCACTAAGCCAGCTGGTTTATTGACCACTGCCAGAAAACTATCCTGATAAATTATTTCGATTGGTATGGCTTCTGGGCGGAGATCAATCTGGGTAATGGGTGGCACCCTAACCTCCACTTCTTGGCCCGTCCTAACCCTATCTGATTTTCTAGCAGCTTTCCCATCCACTAGAACCCTACCCTCTCCTATGAGAGCCTGTACACGAGATCTTGAAAAGGAAGACTCTCTGGCCAGATAACCATCTAACCTCTCACCGCCTTCTGAGACAGTATAGACCTGCGTACCTTGGTTTTCCAAAACTAAATCTCCAAAATCAGAACTTCTCAATAAGGACTATCGTTTAGATCTATTTTTTTTAAACCGATTTTCACTTGAAAATCATCTATCTCTACAGATTTGACATTATCATATTTCCCGTCGCAGTCAGATTCGGAAAGGATTTTCCAGTCTACAGTCAATGTCTCACTGCAAATAAAGTCACTGTGTTCCTCAGCCGCCTGCACAATGGGTTCGCTTCCAGACAATCCTACACCTATCCTGTCTGTGATTAGTAATCCAGAATCTTTACGAAACCGCTGAATCCTATTAATCAACTCCCTCGCCCATCCTTCGGCCTTTAGTTTTCCATCAATTGTAGGATCTATAGCTACCAAATAGCCTGATTCGGATCTAAGCACTAAATCTCCATAGGCCTCCTCTTCAACATCAAAATCTTCCAATTGCAGCTCCACCTGTTCCCCATCGACTTCTATAAAAAGCGGGCCTCCCGCCTGATAATTTGAGATGTCACCAGAAGGTAATTTTTTAATAATACTGGCAACAGTTTCTGTATCTCCTCCGAACTTCGGTCCCAGGATTTTATAATTGGGCTTAGCACTAAGGTAAAACAAATCTTCTTTAGAATTAGAATCGGGAAAATCTATCCTCTTGACGTTCAATTCATCTTCCACAAGCCTTAGAAGCTCCTTCCTAGGTATGGTATCGGAAGGAACAACAGCTATTATGTTATTCAAGGGTTGTCTCACTTTAATCCGAACTTCTTCCCTCAATGATCTCCCCATGGAGACCAATACCCTTGCGACCTCCATCTCACTCTCTAAACTCTCGTCATAGTCTTCTTCTACAGGCTTGGGAAACTCTTCGAGATGCACGCTTCTTTCCGTGAGACCCCTGAAGATCCAATCTGACATGAAGGGGGTCACTGGAGCTGCGAGCAGGCATACTTTCCTGAGACAATTCCACAATGTCTGAAATGCCTGTTCAGTATCTGACTCATCAAGGCTTCCCCAGAATCGAGGCCTAGATCTTCTCACATACCAATTAGACAGATCCTCACTTACAAACTCGCCCAACCTACGATAAGCTTTAGTAAGTTGATAACTGTTCAGCTCATCTCTAACTTCTTCGATTACTGAGTTAAGCCTTGATATGACCCAGGTATCTAGAAGATTCTGGTCACTTGTTTTCTGTTGTGACCCTCCAGATGGCTCCCAATTCTCAGCGTTAGCATACAATGCGAAAAATTTGTACGTATTTAGCAGGGTATCCAAGAATCTACGTGAGCCTTCCTGAACAGCTGCATCATCATATCTCTTGGGTACCCAAGGATTACTTGCGGTGATCAAGTACCAACGTATAGCATCGACACCGTGTGAGGAAATTGCTTCCCAAGGATCAACAGCGTTACCTCGGGACTTGGACATCTTTTGACCTTCAGCGTCTAAGATAAGGCCATTGACTATAACGTTTCTGAATGGGACCTCTTCACCTAGCATAGTCGCGATAGCCATCAGAGAGTAGAACCACCCACGAGTCTGATCCAAACCCTCGCATATGAAATCCGCTGGAAAATGATCTCGAAATGTTTCTTGGTTTTTAAAAGGATAATTCCATTGCGCATATGGCATTGCACCTGAATCAAACCACGCGTCTATAACCTCTGGTGACCGCTTCATAGTTCCTTCACATAAGTCACATCTCCAAGTCAATTCATCAATATAGGGACGGTGTGGATCAAAATTTGGATCCAATTTTCCAACTCGTGTTTCTAACTCTTCAAAACTCCCGATCCAATGGCGGTGTTCAGATTCTTTATCGCATACCCATAATGGCAGAGGGGTGCCCCAGTAGCGTTCTCTTGAAAGAGCCCAGTCTACATTTCCCTTTAGCCATTCCCCCATACGACCCCGACCAATTTCAGAAGGAACCCAATTAACCCCATCGTTGCCCAGCAACATCTCGTCCCGCAAGTCAGAGGTCTTAGCAAACCATGATTCCCTGGCCATATAAATCAAAGGTGACTCACAACGCCAGCAATGGGGATATGAATGAACCTCTCTTGAATGGCGAAAAAGTTTTCCATTTTGACTGAGGGCTTCAATGAGAATTTTGTCAGCCTCCTTAACAAATAGTCCTCCTATCAGCTCTAGATCATCGGTAAAACAACCAGTTTCATCGACTGGCTTCAAAAGTGGCAAACCATATCTTTGACCAACCGCATAGTCATCGGCACCAAAAGCAGGAGCCAAATGAACGATTCCCGTTCCATCTTCCGAACTG
>Ga0315331_10004169_pt1 | contig 10926 bp, 21 predicted proteins | sample M160m34915metaG_FD_203456 | JGI IMG/M metagenome (GOLD analysis project Ga0315331, IMG submission 203456) | Ammonia-oxidizing marine archaeal communities from Monterey Bay, California, United States - M1 60m 34915 | ecosystem: Environmental > Aquatic > Marine > Intertidal zone | place: USA... | reverse complement strand
CGAAGTAGAATGGCACCTGCCAGTAAAGAATCATGAACTCAGGCAATAAGCATACTAACGTGATGTACAAGCCTCCCCAGAAGGTCAAACGGGTAAGCACTTTATCGATGTACTCAGCAGTTTGAACACCTGGACGAATACCGGGAACAAATGCACCTGACTTTTTCAGATTGTCTGCTGTTTCACGCGAATTAAATACTAATGCTGTATAGAAAAAGCAGAAAAACATAATCAGAGATGCGTACATCAAGATGTAAATAGGCTGACCTGGTGACAGCTTTGCCGCCAAGGTTTGCAGCCAACCCATACCTTGGCTAGTGCCAAACCAGCTAGCAATAGTTGCAGGAAACAAAATTAGACTTGAAGCAAAAATCGGCGGAATTACCCCAGCCATGTTCAGCTTAAAGGGCAAATGGGTAGTCTGGCCAGCATACATCTTTCGACCCTGCTGACGCTTAGCGTAGTTAACCGTAATCCGACGCTGACCGCGTTCTACATAGACCACACCGTAGGTCACCGCGACCACCAAAATAAACAAAATAATTGCTATCGCGGCTGACAACTCGCCGGTATTAACCAGTTCCAAGGTTCCCCCGATAGCGGACGGTAGGCCGGCAATAATACTCGATAAGATAATCATCGAGATGCCATTACCAATCCCACGCTCAGTTATCTGCTCGCCCAACCACATCAGGAACATCGTACCAGTCACCAGAGTGACCGCAGCTGTAAAAACAAAGGTAGGTCCGGGGGCCAACACAACGCCCTGATTCTGCAACGCTACTGCTGCACCAACCGATTGAAAAGACGCCAAAAACACTGTGCCATAACGAGTGTACTGAGTAATTTTATGTCGACCAGCCTCGCCTTCTTTCTTGATTTGAGCGAGCGATGGCACAACAACACTGGCCATCTGCATAATAATAGACGCCGAAATATACGGCATGATACCCAATGCGAGAATACTCAATCTCTGCAGCGCGCCACCGGAGAACATATTAAACATGCTCAAGATAGTGCCCGACTGCTGCTCGAACATCTGCGCTAAAGCCACAGGATCAATGCCGGGCACGGGTATATAAGTACCAATACGATAAACAATCAATGCGCCAGCCAAAAACATCAGGCGCGCGCGCAATTCGGAGAAACGTGAAGCTTCGCCCAATGCTGCTGCCGGATTGACTGACTTATTTTTTGCCATCTAACTGATAACGGGGTTAGCCGTTATTCCTCTATCGATCCGCCGGCAGCCTCAATAGCTGCCTTTGCGCCCTTAGTTACAGAGATACCCTTAACCTTAACTGCCTTGTCGATCACCCCAGACAGAAAAATCTTAACCTGAAGTGCTCGAGGTGAAACGAATCCAGCCCGTTTCAATGCGTCAATATCAACAAGTTCATCAGTAAGCTTGTTGACCTCGCTTAAGCGAACTTCCTGGCTGAACTCACTGGTGCGTGAAGCAAAACCCACTTTAGGTAAGCGGCGATGAATGGGCGTCTGACCACCTTCAAAACCAACTTTATGATAACCGCCCGAACGTGCCTTTTGACCCTTATGGCCACTGCCACAGGTCTTTCCCTGACCGGCAGAATGTCCACGACCAACACGCTTGCCTATCTTTTTGCTACCAGGATTCGGACTAATAGAATTGAGTTTCATTTACGCTTCCTCAACCCGCAGAAGGTACGCGACTTTGTTTATCATCCCGCGATTCTCCGGAGTATCCTGAACAACTACTGAATGATTGATACGACGCAACCCCAAGCCAGAGACGCAGGCCTTATGGGACTTCAATCGACCAAACTTACTTTTGATCAGAGTAACTTTAACTGTGTTATCAGATGCCATCGTATTAAACCTAAGTTAACCCCTGATCTCTTCAACTGTCTTGCCGCGACGGGCCGCTACCCGCTCGGGAGAGCGAGCGTTATCAAGCGCCTTGATAGTTGCGCGAACAACGTTAATTGGGTTACGTGAACCAAAACTCTTGGCAAGCACGTTACGAATGCCTACCGCCTCAAAAACTGCACGCATTGCACCACCAGCGATAACGCCAGTACCTTCAGATGCAGGCTGCATATAAACTTTAGTCGCACCATGATTGCCAACCATTGCGTAATGCAGGGTGTCGTCATTCAGCGCCATAGATGTCATATTATTGCGAGCTGACTGCATTGCCTTTTGTATAGCTAAAGGCACCTCTCGGGCTTTGCCATAACCAAACCCGACCCGCCCATTGCCGTCGCCGACAACAGTAAGCGCAGTAAAACTAAAGATACGGCCACCTTTAACCACTTTAGATACACGGTTAATAGTTACGAGCTTCTCAATGAAGTCATCGCCTTTCTGCTGAAATTCAACCTTTGCCATCGACTAGTACCTATTAGAAATTCAGACCCTGCTCGCGAGCAGCGTCAGCTAAAGCTTTAACACGTCCGTGGTAACGGAACCCTGAGCGATCAAATGCCACGCGATCTACGCCGACAGACTTTGCTTTATCAGCAATAGCCTTGCCGACTGCAACTGCCGCATCGACATTGCCGGTGCTCTTAAGAGACTTGCGCACGTCTTCCTGCACGGTGGACACCGCTGCAACAACGGTGGCCCCATCACCGGCGATAACCTGAGCATAAATATGCCGGGGCGTACGATGAACAGTAAGCCGCGGCACACCAAGCTCGCGAATCTTGGCACGGGTGCGACGAGCACGACGTATTCTTGTTTGTTTCTTGTTCATAATCTTTCCAAAATGGCCACGTTTCAGCAGCTATTTCTTTTTGGCTTCCTTAATCACAACATGCTCATTGGCATAGCGGACACCCTTGCCCTTGTAGGGCTCAGGCGGACGGTAACGACGAATTTCTGCTGCGACCTGGCCGACTTTCTGCTTATCGACACCCCTAACAAAAATCTCCGTCTGGGATGGTGTTTCAACCTCGATACCCTCGGGCACCGCGTAATCTACAGGATGCGAGAACCCAAGAGTGAGATTAAGGCTTTTGCCCTTGGCTTTAGCCCGGTAACCCACGCCAACTAACTCGAGCTTACGTTCGAAGCCGGCAGAAACGCCTGTTACCATATTGTTAATCAGTGATCTAGCAGTCCCTGCCATGGCGTACGCAAAACGCGAATCAACTTTGGCCACAATACTCAACTCACCACCCTCAACACCAACACCGATCTCCGGGGTTAGCTCAAACGACAGTTCACCCTTAGGGCCTTTCACGGTCACAACACCAGCAGCATCCTTTACTTCAACGCCTTTAGGAATTACAACCGTCTGTTTAGCTACACGAGATAAAGCGATCATGATATTTTCTCCGCGGCTGCCTTAAGCAACGACGCAGATTACCTCCCCACCTTGGCCTGCCTTACGTGCCGCACGATCAGTCATCAACCCCTTTGAGGTTGAGACAATTGCAATACCCAAGCCCCCCATAACTTTCGGCAAATCTTCTTTGCCTTTATAGATACGGAGACCAGGGCGACTGACTTTATGAATCTCGTCAATAACTGGCTTGCCTTCGAAGTATTTCAGAGTAACGGTGAGCTCTTTCTTGCCAGGTGACGTTTCTGCCACGGCAAACTCTCCAATATAGCCTTCCTCTTTCAATACAACAGCAATGCCTTCCTTCAATTTGGAAGACGGCATGCGAACGGACTCCAAAGCAACTTTCTGTCCGTTGCGAATCCGTGTCAGCATGTCTGCGATTGGGTCTGTCATGCTCATCTTGAGTAATCCTCAGTAGCGCCAGTATTAACTGACTACCAACTTGCCTTGCCTAAACCAGGCATATTTCCCTGCATGGTCTGCTCACGCAATTTATTGCGGCCCAGTCCAAATTTACGATAGCAGCCTTGTGGGCGACCGGTTATTGCACAACGGTTGGTCAGACGACTCTGACTAGCGTCACGCGGTTGTTTCGCAAGCTTAACGACCGCTTCACGGCGTTCTGCATCTGTACTAGTGGGGCTAGTAATAATTTTCTTAAGTGCTGCACGTTTTGCTGCATAGCGCTTTACTAGCTTTTCCCGTTTGACGTCACGCGCCAACATTGATTTCTTTGCCATTACCCGATCGCCTATTTCTTGAACGGAAAGTTAAAGGCATCCAACAACGCTCTGCCTTGCTCATCATTTTTTGCTGTGGTCGTGATACTTATATCCATACCGCGAATTGCATCAATTTTGTCATAATCGATTTCCGGAAAAATAATCTGTTCCTGAATACCCATGTTGTAGTTGCCGCGACCATCAAACGACTTACCATTCAAGCCACGGAAATCACGAATACGCGGAACAGCTACGTTTACTAAGCGATCAAGAAACTCATACATTCTTTCGCGGCGCAGAGTCACTCGACAACCAATCGGCTGACCATCACGAATTTTAAACGCAGCAACTGACTTACGCGAAAGAGTCGCCTGGGCCTTCTGCCCCGCGATCAATTCCATATCAGCTATAGCTTTATCGACAATCTTCTTGTCGGCAACAGCTTCGCCAACACCCATATTCAGGGTGATTTTTGTTATCCGCGGCACTTCAGAAACATTGCTCAAGCCCAGCTTTTCTTTCAGCTGCGCTGCAACGGTGTCGCGATAGTAATCCTGTAACCTAGCCATAATACTGTCTCAGCCTGCTGTGTTTTTAGCCGTCAACCGTCTCGCCATTAGACTTAAAAACTCGAACTTTTTTACCGTCTTCTAAAGTAGTAATGCCCACCCGATCACCTTTACCCGTATCCGGATTAAACAGCATTACGTTAGAACGGTGCAGCGGCAATTCCTGCTCGATGATGCCACCCTGGACGCCCGCATTCGGATTGCCCTTGGTGTGCTTCTTTGCCACATTCACGTTTTCAACCAAAATACGTTCTTCATCAATCATACGAACAACGGTGCCTCGGCGACCCTTGTCTTTACCTGCAATCACGATGACTTCATCGCCTGTTTTAATCTTGTTCATATCTCTAATTTCCCGATCAGACCTCTGAAACTCAGAGAACCTCCGGAGCCAGTGAAATAATTTTCATGAAGCTGCCGGTGCGAAGTTCACGAGTCACCGGGCCAAAAATGCGAGTGCCTATCGGCTCAAGACGAGCATTGAGCAAAACGGCTGCATTACCATCAAAACGAATGAGCGAACCATCAGACCTGCGCACACCCTTGCGAGTACGAACTACAACAGCGTTATAAACCTCGCCCTTCTTAACGCGGCCACGTGGAATCGCATCCTTAATACTGACCTTTATCACATCACCGATGCCGGCATAACGACGCTTAGAGCCGCCAAGAACCTTGATACACATCACACGACGTGCACCACTGTTGTCCGCTGCGTTTAGCATTGATTGCATTTGAATCATGAGTAATTTCCAGTAATGCCAGCGGCTCAGCCTGCGGCCCGTTCAACAATTTCAACCAACCGCCACGACTTACGCTTTGAGTACGGTCGGCACTCTGTGATAGCAACAATATCGCCAAGATTGCACTCATTCGCTTCATCATGAGCAAGCAACTTAGTGGTACGACGCAGGTACTTTCCATACAACGGATGCTTCACCTTGCGCTCAATAGTTACCGAAATGGTTTTATCCATGCCGGTACTAACTACTTTCGCGGTAATGGTACGAAGCTTTCCTGCTGATTCTGTTTTGTCAGTCATCACGCGGTCTCTTTCTTCTGTGCGGCGATTTCCTGCGCACGCAGCACTGTCTTAACACGAGCAATGTTCTTACGAACCTTGCGCATCTGATCGGGACGAGCATTTTGGCCTGTGGCCATTTGCATACGGAGATTGAACTGCTCCTTACGGAGAACAATCAACTCATCCAATAACTCGTCTTTCTTCTTGTCCTTCAATTCAGCGGCAATCATGAGAGCACCTGTCGGCTAACAAAGGTTGTCGCTATTGGAAGCTTAGCGGCAGCCAAACGGAAAGCTTCGCGAGCAACTTCTTCTTCAACGCCTTCCATTTCATAAAGCATACGACCAGGCTGAATCTGCGCAACCCAATATTCAACATTACCCTTGCCTTTACCCTGCCGCACTTCCAAGGGCTTTTTGGTGATTGGCTTATCTGGAAAAATTCGAATCCAAATCTTGCCGCCACGCTTAATCGATCGGGTCATCGCCCTACGAGCGGCCTCAATCTGGCGCGCCGTAATGCGGCCACGCCCGGTTGCTTTCAATCCAAACTCACCAAAGGAGACCGAACTACCGCGGATAGCAAGCCCACGGTTACGTCCCTTCATCTGCTTTCTAAATTTTGTTCTCTTCGGCTGGAGCATCTTACTTAGTCCTTATTGATCTTTAGCGTGCGCGCTGCTTTTCAGCGGTTTCTGGCGCTTCAGCTGTTACTGAATAATGCTCCAACAACTCACCCTTAAAGATCCAAACTTTCACACCGATAATGCCGTAGGTTGTTAAAGCCTCAGCAAACCCATAATCAATATCAGCACGCAATGTATGCAAAGGCACACGCCCTTCCCTATACCACTCAGAACGTGCAATCTCTGCGCCATTAAGACGACCGCCGACTTTAACTTTAATGCCACCGGCACCAAGTCGCATTGCGTTAGTAACAGAGCGTTTCATTGCGCGACGGAACATCACACGACGCTCCAATTGCTGCGCAATTCCTTCAGCCACCAACTGAGCATCAAGTTCAGGCTTACGGATTTCACTAATGTTTATTCGCACATCAGGAACCGGAGTACCCGTCAATTCAGATAAAGCAGCACGAAGCTTCTCGATATCCTCTCCCTTTTTGCCGATAACGACACCAGGACGAGCGGTGTGAATAGTCACATTGATCTTATTCACCGGGCGCTCAATCTGAATCTTCGCAACAGAAGCCTCTTTCAGCTTCTCCTTCAGGTACTCGCGAATCTGAAAATCCGAATGAACAAATTGCGCGTAGGTCCGGCTATTTGCGTACCAGCGTGAAGTCCAGTCTTTAGTAATACCCAGACGGATACCAATTGGATGTACTTTCTGACCCATTCCGAATCCTTACTCGTCAGCTACTTGAACAGTAATATGACTGTTACGTTTGATAATACGGGTGCCGCGACCTTTCGCACGCGCACGAAAGCGGCGCAAACCCGGACCTTCGTCAACATAAATGCTGGCGATTTTTAATTCATCAATATCAGCGCCATGATTGTGCTCAGCATTTGCAATAGCAGACTCAAGAACCTGCTTAACTATTGCCGCACTTTTGTTTGGCATAAACGCTAAATCCTGCAATGCCCTCGCAACCGGCTTGCCACGAACCATGTCTGCCGCAAGCCGACACTTCTGCGCAGAGATCCCTGCGTAACGTAATTTTGCTGAAACTCGCATGCTACTCGCTCTCTATTTTACCTTACGGTCGGCAACGTGGCCTTTATATGTTCTGGTTCCAGAAAACTCGCCCAGCTTGTGACCCACCATATCCTCAGAGACCAGCACTGGAATGTGGTCGCGGCCGTTATGCACCGCCAAAGTCAAACCGATCATCTCCGGAACAATCATCGACCGTCGTGACCACGTTTTAATCGGACGGCGATTATTCGCCTCAGCTGCTGCTCTAACTTTCTTCAGCAACGAGTTATCGATAAATGGACCTTTCTTAATTGATCTTGGCACGTCTACACTCTCCGCCTAAGTGGCCGATTACTTCTTATTACGACGGCGGACAATCATGCCATCGGTACGTTTATTGTTACGGGTCTTCTTACCCTTGGTCGGTGTACCCCAAGGAGACACGGGATGACGGCCACCCGAAGTACGACCCTCGCCACCACCATGCGGGTGATCTACCGGATTCATTGCTACACCACGAACCGTGGGACGAACGCCACGCCAACGCTTAGCACCAGCCTTACCGAGCTTCCGAAGGTTGTGCTCACCATGGCCAACCTCGCCGACAGTCGCACGACAATCAATGTGAATCTTTCGCATTTCTCCAGAACGAAGCCGCAATGTAGCGTAGGCACCCTCGCGGGCGGCAATCTGAGCAGTTCCGCCGGCAGACCGAATCAACTGCGCGCCTTTACCGGGTTTCAGTTCGATACAATGAACCAAGGTACCAACCGGTATATTGCGCAACGCCAATGCATTACCAGCCTTAATAGGCGCTTCCGCACCCGATTCAACGGGATCGCCCTGCTGCACGCCCTTGGGCGCAATAATGTAACGACGCTCGCCATCAGGATAAAGAACCAGCGCCAGATGCGCACTGCGATTAGGGTCGTACTCAATGCGCTCTACACGACCAATAAGGCCGTCCTTATCACGCTTAAAATCCACTGTCCGATAACGACGCTTATGACCACCGCCAATATGACGAGTGGTGATGCGACCCTTGTTATTCCGCCCGCCTGACTTAGCCAGCTTGGAGACTAACGCAGAATGCGGCGCACCTTTGTACAAGTCTGGAGTGTTCACTTTTACTACAAAGCGACGCCCAGGAGATGTTGGTTTTAACTGTTGCAATGCCATCGTTTAAATCTCGTTAACCTTACTCAGCACCGATAAAGTCGATGTCTTGACCTTCAGCCAAAGTAACGTAAGCCTTTTTCCAGTCTTTACGCCTACCCTTGGTCTGACCGAAGCGCTTAGCCTTGCCCTTCATGTTCGTTACCTGAACACCTTCGACTTTGACTTCGAACATCAACTCAACGGCCTGCTTAATTTCGGCCTTGGTTGAATCCACGCGAACCTTGAACGTAACTTGGTTGTGCTTGTCAGAGACGTTGCTTGTCTTCTCCGAAACATGCGGGCCAACCAGCACGTTAATCAATCTTTCTTGATTCAGCGCATTGCTCATGACAAACGCTCCTCAAGGCCTTTAACAGCATCTATTGTTGCCACAACTTTCTCGAAACGAATCAGGCTTACGGGGTTAATCTCCCGCAGGTCCAAAACATCAACATATTGGAGATTGCGCGAAGCAAGGCATAGATTCTCGTCATAGCTCTTTACAAAAAATAAAACACTGTCACCGACATCCAGCTCTTTAACTTTACCAACCAGCTCTTTCGTCTTCGGTGTTTTTAACGTCAGACTATCAACCAGAATCAAGCGATCCTGACGAATCAACTCGGACAACACTGAACGCATCGCTGCGCGATACATCTTCTTATTAACTTTCTGCTCATAATCACGCGGACGAGCAGCAAATGCACGGCCACCGCCAACCCATATAGGGCTGCGGCTAGTACCAGCACGGGCCCGACCTGTTCCCTTTTGGCGCCATGGCTTTGCGCCGCCGCCACGAACGTCAGACCGCGTTTTCTGCTGCTTCGTACCCTGACGGGCTTTAGCCAGAAATGCTCTAACAACCTGGTGAACCAGGCCCTCATTAAATTCGGCTGCGAAAGTTGCATCTGCAACATCAATATCACTGCCGCCTGTTTGAACTGTAAGTTTCATAGCTCAGCCCAAGAACCCTTAGGTTTTTGCCTTCACAGAAGGCTTTACGAAAAGACGACCACCGGCATGACCGGGTACCGCGCCTTTGACCAAAATTAAATTACGATCAGCATCAACACGAACAACTTCAAGACTCTGAACAGTGCGATTTACACCGCCCATACGACCTGCCATCTTCTTGCCCTTAAACACGCGACCTGGCGACTGGTTCTGACCAATCGATCCAGGCGCACGATGCGACACTGAGTTACCGTGGGTGGCATCTTGCATGCTGAAGTTATGGCGCTTAATAACACCGGCGTAACCCTTACCAATACTTGTGCCGGAAACATCAACCTTCTGGCCAGCCTCAAAACGACCAACCGTGAGCTCAGCGCCAACTTCGATTTCTGCAAGCTCGGCATCTTCGGCGCGAAACTCCCAGAGACCTTCGCCAATTTCTGCACCAACCGACGCAAACTGGCCTGCATCTGGCTTAGAAACCCGAGAAGGCTTTTTGCTGCCGGTTGTAACCTGCAGACCGACATAACCGTCTGAATCTGTCGACCGGACACGAGTCACCCGATTTGGTAAAGCTTCAATAACGGTAACCGGAATGGAAACACCATCCTCGGTAAACACGCGGGTCATACCGCATTTCCGCCCAACAAGACCAATGGCCATAGTCCTACCCTTAAAGTAAGTCTGCACCCCACTCAAAACAAACGCGGGATACGCAATAAAAAACCGTGTACAAAATAAAAGATTCAGCCGACCCCTCTAAGCAGCTAGCTGCTCAGATGAGACTGCAAAACCTGGTAAATCCCTACCCGGCAGATTTCGTACTGATCTTGCCCGGCACCACAACAGGCCCGACAACGGCAAAAAAAACCGTTCAGGCCCGAAAGAGCCAGTAATTATAACTGGGATTCCGCTTAACTTCTAGCGAATTCCTGAGAGTTTCCTCAGCAATTTCTAGTTTAATTTAATCTGAACATCCACACCGGCTGGTAATTCCAGCTTCATCAGCGCATCAACGGTTTTGTCTGTGGGCTGAAGGATATCCATCAAACGCTTGTGGGTCCGCAATTCATACTGGTCCCGGGCGTCTTTGTTGACATGTGGGGAGATCAAAACGGTAAACCGCTCCATCTTGGTAGGCAATGGCACAGGCCCTTTAACCTGCGCACCAGTCCGCTTCGCTGTTTCAACGATTTCACGCGCCGAACTATCGATCAATCTATGATCAAAAGCCTTCAGACGGATGCGAATGTTTTGGTTTTCTGCCACTTTCTACCTCACTTGCCAGCCCCAAATACTCGCCCATGAACTACCCAGTCTATGCTGCACTGGGCCCATATGGACTCGCGTCGGGGACTTGCCAACTTCTATCATTAGTCGAAATTACTCAATAATTTTTGCAACAACCCCGGCGCCTACGGTTCGTCCACCTTCGCGAATTGCGAAACGCAGACCGTCTTCCATAGCAATCGGAGCAATTAACTCGACCTTCATCTGAACATTGTCA
>Ga0315331_10004168_pt1 | contig 10926 bp, 6 predicted proteins | sample M160m34915metaG_FD_203456 | JGI IMG/M metagenome (GOLD analysis project Ga0315331, IMG submission 203456) | Ammonia-oxidizing marine archaeal communities from Monterey Bay, California, United States - M1 60m 34915 | ecosystem: Environmental > Aquatic > Marine > Intertidal zone | place: USA... | reverse complement strand
TGGATTGATGGGAATACATATACCGCAAGTAATAATAGTGCTACCTATATTATACAAAATGCACAAGGTTGCGACAGTACCATTACTCTTGATCTTAATATCAATAATTCAAGCTTTAATACAGATATCCAAAATTCATGTGGACCTTTCATTTGGATAGATGGTAACACTTATACTTCAAGTAATAGTTCAGCTACATACACTATTCCAAATACTCAAGGATGCGACAGTACCATAACGCTCAATTTAACTATCAATAACCCTAGCTTTAGTACAGATAATCAAAACTCATGTGGTCCTTATACCTGGATTGATGGCAATACTTATACAACAAATAACAATACTGCGACTTATACTATTCAAAATACGCAAGGCTGTGATAGCACCATTACGCTAAATTTAGTGGTAAATGGTTCGAGTGTTGGAACTGACATTCAATCCGCATGTAATTCGTATACCTGGATTGATGGAATAACATACACAACAAGTAATAATACTGCAAGCTTTAATATTGTAGAAGGAGCAGCTAATGGATGTGATTCGTTAGTTAATCTTAATCTTACTATTGCGAATTCGATTACGGGAACAGATATACAAACAGCTTGTGAATCCTATACCTGGATAGATGGAGTAACCTATACATCAAGTAACAATAATGCAACATATACACTTCAGGCATCGCAAGGGTGCGACAGTGTCGTGACACTTGATTTAACCATATTTAATCCAGATCTTGTAACTGATGTTCAAACAGCATGTGGCTCATATGCCTGGATTGATGGTATTACCTATACGACTAGTAACAATTCAGCAATATATGTACTCCAAAATGTAAATGGGTGTGATAGTACAATTACACTGGATTTAACAATCAATACCGTTAATATCAATGTCCTTCAACTAGGGCCTGGAACAGCACAGGCAGAAGTTTCGAATGCGTCCTATCAATGGCTGGACTGCAATGATGCATACAGTGAATTACAAGGCGAGATAAATCAAACTTTTCAGTGTCAAGGGGCATGCTCATATAACCTCGCTGTTGCGATAACCCAAAACAATTGCACTGATACTAGTGAATGTGTAGTATTAAGTGTCTTGGATATTGATGAAGATATAAGCCCAGAGGAAATAACTCTTTATCCAAACCCATCAAGTGATGAAGTTTATATTAGAGGTTTAAATCAGCTTAAACAGATTGAAAAGATTGAGCTTATGGATTATAATGGCAGATTGATTCAGGTTTATTCGGGAACCATAAACTCCTTTGAGGTCCAATTCTTGACAGATGGGGTTTATTTCATAAATATTAGCCATCAAGAAGGGAATAAAATCCTAAAGCTAACGATTCAGTAGAGTCCAATAATAAATCTTGAAACTTAGATTAATTTTTAGTCAACTTAAGAACCTGACCTTCTAATTTTAAAAAGTAGAGATTTGGTGACATATTGGAAATATCAATAGACTGATTCGAATTGTATATTAGGTCTGATTTAATTAGCACTCCATTTGGTCCTGTTATTTCTATTTGAGCTGGAAAGGATTTAATCCCTTTAATTGTAATTAATGAAGAACTAGGATTAGGATAAATTGATAATTCTTGTAAAGACGCTGACTCAATATCAACATAGGGCTCACAATCTACAGCTGATATAAGGTAATTGTATCTCTCCTGAATAAAAGATTTCAATCCTTCAATAGAACCACCAGGCCCCGGTCCACCCCCTCCTCCTCCAGATAAATTAGTTTCAATATTTGTATCAAAATCAGAATTTGAAAACATCTTATTATTATCAGCATAAACATCTTCTTTAATAAGCTCTTTCATTTCATCAATAATTGGATTTAAATAATCAGGTTTAAACACGGTACTCAAAAGAAGACAAACCTCTGATGTATACTGATCATTAAGAGTTTGACTTGCGAAAACTCTTTCCAATAAGGGACGATTGAAGGCATAATAATATATATCAAGATTAGATGGACTTAATCCTCCCATGAAGCCATAAGTGCCAAATGCTTCATTTCCATCCCATTTTATCCACTGCCATTTTCCCATTCCTATATTATGATAGATATAATAATTTCTTGCAGACTGCGTGTAGCTATCCAAATTACTAAACAAGTTATCTAAAGCTGCAGAACTCAAATAGGGACCTAAATCCAATATTTCATTTAATCCTGTTTCAAATTGATTATCACTTGTGTTATTTATAAAATCTATCAATTCTATCAAATCACTCCAATCATTTGCATCTTCATTTGATTTCAACTCGTAGGATGATTCATATGAAGTTTGAGCAGCATCTATATATTCCAAACTTGCTTCTCCGTCCCCTCCTCCAAAATTTGACCCCGCTTTAAACAGGTTCCCATCATCATCAAGCATCCGCCAGTCCAAAAACTGATCGTCTATCTGCTCAATCATTGTATAGAAACCCCATGGCTCTCCATTATATATAACCGTAGCGAAATTAGCTCGTGGGCAAGGAATTCCTCGCTCTCTGGAAATATCAAAAAATATTTTCTCTCTCATGAATGTTGGATCTTTAAATCCATTACTGAAATTCAATTTTTTAATGCCATCGTAATTTTGTCCTGAAATAAATTTATTAAAATCTATTTTAAAAGATTTTTTATCTCCTGGATGCCCATAACTAGAATTTCCTTTTAAACGAACTCCTACGCTATCAAAAGTATACGTCCCGGTTAAATCAGTAAGGGTCAAGTTTGCCGGGATATAAACGGATCCATTTACATCCATGTTATCATAATTATCCTCAAGCTGAAGCCAAAAGTCACTTTGAGGGAAATCAAGCTCTATATTGACTACTTGGTTGCTTGAAAACAAGTTGTCTCCTTCTATCTGTGAATGCACAACTGTACTGGTCAATACAGCTGATATTAAAATTAAGATTGGCCGATATTCACTTAAGCTTTTATAAATCATGGGCTTTTGGTTTTGATTAAATCAGACTGAAATTTAATAATTCTTATGCACTTAGTACTACATGTTTTAGTATTTTGATTTAATTTTAGGATTATCAAAAGTCTGATAAAGCATTTATTAGGTGTAATAAAAGTCAATGTTTAAAAAGATTGTAATTGTATTATATTGCCTATTTCCGTTAGTTGCTTTAGCTCAACCAGATTATGATATAAACATAAATAATAATCCTTATCCAGGAAATTTATTTTTTCAAGTTGGTGGACCTCCAAGTAAACCTGTAAATATTGTTAACCCAACCGGAGTATTAATTTACAGTGAAGATTTAGGACTTAAAGGTTGGGCATGGAAGGTCAATGAGAATAATAAAATTACATTTTTCGACCGGCAATCTAAAGGATGGTTTATTATGGACTCTCTTGAAAACATAGTAGACAGTGTTTATTGTCAAAACGGATATGTTGCCGATAACCATGATTTTCTAGCACTAAACTCCGGAAACTACATTCTTTTTGGATATGATATTAGACCATACGCGTCAGATACTATAGTTGCAAATGGAAGTGAAAATCAAAATATTGAAGGATTAATCATTCAAGAGCTAGATGCTGACCAAAACTTGATATTTGAATGGTCCAGCTTCAATCATTTTTACCTTTCAAATTATCCTGGAATATTCAATTCACTAGGCAACAACACCTTTGACTTCTTGCATTGTAATGCCATTGATATTGATGAAGACGGAAACTTTTTAATATCCAATAGGACCATTTCTGAAATCACAAAAATCAATAGAACAACTGGCGAAGTAATGTGGCGATTTGGAGGAGAGCAAAGTGATTTTTCCTTTATTAATGATTATCCTTTCTCGAAACAGCATTGCATTAAAAGCTTGGGGAGTAATCGATATTTATTGTATGATAACGGAAATCTGAGTGACCTATATACAGGTGGGATTAAACGCTCTAGAGCTGTAGAATATGAGCTAAATTTTTCTGACTTTACTGCAACTAAGCTGTGGGATTATGTACATCCGGACAGCTTATTTACCCCATCAATTGGCAGTGTACAGCGTCTTGAAAATGGAAACACATTAATTAATTTTGGAAACAATCAAAATATAAATAGAGGTAGTGTTATAACTGAAGTGACTGCGAACAATGAAATTGTTTTTGAGCTCGAACTTGAAAATGGTCAGAATGTATATTGTGCAAATAAAGCAAACTGGAATTTTGACAATGGCACCTTAAGTCTTGATGATCACATTGGGCCTATTAATGTCGGAAAACTGAACATTCATCCAAATCCATCTCATTCAAAATTTAATATTAATATTGAAGTATTCAGTAACACCAAAATCCATATTCAAGTATGCAGCCTTAATGGCCATATTATTTATGATAAAGAATTTGGAAATGAAAAGAATGAAAAACACATACAAGTAGAACATTATTTTGCTCCAGGGAGCTACATCGTTAAATGTACTGCTGGATCAACAGTTTCATATACAAACATTTTGGTTACTCCTTAAGACTTATAAGGCAAAAATATTTCAGCCATCATGCATCGTGCACTCCCTCCTCCACAAGCTTCAATGGTGTTTAGGTTACTATGGATGATTGGATTGAAAGACTCTATTTTTTCAATTTGAGACTCGGTAAGGCTTTGATATGCAGAAGACGACATAACGAGATAAGGCTGATTTCCCTGAACTTGAAGCATATTTCCCGCAAATCGTTCTTTTTGGTCCTCTGAAATTTCAATCAGCTCCTTTCCTGAACTTGTTATACATGACGCTAACATTTTACGCTCTGCCAAATCATCTATTGTTTCTAGACATACAATGGCGTAATGATCAGCTATACACATCATCACATTTGTATGGTAAATGGGTAATCGCTCTCCATTATGGCTTTGATTGGCCGTAAAACATACCAAATCATAACCGAATTCCTCACAAAACTCTTGAGCAATGTTTCCATCTGTTCTAATCGAAAGAGCCGCATAACAAATTTTATTTTGACGATCCAATATCATACTTCCGGTACCTTCTAAAAATAGCTGTTCAGATTCATAAACGGAAAAATCAACAATGGATGAAATTTCAAATCCTTTATCTTTTAGAGTGTCCAAAATATCCGGTCTTCTCTCTGCTCTTCTGTTAACAGCACACATGGGATATAAACCTACTTTTCCATCCTGATGAAAAGAGACCCAATTGTTTGGAAATATGGAATCGGGAGTGTCAGGATCTATAGTGTCTTGAATGACATGCACATGAACCCCTTTTTGTTCGAGCTCTTTCACGAAAGCATTGAACTCTTTTAATGCATTCATCTGAACCTCGTAAGCGGAAAAAGTTTCCAGGTGTTTTTGGTAATAGTTATTTTTTGCCGTCTCTTCGTTGTATCTAAAAGCCACGGGCTCAATCATTAGTAGATGTGAGGTAAGTTGTTTCATTTTCTTAATAACGGCATTGTTGAACATCTAAACAATCCTCCCATTTTCGATACGTGACCGTAAGGAACCTCTTCAACGGTATATCCTTTTTTTCTCAATTGATTATTTAAGGATGTAAATTCCGGCTGAGAAACGATAATCTCCTCTGAAATTGAAAATATATTAGAATTCATATTATACATATCGTCGGCATCAATAAATATGAGTTCTTCTTTATCAAACATGCCAACCAAAGATTCAAAATCTTCTTTTTTCTTAAAACCATCCTCACAGATTATAGCTCCTTTTCTGCCTACAGGCTGAAAACAACAATCAAGATGTAAAGCACTATTCCTGGGATCAGTATCTGATTTTTTCAATTCAAAACAGAACACATTTTTATGAGGAAAGGTCTTCTGAATAAATTCAACACCTTCTATATTCGTTCGAGCCACCTTATAACGTTGAAAATCTTCACCTTTTGAATAACCAATAAAAATAGAACTCCCCTTCAAAATCACATCTCCTCCCTCAACACGTGCATTTTTAGGCATTCTTATAATCTGATTTTGATCAAATGTTGCCAATAAGCCTTGAATCGCTTCAAGCTCCTGTGCCCGATCTTCAATGATATTGGGAATAAGAAGCTTATCTTCAATTACGAAGGCGATATCTCTTGCATAAATTTGATTCAGTCCTGAAAGATTACTTGGACGAATCACTTTTACATCATGTCTCTCAAGTACGCGGCCAAAATTTTCCATTTCTGAAATCAAATCTATCTCATTGGGGTATGTCCCAGACTGTACGCTTTCAAGTGATTTAGGATCATAACATTCACTAGCTAAGGGTGTTCCGCCAAAGTCATTTGCAATTCCTAAAATCACAGTTTTTAATATTCCAACCTCATCATTTACATAGAGATTCATGGCTTCTTTGAATTTCGTTTTTTACGGAAACGAAACTACTAAAATTCCTTATAACATAAAACAATACGCATACGCATCGTATGACAAAATTTTTGAAATGATAAAAAATCGAGAAACATAAGGCTACTTTATTTTTGATGATTAATTTCACTTTATGATTCATAATTGGTCTTTGCCTTTTGTTATTCTTGTCTTTATTCTAAATATTCAAATTATAATGGGGCAAAAAGAGAAACCTTTTTCAGGTGAGCTCATTTATAAAGTGACTAGAGTAGACTCTGGATCTAACTCCTTATTCCCATCGAATGAGGATGAAAAGGAAAGTAAAGTAATCATCTATGCAAAAGACTCTTTACTAAAAATCGTCAATTTCAATTCTAAAAATGGCTATCAAGAATGCTTAAAGCATCTCACAAAGAACAAGTCGATTCTGTTGATGAAAATTAATGAAAATGGATACGCGATTAGATTGAATCAGCAGCAAAGTCAAAGTAATGACAGTCTGTATTCTTTTCAAAAAAAATGCGGATTCAAAAAAAATATTGGCGGTTTAAGAAGTCATAAAATCAGCTTAACTCATCCAGAAATTGAAAATGAGCTGCTGTGCCTTTATTCAAAAAAAATACCCTCAAAGTATTGTAATACATATAATAAGCTACCTGGACTCCCTACAGTCTATTATTTAATTTCAGAAGATGGATTATATAGATATCAGTTGGAATCTTATCATTCATATTCACCTCCCCTCACATTGTTTATGATTCCTGAGGATTATGAAATTGTAAGTATGGACGAATTTATCGAAAAGATGAATTCCGAAGAGTAAAGAATGCATTTATAGGCACATTGCATAACTAACATAACAGTGTTTAAAGATGAGCTAGGCGTACTTAATTTCAAGGATACTTAAAGTTATCTTCGTAAGATATTCATAGGTGAATGGAAGAGAACGAGTTTATACCGGTAAATCAAGAAGAAAAAAGCATCCCTAAAAAGAAGAATAAAAACAAGTCTTCTAAAAAAAATAAAGGCAAAAAAGGGGGCTCTTTTTTGAATAAAATTGATTTTAATAAAGTTGCCACAGTATTTGGCTCTTTTTTCATATTGTTTTCTTTCTTTTTGACGATTGCATCCGTTTCTTACCTGTTTACATGGCAAGTGGATCAGGACAAACTGATTGATGTTTCATTCTTTGATTTCATCTTTGGAGGTGAGCAGGTTGAAATTCACAATTGGCTGGGGAAATTTGGAGCCTGGATGTCACATTTCATGATTTATGACCTTTTTGGAGTTACCTCTTTCGGCTTATGCTTTATGCTATTTCTATTGGGAGTTAAAGTCTTATATAAGAAAGACTTGTTACCAATGGGTAGAACGTTTACAATTACAATTCTATATATGCTTTGGGGATCTGTGTTTTTAGCTCATTTCTCTGAAAACACGAATTTTGTTGGTGGAAGTTTTGGATTTCATATCAATCAATGGCTCACTCTAATCTTAGGTAGAATTGGGACTATTACATTAACGATGGTTGTTCTTTACATCATCACAACATTACTTTTCAATCCTGATTACAAGGCCCTATTTAATTATTTATTCCCAAAGAAAGAAAAAGAGGAAGAAGAAGATGTAGTAAGCTCGAATGATGACAACATGCATATCATCAATCCTATTAAAGAAGAAGAAATACAGGAAGATGTCATTTCAGAAGCAGTAAACTTCAACGAAGATGGGGAAGAAAGCAATCAGAAAATAAGCGATGAAAGTAATGCAGAAATTATTGATGAAACAATTGTAAATCCAGACGGGGAAGAGGAAAAAGATGATTTTGAAATAGAAATACCTGAGGAAGAAGAAACTGTAGATGCAGATGAAATAGGAGAAAAAAATCTCGCCGAACAATTGGTTGAAGAGCATGGAGAATTTGACCCGAAAGCCGACCTTGAAGGATACCTACTGCCATCTGTAGAATTGCTTAAAGAATATGGCTCAGGTGGAGTCTCTGTCAATAAAGAGGAATTGGAAAGCAATAAAGATAAAATTATTGAAACTCTTTCCAATTATAAAATAGATATAGCAAAAATTAAAGCAACTGTTGGCCCTACTGTTACACTATATGAAATTGTACCCGCTCCTGGCGTAAGAATTTCTAAGATTAAAAATCTTGAAGATGATATCGCATTAAGCTTGAGTGCTCTTGGGATTAGAATCATTGCTCCTATTCCCGGGAAGGGTACAATAGGAATCGAGGTGCCGAATTCGAGTCCTGACATGGTTAGCATGCGCTCACTAATTGCATCTGAGAAGTTTCAAAACCATGACGGTCAACTTTCCATTGTAATGGGTAAAACCATAACAAATGAAACGTACGTTTTTGATTTGACAAAAATGCCTCACCTTCTAGTTGCCGGTGCTACAGGTCAGGGGAAATCTGTCGGTCTAAATGCGATTCTAGTTTCCATTTTATATAAAAAGCACCCATCACAAGTAAAGTTTGTTTTGGTTGATCCTAAAAAGGTAGAGCTTACCTTGTATAATAAAATTGAACGTCACTTTCTCGCTAAACTACCCGGAGAGGAAGACGCCATAATTACTGACACCTCTAAAGTCGTGAACACTCTGAACTCTCTTTGTATTGAAATGGATGACAGGTATGAGCTTTTAAAGGAAGCACAGGTCAGAACCATTAAAGAATACAATGAGAAATTTGTAAAACGAAAACTTAATCCAGAAAAGGGACATAGATACCTTCCATACATTGTTGTTCTTATTGATGAATTTGCGGATTTAATTATGACCGCAGGAAAAGAAATAGAGCATCCTATTGCTCGTATTGCGCAACTTGCCAGAGCCATTGGAATTCATTTAATTGTAGCTACACAGCGTCCATCTGTAAATGTTATCACAGGTATGATTAAAGCCAATTTCCCTGCAAGAATTGCTTTTAGGGTCCTTTCTAAAATAGATTCTCGAACAATATTAGATGGTTCTGGCGCAGACCAGCTTATTGGTCGAGGGGACATGCTAATATCTACTGGGTCAGAGATGATTCGTCTTCAATGTGGATTTGTAGACACCCCTGAAGTAGAAGATATTTGCTCATTCATAGGAGATCAAAGGGCGTATCCTGATGCATTAATATTGCCTGAGTATGTAGCTGAAGGAAGTGAAGGAAAGGGTGAGATGGACATGAATGAAATGGACGCCATGTTTGTTGATGCAGCGCGTATTGTAATCATTAATCAGCAAGGATCAGCGAGCCTGTTACAACGTAAATTAAAGCTGGGTTACAACAGAGCTGGACGTATTGTGGACCAACTTGAATCCATGAATATTATTGGCCCCTTTCAAGGCAGTAAAGCAAGAGATGTCTTGTTTCCAGATATAGAATCCTTAGATGAGTTTTTAAGGTCAAAGGGACTTATCTAAACCCTAGTCATTTACTAAATATATCGCATTGGCAACCATCAATAGACCGTTATGCCAAAACCCTCTGAATAATGGATTGTCAATAAAATAGGTTACGCTACCATTTCCAAACTTCTCCTGCCCAGCAATTAATGCACCTCCTTGCTCGTTTATTACTTTTGAACCAACGAATCCTGATATCGGATTTGCATCTTTAGAAAGCTCAAAAACAGCCATTCCAGAATTAAGACGATAATTAGATGAGCTCTGCCTTAAAGTCTGATAGGACTCATAACCAAAAGATAAAGAATGCTTTTTGTCAATCTCGCAATTGTATATTGCACCAGTAATCATAGAGCTTAATTCATCCCGCTCACCTATTTCTTCAAATTCATCATCTTGCTCTTTCTGTTCTATTGAGAACTCTTCATGAAAATTTTCAGCAGATTCTCCAAAAAGAATAAGACGTCCTCCATTATCAACCCAAAGGCTAATTGCCTTAGAAATTTCTACGGTCAACCTACCCTCTGGTACAATTAAAACGTCAAGACTTGCCAGTCCACGATTCAAAACATCATTTGGCCTGAGCATTAGAAATGGTGTGGAAAGGCTTTTCTCAAAAAAATACCATACTTCACCTGCATTCAATGGAGAGATTCCATCGCCTGCCAGCAAACCTATTGACGGGGCTTTAATCTCTTTGTAAGAAGAAGAACCAAAATCATTTCCCTTTTCGACATATCCCGAACTACAGGTATTAAGATCAAGCAGTAACCCTTTTGAAGCTCTAACGATAATTGAATCTATATTTTGTTCTGTATTCTCACCTTTAACAATAACCAATGTACCTGGCTCATACCTCTCACCTTCTATCTTGAATGACTTTTCAGCATATCGAACCTTAACATTTGAAGCCAGCAACTTCTCTAAAAACCTAGCAGACTCCATAGAATTCCATTTGCAGACATAAGCAAATGATTCTTTCGAATTCCAAGACGGGTCTCGCGATGGTGGTAAATTACCGTATTGTTCTCTTTCGAGATAAGAGTAAAAGCTCGTAATATTTTCAGCAGATGCTTCTCCATCAAATGGCACTTGTGTCTCACAGGCAATGGCATTTAAGCCAAAAGCATAAGGCAATGACCATGCGGTAATATCATAGGTCAGTGAATCTGATAAAAAAGTTTGTGGTTCAAAAAGAACTTT
>Ga0315331_10004167_pt1 | contig 10926 bp, 9 predicted proteins | sample M160m34915metaG_FD_203456 | JGI IMG/M metagenome (GOLD analysis project Ga0315331, IMG submission 203456) | Ammonia-oxidizing marine archaeal communities from Monterey Bay, California, United States - M1 60m 34915 | ecosystem: Environmental > Aquatic > Marine > Intertidal zone | place: USA... | reverse complement strand
ATTTCGCAAATTCTGAACGCCTGTTATCGCGATGTGGGTCTCAAAGAGACAGTAATCTTCGCTGACCAACTCATGTACACCGGCTACAAGTACTCCACGCGGAGTGGTTCCTCAATCGGTGTAAATGACTTCGAAATTCCGGACGAGAAAGCTTCGATCATTGATCAAGCTAACTCGGAAGTGGCGGAAATTGAATCTCAGTTTGCTTCCGGTCTGGTTACCCAGGGCGAGAAGTACAACAAGGTGATCGATATCTGGTCGAGAGCCAATGACATTGTGGCGAGGTCCATGATGGAAGGGCTATCAACCGAAGCCGTCATCAACAAAGAAGGTAAAGAAGAAGAGCAAGAGTCCTTCAACTCTGTTTATATCTACGCTGATTCCGGTGCTCGAGGCTCCCCCGCACAAATTCGCCAGTTGGCTGGTATGCGTGGTCTGATGGCACGACCCGACGGCTCTATTATTGAGACGCCGATTACCGCGAACTTCCGTGAAGGACTTAATGTATCGCAGTATTTTACATCGACTCACGGTGCTCGCAAGGGTCTGGCTGATACCGCTCTGAAGACAGCGAACTCTGGGTATTTGACTCGCCGCTTGGTAGATATCTCCCAGGATCTGGTCATCACTGAGGAAGATTGTGGTACGACTGAAGGCCTGACCATGTCGCCTATCATTGAAGGGGGCGACATCATTGCGCCTTTGGGTGATCGCGTACTGGGTCGAGTTCTGGCTGGAGATGTACTGCACGAAGATACCAATGAGCTAATTGCAGAATCAGGAACTCTGATTAATGAGCGCATGGTCGAGCGTCTTGAAACCAACGGCGTCGACCAGGTCTATGTACGTTCACCAATTACCTGCGAGACTCGCTTTGGTATTTGTAGCCAGTGTTATGGACGCGACCTAGCTCGTGGTCACCTTGCCAACGTGGGTGAGGCGGTCGGAGTGATCGCGGCGCAATCAATCGGTGAGCCGGGTACACAGTTGACCATGCGTACGTTTCACATTGGTGGTGCTGCTTCACGAGCGACAGCGTCCGACAGCGTGCAGGTGAAGAACACAGGTACTATCCATCTCAGCAACATGAAGACAGTTGAGAATGTAAAAGGCGAGCTTGTGGTTGTATCCCGCTCGGGTGAATTGATTGTAAACGACACCAACGGTCGCGAACGCGAGCGTTACAAGTTGCCTTACGGTGCGTTGGTAACTGTTGGTAAGAACCGTGATGTGGAAGCCGGTCAAATTGTAGCGACCTGGGATCCGCATACTCACCCAATCGTTTCCGAAGTATCAGGCAAGATCAAATTCGCGGCCATGGAAGAGGGAATTACGGTCCGTGAGCAGACAGACGAGATTACTGGTCTGACCAGCATGTCCGTAATTGATCCAGCTGAGCGCGCATCCTCTGCGAAAGAACTGCGTCCGGCAATCACGGTTGTGGATAAGAAAGGCAAGGAAGTTTGTCTGCCAGGTACGACAGTACCCGCACACTACTTTCTGCCGGCCAACGCCATCATTAGCTTGAAAGATGGTGTGGATATGAATATCGGCGACTTCATAGCCCGTATTCCTCAGGAAGGTTCCAAGACTCGTGACATCACCGGTGGTCTGCCGCGGGTAGCCGATCTGTTTGAAGCGCGTAAACCGAAAGAGCCAGCCATTCTCGCTGAGATTTCAGGTACCGTTAGCTTTGGAAAGGAAACCAAGGGTAAGCGTCGCTTGGTGATCACGCCAATTGATGGCGTGAACCCCATCGATGGCTCCGATCACTATGAAACCCTGATTCCTAAGTGGCGTACCATGACCGTGTTCGAAGGTGAGTTCATCGAAAAGGGCGAGGTTGTCTCAGAAGGTCCACCTGCGCCACACGATATTCTGCGTCTTAAGGGCGTAGAGGAGCTGGCGCAGTACATCGTTAACGAAGTACAGGATGTTTATCGCCTGCAGGGTGTTCGCATCAACGACAAACACATCGAAGTCATTGTGCGTCAGATGTTGCGTAAGGTTGAAATCACTCATTCAGGTGATTCCAATCTGATCAAGGGTGAACAACTTACCTATACCCAGATCCTGGAAATTAATGACGAGCTGGAAGCGGAAGGCAAGATGGTAGCTCGATTTGAGCGCCAGCTATTAGGTATTACCAAGGCCTCACTTGCCACGGAATCCTTTATTTCTGCTGCATCATTCCAGGAAACTACCCGCGTACTGACGGAAGCAGCGGTCACTGGCAAGCGCGATTTTCTTCGCGGCCTAAAGGAGAACGTTGTGGTAGGTCGCCTGATTCCTGCGGGAACTGGACTTGCCTATCACGCAGCCCGCAAGAAGCAGGCGCTGGAAGAGACTGATAGCGATACCGTTAGTGCCAAAGATGTGGAAGCTGCGCTGAGTGAGGCGCTAAGCTCAGAGGGTATCGAGTCCGATGCCGGCGCTGAGCAGGTAGCGGGAGAGTAATTCCCGCTGAAAACCGCATGATCCGCGCCTTTTGGGTCACGGCTCAGCGGTGAAATAGTTGACTCTGGAAGTGCGGATCATTAGAATTCCGCCTCCGTTGTTGACCGGCTATCGGAATCGGGGCGCATGATTCGCAATTCGGACCGCAGGCAAACAAATAAGATGCTGATTTTAGTTGTTTTTTTTTAAAGTCATAAGGCATCAAATTTAAGACAAACAATCAGGATTTGATTTTCTAATATGGCAACAATCAATCAATTAGTCCGCAAGCCCCGCAAGAGCAAGGTGTCCAAGAGTGACGTGCCAGCTCTGCAAGCCTCTCCGCAGAAGCGTGGCGTTTGCACGCGGGTGTATACCACTACTCCGAAGAAGCCAAATTCTGCACTGCGTAAAGTGTGTCGTGTGCGATTGGTTAACGGATATGAAGTTACTTCCTATATTGGCGGTGAAGGCCATAATCTGCAGGAGCACTCTGTTGTGCTGATTCGCGGCGGCCGAGTGAAGGATCTTCCCGGTGTGCGCTATCACACCGTGCGCGGTTCGCTTGACACATCCGGTGTTGCTGATCGCAAGCAGGGTCGTTCCAAGTACGGCACCAAGCGACCCAAATCTTAAGATTGAAGCACTGTGGCGGTATCTTTTGGATGCACCCCCATACTGCTGAGCTAGTTAAGAGCCCACCACAAGCGCAAGGACTGCGTGACTCATCACGGCTCTTGAAATAATGTGATGAGATCGAGTAAGGCCGGGTGTGAGAATTAATGATACCTACAATTTAACGACTTAATGAGCTTTTGGTTTGTAGCTCTGAGAATTCCGAAGTTAAGTTGTTAAGTCGTGAGCGTCCCCTCGCAGTTCCGGGTCAACCTGAATAAACAAGAGGTCATCTATGCCTAGAAGAAGAGTCGTGGCAAAACGTGAAGTTTTGCCTGATCCAAAACACGGATCAAAAATCCTAGCCAAATTCATGAACCACGTCATGGTCGATGGCAAGAAGTCTGTTGCCGAGAAAATCGTCTATGGCGCGCTAGATATCGTATCCGAGCGTACCGGTTCAGACCCGCTGGAAGTTTTCGAAAATGCTCTGGACGCTATCGCCCCTATGGTCGAGGTGAAGTCCCGCCGTGTCGGTGGTGCCACTTACCAGGTTCCTGTTGAAGTGCGCGCCGAGCGCCGGAATGCCCTAGCGATGCGCTGGTTGGTAGAGCATTCCCGCTCCCGCGGCGAAAAGTCCATGGTACTGCGTCTGGCCGGTGAGATAGCCGACGCCGCGGAAGGTCGCGGCAGTGCAGTCAAAAAGCGCGAAGATGTGCATCGCATGGCTGAAGCTAACCGCGCATTTTCTCACTACCGTTTCTAGCAAGTTATTCACTGAACGCTCATATAGTTGAGGTTAAAGCTGTGGCTCGCAAACATCCACTTAGCCGCTATCGCAACATTGGTATTGCAGCGCACGTAGACGCGGGCAAGACCACCACTACTGAGCGTGTGCTTTTCTATACAGGAATTTCGCACAAAATCGGTGAGGTGCACGATGGTGCGGCGGTGATGGACTGGATGGAGCAGGAACAGGAGCGGGGTATCACAATTACCTCAGCCGCTACTACCTGTTTCTGGCACGGCATGGATAGCCAGTACGATGAACACCGCATCAATATCATCGACACCCCAGGACACGTTGACTTCACCATTGAGGTTGAGCGTTCTTTGCGGGTGCTTGATGGTGCTGTTGTTGTCCTGTGTGCGTCGTCTGGCGTGCAGCCGCAGACGGAGACGGTATGGCGCCAAGCCGATCGCTATGAAGTACCGCGCATGGTTTTCGTCAACAAGATGGACCGCGCCGGCGCTGACTTCCTGAAAGTTGTTGAGCAAATGAAAGAGCGGCTGGGTGCGGCTGCTGTGCCTCTGCAACTGGCGATTGGTGCAGAAGATGAGTTCAAGGGCGTCATCGACTTGGTGAAGATGAAGTCCATCGTCTGGAACGAGGAAGACCAAGGCACCACTTTTAAGTATGAAGATATTCCTTCTGACATGCAGGCACTCAGCGAAGAATGGCGTGAGCATATGCTGGAAGCTGCAGCTGAAGCCAATGAAGAGGTAATGGATAAGTACCTTGAGGAAGGAAAGCTTAGCGAAGAAGATCTCATGATCGCGATTCGCGAGCGCACGCTTGCAAACGAGATCGTGCCCGTTCTCTGTGGTTCTGCGTTCAAGAACAAAGGCGTCCAGGCGGTATTGGATGCGGTTGTTGACTACATGCCTTCCCCATCTGAAGTAAAGGAAATTGAAGGCACCTTGGAAGACGGTTCAACCACCACTTGCGAAGTGAATGACGATGCCCCTTTCGCTTCCCTAGCTTTCAAGATCGCCACCGACCCTTACGTCGGCACGCTGACTTTCTTCCGCGTTTACTCAGGCACCCTGAACTCCGGCGATACAGTGTATAACCCGCTCAAGCACAAGAAAGAGCGAGTGGGCCGGATGGTGCAAATGCACTCCAACTCCCGCGAGGAAATCAAGGAAGTGCTGGCGGGTGACATCGCGGCCGCGATTGGTCTGAAGGATGTGACTACCGGTGAGACCCTGTGTGCGCCAGACCATATCGTCACGCTTGAGAAGATGGACTTTCCCGATCCTGTCATCTCGGTTGCAGTCGAACCGAGGTCAAAAGCGGACCAGGAAAAGATGAGTATTGCCCTCGGCAAATTAGCCCAGGAAGATCCATCCTTTCGTGTTGAATCCGATGAAGAGTCTGGTCAGACCATTATCTCCGGCATGGGTGAACTTCATCTAGACGTGCTGGTTGATCGAATGCGTCGAGAGTTTTCGGTTGAAGCGAATATCGGTAAGCCTCAGGTGGCTTATCGGGAAACCATTCGCAAGGCTGTTGAGATTGAAGGTAAACACGTCAAGCAATCCGGTGGGCGGGGTCAATATGGACACGTCGTGCTCAGGCTTGAGCCTGTAGATCCTGATGACGAATACAAATTTGTGAATGAAATCGTCGGTGGTACCGTGCCTCGCGAATACATCCCTGCTGTAGACAAGGGCGTGCAGGAGCAGATGCGAAATGGATGCCTGGCTGGCTATCCCTTGTTGGCCATGAAGGTCACTCTGTTTGATGGTTCATTCCACGATGTGGACTCCAGTGAAATGGCGTTCAAGATTGCGGGCTCCATGGCTCTTAGAAAGGGTGCTTTGGAAGCAGATCCCGCTTTGCTTGAACCCATGATGGCAGTAGAAGTTGTAACACCAGAAGAATACATGGGCGATGTAATGGGTGACCTGAATCGTCGTCGCGGCATGGTCGGAGGCATGGAAGATAGTGTCGCTGGTAAGATTATCAATGCCGAAGTGCCGCTGTCCGAGATGTTTGGTTATGCCACTGATCTACGGTCGGCAACTCAAGGTCGCGCGACCTACACCATGGAGTTTCTGAAATACGCCGAAGTGCCTGCCAATATTGCGGAAAGCATTATTGATGGCTCTAGGCGCTAAGCAGCAAGAAATTATTTATTAAATTTTTGTTAACAATGAATTGCATTAATGCAATCTAGTTTGAAAGAGGTGCTGTTGTGGCAAAGGAAAAATTTGAGAGAACTAAAGTACACGTTAACGTAGGCACAATTGGTCACGTTGACCATGGTAAGACGACGTTGACGGCTGCACTGACCAAAGTGTGTGCAGAGGCTTACGGTGGTGAGCTTAGAAATTTTGAAGAGATCGATAATGCACCAGAAGAGCGAGAGCGTGGTATTACCATTGCGACTTCACACGTTGAATATGACTCACCGAACCGTCACTACGCGCACGTAGATTGTCCGGGCCACGCTGACTATGTGAAGAATATGATCACTGGTGCTGCGCAGATGGACGGCGCGATCCTGGTTTGCTCGGCGGCAGACGGCCCCATGCCTCAGACCCGCGAGCACATCCTGCTGTCGCGTCAGGTAGGCGTTCCTTACATCGTTGTGTTCATGAACAAAGCGGATATGGTTGACGATGAAGAGCTGCTGGAACTGGTAGAGATGGAAATCCGTGAGCTGCTGGACCAGTACGATTTTCCTGGTGACGACACACCGATCATCATCGGTTCTGCGCTGAAGGCGCTGGAGGGCGACTCGTCTGACATCGGTGCTCCTGCGGTACAGAAGCTGGTTGAGACGCTGGACGAATACATTCCTGAGCCGGAGCGTGACGTTGAGAAGCCATTCCTGATGCCAATCGAGGACGTGTTCTCAATCTCTGGTCGCGGCACGGTTGTGACTGGTCGTGTTGAGCGCGGTATCGTCAAGGTAGGCGAAGAGATCGAGATCGTTGGTATCAAGGACACTGAAAAGACGACCTGTACCGGTGTTGAGATGTTCCGCAAGCTGTTGGACGAAGGCCGCGCGGGCGAGAACGTAGGTGTACTGCTGCGAGGTACCAAGCGTGAAGATGTTGAGCGTGGTCAGGTACTGGCTGCCCCCGGCACAATCACTCCCCATACGAAGTTTGAAGCTGAGGTCTACATCCTGTCCAAAGATGAGGGTGGACGTCACACGCCATTCTTCAAGGGCTATCGTCCCCAGTTCTACTTCCGTACCACAGATGTGACTGGCAATGTTGAGCTACCTGAAGGCGTTGAGATGGTTATGCCTGGCGACAACATCAAGATGGTTGTTGATCTGATCGCCCCAATTGCGATGGATGAAGGTCTACGCTTTGCGATTCGTGAGGGTGGTCGTACTGTGGGAGCGGGGGTCGTTTCCAAGATCATCGAATAAAACTTTCGACGTAGTTTTTCGAAGCCAGCACGTTCTCTGGATGTGCTGGCTTAGTCGTCTTTATAAAAGGCGGTTAAAAAGCAGGGGGAACAGGCCTTAGGGCTTGCGCCTTAGAACAGAAAATCGGAGCCAATCATTTGATGGTTACGAACGGCCACGCTTCAAGCTTCGTTTGCAAGCAAGGTTTAATGACTGAACTAGAGAGTTTAGATGTTTCAGTAGGCCAGTAGCTCAATTGGCAGAGCAGCGGTCTCCAAAACCGCAGGTTGGGGGTTCGATTCCCTCCTGGCCTGCCATTTTTCAGGTTTTGGGCTACGCATACTGAATTATCGAATTGGATTATGGCAGAGAAGATAGAAAGCGCAGAAGGTAAGCTCGACTGGATCAAGTGGGCAATGGTGGTAGCGGTTATTGCCGCTGCAGTCTATGCCAACTCTTACTTTACTGCTGAATCATTGTTGATTCGCACAATCGGCCTCCTTATTGCCGCAGGCGCAGCAGGGTGGGTGGCAGCGCAAACCCTTAGAGGCAAAGCATTTGTAAACCTTTGCCTGGAAGCGAGAGTAGAAATTCGGAAGGTCGTTTGGCCGACGAGACAAGAAACAACGCAAACAACAATAGTTGTTCTAATCGTCATCTTGATAGTTGCACTCATCCTCTGGTTGCTGGATTGGGGTTTGAATGGCGTGGTTTCTTCGGTAATTGGTTAAAGGAAGACAATGGCTAAACGCTGGTATGTAGTCCACGCCTATTCGGGCTATGAAAAAAAGGTAATGCATGCGCTGCAGGAGCGGATCGCTCTTTCAGGTATGGATGACTACTTCGATGAAGTCATGGTTCCGACCGAAGAAGTACTCGAAATGCGAGCTGGCCAAAAGCGGAAGAGCGAAAGAAAATTCTTCCCTGGCTACGTGCTCGTGCATATGGATTTGAACGACGATACCTGGCACCTGGTAAAAGACACGCCACGAGTGATGGGTTTTATCGGAGGAACTGCCGAGAGGCCGGCCCCGATTACCGATGCGGAAGCAAACAAGATTCTGCAGCGTATGGAAGATAGCGAAGAAGCACCTACTCATAAGGTGGTCTATGAGCCGGGCGAAATGGTTAGGGTTATCGATGGCCCATTCAACGATTTCACCGGCACCGTAGAAGAAGTGAATTATGAGAAAAGTCGTCTGCGCGTTGCAGTACTGATTTTTGGTCGCTCTACACCAGTCGAACTTGAGTTCGGGCAAGTAGAGAAGAGCTGAGGAGTCTTCAGGCTCCTCAACCTCGGGGTCAGAGTAAAGTTCCTTTTGTCGCTTTAAAGCGCGGTAACATAAAAGAAGAAATTTTACTCTGCCCCCCCACATTACCGGGGACAGATCAAAACCTGCCCTCTAACATTCGATCCCTGTGCGTCTAGCCACACACGGGGTGGTCAGGGGAGTTGAGCTGGGCTCAACGTCTGAACCCAAGGAGAAGATCATGGCTAAGAAAGTACAAGCTTATATCAAGCTTCAGGTTGGTGCTGGTCAGGCAAACCCTAGCCCACCCGTCGGCCCGGCTTTGGGTCAGCATGGCGTGAATATCATGGAATTCTGTAAAGCGTTCAATGCCCAAACTCAGGGCACTGAGCCTGGATTGCCAATTCCTGTGGTAATCACGGTATACGCAGATCGCAGCTTTACCTTCATTACCAAGACCCCTCCAGCCTCTGTGCTACTGCGCAAGGCAGCAGGGATAAAAAAAGGCAGCGGTCGTCCCAATACTGAAAAAGTAGGCAAGGTGACGCGTGCTCAACTAGAAGATATCGCAACCCAAAAAATGCCTGACCTGACGGCAGCCGACATGGATGCAGCTGTGCGTACCCTTGCGGGTAGTGCACGTAGCGCTGGTCTCGATGTGGAGGGAGTAGAGTAATGGCTAAACTATCTAAGAAGCGAAAGGCTATGGCCGAGAAGCTGGATTCAGCAAAGACTTACTCCGTCGAAGAAGCTGTTTCTCTGATCTCTGAGTTTGCTTCACCAAAATTTAAAGAATCAATCGACGTCTCTGTCAATCTCGGCGTAGACCCGCGTAAATCCGATCAGGTAGTACGTGGCTCAACTACACTGCCAGCTGGCACGGGTAAAGACGTTCGCGTTGCCGTATTCGCGCAGGGTGCCAATGCTGAGAAGGCGACCGCTGCTGGTGCTGACATAGTGGGATTCGAAGACTTGGCCGAGTCGATTCAGGGTGGCAACCTTGACTTTGACGTGGTCATCGCGACCCCAGATGCGATGCGAGTCGTCGGCAAGCTGGGTACAGTGCTTGGTCCTCGCGGACTGATGCCTAACCCAAAAGTAGGCACAGTAACGCCAGATGTAGAAGCTGCGGTTAAGAATGCCAAGGCAGGTCAGGTACGTTATCGCACAGACAAGAATGGCATCGTGCACGGCGGCATAGGCAAGGTAGGTTTTGATGGCGAAGCAATCAGATCAAACTTGGAAGCACTGCTGGTGGATCTCAAAAGGGCCAAGCCTGCAACTTCGAAAGGTGTTTACATCAAGAAGGTGGTACTGTCCTCAACTATGGGTCCTGGCGTTCAGATTGACCATTCGGCACTGGCTCAATAACACACAGTAGAGAATTGAGTGGATCGCATTTGCCTGACTGGGCCTGCGGTCTGCGATACCGACTTTGAGTGGTTTCGCTAGTCTTCTGACTGACCGAGACCATCAAAGACCGTAGGTGAAGTCAGAGCAGTAGTTCATGGCCTGGCGTCTTAATTTCCTACGCAGATGGTGAAGCCCGATCCGGATTATTTCCGGTTCTTATCACCGAACTCGAGGGCAACGAAAGTTGTCTATAACCGGCTCTTTGAGCCATAGGAAAAGGAGTTAACTAGTGGCTATTCGACTAGAAGACAAGCAACAAATAGTCTCTGAAGTCAATCAGGCTGCTACTAGTGCATTGTCTGCAGTGCTCGCGGATTACCGTGGTGTCACTGTTGAGGACATGACAGCTCTTCGTAAGAACGCACGAGAAAATAAGGTCTATCTGCGAGTTGTACGAAACACGCTTTTAAAGCGTGCCGTTGTAGATACCGATTTCGAGTGCATTCAAGAAGTGCTGGTAGGTCCGACGATTCTCGCGCTTTCCCAGGAAGATCCCGGTGCTGCGGCACGTGTATTGAAGGATTTCGCCAAGGAAAACGAAGAATTTGAAATCAAGGCACTTTCCGTCGGTGGCGAACTCATGGATGCAAACCAGATCGACGTGTTGGCGAAGTTGCCAACCATGGATCAGGCGCGTTCCATATTAATGAGTGTCATGTTGGCGCCTGTTACTAAACTGGCTAGAACGCTACACGAAGTTCCTTCGAAAGCTACCCGTGCGGTGGCTGCTGTTCGTGACCAGAAGCAGGATGCGGCCTAATTCCTTTATTTATTGATTATTAAGTTATGTGCAGGAGATAAGAATCATGTCTCTATCCAGAGAAGAAGTTTTAGATGCAATCGCTGACATGTCAGTTATGGACGTTGTTCAACTGGTGGAAGCAATGGAAGAAAAATTTGGCGTATCAGCGGCTGCAGCCGTTGCTGCAGCTCCAGCAGCAGCTGGCGGTGATGCAGCACCAGCAGAAGAAAAGGAAGATTTCGATATCGTTCTGGCTAGCGTTGGTGAAAAGAAGGTTAACGTCATTAAAGCAGTTCGTGGAATTACAGGTCTTGGCCTG
>Ga0315331_10004166_pt1 | contig 10927 bp, 11 predicted proteins | sample M160m34915metaG_FD_203456 | JGI IMG/M metagenome (GOLD analysis project Ga0315331, IMG submission 203456) | Ammonia-oxidizing marine archaeal communities from Monterey Bay, California, United States - M1 60m 34915 | ecosystem: Environmental > Aquatic > Marine > Intertidal zone | place: USA... | reverse complement strand
TGTTGCATCATTACCAGCAAATAATTTTTGATTAAAAGAACCATCGCCAGCAATCAATAAATTACCATTTAAAGAAAGGTCTTCAGCAACAATTACGCTATAATTAGTAGTTTCAGTATTAATAATATATTCATTTGTAATTTTATCGGCTTTAAAATCACCAACAATGGTTACATTACCATTGAAAGATGCATCTCCATTTACAAATAATGCTTTATTTAAAGACATATCACCTGTTCCAACAATTTTTTCACTTGATGTACCCAATACAACAGTATTTGATTCATTGATTTGTGCACCATAACCAAGAGCTGTTGAATTATTATAATTACCGGTAGAATCAGTAGTAGCACCAACAAATGTATTTTTAAGGCCTGAAGTAACTGCATTACCAGCATGATAACCAATAGCTGTATTTTCATCACCACCTACAATGTTATATAATGCTCGTCTACCAATAGCAACTTGTTGACCGCCATTTGTGTCACTATATAAAGACCGATAACCAACTGCTACATTTTCACCACCAGTTGTACTAGCTTTTAATGATTGAGAACCAATAGCTGTATTTTCAGTACCGCCAGTACTATCCTTTAATGATTCATAACCAATGGCTACATTATCTGCATTATCACTGCGATCAAAATTAGTATTAGATAATGCGTCTGTACCTAAAACAGCATTTCTTCCAGTACCATGACCACCAACTTCAACTCCACTCACAAAAACGCGTTTTGTGAAAGTAATATCATTAGAAAATTCAGTACTTTGTGCATTATCTACACCACCAAGAATAGAATCGGGATGAATAGCACCAAATGGTACAGTTATAGTACCATCAATATTAATACCTCCATTAAGAGATATATCACCTGTTACTGTTAATGCTGTAAGTTGTCCGACCGATGTAATATTTGGTTGTGCGGCAGTTGTGACTGTTCCTGCAGTAGTTGCACTGGTTGCACTAGCAGCAGACCCGGTTGTATTTTGATTTAATGTAGGAATATCAGAAGCGACTAATGCTCTGAAACTACCGGCACCATCGTTTCCGTTAGGTGCTGCATAAACAGATTTTGCTGTATGTGAACTTCCTGATAAATTTGTAGCAGTAGTAGCATTTCCTGTTGTATCAGCAGCATTATTTGGTATATCACCTGAACTTAATGCACCTATAGCTAATGTTCCATCGCCATTACTAGTTTTCACAATTCCATTAGTAGTTGTATTTAATTTTGTTGCTATATCTGCAGTTCCTGCAGTTGTTGCTTTTCCAGATGTATCAGCAGCATTGTTTGGTATATCACTTGAACTTAATGCGCCAATATCTAATGTTCCATCGCCATTACTGGTTTTAACAATACCATTAGTAGTTGTATTTAATTTGGTTGATGTATCTGCGGTTCCTGCTGTGGTTGCTTTTCCAGTTGTATCTTGATTCCATGTAGGAACCGTTCCATCAATACTTAAACTTCCTTTAATATACACATCTTCATTAAAAGAAGCATCACCTTCAATAAACAAACGATTATTTAAAGATAAATCTTCAGCTATAATTAAAGTATAATTAGTGGTTTCTGTATTAATAATAAAATCATTACTAATTTTATCAGCTTTTAAGTTACCAACAATATGAACATCACCATTAAAAGATGCATCTCCATCCATAGAAAGATTTTGATTAAGAGATAAATCACCCGCAATAGTTAATCCAGTAAGATTACCTACCGATGTAATAGCGGATTGTGCTGCAGTAGTTACTGTTCCTGCGGTTGTTGCAGTTGCTGCATTACCATCAATAGAACCAGAAATAAGAGAACTAAATGTTTTTGTTCCTGCAATAGTTTGGTCGCCAGTAGTCATAACAGCACCTGCGGCAAGAACATTAGTTGCATCAGTAACATCAGCAGATTCTTCAATATTATCTAATTTCGTGTTTAAAGTAGTTGTAAAATTCTTTTGGGTTAAACCACCATCACCAACAGTATAAGTAGTATCTGCAGAAGAAAGTACACTACCATTCATAGTTAAATTAGTACCTACTTTAAAACCACCAAGTGTATTTGTATCCGCAGTTGGTAATACATAATTATTCGCACTGTTTTCAATATTATCTAATTTCGTTTTTAAAGTATCTGTAAAATCATTTTCAGTTAGACCTCCGTCACCAACAGAATAAGTCGTGTTAGTGTCTGTAGCAGAAAGAACACCATCAGTAATAGATAAATTAGAACCTACTATAATACCACCTGAAGCTAAAGTAGTAGCAGCAGGTAATGTATAATTGTTAGCACTAGCAGCAATACCATCAAGTTTAGATTTATCACTTGTGCTCATTAAACCTGCATCACTTGTTGTAGCATCTAAATAAGTGGTATTTGTGTCTGTAGAAGAAAGAACCCCGCTTCCATCAATTGATAAATTAGAACCTACTTTAATACCACCAAGTGTATTAGAAGCAGCAGTAGGTAATGTATAATTATTTGCAGCACTTGCTGAAAGCACACCATTTCCATCAATCGATAAATTAGAACCTACTTTAATACCACCAAGTGTATCAGAAGCAGCAGTAGGTAATGAATAATTATTAGCACTAGTAGCAATACCACTTAATTTATTTCTTTCAGCAGTTGTAATAATTGCACCACTACCAGCATCACTTACATCACTTAAAACAGCAACTGAAGATGTAGTATATACTCCATTGGTTACAGTTGCAGCATTTCCACTAAATTCACTTGCGTTTGAAGCTAATTTTGTATCCATTTGTGTTTGAATTGCACTTGTAACACCATCTAAATAACTAAATTCAGTATTACTAACACCAGCTGAAGATAATTCAGTAGCAATATAATGACCCATTAAATCTTGATTTACATCAGCACAACGATAAAATAATTTAGTAGGCGTATTATCATCTACAATAAGTTGTACATAAGCACCGGTGCTTCCCGCGGTTCCATTTGAACTAAGACCCGATGTATATGCAGTTGTTTTATCACTGTCCAAGTAAAAACGTAATGTCCAACCTATATTTGAGCCATTACTTTGATCAAATTTATAAGTATTTCCAGATTTAAAATTGAGAACAGGTGATTCCAAACCATCTATTACATATCCAGAGGCAGAACCGGAACCATAATGAGGATGGCTAGCTGTTTTCGTAGCAACAGTCACGATAAATTCAGTAAGATGTTCCTTATTTTGTTTTGTATCAATTTGGGTTTGAATTGCACTTGTAACACCATCCAAATAATTTAATTCTGTAGTACTAATATTATTGATTGGTCCATCAAGACTTAAATTACCTTTAATATATACATCTTCATTAAAAGAAGCATCTTCCGATATCAAAAGCTTACCGTTTAAGGAAAGGTCTTCAGCGACAATTAAAGTATAGTTAGTTGTTTCACTATTTATAATGTATTCATTGCTGATTTTATCAGCTTTTAAGTTACCAGTAATAGTAACATCGCCATCAACATGTAAACGTTGATTAAGAGATAAATCACCAGCAACAAAAAGGTTACTGTTTAATGAAGCATCACCGGTAAGTAAAAAATTACCATTACGGGCAATTATATCACCACCGCTAACGTCCACAAAACCCTTCACGTACGATGACTTTAATGTGTTCGACACATTAGACAAGTCTAACCAATTCGACATCGGTATATACAATAACATGATATATTATTCATATAGTAATTACGATAATTAATTAATTATAAAAAATAATTAATTAAAAATATGCTGCTAAATAGGTATTTCATACAATTCTTTACAAATATCCAATAATTCCTTATGAATTTCTTTCAATTTATCCATATTTTTTTTATCAATAAATTCAAGAATCGAATAATTCGCCAATAATTCATTTTGTAAAATCAAATCAAATGGAGTTCCAACCAATGTTCGTAGATAAGTATCATGTAAATAAATATGTAAATTATCAGAAAAAAATTCATTGAAAGATATTACATATTTTTCAAATTCATTTGATAGAATAGAAGGTGGTTGTAAAACATTTCGATATTTAGATTGTTTACTTTGAATAAAACCAGTTATACTATCTTCATTATTTTCAATACGATAATTATAATATGTTTCTTTCATTTGAATGAATATTTTTTCATATTTTAATCGTCGAATAAATTCACCAAAAAGTACATCACAACAAGTATTATCCATTATATTAGGATAATTCGAGACAGTTTCATAAAATTGTTGTAAAATATTATAGTTTACACAATACATCCAATATTCATGTCGTTGTTCCTTATGATTTTTCCCAAAAGTACTTTCATAAAGTCCTGCTAAATGTTCAATTTGACTAGAAAAATGACTAATATAAGACATAATTTTTATCGTTCGGTCGTGATTGTAAGTGTCGTCATCGTCACAAAACATAACCCATTTATGATTTTTTAGTACTTCTTGGTATAAATAATAAATATGGCGCATTTGAGGAGTTTTTTCTGGACGAACATAAATAAACAAAAATTCATGTTGAATAGTTTTATAAATAGTATTTAGTGTTAAATTATGCAATTGTATAGAACCGAATGATATAGATAAATATATAGGGATAACCACATCTTGATTAATTAGTGATTGTAAACATTCAATTAAATATTCAATACGTTTTTCTTTTGATATATGAGAAGCAATAACTACACAATAATCATTTATTTTTATATCCATAATTAAAAAGAATAAATATATTTAATACAATTAATATCTATTTATATTTTAATTATAAAAATGGTAAATATAAATGATGCTTCCATTATAACAAAAATATTAAAACGAGTGCATGATAATAAAATGAAAAATCTTGATACTGAGCGAGATATAAATACTTATTCTGATGGTTCCAATCCAACAATTATATTAAATAATGAAAAACTCAAAGATGAACAATCTAATGATAATAACCAAAAAACAGAATATTTACAAGATGAAGATATTAATACTTATACACCAAATCCCAATTATAAAGATGAACATCTTACCAAAATAATTACGCAAGCTTTGAACACAATTGAAAAAAAATCTATCAATAAAATAGATCCAGAAGAAAAGACATTTATCGATGATATACCATATGTTAATACTTATATTCCAAGTGAGAAATATCAATGGAAAGAATGCACCAAACAGAAAGATTTTAAAGAACCTGTTATAATAAATTCTATTACAAATAAATGCGAACGACATATCAAGAAAAAGAATGATGCTCCTGATTGGAATATAGTAACTATTTTAAATAACAAAGAATGTATTATTTATAACAGCAAAACAAAAGAAAATCAAATAATTGATATAGAAACTGGAGATATTCATAAAGAACAATTTATTAACACCATTGTTAAAAGTATATTAAAAAAATAAACGGTTTTATATAATTAATAAAAAAATTATATAAAATTCTATTTAAATGATTATATAAATGAAACCAAAATATGTTATTGCGAATATCAAAATGTTAATTGAATTAAATGATAAGGATGGAATAAAACCTTTGGAAGAATATGTAAAAGTAGATATTGTTCCTTGCGAACAAGATATAAGCACATTTGAAAAAACTTCTGAAAATGCATCTATCATTGAACAAATTCATAACATTATTAAAGAAAAAGAAACTGAATTAGAACCATTTTTTATAAAAGAAAAAGATATGAAACAACATAAGAAAAATTTAACCAACAATACAAGAAAAAATATTCATTCATACTTGCGAAAAACTTTTAAAAAATATTAAGGTAGAGGGAATGGTCGTTGGTCCTTATCAATTTTTAAAGGTTCTGGAACAATTATAGGTAAACGGTCAGATATAGATAAGCTTTGGACATATTTCAATTCAGGCAATACTTCCTTTTTAGGGGTGACTAAATTAGTAGAACCAATACCACGTAATTGAGATTCAACGTCGCAGTAATTGTTACATAAATGTTCACGAGCATTTTTACCCATTAATAATCCATCACCAGCAAAATGATTAGTAAAAGCTTCAGCTGGTGCAGAATTAATAAAAGTCATATGATTAGTGAAGTTATTATTAGATGATTGTTCAAGATTATAATTACCAGGGGTATTTTTATTAGATGTAGACGACATATATACACTATATAAATAAATTATTTATACTTTATTTTGTTAAATGTTTATAATAAAGAAAGTATTTTTTGATAATTTTCATTAGAAGCGTCGAATTGGTTATTATTTTTGAAATAATCAACTAAACATAAGTGAAAATAAAATAAATAATCATAAGATAATAATATTGTTAACCCTACTTCATAATCTTCAGATAACATTTGATTTGCTGCTTTATAATAGATTTGTTGAAATAAAGTATTATTTTTGGTATGTAATATAACTAAATCAATAAATTTTGAAACAGCCTTTTCATCATATAATTCTTCGTCAATTGTTTCAGGATCCCATTCATGATTGCTATCTTTTTCTTGAACTTTCAAATCACATAATTTGATATCCATATTTGTTAATATACGAAATTGATTTCTATATTCTAAATTATTGTGATAAGGTTGAATAATTAGTTCTGTTGGATATTTTTCCATATATTTTTATACAATTGATATATTTATATTATTGTTTTTTGAATATAAATATATTTACTTTTTAGATTTCGTTTTCTTCTTTTTGTTTGTTTTCTTTTTATTGTTTTGTTTTTTCTTCTTGGATAACTTCTTTTTGTTCTTTTGTGTTTTTCTTTTGTGTTTTTTATGTTTTTTACCTCCTACTCCTGTAGTAGACCAAGTATTATCTGGGTCATCTTCATCATCACTATCTTCATCGGGTGGATTTATTGTTTCATTACGTTTATCTAATGCATCTTGTAATTCTTTATTAGAAACGTATTTTTTTTTAGGATTTGTATTTGTTGGTTTTAATTTATTTTTCATAGCATTTAATTCATCTTGCATAGTTGTATTAACTTTTTTTTCAATAGGTTCTACAGATTTTAATTTTGTCTTATTATCATTAATAGATTTTAAAAAATTATTTTTAGCATCTTTCATAGGGTTTGGTATTTCTTCAACTGGATTTAAATCTAGTGCAGCTTTAGATAATTCTTCTGAACCAAAAGATAATTTGGGACGCGATAATTTGGGTTGTTTTTCACTTAATGTTTCTGAAGATTTTATTTCATCTGGCTTTACTAATGTAGGTATATTACCAAATACGTCAGATTCAATATTAAGAAGTGGGTCAGCATCAGCATCAACAGGAGCATCAACAACATCATCAACAGGAGCATCAACATCATCAGCAGCAGGAGCAGCAACAACATCATCAGCAGGAACAGCAACAACATCATCAGCAGCAGCATCAACAACATCATCAGCATCCACAGAAGCGGCAGCATCAGCATCTACAACATCAGCAACAGGAGCATCTACAACATTAGTACTTTCTTGTTGTTCCTTAGTGAAAATAACAATAGGCTTAATCATAAAACTGTTATCAATACAATTACTATTATCATCTAAAATAGCTAAATAAGTACCGTTACTGGTTTTAGTATTATTTATAAAGTTCTCAAAATCATTTAAATCTGTAACACGAGTATTTGTTGTATCATCATCATCACCATGAAATACTAAATCGTATGTATCTAAAGGAGTTTTTTCTAAAAAATTCAAAAATGAATCAGAATCAACATTTTGTATATTTTGTATTATAGGTTCAATATCAGTTTTACTTAAACTCATAAGAATTATTATATATATTATACATAAAATATATATAATTCTAAATTATCTTAAAAAGTACCGTTAGGACGATTGTATTTTTGGACAGCTTCATCAACGGTCATTTCACGAGTAGTCATACCACCACGAACCCAACCATCTAAAGCAGCCTCTTCAACGGTATTAGATGGGTCAGAAACATAGTTTTCCATTTTATCATCAGTAGGTTGTAAAGAATATTCATTAAAAGATTTATCCATGATGGTAGACGTGCTTTTACGGTCGGTAACTGCTTCACCTAATCTTAATTGAGATTCAAGATTAGGGTCAACACTACCTCTGCCTAAATAAGGAACACTAGAAAAAGGACGTTGGAATAATTGAAGTTTTTCAAAAGGTCTTTGTTGTTCAGTTTTAATGATTAAATTAGATTCATGATCAATAGAAGTAGGGTGTAAACCATTTCCATGTGTAACACCACTAAAATTTAAAGTAGGTTGGTCAAGAGCAAACTTTACATGATGATTTGAAAGTTGACTGCTAAAATTATTAGATAAGTTGTGGTTAGCATAACGAGTATTATCTAATGTTCTTTGAGAAAGGTCTTCAATGTCTGCGCCTATGCGTCCGGTATTATTAAAAGTATATGCGGTTAATTCAGCCATTTTATATTATATTATAGATAGAGAATGTATTTTTATGGAATTGTTAATTTAAATAATGGAGTATCGACAAATAACCTAAATATAAAGAAAAAGCCAAAATAAACATTCCTTTTTGAAAATCAACAGATTTATAATAATAATATTCATTCGCAACAATAAAAGCTTCTAAAAAGTATGTTCCAGCAACAATAAATTGGCTAGATTGTTCATGTAATGTTCTTCCATTTACAATACGTATAATACCATTCGCTAAAATAGAATAAGCAACAAATCTTTCTAAAAGAGAATCTTTTTCAATTACATTCGTTACTAAAGAAAGACGTAAATTTTTTATATTAGGTAGAGAAACGTAATTTAATATTGTTAATGCGCTAAATACATCATACATACCGTGTACCATAACAACAATAGAAATTGTTTGTAATAAGTTCATTTTATATATATTATATACAATGAAAATAGATAACTAAATTAATTAATATGGCGGGATAAATTACGAGCACATGCAAATTGATTGCCTTCTTTGCATGAAACCATACTACCATAACAGAAATCAGCAAAAGCCGCTTGATCATTAGGTATGGTCGAACCAGGATTACTGGTAAATTGTCTTAAAGATTGTTCAAAATGCATATTATTATCCACGTTGTTATACAATTTATCAACGATATTAGGTTGGTCAGGATTTAATTCTTGAACGGTTTTTTTTACTTGTTCTGTAATTTCATTACGAATATTATTATTAAAAGCAGGTGGAGCGGGTTTTTTATTTACATTATAATCGTAGTCACTGACTAATACATTGTTTAAAGGGTTGCTAGATGTTGGTTTTTCAAAAACATCGTCTCCTAGTGAAACACCATTGGTTTCCAATAAATCTTTGGTTGGGTTCTCAAAAGTCTCAACAAATTCATTGGATATTTTTTTAGATTTGTTTGTTTTTAATTCTTTCATATGATAATAATGTAATAAATAAACAGTAAATAAAGTAATAGCAGTGAAAACAATAGTTTTCATATTTTGAGAAAAGGAGAAACTAAGGATAAAAAGAAAAATAACAGTTCTCGTAATAGCATTCAATTTTTGGTTATAAGTCATATCTTCCATAGGAAAAAATTCAAAAATGTAATTTTGGTTAAACAAAATATTTGGGTTCTCAAACCAAAATGGAATAGAAGGTTTTGTGGGTTCGTCCATTGTTTCTTTTTGATTATCTAAACTTTTTTCTTCTTTTTCCACAATTTCTTCGTTTTCGATATGATTTTCATTAGTAGAATTTAATTTATATTCGGACATCGTATTTAAAATATAATTATATATTTTTACTATATATAATTATTACTAAATTAAATAGAAATACTTACAAGAGTTATAAAGTCTTTTTTAAACATTTATTATCAATTTGTAATGTATTACCTTCAGTAGTTTGTGGAACAATATGTAAAATACATTTAGATTTTTCACCATACAAAGGTTCAGTACAGCCTTTTTCATTATTTACTAAATGTTTATCGGGAATACTACACCTGGCTCTAAAATGTTCATATAGTTGTCTTACATCCTCATACTTTACATTGGATTTTTTATTTAAGTTTTCATTTACTAATTCATGTATATTGTAAACATATCTGGAAAAAGTATCACGGTTTTTCAATTGTTTATTGTTTAAAGGGTATTTTTTTAATAATTCTTTAAAATTATCTCTGCATTTACCGCAAGGTAACACATATTTTAAACTAATAAAGAAATCTTTGTAATGTTGCATTTCATCTTTAGATGGTTGATTGGGATAATTGAAACTCATGGTATGTAAGAAATGCCACATACCAGGTCCCCATATAGTGGTTAACATACCATCTTTACTGGTAAAATCGTCACTTCTATACGTATACTCTTTTGATTTATTGGGTTTATTTTTACGAGTTCTATTCATTAGTTATATTAAATTTATATAATAATTTATTTAAATATTCTAAATAAAATATGCACATATTGTATATGTCTACCTTTATTGATAGCTTAAAAAAGAGTTTAGCACCTTATTATACTTATATTATTGTGCTTATTGTATCTATTGTGTTCATAATAGTATCCTATTTAGTCATTCAAAAATATAAACAGAAATATATAAAAAATGAAGGTCTTATGAATGATGTAGCTAATGCGAATACACGTAAAATAAATGAAGTAGCAACTATTATGATGTTTCATGTCGATTGGTGCCCTCATTGTAAAACCGCCAAACCTGATTGGGACCAATTCAAGTCTCAATATGATGGTAAAGTAGTTAATGGATTTACTATTAAATGTATTGACCATAATTGTACAAATGATAAAGACAGCAAAGTGCAAAGCTTATTGAACAAATATAATATTGAATCTTATCCAACTGTAAAAATGTTAAAAAGAGAAGAAGTATACGATTTTGATTCTAAAATAACAAAAAGCAGTTTAAGTAGTTTTGTAAATGTTATGTTACAATGATTCCATAACAGTATTACATCCTTTATTTATTAATTCAATACGATGTTCTTTGTTTGAAAT
>Ga0315331_10004164_pt1 | contig 10930 bp, 7 predicted proteins | sample M160m34915metaG_FD_203456 | JGI IMG/M metagenome (GOLD analysis project Ga0315331, IMG submission 203456) | Ammonia-oxidizing marine archaeal communities from Monterey Bay, California, United States - M1 60m 34915 | ecosystem: Environmental > Aquatic > Marine > Intertidal zone | place: USA... | reverse complement strand
ATTGGACGATGTGATGAATGGTCACCAGAAAGCCAGGTAGGGTGGCGGCCAGCGCTAGCTCGACAACCATAATGCGGTTGAGGGTTGAGGTCGTGAGTACCACGATGCCGCCCAGTGAAGTCTGTATAAGGCCCAGTCGAATGATGTGCCACCAGGTCAGTCCCGATGTGTACGTGCTCGACGTGGCGATCATGTGAGCCAACCCCCGAGACCGATGGCGGCGCTCATCATGCCCAGCACATACAGCGAGACGCCGGTCGCGTTATACCAGGGGGCGAGTCGCCTCGGGTCGGAGAGCAGACGTTTCATGGCTAGCAACTGGGCCACGACAACAGCGCCGACCGCCGCAGCGAAGAGCGATAGCTGCCAGTGTAGTAGCAGGCCAATGACCAGCAGTTGCGGCACGAGCATGAATAAACAAGCCACCCAGGCTGCTCGCTCACGGCCCAGTTGTGCCGGCAACGATCGAATGCCCATCTTGAGGTCACCCTCTACGCTCTTGAAATCGTTGAGGGTCATAATGCCGTGGGCGCCGATGCTGTAGAGCAGGGCAATGATCAGAATGGGTCTGGAGGGTAGATCGCCACCCAACACAATCGCAGCGCCGGTCACCCAGGCCAGTCCCTCATAGCTTAGCCCGACAGCACTGTTACCCCACCAGCCATTTAATTTGAGTCTTATGGGCGGTGCGCTGTAGGCCCAAGCCAGTAACAAACCGACGAAAGTCGCTGCAGCAACCCATGGGCCTAGCATCAATGCCCAGATTTGGGCGGTGGCCGTCCAAATGATCGCAAACCACAGTGCCGTTTTACCCGGCGCACGACCCGAGGGGATCGGCCGTTGTGGTTCGTTCAGGGCATCGACATCCCGGTCATACCAGTCATTGACGATCTGGCTGGCACCGCACACCAGGGGTCCTGTCAGTACGATGCCTGCGAGGAGTGACCAGCCGCTCAGTCCCGTCCCGGGACCGGCAGAAACCCAGCCGCACAGAAAGGCCCACATGGGCGGAAACCACGTGATCGGTTTGAGGAGTTCAAGCAGCGCGCCCGGTGACGCCCTGCCAACTGCTACGTTGACCGGGGCAGACTGATCCATGACGCCATGTTGGCCGTCGAAGGGAGGGTTGTCAATTTGAAATTACACTTAGAGCGTCAAATAAAAGTGGCAGCTCTGGGATTAGGTGACGGTGTCCTCAGAGTCGCCGATATCAAACCGCCGCAGCTTGGTATAAAGGCTCTGCCGACTCAATCCCAATAGCTCTGCCGCTGCCGCACGGTTATCCTGAGTCAGCTTGAGAGCGGCTTCAATACAGAGGGCCTCGATGACATCGGTAGACTCCCTCACGAGCTGCTTAAGAGGAACGCGTCCTACGCGGCCGGTGATTTGCTCAATCGATCGCGGCAAGTGGACGTCGGCGGTTTCCTCGCTGTTGATGCGACGACTGACATCGCGGATAAACATTAGGATTAATGACTGTCCCGAGCGCTCGCTGTGCACAGCGGAGAGCTCAATGTCCAAGCGCGTACCCAGCTCGGTGCGCAGAACGGAGCTAAACAATTGCAGTGGTCTCTCCGGGCGGATGTTGCTCAACAATACATCGAGGTCGACGATAGAGCGCCCCAACCAGCGATCCGCACGACGGCCTGTGGCCTGCTCCATATCCTGAATGCTGGCTATCTCGAGAAAGGCTGCATTGGCCGCGATAACTATGCCATTTGGATCGGTAACCAGTATGCCGTCGGGCGAGGTTTCAAATGTTTCGCCGCCCAGCCCCAGGTCCGTCTGATTTTCAGATAGTGACGCGAGGCGAATCAGCAGGCGGGTCTCATTTCCCTGACGGAGACAGGTCACGCCAGTGGACAGCGGATCACCGGAGGTGGTCGTAATCTCTCCCTGCGCAATGCCTGTCGTGCCGCGGGCTTCACGCTGCAATTCGGTCAGAGTTCGCGCTCCCTCCGTATCCAGGCCGACAGGAAAAACCCGTCCGACCAGTGCGCCTTCCTCGAGCTTAAGCAGGCTCGTTGCTACACTGTTGGCTTCCAGTACCCGACCCGATAAATCGTCCACCACCAGAAAGCCTTCCGCAACCATCTCCAGCATGCGTCGGTAGCGCGCTTCGAGTCTTCGGTTACTCCAGTAGTCCTGCTCTAATGTCCGCTGGGCGTTGACCAGTTGCTGCCGCAAGTTGGTTTCGCCTCTGAGGTCTATGCACGCGACCTGTACAGCACTGTTTTCGTGGCTTGCACACAGCCAACAGGTCACGGGCACGGGCTCTTCTTCTGGCCCTGATATCAGTGCGACATCGGCCCGGTGGGCACTGCCGGGCTCAGCCTGCGCCAAGCGCAAGGCTTCCTCGGCGACACTGGTGTCAGAATCGCGAACCAGTTCCAGCCACGGGCGCCCGATCAGGGTGTCTCTGAACAAGTGGCGCAGCAACTCGCTGTCGGAGGTGATTTCCTGAACCCGATGAGAGTCGTTAAGCATAAGGCGCAGATCAACGAGGCTGGACAGCAAGGTCTCTGCGCTCATGTGGGTGGAACTTGACACTTTTTCGGCTCTCCCAATGGTGCGGGTGTCTTATTAAGTTGACACCCTAGGCTAGAAAATACAGAGTCTGGCACACCTATCCGATCAGTAAAAGACCTTTGCGCGCCATTTTACCCCCCGAAAATCCCAATGTAAGTGTCTAAATAACTTAAATTTAAAATTGTAAAAAAGGTTTGACAGTCACACGGGGTAACTCTACTCTCATTCTCATAATAATTGCCGTAGTACTAGCTGCGGCTGGAGGTTTATATGGGCGGGGATCAGTCGTTATTCACTGGGCAGAAGCAGACACTGTATACCCCGGCAGAGCGTGCTCGCCGTGACGCAACAGCGTGGACCTTAGTACAGGGGATACTGGCGCCACTCCAGTTTTTGGCGTTTGCCGTCAGTCTTTGTTTAGTGATCAATTTTCTTCTTAACGGCGTTGGCCTCGCAGCCGCGACAATTTCCGTGGTTATCAAGACCTGCCTGCTTTACGCGATTATGGTGACCGGTGCGATCTGGGAGAAGGTGGTTTTTGGTCGCTATCTTTTTGCCCCGGCTTTTTTCTGGGAAGACGTGGTGAGCATGTTGGTCATGGCGCTACACACCGCCTACGTAGTGATGTGGCTCGCCGGTTGGGGTACTCCCACAGAACAAATGTGGGTGGCGCTGGCCGCTTACGCGAGCTACGTTGTCAATGCACTGCAATTCTTGTTGAAGTTTCAGGCGGCGAAACAGATGCCCGCGCCGGAGTTCCGCGCATCGCCCTCAGTGCTCGGAGCGCAGGGAGCGCTTGAATCGTGAATCAGGTCATTGCAAGAGCCGACGCCGACAGCATGCCCTCTGTGACAACGGAACGCGGTGAGCGAGCGGTATTTTGTGGGTTGACCTCAATCATTTGGTTACATCGTCGTATTCAGGACGCCTTTTTTCTGGTGGTGGGGTCGCGGACCTGTGCCCATCTATTGCAGTCAGCGGCCGGCGTGATGATTTTTGCGGAGCCACGTTTTGCCACCGCCATTCTCGGTGAGCGGGATCTGGCGGGGATGGCAGATTGTCACGAAGAGCTCGATCGCGTGGTGTCGGAGTTACTGGAGCGCCGGCCAGATATCCGGCGTTTGTTTCTTGTCGGTTCCTGCCCTTCCGAGGTGATTAAGCTGGATCTAGCCAATGCTGCGGCGCGGCTTCAAGGAGTTCACGAAAACCGTCTCCGAATCTCGGCCTTTAGTGGCTCGGGTATCGAGACCACTTTTACTCAGGGAGAGGACCAGTGTCTTGCCAGTATGGTGCCGGATCTGCCGGCGGCGCCCGAGGAAAGCCAGAGGCTGATGGTGGTGGGCACCATCGCCGACATCATAGAAGAGCAATTCCGACGACATTTTGCGCAGCTCGGTATTACCGATGTCGATTTCTTCCCCGCTGCACGGGCCGATAATCTGCCACCCGTTGGGCCGGGTACCCGTGTTCTGCTTGCGCAGCCTTATGTGAGCGATACCGTTTCGGCTTTGTTGAAGCGCGGTGCCAAGTTGGTCAGCGCGCCTTACCCACTGGGCATAGAAGGCACGCTGGCCTGGTTTCAGGCCGCTGCAGCAGAGTGGGGCAACAGTCCGGAATCGGTACAAGAGGCGCTGGCAATTCCCATTGCCCGCGCCCAGAAATCTCTCGCGAAAACCAGGGAGTCACTGCAGGGTCGCACGCTACATTTTCTTCCCGACTCGCAGCTCGAGCTGCCACTGGCGCGCTTTCTCCGCGACGAGTGCGGCATGTCCTTAATTGAGGTGGCCACACCTTTCCTTGATCAAACACTGATGGCCGATGAGTTAAAAAGACTCGGGAGCGAGGTGTCGATCGTTGAGGGATCGGATCTGGACTCGGCGCTCGCCCGAGTGAGGGCGAGCCGCCCTGATCTCACCGTCTGCGGTATGGGTATTGCCAATCCACTCGAAGCAGAGGGCCTGCGAACCAAATGGTCCATAGAGCTTATTTTCACCCCGATTCAGGGCTTTGATCAGGTGGCGGATCTCGCCGGTCTATTTGCTCGACCGCTGACTCGGGAACGGCAGCTGGAGGTCGGTTCATGGAGCTGACGCTCTGGACCTACGAAGGCCCGCCTCACGTGGGCGCGATTCGTGTTGCCGCTTCGATGCGCGAAGTGCATTTGGTCCTTCACGCACCTCAGGGCGATACCTACGCCGACCTGCTGTTCACGATGATCGAGCGCGAAGGCAGGCGACCCCCTGTGACCTGGACCACCTTTCAGGCGCGGGATCTTGGTAGCTCAACAGCGGAAATGGTGATCGAAACTCTGCAGGGTGCCTGCGAGCGCTATCAGCCGCAGGTGCTGCTGGTGGCTGAGTCTTGCACCGGCGAACTGATTCAGGATCAGCCGGGTGCGCTGGCCAAGGGAGCCGGTCTGAGTGCGCCGGTGATTCCCATCGAGATGGCCGCCTACACGCGCAAGGAAAATTGGGGCGCTAGCGAGACCTTTTATCAGTTGGTGCGTGGACTCTTGGCGGGTCAGGTTCCGAAACCTGGCGAGGAGCGCGCGCCGCGCGCGCCGGATCAGGCGCCATCCGTAAACTTACTGGGTCCTACGAAACTCGGCTTCCGCTGCCGCGACGACGTGGTCGAGGTTCGGCGATTGCTGGAGAGCATGGGTGTTCGCGTCAACGTCGTCGCGCCCCTTGATGCGACGCCTCGTGATCTGCTGCGGATCCCGGAAGCAGATGCCAACATCAATTTGGCGCCAGAAGTGAGTGACCTCACCTGCGAGTGGCTGCGACGGCATTTCAAGCAGCCCACAATCTCGACGGTACCCCTCGGTTGGGGTGCGACTCGTGACTTTATCGCTGAGGTGATTGAGACGCTAGGGCTGGACATCGATCCGGATGCGGTGGGAGAGAGCCGCCTTCCCTGGTACAGCCGCTCGGTCGATTCCACTTATTTGACCGGCAAGCGGGTCTTCATTTTTGCCGACGGGACGCATGCGCTGGCCGCTGCGAGAATGGCGCGAGACGAGATGGGATTCGAGGTTGTCGGTCTGGGGACCTACAGTCGGGAGCGCGCTCGGGATGTGCGCGCACTGGCAAGCGAATATGGACTCGAAGCGCTGATCACTGACGATTATCTCGCGGTGGAGCGCGCAGTGACTGAGCTGCAGCCAGAGCTGGTGCTTGGCACCCAGATGGAGCGTCATATTGCCAAGCGGTTGGGGATTCCCTGTGCGGTGATATCGACTCCGGCGCACGTTCAGGATTACCCCGCACGTTATTCACCTCAGATGGGTTTTGAGGGCACCAATGTCATCTTCGATACGTGGGTGCACCCGCTCATTATGGGGCTCGAAGAACATCTGCTCACCATGTTCCGAGATGACTTTGAATTCAATGATGACGCCGTGCCGTCCCACCTCGGTGGAGAAGGCGGAGGCGCTCAACAACCCGATAAGGTGACACCCATGATCCCTGCTGAGCCGGGCGCAGTGGCTTGGGCTGTCTCAGCGGAGAAGGAGCTCAGAAAGATTCCCTTCTTTGTTCGCGGTAAGGCGCGCAGGAATACCGAGCACTTTGCGCAAGAGCAAGGGCTGTCTGTGATTGATGTCGAGACGCTGTATGAAGCGAAAGCGCACTTCAGCCGCTAGGGCAGATCATCCCCTGCGGGTGGTGCTTGTCACCCTCGATAACCACGTCAGTGGTGCTTGGTCGCGTGCGGCGCATGCGTTATCAAAACAGGTGCCCGCGCTCAGCGTTTCGGCGCATGCGGCGACGGAATGGGATCGTGATCCTGCTTCGTTAGAGGAGACTTGCGCCGCTATTGCCGACGGTGACATCGTCATTGTGACAATGCTATTTCTCGAAGCTCACATCGAGGCGGTTCGCGGTGCGCTAGAGGCGCGACGCGACGATTGCGACGCGATGATCTGCTGTATGTCTGCGCCGGAAATTATGCGCCTGACCCGCATGGGACGCTTCCGCATGGACACCGAGGCCACCGGAGCATTGGCCTTGTTAAAGCGTTTGCGCGGTGGCGGCGACAAGTCGAGCCGTTCTGCCGGCGCGCAGCAGATGACCATGCTCAGACGCCTGCCGCGGCTGTTGCGATTCATTCCGGGGACGGCGCAAGACGTGCGTGCCTATTTCCTGACACTGCAGTACTGGTTGGCGGGTTCCGAGACGAATTTGGCCCGCATGATGGCCTTTCTGGTAAACCGCTACGCGGGCGATACCCATGCCACCACCCGGGACGCGCTGGTCTATGAGCCACCGGTCGAATATCCCGACACAGGCCTCTATCACCGCAGTTTGCCTGACCGGGTTACCGACGATCCCAAGGTGTTGGGCAAGATGGCCAAAAAAGCGGTTAATGGCACGGTCGGTGTGCTGCTGATGCGATCTTATGCGTTGTCGGGTAATAGCGCCCACTACGATGCCGTAATCGAAGCACTGGAAGACCGCGGTCTGCGAGTGATTCCCGCCTTTGCTTCGGGTTTGGATGCCCGTCCGGCAGTCAACGCCTACTTTATGGAGCGCGGCGAACCCATTGTCGATGCAGTCGTGTCGCTGACCGGCTTCTCTCTGGTGGGTGGGCCTGCCTACAACGATACCGATGCCGCACAGGCGCTTCTCGAATCCCTCGACGTGCCGTATTTAGCTTTGCAGGGACTCGAGTTTCAGAGCCTGCAGGATTGGCAATCTTCTTCGATGGGTTTGATGCCTGTCGAGGCGACCATGATGGTGGCGATCCCGGAGCTCGATGGCGCCACCGGCTCAATGGTGTTTGGCGGGCGCTCTGAGGGAGCTTCGGGCGAAAAGTTTGATATGCAACCCGAACCGGAGCGGATCGAGCGTCTCGCAGATCGTGTGGCAAGGTTGGTGTCACTGCGACATACCCCCATTGCCGAGCGCAAAGTGGCCATCGTGTTGTTTAACTTCCCGCCCAACAGCGGTGCGGCAGGTACCGCGGCGCACCTCAGTGTTTTTGAGTCGCTATTCAATACCCTCTCGGCGATGCGCGATGAGGGCTATCACGTCGAGCTTCCGGAGACGCATGCCGAGCTGCGCGACGCCATCCTGAACGGCAACGCCAAACAGTTTGGCGCCGAGGCAAACGTGCATACGCGAATCCCGGTGGATGATCATGTCCGCTCGGAGCCCTGGCTTAAAGAAATCGAAGAGCAATGGGGTCCCGCTCCAGGACGGGAATGGACCGATGGCCAGCATTTGTTTGTGCTGGGTGAGTCCTTTGGCAATGTGCTCGTTGGCATTCAGCCGCCCATGGGTTACGAGGGTGACCCCATGCGAATGCTGTTTGAGGGAGGGCTGGCGCCGACCCACGTCTTCTCTGCCTTCTATCGCTGGTTGCGCGAGGAGTTTGCCGCCAACGCGGTCCTGCACTTCGGCACCCATGGCTCCCTGGAGTTTATGCCCGGCAAGCAAGTGGGGCTCTCTAATAAGTGTTGGCCCGACCGGTTGATTGCCGACTTGCCCAATGTTTATTTGTATGCGGCGAATAACCCTTCCGAGGGTTTGATTGCCAAGCGGCGTGCGGCTTCTACCCTAGTGAGCTACCTGACGCCCCCGGTGACACATTCTGACCTGTATCGCCATCTTGTAGATTTGCGTGCTGCGATCGATCACTGGCGGCAGCGGCCCGCGGATCTCGATACGGTCGCAGAACAGACCATGATCGACACCGTGCTCTCCATCGCTGCACGCTGCGAGCTGTGTGAAGAGGGCGTCGAGTGGCCTGCCGATCAATGGACCACAAAAATGAGCGCGTTGCGGGATCAGCTCGATGAAATCGAGCAGGCGCTCATTCCCTTCGGCCTACATGTGGTGGGTGAGCCTATGAAGGTTGAAGAGCGGCACGAAATGCTTCTGGCGATGGCTGAGTCTAGCGGCGTGACAGGTGTGAACCCCGAGGCATTCGCCAAGGCCATTCAGGCGGCGGATACTGCGGGCCTTGAGCAATTACTCGCCGACACGATGACAATGCCCGAGGAGGGCGCCTCGGCGTCACTTGCGAAGACGCTGCTGCAAGCAGGTGAAACCCTTGGCGAAGACCACGAACTCAGAGCGATTCTGCGAGCCCTCGACGGACGATTCATTCAGCCGGTAAAAGGCGGTGATGTGCTGCGTGCGCCCGAGATTCTGCCTACTGGACGCAATCTACATGGTTTCGACCCTTTCCAACTGCCCGCGAGATTTGCGCACTCTGAGGGTTGTAGACAGGCCGAGCAATTGCTGGCCCGGCATCAGGCCGACACAGGCGCGCTGCCAGAATCGGTTGCCCTGGTGCTGTGGGGTACGGATAACCTGAAGACCGAGGGAGTCAGCATCGCTCAGGTGCTGGCTTTGTTGGGTGCCGAACCACGACAGGACAGTTACGGTCGCGTGGTGGGTGCGCGGCTTCTGCCGCTGGAGCAATTGGGTCGACCGCGCATTGATGTGCTCGTGACGCTCTCCGGTATTTTTAGAGACCTATTACCCATGCAGACCCAGTTGCTCGCCGAGGCAAGTTGGTTGGCCGCTATCGCTGATGAAGACATCGAGCAGAACTTTGTGCGCAAGCATGTGCTGGCCTATCAAGAAGAGCATGGTTGCGATATCGAGCACGCGGCACTGCGGGTGTTCAGTAATGCCGAGGGCGCCTACGGCTCCAATGTCAATCTCATGCTCGACAGCGGCCGCTGGGAGGATGAAGAAGAACTCGCTGACTGCTACACGCAACGAAAGGGATTTGCGTATGACCGCCATGGTCACGTGACCCAGCAGTCTGACCTGCTCAATCGGGTGCTTGAAGACGTTGATCTCGCCTATCAGAACCTCGATTCCGTGGAGCTCGGTGTCACCACTGTGGATCACTATTTTGGCACCCTGGGCGGCATCAGCCGCGCAGTTCAGCGTGCCCGCGGTGAGCGTGTCCCGGTCTACATTGCGGATCACACCGCAGGTGGATCAGGCAGAGTACGCACGCTCAACGAGCAGGTCGCTTTGGAGACCCGTACCCGGCTTCTCAACCCCAAGTGGTACGAGTCGATGCTTGATCACGGTTATGAGGGTGTGCGTCAGATCGAGGCGCATATCACCAACACGATGGGCTGGTCGGCCACCACAGGCGATGTTGCCCCGTGGGTTTACAAGCAATTATCTGAAACATTTGTGCTGGACGAAGACATGCGTCGTCGTCTGGCAGAGCTCAATCCGGTTTCTGCCGCACGGATGGCAAACCGGCTCATCGAAGCACAAGAAAGAGAGTACTGGGGGGCCGATGAAGAAAGCATCGATGCCTTAAAACGAGCAGGAGAAGACCTCGAGGACTTCCTCGAAGGTGTCACAGGAGAGGTGGCAGCATGAACTCACCGAATCAGCACATTCCGGTCAGTAACATTGATCCGGGCAAGAACGTCGGCGATGGGGAGGGCAGCGTTCAGGTCCACCTCGAAGAGGACCTGATGCAGACCAGTGCCAAGGTCTTTGCTGTCTACGGGAAGGGCGGTATTGGCAAGAGCACCACATCGTCGAACCTGTCGGTCGCGTTTTCAAAGCTGGGTAAGCGCGTGATTCAGATCGGTTGTGATCCCAAGCACGATTCGACCTTCACACTGACCAAGGCACTCATGCCAACGGTGATCGATGTGCTGGAGTCGGTCGAATTTCATGCCGAGGAACTGCGCCCGGAGGACTATGTCTACGAGGGTTACAACGGGGTCATGTGCGTTGAGGCGGGAGGACCGCCTGCGGGCACCGGCTGCGGTGGTTATGTAGTGGGGCAGACGGTGAAGCTCCTGAAACAGCACCATCTGCTCGATGACTCCGATGTCGTGATCTTCGATGTGTTGGGTGACGTGGTATGCGGGGGCTTTGCGTCACCGCTTCAACATGCCGAGCGAGCCTTGGTGGTTACCGCCAATGACTTTGATTCGATTTTTGCCATGAACCGGATCGCAGCAGCGATCAAGGCAAAATCCAAGAACTACGCAGTGCGCTTGGGCGGCGTGATCGCGAACCGAAGCGCTGACACGGATGAGATAGACCGCTTCAATGAGGCCGTCGGACTGAAACGGCTGGCACATTTCCCGGACCTCGATGTGATCCGGCGAAGCCGCTTGAAAAAGTCGACGCTGTTTGAGTTGGATGATTCACCAGAACTGAAGGCAGTATGTGATGAGTATCTTCAGCTCGCCGAACAATTATGGGCGGGTACCGATCCGCTCCCCTGCGAACCGATGAAAGATCGCGATCTGTTCGATTTCCTGGGGTTCGATTGATGACTTCAGTGAGCTACGAAACCCGTCGGGATGAGATCGAAACCTACTTCGATCGCACTGCGGCGGACGCCTGGGCGGCGCTCACATCGGATGCGCCCGTGAGTCGTATCCGACGAACGGTCCGGCGGG
>Ga0315331_10004162_pt1 | contig 10933 bp, 7 predicted proteins | sample M160m34915metaG_FD_203456 | JGI IMG/M metagenome (GOLD analysis project Ga0315331, IMG submission 203456) | Ammonia-oxidizing marine archaeal communities from Monterey Bay, California, United States - M1 60m 34915 | ecosystem: Environmental > Aquatic > Marine > Intertidal zone | place: USA... | reverse complement strand
CCTTGTCAGAATCTGGACCGATACCAGCGAGTCAATGAGGTTTTGAGCGCGGATCCCGGGGAGTTGGATCTCGGGCGTCAGAACTACCGCTACTATCAACAACAGGGATGCAAACCCGAAACCCACAAACTTTGACTCGAAGAACCCTCACTGCCACAAACTCAGGGGGCTTGATGTATACTTGCGCCTCCCTGAACCTCAAATAACTCGCAGAACAGGCATTGATGGAAAAGACTTTTCAACCGCAGCAAATCGAAGAACGCTGGTACAAACTCTGGGAACAACGGGGCTATTTCTCGCCACAGGGTGAAGGAGCCCCTTACTGCATTGTCATTCCGCCACCCAATGTGACGGGCCGCCTACACATGGGGCATGGATTTCAGCATGCCATCATGGATGCGCTGATAAGATTTCACCGCATGCAAGGGCGCCAGGCCCTATGGCAGGTAGGCACAGACCATGCGGGTATCGCCACCCAGATGGTTGTGGAAAGACAGCTTGCCGCTGCCGAAACCAACCGCCATGAAGTCGGCCGAGATGCCTTCGTTGGCAAGGTATGGGACTGGAAAGAAGAGTCTGGTGGAATCATCACACAACAGCTCCGTCGAATGGGCTCCTCCCTGGATTGGTCCCGTGAACGCTTCACCATGGATGAACAGCTTTCCGCGGTGGTGGAGAAAGTCTTTGTCGACCTTTATAAAGAGGGGCTGATCTATCGGGGTAATAGACTGGTGAACTGGGATCCCCAGCTGCGTACCGCCATCTCCGATCTTGAAGTAATCTCGGAAGAGGAAGATGGGCAGCTCTGGCACTTCAACTATCCTATTGCCGACTCCAATCAACACCTCACGATTGCCACTACCCGACCAGAGACCATGCTCGGGGATACTGCAGTGGCTGTTCACCCAAAAGATGAGCGGTACACTCACCTGGTCGGTAAATTTGTAGACTTGCCGCTTTGCAACCGAAACATACCAATCATTGCGGATGACTACGTTGACCTCGAATTTGGCACCGGTTGCGTCAAAATAACGCCCGCCCATGACTTCAACGACTATGAAATGGGCAAGCGTCATGATCTGGAAGTCATCAATATCCTCACCGACAACGCCAGTATTAATGGCGAGGCACCGGAAGCCTATCGTGGCCTGGATCGCTTCGACGCCAGGAAAAAGATTGTTGCTGATCTGGAAGCACTGGGACTACTAGAGAAGATTGAGCCACACAAACTCAAGGTGCCCCGTGGTGACAGAAGCGGGGTCGTGATAGAGCCCTATCTTACTCATCAATGGTATGTGGCAATCCAGTCCCTCGCCGATCCTGCCATCAAGGCGGTTGAGGATGGCGATATCGAGTTTGTGCCAAAGAACTGGGAGAACACTTATTTCGCCTGGATGCGCAATATCCAGGATTGGTGTATCAGCCGACAGCTGTGGTGGGGGCATCGTATTCCCGCCTGGTATGACGAAGACAACAACGTTTACGTTGGCCACAGCGAGGCAGACGTTCGCGCGCAACACTCAATCGCCGATAGTGTGGTATTGCGCCAGGACGAAGACGTCCTCGATACTTGGTTCTCCTCTGCCCTGTGGACGTTCTCCACCTTGGGATGGCCAGACGACAGGGAATACTTCAACAAATTTCATCCGACAGATGTACTAGTAACCGGCTTCGACATTATCTTCTTCTGGGTTGCTCGGATGATCATGATGACACTGAAGTTCACCGGGGAAATTCCGTTTAAGAAAGTCTATATCACTGGCCTGGTTCGTGATGAACATGGGCAGAAAATGTCCAAATCCAAGGGCAATATCCTGGACCCAATTGATCTGATCGATGGCATAGAGCTTAATGAGCTGGTACAAAAGCGTACGGCTGACATGATGCAACCCCAGCTGAAAGAGAAGATTGAGCGCCTGACCCGCGACAGTTTTCCAGAGGGTATTGCTGCCTACGGCACTGATGCCCTGCGCTTCACCTATTACTCGCTGGCTGCAACTGGACGAGACATAAAATTCGATGTGGGACGAACCGAAGGATTCCGCAACTTTTGCAACAAGATATGGAATGCTGCCCGCTACGCCATGATGAACAGCGAAGGCAAAGCGATTGCCACAGACTGGGATCCTGCCCAACTCTCCAGCGCTGACCGCTGGATCCTGAGCAGACTTGAACAGACCACCAGCGGAGTGCTGGAAGCAGTAGATAACTATCGCTTTGACCTTGCCTCACAGGCTCTACATGAGTTTATCTGGAACGAGTACTGCGACTGGTATCTGGAACTTTCCAAACCCATTCTGTGGGATGAAGATAATAATCCTGAGGCCGCCCAGGCCAGTCGCAAAGTGCTGCTCACGGTACTGGAGCGCAGCCTGCGTCTGCTGCATCCGTTTATGCCGTTTCTCACCGAAGAGATATGGCAGAAATTGGCGCCTGCACTCGGCATCACGGGTGACAGCATCATGCTGCAACCCTACCCAGAATTCGACGCCGGCAATGTCGACGTTGCCGCCCAGTCCGAAATCGACTGGCTCAAGGGCATTATCGTTGCTATTCGAAACATACGCGGTGAGATGGATATCTCCCCTGCGAAAACCATTAGTGTTTTCCTGCGGGGCAGCAAGGAGCAAGACCAGAATTATTTGCAGTCAAGCCTGGTTTATCTTCAAAAATTAGCGAAGCTGGAAAGCATCGAATGGCTGCCCGAGGAATCTGAGGCACCAGCCGCGGCAACCGGTCTCTACGGTAATGTGGAAGTCCTGGTACCTTTAGCTGGCCTGATCGATGTTAGTGCCGAGCAAGCAAGACTGGAAAAAGAAATTGGAAAGCTTGAAGCTGGACTCAAAGCGGTCTCAGGGAAGCTGAATAATGAGAAATTTGTGAGCAACGCACCAGACACCGTTGTCGCAAAGGAACGTCAGAAGCAGCAGGAGTTGCAAGCAGCCGCAGATGCGTTGAAGTCGAAGTTTGACGAGCTGAGCAAACTCTAAATCAGGTAGGTCTCAGTTCCTTTGGCATGCTGAAGACTATGTTTTCTTCCACACCTGGGAGTTCATGTGGCGCCACATCTGTCATCTCTTTAAGCCTGCTCACGACTTGCTCCACCAGGACTTCGGGGGCAGAGGCCCCTGCGGTAATGCCGTAGCGGCTCTTGCCCTCGAACCATCGCGGGTCGATATCGTCCACGCTATCAATCAGATAAGAATCACAACCCAGGCGCTCGGCGAGTTCTTTAAGACGATTGGAGTTAGAGCTGTTTGGCGACCCGACTACCAATAGCAGATCACACTCCAGCGCCAGCTGCTTAACAGCGTCCTGCCGGTTTTGAGTAGCGTAGCAAATATCCTCTTTTCGCGGACCCTCGATGGCGGGATATTTTTCCCGCAGGGCATCGATAATGCGGGCAGTGTCATCCATTGAAAGGGTGGTTTGGGTAACATAGGACACTCGATCTGGGTGTGCAATCTCAAGCCGCTGCACATCATCGACTGACTCCACCAGGTAAATTCTGCCGCCACGACCGCCGTCGTATTGCCCCATCGTGCCTTCCACTTCAGGATGGAACTGATGGCCGATAAGGATACATTCTTGCCCCGCCTGACTGAATTTAATGACCTCCAGGTGCACTTTGGTCACCAGGGGGCAGGTCGCGTCAAACACCTTAAAACCCTTTTCTTGCGCCTCGTCTTTGACTTGCTGGGAAACGCCATGGGCACTAAATATCACAATTGATGGACGACCGCGTTCGTCAGTAACCGGAATAACTGATAATTCATCCACAAACACGGCTCCACGAGTCCGCAGCGTCTCTACAACAAACTTATTGTGCACGACTTCATGGCGGACATAGATCGGCGCACCGTATATATCCAGGGCACGGTTGACGATATCGATAGCGCGGTCAACCCCGGCGCAAAAGCCGCGCGGGTTGGCTAGCCGAATTACCGGGGACTCGCGCATTTCATTTGTTTCGCTTAGCGCTTCGCTCATTACAGTTTGATCTCAATAGCCCGCTCTTCAGCGGGCAATATAGAGAGAATCTTTGCCTTGAAGACGATGTCCTTTCCCGCCAGAGGATGATTAAAATCTATCTTGATCGTCTTTTCACCAATTTCTTTCACCACACCAGGCAGATCAAAACCACCCGGATCTTTGAAGGAAACGACGCTGCCCACTTCCGTGGGAACCAATTCATCTTCCAGCAAATGGTCAAATTTCTCAAGCGGGAGCAGCTGTTCATTGCGCGGATTTGGCTTACCGAAAGCCTGAGCTGCCGGAATAGTCTGATCCACCTCGTCCTGCGCCTGCAGTCCCAGCAGAATCTGCTCAAACCCGGGCAGCATATTGCCGTCACCTACCCGGAAAGTAGCTGCATTCTTGCCGAAGTTGGAATCAATAAGATCACCATTGGTAAGCGCTAGTGAAAAATGCAGCGTCACCTGCGCACCAATGGTAATCGGCGTTTCAGATTTATTTGTCATGGACCTTGGTAAAGTTACGGGCTATCAGGCGTAACGCCTCTGCTCACCCTCAGCGTCGACGTTGTTGACACAGCGCAGGCAAAGACTGGGATGCTCAGCGTTGGCAGCCACGTCTTCCCGATGATGCCAGCAGCGCTCGCACTTGCTGTGATCCGAGCCGCTTACCGTCAGACTGAGACCTTCAACTTCTGTCTTCACCGCTGCCTTAGGGGCAGCTGCCGCCGGTAAAATTGAAGCTCTAGACACGATTAAAACGAATCGCAGCTCCTCGTCCAAACGACCGAGGTTCTCCGCCAGATCACCTTCGCAATAGAGATCAACTTCAGCGCTCAAGCCCGAACCGACTATTTTTTCGGCGCGCTTCACTTCGAGTTCGCGATTTACCGCAGTTTTCACATCCAGCAACTGGCGCCAGAAATCATCTGTAAAATCGGCGGATTCAGGCAGAATATCCGCTGCGTCCGAATAGTCAGTTAAAAATACCGAGCTAGCTCGCTCTCCCGGAATGTTTTGCCAAATTTCATCCGCGGTAAAGCTCAGGATAGGTGCGATCATTCTGCTCAGCATCTCAAGTACTTGATACATGGCCGTCTGGGTAGACCGGCGCGCCCTGCTATCTGACTGGGTCGTGTACTGACGATCTTTGATCACATCAAGATAAAACCCACCAAGTTCGATAATGCAGAAGTTGTGTAGCTTCTGGTAGATGTTAAGAAAATTGTACTCATGATAGTGCCCTATCACTTCAGCCTGCAGCAGTTGGCACTGGCGGACGATCCAGTAGTCTATGGCCAGTAATTGCTCAGTTGCGACCACATCAGTTGCCGGTTCGAAGCCACTCAGATTTGCCAGCATAAAGCGCGCCGTGTTGCGAACTCGCCGGTAGGCATCCGCCACTCGCTTAAAAATTTCATCTGAAACCGTCATTTCGCCGCGAAAATCCGTGGCTGCAACCCAAAGGCGCAGAATATCAGCTCCATACTGCTGATAGATTTTGGCGGGTGCCACCGTATTGCCCAGCGACTTGGACATCTTGCGGCCCTCACCATCCACAAAGAAGCCGTGAGTCAGGCATTCCTTGTACGGTGCAGAGCCATATATGGCAATCGCGGTCTTGAGGGATGAATTGAACCAGCCCCGATGCTGATCCGACCCCTCCAGATAAAGATCAGCGGGATACTGCAGTTCCTCACGGCGTTGCAGTACCGTAAAATGTGTGACTCCGGAATCAAACCAGACATCCAGGGTATCAGTGACTTTCTCGTAGTCTGCCGCTTCCTCACCAAGGAAGTCAGAAGCCTCGGCTTCGAACCAGGCATCCATACCTTCGGTTTCGATTTTGGTCGCGATTTCCTCAAACAATTCTGATGTGCGGGGATGAAGCTGCTGGCTTTCTTTATGCACAAACAGCGTGATAGGAACACCCCAGGTCCGCTGACGAGAGACACACCAATCTGGACTGCCTTTTAACATCAACTCAATTCTGGCCTGCCCCCAATCAGGAATCCACTTGACCCCTTTGATCGACTCTAAAGCTGACCCCAATAAATTATTCTCACTCATACTGATAAACCATTGTGGCGTGGCACGGTAAATCAGGGGTGTCTTGGTGCGCCAGCAATGAGCATAGCTGTGAGTAATAGTCTCTTCTGCCACTAACACCCGCCTGGCTTTTAATACATCAATGATTTTTTCATCGACCTTATAAACGTGCTCATTGGCAAACTCGCCAGCACCGGCATTGAACACGCCATTTTCATCGAGGAGATTAAGAGTGCCGATGTCGTAATTAAGTCCTACATAGAAATCATCCAGGCCGTGGTCGGGTGCTGTGTGCACCGCGCCAGTACCGGCTTCGGTCGTGACGTGATTGCCCAGGATCAGTGGTACCTGCTTGTCGACAAACGGATGCTGCAGCTGCTTCAGCTCTAGCTCACTGCCCAGAGTCGTCCCCAGCACTTCATAAGCGCTTGCACCGTAACGCGCCATGATGTTCCCCACCATGTCAGCCGCCAGCACGAATAATTCCTGAGAATCTGCAAGCTCACACTTGACCAGCGCATATTCCAGCTCTCCATGGAGACACACCGCCTGGTTCGAAGGCAGTGTCCAGGGTGTCGTTGTCCAGATTACGACGGAGAGAGGCAGCGATCCGGCGGCGTCCGGATTACCGAAGCTTGCCATCATGTCGCTCCTGTCACTGGCGGCGAACCTGACATCGATGGCAAATGACTTCTTGTCCTGGTATTCAACCTCAGCTTCTGCCAACGCAGATGCGCCGACGACACTCCAATAAACAGGCTTGTAGCCCTTAACCAGGTGGCCGTTAGCTGCAATGCGCCCGAGCGCACGCACGATATCTGCTTCGGTGTGAGGGTTCATAGTGAGATAGGGATTATCCCAATCTCCCAACACACCAAGACGTATGAAGCCTTGTTTTTGAGTTTCTACCTGCCCTGCCGCGTAGTCTCTGCACGCTGCACGAAACTCAGAAAAACTGATCTTTTGTCCAGCCTTGCCCTTCTTTTTTTCCACATTGTGTTCAATGGGTAGTCCATGACAATCCCATCCTGGGACATACGGCGCGTCGAAGCCGCTCATTTGGCGTGATTTTACGACGAAGTCCTTCAATGCTTTGTTGATGGCATGCCCAAGGTGCAGCTCACCATTGGCGTAAGGAGGCCCATCGTGCAAAATAAATTTTGGGCGCCCTGAATTTTTCTCACAGATCTTGCGATACAAATCCTGCTCGGTCCATTTCTCCAGCATCTTTGGTTCCCGCTGCGCGAGATTAGCTTTCATAGGGAAAGCCGTTTGGGGCAGGTTAAGCGTGTCTCTATAGTCAGTCATGTTGTCTTGTCTGTACTAGTCTTGATCTATGTTTTCGCGTGCTGCGCTTCAGCCGCGCTCAATATTTCCCGCACTTGTTTGACGTCAAGCGCCATTTGCGCCTTTAGCGCTTCCAGTCCATCGAACTTTTCTTCGTCTCTTACTTTCTGGCGGAAAATCACTTCTATGGACTTGCCGTAGAGATCTTCGTCAAAATCAAGGATGTGGGCTTCCAGCAAAGCTTCACCTGTTGCAGTCACCGTGGGTCGATAACCAATGTTAACCGCAGCACGCAGAAAGCTGTCACCGAGCCGGACCTCGCACGCATAGACCCCATGCAGCGGTATGCGTTTTCGATGTGGATTGACATTACAGGTTGGATATCCCAGGTCCGTGCCAAGCTGCGCACCACGCTCGACTTCACCCTTCATTGTATAAGGGCGACCCAACAACTGTTCAACCAGGTCGAAATTACTCTTGGCGAGCTCTTCCCGAATCGAGGTGCTGCTAATACGTAAGCCGTTGTACTCGTAGGCAGCGGTTTCAACAACTTCAAAACCAAGTTCCGCACCGCGTTCCAGCAGCATATTGAAATCACCCTGGCGCTTGTGGCCAAAACGAAAGTCGTGACCCACTATGAAACAGGACACACCCAGGCCATCAACCAATATATCCTGGATATAGCTTTCCGCGCTGAGTTGGCTAGTCTCTTGATTGAAATTCAGCTGAAACACGAAATCGATGCCAAAACTTTCTAGCAGTTCGAGCTTGTCCTTCACTGCCGTGAGGCGGGCTGGACAGTCGCCATCAGCGCGGGCAAAAAACTCCTCTGGATGTGGCTCCAGCAAAATTACCAGTGAGGGCAAGTTGAGTTGTTCGGCACGCTGCTTCACCTGATCGAGAATCAGTTGATGCCCGAGATGCACGCCGTCGAACTTGCCGATGGTCGCCACGCAGCTCTGATGGAACTGTGAGAAGTGGTCAGGATCGTCAAAGATGATCATTTGCTGGACTAGCCTGGAATCAAAAGCGCTGGATTATACTCTTTTATCAGGGGGCTGTGCAGGCGAAATAGGGGTGACTGGCCGGGATTAGCCGGCTTCGTCAGCATTCTTCTTAGCGTCCTGTGGAGCGCCTTTCAGAGCCCGCCAGCCCTTGCCGCCGATGACTTTGGCTAGAGCCGCCAGACACACGATTAATACCCCCTGCCCGATTATGGCATTAACCACGGAAATGGTTTCTGGCCGGGTTGCGATGAGCACCATGTTGACCAGGGTGGAAATGACCGCCACCGCCAGGATGAGGGCAAGCAATAACTGGAGCACAGCAACTAATCTTTCCATGACGGCATTATAAGAGCCCTGGCTGGGCAGCGCTAGGCAGAGTCTTGCAGCTGGTGAAAAGACATGAAATATTTCAGCCCTTCGGCCCCGAGGAATCGATTGAGGGTCTTGCGCTCGGTATTACGCACATCGACAATGATCAGCCCTTCCAGAGAATCATTAAAATTTGAGTGAATATTAAAGCAGACCAACTTCCCATTCAGTGCGAGGTAGTGGCGCAGCAAAACAGGCACCGCCTTGCCGGGATCGCAGCGACCTATTAATTTGCCAAGCATCTTGACGTTTGCCAACTCTGCTAGCATGTCCTCAGTCCATACCCGATTCCTGACCTTTAGCGGGGTAATAGGTTCCACCAGGGCAGCGAAATCTTTCGCCTTGAAATTGGTCAGCATCGTATCAGCAATCAAGCTTCGCGCCAGGTCACTGTAATCCCTGGAAATACTCACCGATCCGAATAAAGTGTTATACCTGGGGTTTTTTACGAGAATCTGCCCAATGCCTCGCCATAATAGATTCAATGAAACAGGCCGGCGCTGATAATCGATATGAATAAACGACCGCCCCATCTCGATAGCCGAACCCAGCCGATTGACAAAAGCTTCGTCGTATCTATAGAGCGAGCGACTGTAAAGGCCCTTCACGCCGTGCTTGACGACGATTTCATCAACCAGTCCCACCCGATAGGCACCCGCTATCCTCTGCTTCTGTTTATCCCAAAGGAACAGGTGGAGATAGAGAGGGTCAAATTCATCCGAGTCCTTGGCGAGTCCGGTGCCCTCACCCACTGCCCTGAACGTTATTTCCCTAGCTATCGCAATCTGCTCCATGATCGGCCCAAGGCGATCATAGGGCGCGCAATAGACATCAAATTCCTCATGCTCTACCAACCTGCAATCGGCCAGGCCATCTATCGCTTTTTCTACTTCAGAGATGCCGTATTTTGGGTCCATTGGCTCGATACCATCCGGGGATATCGCTTCCATCGACTTGTCTGCCTCTGCTAAAGCATCGGTCGCTACACGCAAATATTGGGTTGCGGCTATCGGGCTTTTCAACAGCCGCAGCTCCTGGGCGGGGATGGGGCGCCCGATCTTGAGAGGTAACGTGTAACCCTGTTTGTTGGCAAGCTGGCGCGGCAGCAAAATGGTCCGTAGTCGCGGATGAATCACCCCTGCCCCATAGAAATAGCCGCTATTTCTACCCCCCACGTAAACCGGGGTGCAGCTAGCCTCATAGCGCTTCAGCAGCTGGCCTGCCAGGCGGTTCCACTGCTTGTCCTGAATGCGGCGGTGGCTGAACTCATAGGCGGATACCATACCCGCTGGAAAAAGTAATACCGCACCGTCATTTTTAAGATGCTTGTGCACCTGCTTGATGCCCCCGACGTTGCCGGCGGCCGCGTCGCTGGAGAGGACATTTACCCCTATGAACAGAGGCGCAAGCTCGGGAATGAGGCGCAGCAGCTCATTGGTTAAAACCTGCAAATCAGGTCGATACCTGCCTATGACTCTTGCAATAGCCATCCCCTCTAGCCCACCCAAGGGGTGGTTGGCCACGATTAGAACGGGGCCAGTTTTGGGAATATCTTCCAGCAGCGCCTCATTCTCAATATCTATATCGATGCCGAGGGCATCCAGGGAATAATCCAGAAACTGCAGAGGATCCAGATTGAGCGGCCGCTCATCATAGATCTTGGCCAGCGGTTTAAGTCCCAGCGCACTCTCAACAGCAGAGGCGACAAAGCGAGGTTTGATGGGGAGCCGGCAGGGATTAGTCATTATCAGGATATTGTTTTACTAATTGCGATTCAAAGCGCTATGCGCTAAAGAGCGTCTTGAGGCCAAGCGGTTCAAGCCCCAATGTGCGATTGGCAGAACCAAGTTTAAACAGCGTATGGTATTGCTGCAACAACGTTCTCAAGGCCTGGCCCAGGCTGGCATTGCGGTACCAGATGTTAATAGATTCGGAGCTGGCGCCGTTGATTTCAATAATGTGAAAATCCCTACCCGACCGCAGGATTCCAATGTCTTTGAACTTGATGTCCAGGCGACCATAATGAAAGCTAGGTATATCAGCAAAGATCTGATCGAGGGCTGCAAGCACCTCCTCGCTGATCAGAGCTGCCGCGTCTCGAAACACAGCCCCGCGAGAATGGCTCGCAGAAAACAACCGGCGATAGGGCTCCCCTTCAACAGGGAATTCCGACAGGTAGGCTTCCAGTTCTGTGCGGTTTCCAATCAGTTTTACTCCAGCACCCCGGCAGCCAATATCGGGTTTGCC
>Ga0315331_10004160_pt1 | contig 10937 bp, 9 predicted proteins | sample M160m34915metaG_FD_203456 | JGI IMG/M metagenome (GOLD analysis project Ga0315331, IMG submission 203456) | Ammonia-oxidizing marine archaeal communities from Monterey Bay, California, United States - M1 60m 34915 | ecosystem: Environmental > Aquatic > Marine > Intertidal zone | place: USA... | reverse complement strand
TGTGGCGCCAGCGACCCACCCCAGGCTCCTTCAGGGCATCCATTCTCCCCCGTTGCAGTCGAGCCCGGCGCCCGTAATGGCCCGGGCGTGGTCCGAGGCCAAGAAGATGACGGCATTGGCGCAATCGGAATCATCTGGGATCGAGCCGATCGGGATGTCCTGGGTGATCCCTGCGATCACCTCTGCGGGCTCCACCCCCTGCGCCTTGGCAGCGCCGTTGACGTACTGTTCGACGGGTGGCCCCCACATCCACCCCATATAGATCGAGTTGACGCGGATTCCGTGCGGCCCCAGCTCGCGGGCCAGCTGACGGGCCGCAGCGGTGAGGGCCCCCTTGCTGGTCGCGTACGCTCCCTGGGTCGGCAGCGGCTTCTTCTGAACCATCGTGTTGACGAAGACGACGCTGCCGCCGCCCTGCTCCTTCATCGGCGCGACCGCGGCCTGCGTCAACCCGAGCGAACCGAAGAGGTTCACCTCGAGCGGGAGACGCCAATCGTCCAGATCAGAGCTCTCGAACAGGCCCATCTGCCCTGGGGTGTAGGCGCTGTTGATCAGGCAATCGACCCGGCCAAACCGGGACAGCGTCTTCTCTACCAACGCATCGCACTGCTCTCGCTCGCTGATGTCCGTCGGGACCACGAGAGTTTCGGCTCCCTTCGCGCGCAGTTCCTGATCCACCTCTTCGAGGTAGGACTCCGTGCGCGCGGCGAGGACGACGCGCGCGCCCTCTCGCACCGCAGACTGCGCCAGCTCCTGTCCCAAACCCGGGCCAATCCCCGAGACGATCACAACCTTGTCCGAAAGCAGCATCGATCTCTCCCCAGGCGGCATTCACGCGCCGCACGCGGCGCAGTCTATCCCGTCGAACCCGCTTAGAGCTTGGTGATCTTGTCACCGCCGACCGTCACCTCGCGGGTGGCGTTGCGCGTGTCGAAGACATGGGGCGCCAGGTCGACCACGTGGTCGTAGTCGATCCCGCTGTGATCGGTGAGGATGACCACCAGGTCCGCTCCCTCAAGCGCCGCGTCGGACAGCTCCTCCCCCTTGTAGGCGTGCCCATCGACCTCGAACTCGCGGACGTGCGGGTCGTGGTAGTGGATCTCGGCACCACGACGGGCGAGATGAGCCACGACGTCGAGCGCCGGCGACTCCCGCATGTCACCCACATCGCGTTTGTACGCGACGCCGAGAATCAGGAGCTTCGACCCATTCACAGCCAAGCGGCGCTCGTTCAGCAGGTCCCCGACCCGGTCGACCACGTGCTCTGGCATCGAGCTGTTGATCTCCGTCGCAAGCTCGATGAAGCGCGCGGAGAAGTTGAGCGACTTCATCTTCCACGAGAGATAACTGGGGTCGACGGGGATGCAGTGCCCGCCGAGTCCCGGCCCAGGCACGAACTTCATGAACCCATACGGCTTGGTCGCCGCCGCTTCGATCACCTCCCAGACATCGAGACCGAGTCGCTCGCACATCAACGCAACCTCGTTCGCGAGACCGATGTTGATGGCGCGGACTGTGTTCTCGAGCAGCTTCACCATTTCGGCGCACTGCGTGGACGAAACGGGGACCACCGAGTCGAAAATCGTCTCGAAGACAGACTTCGCAAGGTCCGTACACAACGGGGTCTCACCGCCGACCACCTTCGGCACCTCGCGCACGGTGAAACGATCGTTGCCCGGATCGATTCTCTCCGGCGCGAAGCAGAGCGAGAAGTCCTCCCCCACGCGGAGCCCCGTATCCTCGAGCGCCGAGACGAACAGCTCATGCGTCGTCCCGGGATAGGTAGTCGACCCGAGGATGACGAGCTGGCCCACGCGCAGCCGCTTTCGGATCTCCTCGATCGCCGCGGCCATGTGGGAGACGTCTGGGTCCTTCTGACGCGTGAGCGGCGTCGGCACACAGATGTTGATCACGTCCAACCGCGGGAGCGCGGCGAAGTCCGTCGTCGCCCCGAAGCGGCCCTTGGAGCGGACCTCCGCGATGTCACTCTCAGGGACGTCCTCGATGTAGGAGCGGCCGTCCTTGAGCGCTCGAATCTTGTCCGCGTCGACATCGAACCCCGTGACGTCAAAACCCGCCTTGGCAAATTCCACTGCCAGCGGAAGTCCCACATATCCCAGGCCGATGACGCCGATACGCGCCTCGCGCGACTCGATCTTCTGTCGTAATTCTTCCAGGCGACTCATTTTCGTTTGCCCTCCGGCCAGTCCGTTCACGACGGCTGCTGCATCAGATCGCGGAAGAAGCTCGCGAAGTAGCTGTAACCCGACCACATAGTGAGTAGCGTCGCGACCGCCAGAAGTGACAGTCCAACCTCATGCGCTGGCAAACCCAGGGTCGGGTAGTGGAACAACAGAGCACCGATCGCGACGTTCTGAGAGAGCGTCTTCGCCTTCCCGTGCCAGGAGGCAGCCATCACCTGCCCTCCCGCGGACGCGATGCTGCGGAGCCCCGTAACCGCGAGCTCTCGCCCGACGATCACCACCACCATCCACGCTGCCCAGGTCTCGATCCGGCCCACCGCGACGAGCATGATGAGGGAGGTCGCCACCAGCATCTTGTCTGCCAGCGGGTCGAGCAGCTTCCCGACCTCCGTGACCTGTTGTCCACGGCGCGCCAACCAACCATCGACGATGTCGGTGATCGCCGCCGCGATGTACAGCCACGCGAGAAACGAGCTGCCCTCCTCATCGAGCAGGAACGGCATCGCCAGCAAAACCGGGACCACAGCGATGCGCAGCAAGGTCAAGGTGTTGGGCAGGTTCCAGACTTGTTCGCCCCGAATCATGAGCCCCCTCGAGTCGACCGTCGTTGCCGCTGCCGAGTACGCAGCTTCTGCCATTTTTCTCCCCTCTGCATAGGATCAATAAGGGGCTACGACGATGTCCTTCGACCGCATCTCAGCGCGGTCCGAAGTCATCATGGTAGCCACGATAGTAGTGGAGCACCCGAGCCACGTAGCGGCGGGTCTCTCCGTAGGGTGGGACACCGCGATAGCGGTCCACCGCCTCCGGACCGGCGTTGTAAGCCGCGAGAGCCCTCGTGGCGTCGCCATAGCGATCGAGCATCTGGCGCAGATAGCGCGCGCCCCCCGCCACGTTCTGCTGGGGCGAATAGGGATCCCGGACCCCGAGCGCACCCGCGGTCTTCGGCATCAACTGCATCAGGCCCTGCGCGCCGGCGGTCGAGGTCGCACCGGGGTCGAAGTTGGACTCCGCCGCGATCACGGCCTTGACCAGCGCCGGGTCGAGCTCCTGCGCGCTCGCCGCCCTTCGGATCAGCGCGTCGTACCCCGCATGACGCGGGAGGCGCGGCTTCGCGGCCGGTTGAACGGGTTCTCGCACGAGCCCAACGCGGGTCCAATACACCCGCTCGTAGCGCGCGTCAGCCGGCACGTTCGTAAAATGCAGCTTCCCTTGCGCATCCTCGTAGCGGTAGAGCGGCTGCCCCGCCTGCGAGAGGGCAGCCCCCAGCAGGAACGCGAGACACGCGAGCACCAAGCGCAGCTGAAATGATCCGAACGAGGAGCGCAACACCGAGAACCTTTCCCGAGACGGGGCCAATCCGCTACGATTTGACCGGTGCGAACGACGTTCGATTGCGGGCACATCGGGGCGGCGGATACACTTTGCCGTCCCGGGTTCATCGGACTGCTGGCCTCCAACCCTGAGTCCTGCCGTCACAGAGGGCGCTGTCGCCGGCCTCGAGAGCCCGTCTGGAACGAGTGAGGTTCAATGAGCCGCGGAACTGAAGCACGATCCTTCGATTTCCTGGTCCTCGGGAGCGGCATCGCTGGGCTCTTCTACGCCCTCCGCGTCGCCGACCACGGATCCGTCGCCATCGTGACGAAGAAACGAGGCGCCGACTCCGCGACCAATTGGGCTCAGGGCGGGATCGCGGCGGTCATGGACCCCGAGGACACGGTCGAAGCCCACGTCCAGGACACGCTGAATGCCGGCGCGGGGCTGTGCCAGCCCGACGTGGTCCACAGGGTCGTTGAGCGCGGGCCGGCCATGATCGACGCGCTGCTCAAACACGGCGTCGAATTCGACCGCTCTTCCCAGGAAGATCCGCCGTCACGCGGCCCAGGCTTCGACCTTGGCCGGGAGGGCGGCCACAGCCGTCGCCGCATCCTCCACCACCGCGACAGCACCGGACGGGAGATCGAGCGCGCCCTGCTCGCGCGCACGTTCTCCCACCCGCGTATCGACGTGTTCGAGGACCACTGTGCGGTCGATCTGCTCACAGCGCACAAAGCGGGACGGACCGAGGCCAACCGCGCGCTGGGCGCCTATGTACTCGACGCGACCACCGGGGATGTCGAGCGGTTCCTCGCGCCCATCACGTTCCTCGCCACCGGCGGTGCCGGCAAAGTCTACCTGTACACCAGCAACCCCGACATCGCGTCGGGCGACGGGATGGCCATGGCCTATCGGGCTGGTGCGACGCTGGCCAACATGGAGTTCTTTCAGTTCCACCCGACCTGCCTCTATCACCCCCAGGCGAAGTCCTTTCTGATTTCGGAGGCCGTTCGCGGCGAGGGCGGACGACTTCGCGACAGCGACGGTGAGGCCTTCATGGGCCAGTACCACGAGATGGCAGACCTCGCGCCCCGCGACATCGTGGCCCGTGCCATCGACACCGAACTGAAACGCTCGGGCAGTGACTCGGTCTTCCTCGACATCACTCACCGGGACGCTGCGTATCTCCGCGACCGGTTCCCAACGATCTCCGCACGCTGCCTGGAGTACGGGATCGACATCACCCGCGACGCGATCCCCGTAGTCCCGGCGGCGCATTACTGCTGCGGCGGTGTCCGCACCAACGAGACGGGGGAGACCGACCTTCCAAACCTGTTCGCGGCAGGAGAAGTCGCGAGCACCGGCCTCCACGGGGCCAATCGACTCGCGTCGAACTCCCTGCTCGAAGCACTCGTCTTCGCCGAAGCCGCCGCAGACGCCGCGATCGCCCGCCTCACATCGCTCCCCGATACGGGCACCGTGCCACAATGGGAGGAGGGAGAGGCCACAGAGAGCCATGAAGCCGTCGTCATCACACAGAACTGGGACGAGATTCGGCGCTTCATGTGGAATTACGTGGGAATCGTCCGCAGCGACAAGCGGCTCGCCCGGGCGCGCCGGCGCGTCGGGCTCCTCCAGGAGGAGATCGATGAGTACTACTGGAACTTCCGGGTAACGCCGGACCTCATCGAGCTCCGCAACCTGGCCACGACCGCACGGCTCGTCATCGACGCAGCCCAGTCGCGCAAGGAGAGCCGAGGGCTCCACTACAACCTCGACCACCCCCGCCGAGACGACGAGCAATCCGCGCGCGACACGCTGCTCCAGCGGGGCGAGGAAGCGCGGCAGAGCCCGATCTGAGGCGCGGCCCCTCCCTGCCCCGGGCGCCCTCCTTCCGCTAGGCTCAGCGCGCTCGCGCCGGGCGGCAGGTCGCTCCCGTGGCGAGACCCGCACCATCAGGAAGGACCCCCATGGCAATCCAGCAAGGCAGCAAGATCCCCGAAATCAGCCTCAAGACCCCCAACGCAGAGGGCATGCCCGAGGACATCACGACAGCCGATCTCTTCGGCGGCAAGAAGGTCGTCCTGTTCGCCGTCCCCGGGGCATTCACCCCGCTCTGCTCCGCGCAGCACCTCCCGGGCTTCGTCGAACACGCCAGCGCGATCAAAGCCAAGGGAGTCGACACCATCGCCTGCATGGCGGTGAATGACGCCTTCGTGATGGGCGCCTGGGCGAAGGACCGCAGCGTCGGAGGCTCCGTCCTCATGCTCGCCGATGGCAACGGCGACCTCACGCAGGCCCTCGGGCTGGAGATGGACGTGAGCGTCGCCGGCCTCGGCCAGCGCGCGCAACGATTCGCGATGGTCGTGGAAGACGGCGTCGTGACCAAGCTCGCCGTCGAAGAGCCGATGAAGTTCGAGGTCAGCAGCGCTGAGGCGATCCTCGCCGAGCTCTAGACCGCTCCGAGAGCAGCTCGACGGGGGCCGATGTCACGGCTGGGGTGGAGACTCCGGGGTGACATAGGCCCCCGTCAGCCCGCCATCCACCAAGAACGTCGTGCCATTCACATACGACGAATCCGGCGACGCGAGGAACAGCGCCGCGCGCGCGATCTCGCTCGCCTCCGCGAGCCTCCCCATCGGCAGGTGGACCATCCGGCGAGCACGCGCATCGGGGTCGGCCAGGAACTCTTCGAGCAGTGGCGTATTGACCGGCCCGGGGCAGAGTGAATTCGCTCGGATCCCCTGACGCGCATACTCGACCGCGATCTCGCGGGTCATCGCGAGGACTCCGCCTTTACTCGCCGTGTAGGCGATCTGCGAGGTCGCCGCTCCCATCACCGCGACGAAAGACGCCGTGTTGATGATCGAGCCGCCGCCGGACGCGAGCAACGCCGGGATCCCGTGCTTGCACCCCAAGAAGACCCCCTTGAGGTTCACGTCGATCACCTGCTCCCAGACCGCCTCGTCCGTATCGACGGGCGAGCCATCTGCGTCCGGGAAGATCCCTGCATTATTGAACAAGACGTGCAGTCCGCCGAACTCGCGGACCGCGGTGGCCACCGCATCGCGCATGTCGTCACTCTTCGAGACGTCGGCATGAGCGAAGCAGGCTTCGCCCCCCGCCGCTCGGACGCTCTCGACACAGGACTCACCCGCGTCCACGCTCGCGTCGCAAACGACGACCGCTGCACCAGCCCCCGCGAACAAGCCGGCCGCCTCGCGCCCAATCCCGCTCGCGGCACCGGTGATCAGCGCCACGCGCCCATCGAGCCGGAACAACCCCTCGGTTTCCTGTTGCGGCATCGCCGCCTCCCAACGCCGGCGCTCGAGGCGCGGCTTAGACGCGCTCGAACCAGCGACCGCGTTCGAAGTCCGTCACAGCACGCGCCGACGCCTCCGCCTCAGTACGCGCGAAATGCAACAGGTGCTCCACCACATCGTCCCCGAAGGCCGACCGCGCAAAGGCGCTCCCCGCGAAGCGATCGATCGCCTCCTCGAGACTCCGAGGCACCCGCGGAAGCTCGACCGCCGCGTACGCGTCGCCCGCAAAGGCGGGCTCGGGCTCAACCCCACGTTCGATCCCATCAAGCGCCGCGGCGATCAACCCTGCGTAGACCAGATAGGGGTTCGCGTCGCCCCCAGGGATCCGGCATTCGACGCGGAGCGATGGCCCCTCGCCCACCACACGAAATCCAACCGTCCGGTTGTCGTAACTCCACGCGACGCGTGTCGGCGCGAAGGTCCCGTCCTGGTACCGCTTGTAAGAGTTCGGGTTGGGCGCAAACAACAGCGCGAGCTCTTGCGCGTGCTCCAGCATCCCAGCGAGCGCGTGCCGGAACTGCGGGGAGGAATGAACCGACGTCCCCGGGAGCGGCTCCTCCCCCGCGAAAGCCGGCGCGCCCGCGTCATCCGTCATACTCAGGTGGACATGCAGACTGTTGCCAGCGTGGTCGTGGTGCCACTTCGCCATGAAGGTCAGCGCCTGCCCGCGCGCCGCGGCGATCTCCTTCGCCGCGAGCTTGTAGATGACGTGCCGATCCGCCATCTCGAGTGCCTCCGCATAACGGAGATTGATCTCATGTTGCCCGGGGCCCCACTCCCCCTTGCTGAACTCAACGGGGATCCCCGACGCATCGACGCCTGCGCGAATGGCGCCGACCACCGGCTCGGCGAACGTACTCGAGAGCACGTGATAGTCCTCGATGTAGGACTGGTTGGTCTGCAGACCCTGATAGCCGCGCTCACGCGCGCTCGCATAGGTCTCCTGAAACAAGAAGAACTCGAGTTCACTCCCCGTGTACGGGTGCAAGCCGGCGCTCTGCGCCCGCTCGAGCTGGCGCGACAAGATGCTCCGCGGCGCGACGGAGATCGGGTCGTCCGAGTGCTCGTGCAGCGCGTCACAGAGCACGATCGCGGTGCCCTCCAGCCAGGCCGCGCGCCGCATCGTCGCCAGATCGGGGACCGCCCGGAGGTCACCGTAGCCGGTCTCCCAGCTCGTGAAGGCATAACCGGGAGTGGGGTCCATCTCCATGTCGCTCGCGAGCAGGTAGTCGCACATATGCATGCCGCCCTGCGCGATCTCTTCGAGGAAGAAGTGCCCGGTGATCCGCTTCCCGACGAGACGACCGTAGAGGTCCGGCATGGCCGTCACCACCGTGTGGATGCGGCCAGCGTCGACCTCCGAAGCGAGCGCGTCGAGCGAGAGCCGGCCTTCTTCGCTCATTCCGCCTCGTCCTCGAGCGTGCGAAACAGCGAGAGCTGCGGCGCTCCAAGCTCTCCCTCGATGGGGACCGGGTACTCATCGGTAAAGCACGCGTCACAAATGCCCCGCTTGATGTGCGTCGCGGCGATCTCACGCAAGATCTCCGCAGGCAGATATTCGAGCGAGTCCGCACCCATCAACTCGCAGATCTCTCCCGGGGTGCGCTGGTGAGCGATCAGCTCCTGACGCGTCGGCGTATCAATGCCGTAGTGGCAGGGACCCGTCGTCGGCGGCGAGGAGATGCGGAGGTGGACCTCCGTCGCGCCAGCGTCCCGCACCATCTTCACGATCTTCTTGAGCGTCGTACCGCGTACGATCGAGTCGTCCACCAACAAGACCCGCTTGTCTTCGATGAACCCGCGGACCGCGTTGTGCTTGACCCGCACACGGAAGTCACGGATCGACTGCGTCGGCTCAATGAACGTGCGCTGGACGAAGTGATTGCGGATCAGCGCCGTCTCGTACGGCACCCCTGACTCCTCCGCATATCCCAACGCGGCCGCCGCCCCGGAATCGAGAACCGGCACCACCATATCGACCCGCGCGGGGTTCGATCGGGCGAGCGCGCGACCCAGCTCCTTGCGAAAGGAGTACACGTTCGCGCGCAGCAGGTTCGAATCCGGGCGCGCGAAGTAGATGTGCTCGAAGATGCAGAAGTGCTCGCGCTCGACTCGCGCGAACGGCCGCAAGCTGCGCAGCCGCCCACGGCGCACAACGACCACCTCGCCCGGCTCGACGTCGCGCTCGTAGTCGGCCCCGATCAAGTCGAAGGCGCAGGTCTCGCTCGCGATCACATAGGCATTCCCGAGCCGACCAATCGACAACGGACGAAACCCATTCGGGTCGCGGGCGGCGATCAGCGCATCATCCGTCAACATCACGAGGCTAAAGGCGCCCTTTACGCGCGACAGCGCGTCGATCAGACGTTCCTCGAGGCTGGGCTCACGCGATCGTGCCAAGAGATGGAGGATCACCTCGCTGTCCGCAGCCGAGCTGAAGATCGCCCCCCGCCCCTCGAGCTCGGAGCGGATCGCCGCCGCGTTGACGAGGTTTCCGTTGTGCGCGATCGCGACCGGCCCTGCGTCCGTGGTCGCGCAGATTGGTTGCGCGTTGCGCATCGCGCTGCCGCCCGCTGTGGAATAGCGGACGTGACCAATCGCATGCCGGCCCTTCAGGCGCTCGAGGACCGGCTCGGTAAAGGTGTCTGCGACGAGTCCCATGGCGCGGTGCGCAGTGTGCTCGTGCCCCTTCGAGCAGACGATCCCGCAGCTCTCCTGGCCACGGTGCTGGAGGGCATACAAGCCGAGATAGGTGATGTGCGCCGACTCCTCGTGACCGCTCACACCAAACACGCCGCACTCATCGTGAAAGTGGTCGGCGTCGTGCTCCCGACGCAGGGCCTCCATCTCATCGACATCCAACGGGAGCCCCGTCCGCTTCATGCCGCCTCCTCAGAACCCTCGAGCCGACGTGGCAAGGCGCGCTTCCAGACGGCCTCCAGCGCCTCGACCGGTCGTTCGATCCACGTCTCTTCCGTTTGCGCCGAGCGGATCCGCAGCGCAGTTCCGCCCGTCGTCCCGATCCGTGCGGCGGGAACCTCGTGTTCTGCCGCCAGTGCCAGGAGCGCGTCGGCGTCCGATGTCGAGATCACGACGCGGCCCGTGGTCTCGCCAAACAGCACCGCGTCCGGGCGAAGGCGCTCCTGGAGCGTCACGTCGACCCCCACGTTCGCCTCCCCACCGACGAAGCAGCATTCAGCGAGCGCGACCGCCAAGCCGCCGTCCGAGACGTCGTGCGCGCTCGCGATAGCACCCGAAGCGACCCCCGCCGCCAACAAGCCATGAAGTCGCTTCTCGTGGGCCAGGTCGACCCTCGGAGGCAGCCCCGCCTCCAGGCCACGGCGCAAGGAGAGCCACTCACTGCCGCCGAGCTCTTCGCGCGTCTCCCCCAGCAAGACGACGTCCAGCCCTTCGCCCGGGAAGTGCGCGACCGCGTGGCGCCCCCACTCTTCGAGGAGCCCCACGATCGCGATCGTCGGAGTCGGGTAGATCGCGGTCCCCAGCGTCTCGTTATAGAAGGAGACGTTCCCCGAGATGACCGGGACGCCTAACGATTCTGCGGCATCACCGAGCCCGCGAACGGCCTCAGCAAACTCCCACATGATCTCGGGCTTCTCGGGGTTGCCGAAGTTGAGGCAGTTGGTCGTCGCCAGCGGCCGCGCCCCGGTACAAGCGACGTTGCGCGCCGCTTCGGCCACGGCCGCGCGCGTCCCCTCGAACGGGTCCAGCCAACACCAGCGGGGGTTGCAGTCGACAGACATCGCCAACCCCTTGCTCGTCGGCGTCCCGTCCTCGCGCTTGACCCGGACCAGGGCTGCGTCGCCGCCCGGCCCGAGGACCGTGTTGCCCTGCACGAGCTGGTCGTACTGGCGGTAGATCCATTCCTTCGAGCCCAGGTTGGGTGAGTCCAAGAGCGCTTCGAGCGCCCCTGCGAGGTCCTCCTCTGGCACCACGCTCGCGAGGTCTAGCTTCTGCCGCTCGCCCAGCGCGCCCGGCTCCTGAACGGGGCGGTTGAGCACTGGCGCGCTGCCGGACACGGGCGCGACAGGGATGTCGACGACCGTTTCGCCATACCAGCGGACCTTCATGCGAC
>Ga0315331_10004159_pt1 | contig 10939 bp, 10 predicted proteins | sample M160m34915metaG_FD_203456 | JGI IMG/M metagenome (GOLD analysis project Ga0315331, IMG submission 203456) | Ammonia-oxidizing marine archaeal communities from Monterey Bay, California, United States - M1 60m 34915 | ecosystem: Environmental > Aquatic > Marine > Intertidal zone | place: USA... | reverse complement strand
CGAGGACCGTAGTGAGTTTGAGCCCGTCGTTTTGAATCGCCTCAAAAAACAAATGCAAGCAATTTATAGGGGTGTGCAAAAAGAGGGCCCCGTGTGGCCGAATTGGGAGTGGCCACGCCACGAGTCGCAGCGAATCATTTGGCCTGATTACTGGATCAATCGAAAGAAAAGGTGATATTTCACATGGAAGGATGATGGTGATTGGCGGAGTCTGGCATCATCCGAACGCCGGGGACTTGCAACGTCAAACTCGGCTGGATGCTGGTAACTCCATCTGTTAAACTTCCGCCGCTCAGCAGGGTGGACCGTGGTGATTACGCGGTACTCTACAAGGATGCTTCGCAACCAGCCACGATGACTCGTCAAGGATGACGAACTGACAATGAACAATTTTGGTCGCGTTCTTAAAATTGCCGCTCGACGGCGGTTCGCCCTCGTAGGCATTCTCTTCTCATCGCTGGTAATTGCAGTTCTCTGGGGAGCGAATATCGGGACGCTCTATCCTCTCGTCGAAGTAGTTTTCAAGGGCGATAGTTTACCTAGCTATGTCGCATCCCGAATCGAAACGACTCAAGTCGATCTGACTGAACTTGATCAGCAGTTGTTGGGGATTTCACAGTCGCTTTCGCTGGCAAGAGATGATGAGAAGATTGCATTGCAGGTTGAGATGCAGACGCTGGAGTCTCGACGTGCTGTAGTTAGCGAATCAAATGCGTGGTTTGTCAAAGTCCAGCCCTGGATTGATCGCTACGCGCCCGATGGGCCCTACCAAACCCTCATGTTAGTCGTGGCGTTGCTGGTTGGTGGAACAGCGCTGAAACTCTTGGCTCTAATGCTCAATCTTTTACTGGTTCAGTACGTAGCCGAGCGAACGGCATTTGATCTGCGATCAGCGTTCTTTCGCAAATCGCTCTCCTTGGATCTTGATTCGTTTGGTGAGAATGGATCGGCGGAATTAACATCGAGGCTGATCAATGATGTATCGAATGTCTCAGCAGGTGTTTCGGTACTTTTAGGACGCATGGTACGCGAACCCTTGAAAATGATCGTTTGCTTGGGTGGAGCCATGTTCATCTGTTGGCGTTTGATGCTGCTTGTGATGATCGTGACGCCAATTGTGGCGTTGGTGATGTCCTACCTAAGCCGGGCAATTCGCAGGGCAAGTCGCCGAGCGATGGAAGAAATGAGCCAACTTTACGGAATGCTAAGTGATGCATTCGCTGGAATTCGCGTGGTAAAAGCGTTCAATACTCAAGCTTTTGAGCGAGCCAAATTCAGGCGTGGCACTTATGCTTTTTACCGTAAATCGATGAAGATAGCTTTTTATAACATGCTGGCGCGTAGCTCCAGCGAAATGCTTGGTATGGCGACCATCGGCATGGCAATTCTTGCGGGAGGGTACTTGGTGGTCAATCAAGAGACTCACCTGCTGGGTATCCGTATGTGTCGAGAACCGCTGAATGTTGGTGAAGTACTAATGTTCTTCGGTTTTCTGATTGGTGCTTCTGACCCCGCTCGGAAATTGACGGATGTGTGGAGTGGCTTGCAGAGAGGAATTGCTGCCACGGTCCGTGTCTACGACATCATCGACCAACCTGTTCGAGTCAAGGAGCCAGCAATGCCAAAGTCTGTTGCGCGGCCTCATCGGACCATTGCCTTCAAGGACGTCTGCTATCAATATTCATCAGGACCGAAGGTACTACAGGGGATGGATTTTGAGGTTCAACACGGAGAAACCGTCGCTGTGGTAGGTCCTAATGGCAGTGGGAAAAGTACCTTGGTCAGCCTGTTGTGCAGGTTCGACGACCCGCAGTCTGGTGAGGTTCTTTTAGATCGCGTGCCGCTAAGGGAAATGCGTACCCGTGACGTGCGACGCAGGATCGCTCTGGTGACTCAACGGACAAGTCTGTTTGAGGATACCATCGAAAATAACATTCGCTACGGTAGCCCGGGAGCTGATTCCCATGCCGTGGTCAGAGCGGCCAAGCTAGCCTTTGCAGATGATTTCATCCGCACCAAAACTCCTGATGGATATCAGACTCTGTTGGGAACAGGCGGAGTGCGATTGTCCGGGGGGCAAATGCAACGCATTGCCTTGGCGCGAGCATTTCTTAGGGAGCCCGATATTTTGATCCTTGATGAGGCGACGAGTCAGATCGATATGGAAAGCGAGCAGTTGATTCATCAAGCACTGAAAAAATTCCTTGTCAATCGTACTGGCGTGATGATCACGCATCGCCCGTCTTCTTTGGCGATGGCCGACCGAACGATCGTGGTCGAAGCAGGGAAAGTTTCTGATGAGGGCACTCATGCTGAGCTTCGACAGAGCAACGCGTTCTATCAGAGTTTGTGTGGCGATCAGAGGTTGTCTGCGTGAGACACGACGCAGTGGATGAGCGACGCCTTGCGATGCTTGATTTTGTGCTGTGTCAATTGAAGCTTGCGACGTTAAGCTTGCCGCGTTTTTTGGCCCAGAACGTCTGAAAAACGTGCGTCTGAAAGCGATGGAAACGTGCCGAGCCACGGAGAGGGAATGATTCGATCGAGAAGCTGAGATCGGACCGTTGGCATCAAGAGCAGTTCAGAGCCAACATTACCGCATTCGATGCGCGTAGTGTTTGAGCGCAGTTGCACGCTTGCCGTGACAACAAAAAGAACTCAGTTCCGTATAACGCAGAACTGAGTTCTTGAAATGGTTTTCAGATCGAGGCCTGGCTAGGGGAATGCCCTGAGTCCAAGCTGTCTTCATAACTGTAAGATCGCTCTATAGCCCAAGGTCACCGAACAGTGGCGTGCTAAGGTATCTTTCACCTAGGCTGCACATGATGGTGACGATCTTTTTTCCCTTCATTTCAGGGCGAGCTGCCACCTGAGCCGCTGCCCACATGTTGGCCCCACTGCTGATCCCACCAACGATGCCTTCTTCCTTGGCGAGTTTACGTCCCCACTCAAAAGCGTCTTCGTCGTCCACTTGGACCACGTCATCAATGACCGACGTGTCGAGGTTTTTGGGTACAAAGCCAGCACCGATCCCTTGGATTCGATGCTTCCCTGGGTCACCACCGCTGATCACTGGTGAATGTTTGGGCTCGACGGCAAAAGCCTTGAAGTTGGGGTTCTGCTTTTTCAGAAAGCGTGTGACTCCGGTAATGGTTCCACCGGTGCCCACGCCAGCGACGATTGCGTCGATATCTTGTCCACTATCGGCCCAGATCTCGGGACCGGTAGTTGCTTCGTGAATCGCGGGGTTTGCAGGGTTTTCAAATTGCTGAGGCATGTATGCATTGTCGGTGGCGGCGACCAGTTCGGCTGCACGGTTGATCGCGCCCTTCATCCCCTCTCCTGCTGGGGTCAGGACAAGGTTTGCACCCATGGCCCTTAGCAAAGCTCGTCGTTCGACGGACATCGATTCGGGCATCGTCAGCGTCAGCTTGTAGCCTTTGGCTGCGCAGACAAAAGCCAACGCAATTCCTGTGTTACCACTTGTAGGTTCAATGACGTGGGTGTCGGCATTGATGCTTCCATCGTTCTCGCCCGCTTCGATCATGGCAACGCCAATGCGATCTTTGACGCTGTTGAGTGGTTGGAAGAACTCGCACTTGGCAAATACCGTGGCACCGTCACCGGATACCAAGCGGTTGATTTGAATCATCGGTGTATCACCGATTGCCTTCGTAGCGTCGGAGTAGCTTTTATCGCGTGGCATAGGAACCTCGTTTAACGGGGAACAGTCAACGGTGAAAAAAGGTCGTAACCTTCCCGGCCCATGAGCAACGATTGCACTTGGTCGGCCGGCTCTTCTAAAATGAAAGGTAGGTGGTGTAGATAGATCTACCCTCGGTCAAGCTTGAATGTGGAAAGCACGAATGCTCTGATCTCTGACTTGCGGATCTCTGACTTACGGATTTCTGACTCGTACACGCATGGTGCTCCGTCGTCATGCGGTGTCTGCGTGACGCCAAGAGGTGTGCGTTTCGGAGCGTCTTGGCAAATTGCGTCCGCGCAATGCTATGTGCTGGGGTGATGACAGTTGTTCAAACTAGGGTCACTCGACTGTCCAAGTGTCGCCCGAGGTGAACAGAGTATCCAGGTCACCGTCACCTTTGTTTTCGGTGGCTGTAGCGACTTGGTCATTAATCTGATCGTCATAAGTCGGGACCCCTTCGACGGCTCTCAGAACACCAATCGGCTCCGGCATGACTGGATAGGACATCCTCGCCATCATCATATGAATGGATGGGTTAGGGTCTTTCTCATCATGGATCAGTAGATCATCAGCGGGCACGTCCGCGGTGTTGACGATTTCCAAGTGGGTGCCGACCAGGCGAATACCTTTTGTTCCATTGGCAAAGATCAACGGCTTGCCATGTTCCAGTTCGACCACGTTTTCCGCGCGTTGTTTACGCTCCTGTGCGTATGCCATGGCGCCATCATTGAAGACGTTGCAATTTTGGTAGACCTCAACCAGCGATGCACCCTTGTGCGAAGCGGCACGCTTCAGTGTCTCGCCCAGATGCTTGACATGAGCATCGATGGTTCGGGCAACAAAGGTTGCTTCGGCTGCAAGTGCTACAGAAAGTGGGCTAAGTGGATGATCGATTGAGCCCATCGGGGTGCTTTTGGTGATCTGCCCCTCAACACTGGTTGGGCTGTACTGCCCTTTCGTGAGTCCGTAGATCCTATTGTTAAAAAGCACGATATTGACATCGAGGTTTCGTCGGAGAGCATGGATGAAATGGTTTCCACCGATCGATAGCGCGTCTCCGTCACCCGTGATGACCCAGACCATCAGTTCAGGTCGCGTGGTTTTAAGCCCTGTTGCGAAGGCCGGGGCGCGACCATGGATACTGTGCATTCCGTACGTGTTCATGTAGTACGGAAAGCGGCTGCTGCAGCCGATGCCGCTGATGAAGACTGTCTTTTCCCGTGGAAAGCCAAGGTCGGGAAGGACTTTTTTCATCTGTGCCAGAATCGAATAATCACCGCAGCCAGGGCACCAGCGAACATCCTGATCGGATGCGAAGTCAGCAGGTTTTAATACAGGTAACGTGGACATGGCTCAGGTTTGCAAATTGCAGTGGGACTGGGAAGTAAATATGTTGATGCGTAAGCAGTTGAATCTTCTTGGTGTCAGCTCTTTTGGTTTCGGCGTTAACTGGCCTTGAGCCGGGAATCGCCTTTGGCCGCCTTGCTTTGTTGCTCGATGGCTGCGACAAGTTCAGTGACCGTGAAGGGCTTGCCCTGAACTTTATTGACACCGATACAATCAACCAGATACTCAGCACGCAGCAGCAGTCGTAACTGGCCTGAGTTGAGTTCGGCGACGATTACCTTCTTGAATGAACGCAGCAGCTCTCCGATGTTGGAGGGCATGGGATTCAGGTAACGTAGGTGGGCGTGACTGACGGTATGCCCATCTGCTCGACAGCGACTGACGGCGGTGTGGCACGCGCCATAGGTGCCGCCCCATGACACCACGAGGACGTCTCCGGTTTCTGGACCGCTTACATCCTGCTTGGGGATGCGTTCAGCGATCTTGGCAACTTTGGCGGCACGCATATCAGTCATGTGCTGGTGGTTGGCCGGGTCATAACTGACGTTACCTGAACCGGCTTCTTTTTCGAGTCCACCAACGCGATGCATGAGTCCCGGTGTGCCTGGGATCGCCCACGGTCGTGCTAAGTGCTCGTCACGAGCATACGGCATGAACGGTTCGCTTTCGTCAGTTCCCTCGGGATGGGAAATGCTGATCGGGTCGATCCCCGACACTGAAGGGATTTTCCAAGGCTCACTACCATTGGCAATGTAACCGTCGGAAAGAATCATGACAGGCACCATGCACTCGACTGCAAGTCGCCATGCTTCTACAGCGATATCGAAGCAGTCGGCCGGTGAACGTGGCGCTAATATGGGAAGCGGTGCTTCACCATTACGACCATACATGCCTTGTAGCAGGTCGCTTTGTTCGGTCTTAGTCGGCAGTCCCGTGCTAGGGCCACCGCGTTGAACGTTGATGATGATCATGGGGAGTTCCAGAATCATTCCCAAGCCCATCCCCTCGGCTTTCAACGCAATGCCGGGGCCACTGCTGGCGGTGACAGCCATCGACCCACCAAAGGCAGCGCCAATCGTCGAGCAAACGGCTGCGATCTCGTCTTCTGCTTGAAAAGTCTTCACACCAAAGTGCTTGTACTTCGTCAGCTCGTGCAGAATGTCGCTGGCAGGTGTGATCGGGTAGGTGCCGTAAAAAAGGTCTTTGTTGCTGACTTTGGATGCTGCAATCAGCCCCCATGCCAACGCTTGATTGCCCATGATGTTCCGGTAGATCCCGGGCTTCAGCTCGGCTGCCTCAACTTGGTAGCTTTCGCCGAACGCTTCAGTTGTCTCTCCAAATGCCCAGCCGGCGCGAAGTGCTGCCTCGTTCGCAGCAGCGATCTCAGGCTTCTTGCTGAATTTTGCCTGGATGAACCGCAGTGTTGGATCGAGTGAACGTCCAAATAGCCAGTACACAAGACCCATGGCAAAGAAGTTCTTGCAGCGATCTGCAACCTTGGTGCCCAGCCCAAACTCGGATACCGCTTCGCGGGTCAACTTCGTCATCGGGACCTTGATGATTCGGTAGGTCTCCTCAAGAACGTTGGCATCCAGCGGATTGGAGTCCACCTTGGCGAGTTTGAATTCTTTCTCGTTAAAGCCATCCTCATTTGCGATCAGGATACCACCGTGACGCAGGTCATCTAGGTTGGTGACCATTGCCGCTGGGTTCATCACCACCAAGGCGTCTAGCGTGTCGCCGGGGGTGAAAATCTCTTCGCTTGCAAACTGCACCTGGAAGCCCGAAACACCTGCTCGGGTCCCGCGAGGCGCGCGGATTTCGGCCGGGAAGTCGGGAAATGTCGCGACATCATTCCCGGCTAACGCACTGGTATTGGTCAACTGCGTACCTAGCAATTGCATGCCGTCGCCTGAGTCGCCAGCAAGTCGTACTGTGATACCGGAAACAGACTGAACGTCTTTTGAAGTCTTAAGGGAGGCCATGTATGCAATCCGGGGCGTTACCAAACGCCAGTAAAACGGAAACGTGAGAGACTTTACGGGTTATATCGATCATTCGGGTTCGGAAGGTTACCGAAATTTTATAAATCCGAGGGCATGTCGTAACTGCCGGGAACGTGGGAAGGTGATGGAATTCGCCAGAAAGTGCTAAAAAACGCGTCCTGTGCCGTCATTCTGAGGCCAATACCGCCTCGCCCCACAGGCTCGGGTCATCCATCACCGGGTACTCTGGTCCGAGCGAAAACGTTTGCCAGCCAAGTTCACGATCGATTACGGCATAGTACAGCCCGATTCTGGGTTGTTCGGACGGTTCAAAGCCCGTCATCGCGGCGTTGGGCACAAAGCCTGATAGCTCGTATCCGTCATGTCGCGGAAAGGCTGCAATTTTTAACGCATTCGCCGGTATCGACTTAGGATTTGCCCGAGCGCGGTTGATCGGAATCAGCGACGTCACCGGTTTCTCTCGCTTGGAACCGCCGCCAGCAGGCATCCAGAGAAAACGATGGCAATATTGTGTTGCCCGGTGAATCCCCGGGCTGCAACGAGTGTCGATCCAAAGATGGAAGCCGTCGCTGTCATCGAGCCGCGATTCGCGGCACCAGGGAAGTTGGCCTTTGCCATTCACCGTTACATGGATGCCCAAGCCTTCGCTGCACCAACCCATCCGAACATCGGCGAACACAGGACGATCGTCCAAACCACCGAAAGAGGGGAGGCGACACTCGGTGGGCAATTTAAGGCCCCGGTTCGTCCACTTGCATTCCGTCTGCTGAATCGCAACTTCAAAACGGAATAGAAACGTGGGATCGATCAGTTTGGACGACATCAAACGTCTGGGTGCAAGGTGGACCTACAACCAACAGCCCCAAAACAGCTTCGGGTGCGGTCACAGTCACGGTTCAATGATTGTTTATGGCAGTCTAGCAAAGCAGGGAAGGGATAGGTGAGTGCCCATGTGCGTTGCAGCGCGAAACATCCAGAAAATTCCACCTCAACCACAGAGCCAATTGCGATTTGTTCCGGCTGGAAACCGACCCCTTCAAATGCTGGGATCTCAAGCAAATCCATGCAATGGCCTGAAGAGTATTCACCCGAGGTAGCTGGCAACCTTCACGGCCCAATAGCTGGAACCTTCTGCGATGCAGTGAAACTCCGTTGCTCTGCCGTTTCTGCGCGGTAACCCTTCGCCGCTCGGGCACTCCAATGGTAAGGCTTAAGGCAGGGTGATTTTTTGCACCGCGACGTCTCGCAACCGCTTTCGCCAAGTTATCTGACGTCGAAGTACGCTGTCTGACTAAGAGGTACAGGCGAGAACACTGCGTCTTGCCCGGGAGTTGTGCGTGGACTCGGGAACTAGCAAGCAACGCGTGTCAGGTTCGCGTGGCCACCGCGAAGGGGGCGTTGGCGACTGGTTGCTCGGAGCCCCTCATGGTGACTACGCCGCAGCGGTCGCACCGCTTGAGAAGTGGTAGGCACGGTAGACATTTTACCGCGAAAGATTGAAGGTTCCACTGTCCCGACCACCTCGGAAATTTGCTCGGATTCGGCTGTTGGTCACAGTCGCGTTCATGCGATAGGTGCCCAGCAGTGGCAAACGTTGGCTTGACGTGTATTGGTTGTCAGTCCCAGCGACTCGATCCAAGCGAGCGGGATAGGCAAATGGAATCACACCGGCAAAACGCCCAACGAATAAAGCTCGGTAGGTGTCGTTATCAACCTGGCGTACTCGTGCCTTGAGAGGCCCGCTGTGGCCCGTCGCGCCACTGTTCCATGACCCACGCCATTTTCCAGTTGGCGAGGCAGCGAGTAAAGTCGGGGAGGTCGTGACAAGTGAAGTGAGCATCACGACCACGAAAGCAAGCCTAAGCTCTTTGGTTCTCATGAGATCTCATCCGACGCTGGGGGGAGGTATTGGTGACTAGCTGTGGTATCTAAGTGAATTTCTCTTCACAGATTAGTTTCCAAGGAAACGCGCAGTAAAAAAGCCACGCCAAATTTGGGAGGTTTGGCATGGCTAAGCTTCTTTATCGCGCTGATCGCTTCGTTCGGAATCCCTAGTGGTGCCGACCATGGCGGTAGTGCGGCCCGCAGCGGTAATCGAAATGTCTTGGAACCACGTTGTGGTGGTTCCCATGTCGATAAACTTCGGTCCGATGGTGATCGTAATAGCCATAGTTGCGGCGGATTGGGCTTCCGTAGCGGTAGCTGTTGTATCTGCTGTAGCAACTCGGAGCCCGGGAGCCGTAGTAGCTCGGGTAGTAGTAACTTGGAGCACGGGTGTAATACGACGGATAGGTTTGGCCGATCTGAATGCTGAGGCCTCGCGATCCGAAAGAAAATCCTTGTGCTTCCGCCGGGGGAGCATCTGTAATCGTTAGCAAACCGATTGCGAGTACCGGTGCTGCGAGCCATTTGATGAGTGTGGACATTGGTTGTGCCTCAGTTGATGACATGGAATTGATTCGCGAGCCAGCAAGTGCCCGCGATTTGGGTCTTCCATGTCAAATTGCTAACAGCGTGCCAATGAACGCAGAGCGTCAAGGTCCGTGAAAATATGATGCTTTTTGAGGTGAAAAATGGTTGCACAGAAGCGTGGGTGTGTCCGACGATGTAACCAGGCATGAAATCAATCTGAGGACAGGGAGACATCTTTGTGATGACACCCGCAACATTCGGATCCGTAGCTCGAAGCGGCGAGATCGAGACGTTCTGGGCGTGCGGTTTCCCGCACTTTCGGATCGGGCAGAGGCGAAAGCTTGGCCCCCAACGCACCGATGTTTGGAATTGCAAGCTTGGTTCATTGCCCGTTTTAGCGAGATGCGTGCCATTGAGCCTGCGAAGCCTCGGGCGAGCGCGGTTCAGTCACGTAGGTGCATCGAATGCCAAGGAAGGGCAAGTTGCTGCATAGAGCAGCATCAACCGGGGCACGGCTAAAGGCAGCGATGGTTGCAGGCCCAGCAGGTGCTAAAGCACCTTGATCACTCCGGACAAGAAAAGCCTGCGGTGCCAAAGATACGAGGCATCGACGCAAGATTCGAGCAGCCAGCTAAGACTTGACGATGTCTTTCATCTTGGGCTCAAGATAGGTCACCGTTGAGTGCATGCTAGCCAGATTGCCATAGTCCTCTTCCGGTATTTGCACGCGGTGCCGCTTTCGCAGTTCCATGACGATATCCAGAAAGTCCATGCTGTCGAGTTCCAACTGATCCCGGAAAGCTTTCTCGTCATCGAGGCTATCAAGTTCCTCGTCGGGGGAAATGTCTTCGAGGATATCGAGAATTTCGTCGCGAATTTCTGCAGGGGTCATCGATCCAATGGCTCCGGTAAATTATTTGACACCAGACTGGCTGCGGTGGGCCGATCGCTGGGATGTCGGTTCAGATGCTTTGAGGTGATTTACTGTGATTCTCGCCTGTTGCGATCGTGCAACAGACGAAAGCGGTTTCCACGTCTATACGCGGCCAATGATGACAACTGAGTTGATGCCCAGCATCCCAAAGGAATTGTTCAGAACGTAATCAATTTGCTTTCCCTCTTCTGGTTCGTTCAGAACCAGCCCGGGGATTGCACAATCAGGATCGAGTGTATCGACGTTGATTGTGGGGTGTACGACTCCATCGCGGAAGGACAGCAGGTTGCCAGCCAATTCTAACGACCCGGCTGCGCCCATTGCGTGCCCAATGTAGCTTTTCGTATTATTGATTCGTGGATTGGTGCAGTCACCGAATACGGTTCGCAGTGCTTTGCACTCCTGAAAATCACCGCTGCTGGTGCCTGTGGCGTGGGTGCTGACCAAATCAATTTGGTTTGCTTCGAGGCCCGCTTTCTTGAGTGCCATGTGAACGCATTCAGCTTGTCGTTCCGGATTGGGAAGGACAAAGTC
>Ga0315331_10004157_pt1 | contig 10942 bp, 7 predicted proteins | sample M160m34915metaG_FD_203456 | JGI IMG/M metagenome (GOLD analysis project Ga0315331, IMG submission 203456) | Ammonia-oxidizing marine archaeal communities from Monterey Bay, California, United States - M1 60m 34915 | ecosystem: Environmental > Aquatic > Marine > Intertidal zone | place: USA... | reverse complement strand
ATCCACAATTACTACATAATAGTTTTGATTCTCAACCAATTTTCGAGCTAAAGCTCCACCAACATTTCCAGCACCACCAGTAACAAGTATTTTAATCATAACAATAACATTAATTTATCTGCCCAAATTTTAGGGGTAATAATATTTGACAAATTTAAACTTTCTTCACTCATTGAAAGTAATTCTCTGTCACTCATTTTCATCATTTCTATCATAGCTTGCTTTATATCAGATACAGAGCTTGATTCAATTAGTAATCCGTTAATTTTGTTTTTCAAGAAAATATCTGAAGAACCTACGTTTTTAGACGCTATTATTGGAAAACCTGCCGAAACAAATTCATGTAAACTAACTCCCCATGGCTCAAATTTACTAGGCAAAATATAAACGCCTGTTTTAGACACAACATCAAGAAGTTCATTAGGTTGTAAAAATCCAAGGTGCTTAATTTTAGGATGTATAAGACGATTCTCCCACTGATCTCCGGTGCCCACACACCACAACTCCCAATCATGATCATTTTCTAATGAAATATTTCTAAATGCAATACTTAATTCATTTATACTCTTATTATTAACATATCTACCTAAAAAAAGAAATACTTTGGGGTACGATTTTCTTTTCGAATCTATTGTTTCTAAATAATATTTTTTAAAAAGTTGAACATTTGCAGAATAGAAACCATCTAAAATATTCTCTTCAGAAAAACCAATTTTTTTCGCAAATTCTTTCTGTTTCAATCCAGGAACCCAGACATAATTAAATCTTTTTGAAAAATAATTAATACTCAATTTTGACAACAAAACTTGCTTTAATGTACCCTTCCATGCTGTATCCATTGCCATAACAGTAATTGCTTTATCTTTTAGCTTTGATGCAACATAAAGATAATCTTTGTCTAACCATCCACTTACAACAATTAAATTAGGTTTAAGATTAATTGAAAAATCTAATAACTGCTTTTTTGTTTTGAAAATATTTCTTTTTTCACTCTTAAAATCCCATTTTTCAAACTCGAAAGGAGCTTCATTATTAACTGAATATCTAATTAAAAAAACATTTACAGAATGATGTTCAACAAGAAAATTGAGACAAGACTCTAAATATGAAGAAAATTCTGTGTAAAGAAATAATACTGTTTTCTTATCCATTAATAAAAAATTTCAAATGACTTTTTTGTATTCAATATAATTATGGTAGTAAAGTAAAAAAATTAATGGCAAACCATTCAGCATGTAATTACCTTGACGTATTAAGGATAGTAATATGAGTATAAAAAGGGCCTGACTAATAATTAAGCTTTGAGTTTTATTTTTATTATCAACTTTAAGAATAAAGCATTTGAAAGTAAGAAAAACAATAAAAAAAACTCCTACTAATCCAGTCTCAGTACATAATCTTATAAAAAGTGAATTTCCATCTTTCTTATTAAATGCAAAGTCATATTTTATGATTGTCCCAGTTAAAGTATATTTATTAAAAGCATCTTCATGAGAACCTAAACCTGTCCCAAACAAAGGGTGATGTAGTAAATTCTCTTTAGCGATGTGTAAATTATTGTATAGAACAAAGCTTGAATTATTAGTGTTTTTTAAACTAAAATCTTCATTAATCCACAATCCAATAGCTGAATCAAACCTGGATTGAAAATCACTAACATATTTATACGAAATAGAAAAAAACAAATAAAAAATAAAAGCTCCTATTAATAAATATCTAAACCTAAAACTTTGAGTGTTCAATATGACACAAATCAATAAACCGAAAAAACCAACCGATGATGTAGTTAATAAAGTAATTAATACAATAATTATAGATTGATATTTATTTAATATGTGGCTTTTCTTGTAAAGTATATTTCTAACCGAAATAAATAGAGCAGGAGAAATAACAATTGCTAATTGTGCAGGTTCAGATAGAATTGAATTAACTCTTAAACCAACTAATCCACCTTCGACAAATCCTCCTTTGTTAAAAATCCATGAATAATCATAGCCATTTTTGAAACCAATTAAGTATGATATAATTTGAATCACACCAACTACAGAAATCCAGTATGAAAATTTTATATAAAGTGAAAATATTTTTTTAAAATCAAATTTATATTTTATCAATATATAATAATAGAAAAGAAAAGTTAAGACTAAACCTCCTAAAACTTTTATAAAAGTAAATGAATTACAATTACCTAAAAGAATATGAGCTATTCCAACTAATAAAGGGACAGAGAAAAGTTGAATGACAATAGTTGGAAATCCATATTTCAAAATAAAAGCAGGAACTAAAACTATTAAAAATAAATAATGAAAATAAAATTCAAATGGGTTTTTAAAAAAAACATATGAAGAAGAAAATAAACAAATAAATAGTATTGAATTAAAAGAATTAATCTCCTTAAAAAACCTATAAAATACTTCCCTCAATTCTTAAATATTTATTGTTTCAAAACCTTTTCAGTAAGCTCTGTAACAAGATTATTAATAATATTAGACCACAAAAAATTTCTTTCAACTAAAATTCTAGATTTATCTTTCATGTGCATTAAATCAACATCATTCATCTCAATAAATTTAATTAACCCCATTTTTATTGAACTAGAACTCACATGATTCAACAATAGACCATTTTCATTATTGACCATTAAAGATACTGCACCAACATTAGTTGCTAAAATAGCTAATCCAGAAGCCATTGCTTCGAGAATAACATTAGGCATCCCCTCAGAATAAGAAGGCAAAACAAGAACATCTGAACAAGACAAGTGTTTTTTAATTATACTATTTTCATTGACAGTTCCTTCGTAAGAAACATTATTAGCAATAATTTTATTTTTTTCTTGGAATGGCCCAATAAAAGAAAAATGAAAACTATAATCCTTCATTTCCAAGATTGCTTGATTCAATTCTTTTATTCCTTTAACCAAATCATATCTACCAATAAAGATAAATCTAATTGGATCACTAACTGACTTAACTGCATCTTCTTTCAGCCACTCTTCTTCAATTCCAGTTGGTAACTCTATGATTTTATTATTATTTATACCCGTTTTTTCAATTGTATTCGTAACAAAACCTCCATATGAAAAAACAAAATCTGAATATTTCATATTAAAACCAACAGGGTTTCTAAAAAGGAATTGAGACAATCTTGATTTAACCCCTTTAACAGGTAAAAACATATTCATACCATGGAAATTAATTCCAATTGGAGGTGTTTTTAAATTATTCTTTTTTTCTTGTAATAATTTCCATCCTGAGAACCCTTTAACATAAATAAAATCATAATCATTAATTTCAGATCTTATTTCTTCATAAATTTCCTCAGAATATCTAAAGGACTCTCTTATATAATGTCCTGGTATTTTTTTTAATTCAGGAAATTCAAGACCAACAATTTTATGTAATTCATTAGTTCCATTAAACAAAACTTCATTCACATCTTTCGATGAAGGAATTTCGCATCCATTATTAACACAATGAAAAAGTGATACTTTACAACCATTAAGGGTTAGGTATTTTGCTAAAAATGCAGAATGCTTTTGCATTCCACCAAGAATATAGGGCATAATACCATCAGTTAAAAGAGCTATTTTCACGATATAATCAACATTTTGAACAAATAATTAACTCCCTTTATTCTTAATTTGAACTTATTTAAAAATAAATAAATTGAGACTAAAAGATTATCTTTTTTGGAATAAATTAGGGTTGAGGATTTTTTCAGAAAATCTTCAATTAAAAAGTTTTTCTCACTTTCATCAATCTTTTTTAAAACAAATGCAAGACAAATTTCAGAAAGAATTACAAAAAAAGTTCCTTTTAAATATTTAGACATTTGTTTCTTATTTAAATTATCTAAAAGATCTAAAAACTTATAAATATAAATTATTGAGCCATCAATTTTATTTTCTAAATAAGAAGAATAATCTATTGAAAATCTTTTTTCATCTATTCTGTAATAACAGTCTGCAGGAAAACTTGAATTTATCTTATATTTCAAATTAAATAATAATGCTCTAGTGTGTAATTCAACATCTTGTAATCGACAGAAATCTACATCGAAACCATTTAAATTAATTAACGCATCTTTTTTCCAAAGAACCATCATTGTTTGCCATGGCAAATTATGAGAAAGAAACCTAATAAGATGATTTCCTTCGAATTGATTCCAAATAAAATTAGAATCACCAATTTCATTGTAAAAAGTAGCCATTGGGTTAACATAAAAATCCAGATTTTCTTTTATATCAATAGCTTCAAATCTATTCTTTAAGCAAAAATTAGAAAGAACATCGTCAGAATCTAAAAAAAGAACATAACTTCCTTTAGATTTTTCAAGACCTATATTCCTACATACTGACCCGCCTTTCTTGTTAGAATAGTTTTTAAAAGATGAAATATTATCGAATTTTCTTACGTAGGTCTGAATAACATCCCATGAATTATCAGTAGATAAATCGTCAACAACAATTAACTCCCAGTCTATAAAAGATTGATTAACAACTGACTCAATTGAATCAGAAACATAATTAGCATTATTATAATTGGGAATAATAACTGAAATCATACTATTTAAAAAGCTTTAAATATTTTTTTGAAATATTTCTGAGGTCAAAATCATCTCTACGAAAAAAAGAATAAAATTCATCTGATTCATATTTTATTCTAAATAGAACAGATAGAAAATATTCACAATTAGTAGAAAGGTTTAAAGAAAAACCAATTTTATTTTCATCAACAAATTTAGCAGTTAACCCATTATTAGAAAATATAATAATGGGTTTTTCGTAAGCAATATATTCACAAAATTTAGTGCTAAAAGAATAATTAATATCATCAGTTAAAAACAATAAACAAGCATGTGCCTTTTCAATCTCAGAATTTACCTTTTCATTTGAAACAAACCCATTAAAACGAATATTTTTATGGGAGTTTAAACTACAATAATTTGAATACCCATAAACATCAATTTCAATTTTATCATAAAAGGTTTTATTACTGTTTTTCAAATCAGTCATTAAATTTAATAGATGGTCAAAATATTTCTCAGCTTTATCATATAATGTGCCGCTAAAAATTAATCTAATTTTATCATCCTTTAAATGATTTTTAGTTGAACTTTCAACCAAATCATCAAAATCAAACCCGTTTAATATTGTGTGGAATTTAGCTTTCGATTCAAAATATTTTCCTCTCAGTTGATTTGTAATTGAGTCATTAACTGTAACAACATGGTTAAATAGATTAACGACTCTTTCTTCTGAATTTCTTTCATTTTGTCTTCTTGATTCAGTCAATGAGTAATAACCATAAGCAGTTTTATTATCTATCCATGGATCTCTAAAATCTACAATGAAATTACAATCAGGGTAGTTAGGAATAATCTTACTAATATGGGTAGCTAAATGAAAAGGGGCAACAGTAACAACTATGTTTTTATAACCTTTTTCGATGTAATGAATGGTTTTTGAAATCAATTCTTTTTCTCCGTGAACTGATTTATCATAGAAATTACTTTTCGTATTTAATTTTGACCAAATCAGGCTTATTTTGTACATTAATTTCTCTTTGATACTTTTTGGATTAACTCCTAAATAATAAGGGTAGTTAAAAGATATTTGATCGACTTTATTTCCCAAATATTTTAAATCTGAAATCCATCCATTTTCGTCATTATTCTTAGATGTTAAAACTTGAACATCTAAATTGTTATGAATAAAAAACTTAGAAAACTTACCCCATCTTCTTCCACCAATTTTATTTGATGGAGGAAAGAAATATGAAATTATTAAAACCTTTTTATTCATATAAACATTAGTAAATAATTTTCTCAAGACATAATTTCCTGAAATCGTATTCTAAATTTGATGAATTAGGTAAAATCTTTTTTAGTAGCATTTCATTTGGAATAGTATATCCCTTTTTATCCTTTCTCCATTTAATTTTTTTCAATGATTCATCCATTGACATTCTTAAAATATATTTTGACCATCCATTCTTAAAATAAAAATTTTCTGGTAATGAATATCCAAATTCTACAAGTCTATAATCTAAAAAAGGATGTCTTGTTTCAATACTATGTGCCATTGAATTTCTATCATCAGAATGCAAAAAAAACGGCAACTGATAAACATTAAAATCATTTTTCAAAAAATCAGTAATATCAAATAATTTATTCCAATGATTTAATAACTTATTATCAAGCTTTTTGAGGCCACTTTTAAACATGATCAAAACACCTATTTCTAAAAGAACTATCCTATGTAAAATATTTTTCTTAATTCCTCTCAACTTTGAATATGCATTAATTTCATTAAAATAAGTAATTAAATTTCCTTTCAAAATCAAGAATCTAAAATATCGAATATAATGAGTATGATATCCACCAAAAATCTCATCTGCCCCTTGACCAACAAGATTTATTGTCACCCTATTTTTCTTCATTAATCTAGCAATAATCCATTGTGCATAAAAAGACATTGTTTTCGGTGGAAATTCAAGAGAATATAAAAAGTTAAAAAAATCTTCTTCATCAAATTCTTCGAATGGATTTGCAAAATAAGATTCTAAATTGAAATACTTTTGAACTTCATATATAAATGAAGATTCATCTCCTTTCATATTTGGTGAAATGGCAGAGAATGTCTTTATTTTATTTTTATCATTTAAAGAATTATAATATTGTAAAATCAAAGTTGAATCAATGCCTCCTGAAATAGAGATTCCAATATCTACATCGGATCTTTTTCTGATTCTAATAGAATCAGCTAACAATTCCGAAAAAACAACTTGAGCTTCATCAAGTTGAATTTTCATTTTCTTTTGATTTGAAAATATTGAATAATATGGTGATATTTTAAAAATGAACTTCTCGTTAAAATTAAACCAAGAAAAAGAACTTTTTGGAAATCTATTAACTTCATTATAATAAGTTGTATTATCTAATGGAAAATAGCCATGATTTAAATATAAATCACAATTTTCAGTATTTACAGAAAGTTTTAATTTAGAAATACATTTAAATTGACATATTTCAGAAGAATAAATAGCTAAATCATTGTTTTTAAAAAAATATAATGGCTTAACACCAAATCTATCATTTGAAATAAAAATAGATTTTTTAGAGTTATCCCAAATAACAAAAGACCACATTCCATTGAATTTTGACAAACACTTTTCTCCCCAAAAATCATATGCTTTTATAACAACTTCAGTATCAGTTGAAGAAACAAAATCATAACCATTTAAAATTAATTCTTTTCGAATTTCAATAAAATTATATATTTCTCCATTATATGAAATCCAATTATTTTTAAATTTCATGGGCTGATGACCTTTTAAAGATAAATCGATTACACTTAATCTTCTATGGCCTAAAAACAGATTGTAATCTGAGGAATTATAAGTGTTTTCAGATTCAATATCATTAGGCGTATCTTCTGTACTAATGGTTTTAAACTCCCCATTTACTGTATTGATAAGAACTGCACCCTCGCCATCTGGCCCTCTATGTTTAATAGATTGTAAAGAGTTCAGACAATCTGAAACCTCATAATCAGATAATTTAAATTTCGAATAATATGAAAGAATTCCACACAAGTTTTTTCTATTTAATATTTCTATAAGTATATGAAATTAAATCATGCTTATTAAAAAATTCGTTAATTGATAGATCTAAACTTTCTAATATTAATTCTTTTAAATCTTCTTTACTATTTGCACAAATTCCTGAAATAGTAGAATTAACAATAGGAAATTCAGGATTATTAGGAAATAGAACAGATTTAAAACCACAATATAATCTTTCATGAATTAGGGTTGAATTAAATGCAACTGCAAGATCAACTTTATCAAAAAGTTGAGCGTTAGATAATTGCTCATTTACTAACTCAAAATTGGTTTCTAATCCTAAAGTTTTTTGGTAATGATCTAAAGATTTTGAAAAGAATTCATTTGTCTTTTCCTTAGGATGAAGAAAAATATATAGCTTTAAATTTTTACGTTCAACCAATATTGATTTCAAACAATTTAAGACCTCTTTTTCCATTAATAAAAAATCTACCCCCTGATTGATATGACCTTTAATATCTCTAACCCAAGAAGCAGTAGAATAGAATCCTAAAGTATTTATTGGAGTCGAAGTATCATTATTGTACAAATTTTTATAATTAAATGACAATTCTGGGCCCCAAAACTCTATAGTTTCAGTAAGAATAGAATCCTTATAAAAATCATACTCTTCACGTTGATAATAATTACATAAAATAAGATTATTACATATAATATTTTGATTCCAAAGTGCCAAAGGAGTATCAGAAGAAATTTTATTAACTAAAACATTATTTTTCATTATAAAATCTGAGAAAAAATTTGATTCTTTTTCAAAAATTGAAAAATAATATAGCTCATTAATATTATTACTTTTTAATTTATTTATTAAATTATTTAACACAATTGGATATTCGAAAATTAAGGCGAATGATGACCTGTTTTCATAAAATTGACTAACAAAAAATGAGAATAAAACCAAGGGGAGTATTAGAATTAAAAAGAATATCTTTTGAAGGTAACTTTCAAAATAAAGAAGATTTTGATATGAAATAAAATTTAAATTTTCATGCCCTTTATAGTGTTTTATATACTCTAATCTTATTTCCTTAGATTTTGAATTACTATCAAATATTATTGGGAATCCGTAACTAAAAATAGTTTTAGATTTAATTACTTTAATTTTAAAAAATGATTTAAAAAATTTGATTACAATTAATCTATCATTAATAGATTTATTTGAAAATTTAAATGATTTGGAAAAAAGATGATTAATTATAATTCTCTCTTTATTTGATATAGCTTTATTTGTAAGCTTAAAATAAAGAAACTTAATTAATACTCTAACAAAAATCATCCATAAGATAATTTTATTAATCATAGAAATAGATACTTAGGACTTTAAAACTTAATACACAATTTTTTTAGAAACACTTAAGTTATTTTTATTGTTTATTAATGAAATTATGTATAAGCCATGATTTAAAAAATCAACATTAATACTAGTTTTAAAATCTGAGAATTTAACCATTCTTCCAGTTATATCAGAAATTAACACATAGTTGAACTGTTCATTATTACTAATTAAATCTATATGCAAAGTTGAATTTGAAATGTAAATATTAAAATCATCGTTATAATTTGCATCATTTAAATCTAACAAGTCATCTTGCACACATATGTTATCTATAAGAACATTTGTACATAGGCCTATACTGTCGTTATCTGCAGTCAAAGTAATTGTATATGTGCCAGCAATTTCGTATGTGTATATTGGATTTTCGTCAACTGAATAGTTCCCATCACCAAAATCCCATAAATAAGAATTAGAACCTAATGAATGGTTACTAAAATAGACTTCATTTGAAAAATCTAGTAATACTGTATCTAAAGGGAAAGAAAAATCAGCAATCACCTCTTCTTGTTCAGTTATAATAATATTTTGATTTATCATAGTGCAAGACCCAATATGATTAGTTTGTAATGAATAAATTCCTGCATTAATATTTAAAAAAGAAATAGAATCCGAAGAAGCCTCTAAAGAATCAATTAAAACCCCATTTTCATTATATACATTGAAATACGAACCTGAAATTCCATTTCCGGACAATGTAAATAAAGCACTATTGTCATTAAAACAAGTTGAGTTTGTAACATTAATATCGTAATCAACATTAATATGAAGAATAAATCTTGGAGAAGGGGACAAAGTATCTGAAACAAAAGTATAAGAACTATCTATTCTTAAATCTGAAACAGCACCTGTGTGCAAGTCTTCTAAAGTAATACAAGATCCTATCATAAACTGAGCTAAATCAAAGAAATCTATTGTGTAGTTACCAGGAGCAGCAGAACCAATTTTAACACCAATTGGAATATCTAAAGATTGATTGTTATTAATTAGGTTTGCACCTAAACTATAACCATCTGATGAAATTGGAAAAATATTTGGAGCTAAATCTGGTAAAGGACTAAAAGATTTAACAACGTCTAACCCTTGATCAAAATTACTCGATGCATTTGAAACAGCTTTAATGAAACTAAAATCATGATATCCATTTACATCGCCAGAAATTTTAATCTTTAATGGATTATTAATTCCATTTGAAGATTTAACATAAGTAGTTGAATTTGGTGATAAATGGCTTTGTTGGAAAGTTATATCTGTGCTACCAACAGATGTTTTATGAACCCAAATGCCCTGACTATGAGAAATTATATTTGATAGAGTACCTCCACCAGATCCAGAATAAAAAACATTGTTACCAACATCTGCATCATAAATCCAGTAAGCATCATCAACAATAGAGCTATTATCGGCATGAAAAAGATCCCAATCTAAATTACAAGGGTATGGATTAGTAATTAAATTCCAACCTCTCTGATCAGTAGTCCCACCCTTAGTAACTGTTATATCTTGATCACCTGTATAAGGTGTTCCTGAAACAGATAATTTATAAGTGCTTGCATCAGTATATATCCATGTACCAGATGAAGGAGTTGTGTTGTCATTAATAGTACTTGCGTCCTGCCATCCAGCTTCTTTATTAGCATCTGTTGCAGCTGCTTCATCATAAGTGTAACTATTAATCCATCCAAATGATGGATAATCAGAACCTGAAAAACCAGAAAATATTACACCATCATCTTGCCAATTAATAAGTTGAGTTGACATAACAGGAGAACCAAACATTCTATAACCTTGAGAACTTGTAGGTATATACCTTTCAACAGTCAAATTTCCAAAATATGAACTTAACCCCAAATTTAGTTGACCAGCAGTATTGTCAGCGTCACTTTCAAGAACAACAGTTCCACTAACATTATTAAAATTTCCTGAGCTTAAATCAAATACTTCTTCAATATTTAAAATGCTAATTGAAAGAAGCAATCCA
>Ga0315331_10004156_pt1 | contig 10942 bp, 8 predicted proteins | sample M160m34915metaG_FD_203456 | JGI IMG/M metagenome (GOLD analysis project Ga0315331, IMG submission 203456) | Ammonia-oxidizing marine archaeal communities from Monterey Bay, California, United States - M1 60m 34915 | ecosystem: Environmental > Aquatic > Marine > Intertidal zone | place: USA... | reverse complement strand
GTCGTGGAAGGCGACGGGCTGAGGCATGGTTATGTGACCGACGGCACGTTATTGGTCAGCCTTGAGGGTGAGAAACTGATTTCGAGTTTTCTTCCTCGTGGGTTTCACACTCATGCGCTGTCGTCCAGGCTGCCCGGTGCGCTGCGTCTTCCAGCACCGAATCTGTTTTCACGTGCTCACGTAAGCCTGCGTCTCGCCGGGGGAGAGTGGGCTGGGCGGCGTGCCGTTCCTCAGAATGCGTTTCTTAACGAAGGCCCCGTCTTCTTTGACCCGTCCGTTGGACCAGCATGGACGACAATTACCGCAGCGGCACTGACCAACGGTGTTACCCGTGTGCTGACGGAGGTAACGACAGCATCACTCAATTCAAACTTTCCGCCAAGAACTGGTGTGGCCAAAGCTGGCAGTGTCACGCTTCCGGACACGGACGAAGGTCAGAATAAACGCAGTTGGTTCAGTGTGACAGGTATCATTGCGCACGATGCGGCTGCCACTCCGAAGGACACGCTGGATGCATTTGCGACGTTGTATGAAGACAACGCGAAAGAACTGCCACCACCGACCAACGCCGACGAAGTGTGGCAGAGACTTGGCAACTGGCTGGCGGGTACGGTCGATCGATGGACAACCGGCGTGATGCAGCCTGGTGACGTAAAGGTATTAAACTGGCTGCTTACGGAGGGCCTGCTGCAAAATGATGCAATGGCGTCTCCGCAGATTGCGAAGTTGGTGCACCGGTACCGCGAAGTCGAATCCAGGATTGACTTCGCTCGCAGTGCCAACAGCATGGACGAACGCGAGATCGAACCCGTCAACTACCGAATTAATGTCCGTGGCAACGTCGATGACGAGGGGCTTGCAATCCGGCGAAACTTTCTGGAAGTATTCGCCGGGCAAAATGACGTCAGTGGCGCCTCTGGCAGTGGCAGAGCGGAACTGGCCCGGTATCTCAGCAGCGATACCAACCCACAGACTGCCCGCGTGTTCGTCAATCGTGTGTGGCAATGGGTTTTCGGCACCGGCATCGTGGCGACCCCCAATGACTTTGGAAAACTGGGAGATCGACCGTCGCACCCCCAATTGCTGGACTGGCTGGCAATACGGTTCATGCACGAAGGCTGGTCCACCAGAAAGCTGGTCCGGCAACTTGTCCTCAGTCAGACCTTCCGACAGTCGGGCCTCGTGAACACGGCGAGCGCTGAGCGTGACCCCGAGAATCGCCTGCTCCATCACTATCCGACCCGCCGTCTGGAAGCGGAAGCTATTCGTGACAGTCTGCTGGCGGTTTCCGGCAGACTGGATCCCCGCCTGTACGGGCCGCCGATCAATCCGCCCAGATCATCAGAGGACACAACGAAGCGTCTGTTCTCCGGGCCACTGGATTCGAATGGCAGGCGGTCAATTTATATCGAGATGTCGATCATGGAACCTCCCAAATTCCTGGTGGGATTCAATTTGCCCGACCTGAAGCTGCCGACCGGCCGACGTGACGTGACAAACGTCCCGACCCAGGCCCTGATCATGCTGAATAACCCGCTGGTGACTCAGTTGGCTGATCAATGGGCGGCCCGGTTAATCGAACACGGCAGCGCTTCGCCTGAACAACGTGTGCGGCGCATGTTTCTGCAGGCACTGGGCCGTGCTCCGCATAGCCACGAGGTGAGACGCTGGACTGCAGCCGTTTCAGATTTTTCTCAGGCAGATGACCTGATGACGGACAAAGCCGCGTGGGCAGCGCTGGCCCATGCGCTGTTCAACACGAAAGAGTTTATCTACTACCGATAATCTGAGGAACGGTCCCAGCCGGATTCTGACGGTCTCATCGAGCAACCACACCGAAGCCAATCAGCCGTTGACAGAACAACTACGAAACGGAATATTGATTTGAGAAAGACTCCTCATTCATGAAGACATTACCAGAACAGAGTGGCTGCCCGGGTCGATTCGTCGGCACAGTCTCCAGACGCAGTTTTCTGCAGAATTCGTCCGCCGGTTTTGGCTGGTTGGCGCTCAGTGGGCTGCTGGCCGATCGAGCGATTGCGGAAAGACAGAAGATCGCCCAGGCGCATTCTTCGGCTCGCGCGAAGAACGTCATTCTCTGCTTTATGGACGGCGGACCAAGTCATGTTGACACTTTTGATCCCAAGCCCGAATTAGCAAATCGGGAAGGACAGGCGATTGGCGCGTCAGCTGTGTCAAAACGCTCCCAATCTTCCGCTAACCGCGTCTGGCTGCGCTGTCCCTGGAAATTCAGACAACGCGGCGAGAGCGGTTTGTGGGTGAGTGATCTGTTTCCACACATCGCCGGAGTCGCCGATGAAATCTGCGTCGTGCGGTCAATGCTGGGCGAACTTCCTCTGCACGGGCAGCAGGCGCTTCTGATGCATACCGGGCGCATTACCGGTCAGGCGCCCAGTTTCGGAGCTTGGGTCTCGTATGGCCTGGGTAGTGAGAATCAGAACCTGCCGGCCTATGTTCTACTCAACAACGATTGGGTGCCGAACGGCGGGCAGGAGAATTTCGGCAGCTCTTTTCTGCCCGCATCACATCAGGCCACAATGCTGCGCCCGGCGGGAACTCCTGTAGACAATATCGTTCCGTCCGATCCGCGGAGCCTGCAGCATCGCAAGCTAACGTTGCTGGCCGAACAGGATCGGGAGTTCGCACAGCAGGCTGCCGACTCGCGGGCGATTGAGGGCGCGATTGCAGGTTACGAAACCGCATTCCGCATGCAGAGCACAGTTCCTGAGCTGGCCGACATCAGCAAAGAGCCTGCACATATCCATAAACTTTACGGCGTTGATTCGAGCGACGAACACCAGCATCTGTACGCAACTCAGGCTCTTCGCGCCCGACGTCTGGTTGAGTCGGGAGTGCGGTTCGTTGAAATCACCTGCCCCAGCTTCGACGGCAACAACTCTCCCTGGGACCAGCATGGATTGCTGAAGAAAAATCACGAAAAAAACGCTCGAATCACGGAGCAGACAGTCGCGGCATTGCTTGTTGACCTCAAACAGCGAGGTCTGCTGGACGAAACGATTCTCGTGTGGGCCGGCGAAATGGGTCGGACACCGCACACTCCCAGAGTCACTCCTGACTGCGGCCGGGACCATCATGTCAACGGCTATTCGATCTTCCTGGCGGGCGGCGGATTCAAACGCGGAACGACGTTCGGCCAAACTGACGAATTCGGAAACTCCGTCGTCGAGAACCAGGTCGACATTCACGACATCCATGCGACGATTCTGCACCAGCTGGGCATCGACCACGAACAGCTCGTCTTCCGACACGGTGGCCGGGACCAAAGACTGACCGACGTCCACGGTCATGTCGTGAAGGAAATTCTGAGCTGAACCAGAACGGTACGCCGTTCGACAGGAGACTTTTTTTCGCGGAGTTCACCCTGTTGCCGATTCACAGGAAAATCTAAGCCCCCGGTCTTTTCGATTTGAGAGGCACACAGACCATTGCCGAATCACCTTTGATGAAAAATTGACGCGGCAATTCACAAATTGCGGTAAGCAATGAAGGATGCATATCGACATCTGTACTACAGCAGTTGTTGAAAACGCCAGGCTCGTTCGGGCCGGGAGCAGACACAGACAGCCGGCCGAAAGACATTTCTCGCGGCCGGCTGTCAGCATGGTCGCGGTGAATCTTGCGTTCTAGTGGCAGGCAACAGACAGCGATGTTCAACGAAGTGAACAACCGATAATGAAGAATGCATTTCAGTGGCCGGTCGTTCGGCGCGCCCTGATTCTGGCAGTCATCGTCGGCACCCTGCTGATTGGCATCAACCACGGTTCGTGCATTGCCAGGGGGCACTTCAATTCCTCCTGTCTTGTGCAATCGGTGCTGACCTTTCTTGTGCCGTATTTTGTATCGACGGTGTCAAGTGTTCTGACGATGTCAGATCATGCGAAGGCGCAGCATGACGAATCGCAGAAGTACGTCTCGTAACGATCTCGGTAACCTGTTAAGAATTCTCCCGTCAGATATCACGCAATGAGACCGGCTTGAAAAACTGCTTAAAGAACGCGGTGGAGTTTTGGAAAAGACAGCGAAATCGACAGAGTCTTGGTTCGTCTACATGCTCCGATGTTCGGACACATCACTTTACACCGGAATCACCAGGGATGTAGAGAAACGACTTGCACGACATAATGCCGGGAAAGCATCCCGCTATACGCGAAGCCGACTGCCTGTCACCGTGGAATATCATGAACAGCAGCCCAGCCACAGCATGGCATTGAAACGAGAGTTGGCGATCAAGGCCCTGTCACGGCAGCTGAAGGAAGAACTGCTGCACTCACGTCGAAACGACTGTGAAACCGGATTTCAGGCCTGAGTGCGGTCATGCGGTCCCTGTTTCTCCCTGCAGGATGGCGACGTTGCGAGTTCGGCGGTCATTTGCTTCAGACGGCAGGCTCCGAGGCGGGCCACAAAGACGATCAGAAATGAGATATCACATTCGCAAATTGTCGGATTCTTCGGAAACTCGACATTATCGGGTACAGAATTGACCTTGGCGATCGGCCGTCGTATGCTGTAGGTTCGGTTTATGAGGTCTTTCAGACCGCTCTGATTGATGTCATCAACTGCCTTCCTGAGTACCCACCCCATGCTGCTGTCAGGCCCGTCCTGCGGCAGTCAAATTCTCCCTCTCAAATCTGCAGTACGGTCCCTTCAGGACACCGCTCAGATTTGGCAGGATCCACTGCGTTCCGCTGTGATAAAATTACCACCCGTTATCTTCCTTCTGCTGGCGCCTGGATTATGTCTGGCGGAGGATCCGTTTGTTTCGCTGAACGAAGGCGCTCTGGCCCCTCGATTCGAAGCGCATGACGACAGTGGAAAGCTGTGGCGATCGACTGACCACGTTGGAAAATCAATGTTGGTTGTGTATTTCTACCCGGCAGACATGACAGTTGGTTGTACAGCCCAGGCCTGTGGCTTCCGCGATCAAATTGAAGAATTTAAACAGGCGGGTGCTACGGTTATTGGTGTCAGCGGTGACTCGTCGGGGAACCACAAACTCTTCAAGAAAGCGCATGCCCTGAACTTTCCTTTGCTGGCCGACGAAGACGGCAAAGTGGCTCAGGCTTTTGGTGTTCCTGTACGTGGCGGTGGCAAAATCACCCGTATTATCCAGGGAAAGCAGGAAAAGCTGGTGCGCGGCGTCACTGCTCAGCGCTGGACATTCGTGATCGACCGGACTGGTCGCATTGTGCATCGCAGAACGAACGTAAAAGCCCCCGGCGACGGAAAGTCCGTTCTGAAATTCGTTAGACAACTTACCGCGTCTACACAATAATCCTGTATGATACAGCCTGGCTGTGTACGCCCCTTTCCACGATCCGCATGGTCGGTTCGAGAATCCATTCAAATCGCATTCTAACAAAAAGGAGTTTCGGACAATGCGTACGATTCTGGCTCTTGGCATTGTAACCGGTGCACTGCTTGTCAACGGTGTCACTAAGGCTGCTGACGTTGAATCGGGACTGCAGGTCGGCGACTATCCCGGCGCATTTTACGTGGCCGACGTGACAGGACCGTCTGCCGGAGAAAAGCTGTGTTACCGCTGCCGCTACGGTGCTCAGCCTGTCGTCAGTGTTTTTGCCCGCAAGATGGACGATAACGTCACAAAGCTGATTAAGGAACTGGACGCAGTGGTAGGAAAAAATCGTGACAGCCGAATGGCAGCCTTTGTCGTCCTGTTGTCGGACGATCAGAACGCTGCACGAGCAACACTGAAAAATGCTGCAAACACTCACGGCATCAAGCACACTCCGCTGACCGTCTTCGAAAACTCAGACGGACCTGGTAAGTACCGCATTGCCAAAGACGCAGATGTCACGGTCCTGATGTGGGTTGAATCCGACGTAAAGGTCAACCATGCCTACAGTGCCGGAACCCTGAACGGAAAAGCGATCGCGACGATCGTCGGAGACACAGACAAGATTCTTAACTAACAGGGTTCCCATGGGCGTCGCCGCACTTGGGGGCGTCTGTCGGCAAAGTTTACGACATCAGAAAACGGTGATTCCCTCGCGGAGTCACCGTTTTTTGTTGCGCGCCGCAATGTGGACACGCCTGACCAGGGTCAACCGTCGGCAGATTCCGCCGGTCGTCGTCTGTTGGTGGTATATGATGTCGTTCACGACGGTTAACTGAGTTGGTGACAATTGCTCTCGCAACGGAATGTCTGATAACGTGCCCGCTGGAATTGGTTTGCCGAAAGTCCAGGATGGAGTGCTGAGCAATGCTGCGTTGTCAATTCTTGCCGTACCTGCTGTTGTTCGCACTCTGTACACCCGCCATGAGTCAGGGTCTGCGGGTCTCAACGGTTGTCTACGATGCCGGGCGTTTGAACTCATCCGGTCAGGAGCCGATTCTGGCGAGCAGTTTTTCCCTGTTTCACAACGGTCGCGCTTATGACTACGTGGAAGCCGCCGGTGAAGTCGTCATTTACGACTCGACCGGGAAAAAGTTCACTGTCATTAATATCCAGCGTGGAGTCTCCACGACGATTCTGTTCCAGGAACTGCAGAACATGCTGCGGGAACGCGACCCGAAAATTAAAGAGTACATCCGTGAACTGACAGCGAAACAGTCGCCGGAAGCGGAACGAGCCGCTCGCATGCTCGAATTCCAGTTGAAACCAGAGTTCGAAAGCAGCTTTAATCCGGCAACCGGCCTGCTGTCGTTGCAGGCACCATCATGGAAGTATTCCGTAAGTACGCGTGAATGGGAAGATGTCGAGCAGCTGAAGAGGTACCTGACCTACACCGACTGGACGGCTCGACTGAATTATCTGTTGCACCCTTCCAGCATGTTTCCCGAACCAAGACTGGCGCTGAATGCCCGATTACGGGAACAGACGAACCGTATTCCTGTTCTTGTACAACTTGACCTGCGACCGGACGAACGGCTCATGCTACGGGCCGAACACCAGTTCGTCCGCAATCTGACGGACCGCGACCGAAGTCTGATCAACAAATGGACTGCGCTGGTCAGCGATGGCACACTCAGAAGCATACCCTTTCGGAGCTACCAGGAAGAAATGCTGCTTTCACTTCGGCGGTGATTCCTGTCAGTCGCGAAGGTCACGTCCGAGCCGTGTCGCCCCCAATGGGGTCGTTCATGCAACTGCGGATTCTGTATCCGCAGGCGTCCATACATCGACAGTGTAAGCTGTGCGCCATCACTTGTATTCACTGGCGACTAAATAGCTGTGCCGCAGCGCTGGTTGACAACGGGCCGCGTCGCTAAACTTGAGCTGTTTGCGGTCCGGAATAATTGTCAACTGGAAGTAATAACTGATGAGTTTCGAAGGAAAGAATGCGCTCGTAACCGGCTCGTCCAAGGGAATCGGGGCAGCGGTAGCCATCGAACTTGCCCGTCAGGGTGCGAATGTCACCATCAACTGCCATGCCAGTAAAGATCAGGCACAGCAGGTTGCCGAACAGATCCGCAGCCTTGGCCGGAAGGCCCTGGTCATTGCAGCGGATGTATCAGACCAGACTGCCGTTGAAGACATGGTGCAGCAGACGGTCTCCGAATTCGGTTCTCTTGATGCGTTCGTCAGCAACGCCGTCTACAGTGATCGGGAGCTGATGGTAAAAGCCGACATCGCAGGATTTAAGCGTACCATCGATGTCAGTATGTGGGGCGCGTTCTTCGGCGTCCGGGCAGCGTCGCAGCAGATGCTCAGCCAGGGCAACGGCGGAGCGATCACCGTGATCAGCTCTCCTCACGCAATTATTCCGATTCCTACTTCAATGGCCTACAACATGGCGAAAGCTGCAATCGATCATATGGCTCGAACTGCTGCGATCGAACTTGTGAAACACGGAATACGTGTAAACATCTTCCACCCCGGCTGGATCGACACGCCCGGCGAACGCAAGTTTTTCTCAGAAGATGAGCTGAATCAGGGAGCGCAGACGCTGCCAATGAAACGCATGGGCACTCCCGAGGAAATGGCGAAGGGGGTCTGCTTTACGCTGAGCGATGACGCGGCATACATGACCGGCAGCACCATGACCATGGACGGCGGTGTCGGGCTGCCATGGTGGTCGAACCGCGAAGAAGGAAAACAGTAGCAACGGCCTGCGCCAACAGACCCTGCTGGCAACTCGCAACGTTCGCACGTCCGGTCTTGATTGAGCCCATCGAACTGCGGTGTCCAGCGGCTCGGGCTTGTGCACGCATTCAATTGCCAAATGCTTTGCTGTTGTTGCCGATGGACGTCGTGGTGGACTTACTGAGCCCGGAATACTTACCGGAAATAACAGCAGAACTCTGACTCTGGCGAAAGCTGGAATTAACGGACTCACTGTGCGAACCGTTCGGCAGTCTGCCCGGAAAGCCTCCGCTGCTTTGCGGCGTCCACTTCACCTGCTTTCGGCTGTAGCCGATGTGTTCCAGAAAGGTCGACAGACCGATTTCATAGATCCCCAGGTTTTCAGCTTGATTCCTTAGTTTCTGAGTGTTGTCACGAATCCGCTTGTAGATCTGTTCCAGTTCCTGATTCTCTGTGTCATCACCGAGGTCGGCGATAATCAGATAACGGGTTCGAGAAGAGATCCGACGCGGCGCATCGCCGGAATCAATAGGATTGCCCTTGCCGTCCGTGAAGGCACCGTCGTCGTCCACCTGAACCGAAATCCGCCCGCCAGCCGCTGCGACCAATCGCCGAAACTGCCCACGGTCCAGGCCGTCCAGAGCGACGCGCCCTGCCACAGCGATTTCCAGGGATTGCCCTGTCTGGAAAATCGGAGAATAGATGGGGTCGTCTCCCGCAATCGGACGGCCCAGATCCTGCGTTACGATTCTTGCTTCAGCGCGATGGTCGGCCAGAATGTCGACTACTTCAATCTTGCCCTTAATGTCGCTCGTATTATTGCGACCGACGCCGGAATTGCCGGGCGTGTAAACAGAGAATGTCACGCCTTCTCGCAGACCGTCAGCTCGCCCCAGATCGATATAGCAAAGTTCGCGGTTGTGATCGACGGACTGTACACGACCGTCCGCTGTGGAAAATGTCGGGTCATCCTTCTGTCGCAGTCTTGCCCGCAAATCAACGATCGCTGTCCGCTTGTCGTTGTTGTCGTCTACAAGATCTTCAATCTGACGAGCACTGGACACTCTGAGTGCAGCGAGTTCGTCCTCCAGTCGGACAGTGGTTCCGCGCAGTGTATCGACCTGCTCTCCCAGCCGCGCCAATTCTTCGTTGTGGATCGCTTCCTGCTGAATGAGTTTTGCCTCAGCCTTCGCAACTGCGGCTTTTTGTGTGTCGATTTCCCCGTCCTTGTTGATAGTCAGCTGGTCGTTTTCTCTGCGTTTCAAAACTAGCTGCTGCATGCGGTTGGTTGCGGTGAATGAGTTCTTATTATTTTCAGCTGATTCCTTCCGCAGTGCCGGAATAAGGGCTGGCAATGCAGCAGTTCCGTCACCCGCAAGGTCCTTAAGAATCTGCTGTGTTCGACCGTCTACAGTGTCCTGATCAGGATCACCGATACCTGTTTCAACGTTTTCACCGACGTCGATCAACCCCTTCAGGTGCTGGATTTCCGCAAGCTGGTCGCGAACCGTGCCATTAAGGTCCTGTTCTTTTTTGGTTGCGTCGCCCAGCGACTTGTACACGAGCTGATTGTCGGACCATGTCATGTACCAAAATACGGCGAACGAGACGGACAGCAAAGCAAAGATTGCCATCCCGATGACCGGTCCATTATTCTTCTGAGCCATTTTAGTACTTCCCAGGTTTGACGTGGTCGGTGATCGCGACGTTGGACCGTAGCACTTTCAGTACACGGGAAACGATCTCCGCAGTCTCGACGATACGTTATTGTTTAGACTTGGCAATCAGAAAACAACGACCAGTTTGCTGCTGCAACAGACAGAAGCGGGCCCCTTGCGTTGCCGAAATCATATAAGTGTTGAACTCGTAAGACGTTCGAACAAGTCAGCTGTATGTCGAACGGCCTTGAAATGCAGCGAATAGCGGAGCTTTTCCGAATATATGATTACTGTCGCTGATGACAGAGTCAAGAAATTATGAACCAAGGTCACGTTGATGCTCCACAATCGATGGTCTCCCGCAAAAGGGGCTGATACGAACGCGGGCAGCTGTCTCCATGTGCAACATCGGCACGCTGAGACCAACGGTTCAGCCTGGCGGCAGATCGGCAGCATTTGCCGGTCACACCGAAGCTAACGCCTTCGCCGTACTGCAATGATAACAACAGTTGTAATGGTGCTTATACCTTGCAGCATTCTGCGGATGAGGAAGAAATCGCCTTCTTTCTGAAAGGCGGCACTGTGATGCCATCATCGGCGCAGTCCGGTCAGCTCTGTCGCTGAGGACTCCACAAAAGCGACCGTGGCCGGCCGGACGCCGCAGATTTACGGCCGCATTCGTCACAGCCAGGTCTGCAATGTACGCATGTCTTCGCGAATGGCGTTCCAGTGCGTCGGCACCAGTAAAGGATCACGGTGATCGAGGTATTCTTCGTGAAGCGAAATTGGTCCACTGTATCCGGACTTGAACAGCATCGAAAAGAATGCCGGATCGATGCGGCCCTTGCCAAGCGGTACATTCCCCGGTTTTCGTTCGTGCCACACAAAATCCTTAACGTAGACAACCTGGATGTGTGGGCGAATCAGCTGAAACGTCACCGGCCAGCTCATACCGCCTTCCGCAGTGGCATGGCGAATATCGTAGGCGACTCCCACATGAGCGGGGTCGATTCCATCCAGTCCTCTGTGCAGATCCCACAGTGAGGCTCCAAAATAGTTTCGGCCCGCGTGGTTTTGATATACCGCCGTAATGCCGATTTCGTTGTTCATTGCGGCCAGATCCGTCAGCTTCTTCCCCCACTCCGTAATCTGAGGAATGATCGGACGTGATTCGTCGTATCTAAAATACTTCATTCGG
>Ga0315331_10004155_pt1 | contig 10942 bp, 6 predicted proteins | sample M160m34915metaG_FD_203456 | JGI IMG/M metagenome (GOLD analysis project Ga0315331, IMG submission 203456) | Ammonia-oxidizing marine archaeal communities from Monterey Bay, California, United States - M1 60m 34915 | ecosystem: Environmental > Aquatic > Marine > Intertidal zone | place: USA... | reverse complement strand
CGTCGAGCCCAAACGGTTGTCGATATTGCCCAACGCGAACATTCTGGAGTCCGTCCAGATTTCGGAGTTCGCCCCAGATATCCATGAATGTCGGCCGACCAGGAAACGCAAAGTCCATTTCGAGCATGTATCCAACATTTTCGGCAACCATACCTGTAGCTGCGAGCCTGGCTCGCCGGAAGTCTGCTCCGTCCTGCAGATCCCCCACTGCCACTCGATTGGAATCGCTCTGCGAAACCCAGCCAGCATCCGCCTGAAAGAAACCCGTGAGCCGCACCGTGGGAAATATATCGGTCGAGTGACTACCACCGTCGCTCAAATGCAGCGTCGCCAACGATGCATGTTCGACCGCGGACTCATTCGGCTCCAAAAATTGCGACTCCAGCTCTGTCAGTGCCTGCATTGATGGCTCGCGGTTCAGTTCGTGTCGAAGCTGATCCACTAGAGTTTCAAGCCGATCGACACGAAACCGCAGCTCCTGATTCTCCTGAGCAACTGCTGTGGAATCGTCCGTAACTCCCTGAACTGGAAAATCTGCCGCGGACTGAGCGAACACCGACACAGGAACTAGAGCGGCACAGATAGCCAGAAGACATCGTGCACAGATTTTGAACATGTCGTTTACCAGGAAGAATACAAGGTGGGAAGTGGGTTCACGCCAGCTGCTTGCCAGGTATGAACAATGCCGAATGGACGAAGGTGGGAATAGAAATCGAGAAGGGATCCGCACAGGAAATGCGATAATTTGTAACCAAGGATTCTGCAACGGTACTCAAAACGCGTCAATATGCTTCCATTTGAAGGTTGAACACAGCCTGAGTATGCCTGTTGAGACTCCTTCCCGCCGACAACTTCAGTTTTCAGAAGGTGTTTGTTTCTGACTCTGAAGCTTGTTGCCATTTGAGCTGGACACGATCGTCGTGCCTGAGAAGCTGAATATTGTTTGGACTGTCGACCTTGCCGAGGTGCTCAAGCAGAATTCTGCGGATTTCAAGAATTGTCAGTGGGTGGCGGTGGGCCATCGTATGAGTTGCTTCGATTGAAATTTGAGAATCGAAGTCGTCTCTTTTCGCGCTGGCGATGGTGACGATGCCGTCTCCTTCGGGACCGCTGGCACCGTCAGAAAACTTCCGAGGTTCGACAGCAAAAATGTTGTGGTAGCTGACACTTCGCGAGTTGGGGGCTTCGGCAAGAACCGAAATCAATGGAGACGTTGGAGCCAGAGCGTCCAGGCTGGTAACCGGGACAACTCGTCCATTATTTCGGAAGAAACGTTTCTCACTGGCGAGTAGTTCGCGACCAACTTCAGTTGTCCGGTCAGGCAACATCACCAGGCCTCGCAGCAAGTTCCGATAGATTGGTGTTTCCTCACCGCTACCGCGATGTGGACTGGCGATGGTGACAACTCGCCGAACTTCGGACACGGGCTTGAAGAAGTAAGCTCGTGCAAGTTCTCGTTTGACAGCCAGAGATGCATCAACTTGATCGAGCGGCGTATCGCTGACTGTGTTCCAGAATCGGTCTCCGCTGTTAAGCGACGCAAGGCGCGCGATGAGTCCGCCCATGCTGTGCCCGACGACGACCATCTGGTCGAGCTCAGACTGCTCGTGATTCGGATCGAAAATGTTTCGTGTTTCGGCAAGTTCTTCTCGCAGGTCAGCAGCCGATTCCCAGAAACTGCCGCCGGTTGGGTAAAGATAAAACCAGAACTGATAGCGATCTCGGATTTCCGGCATGCTGCGGAAATCGTTCAGAGCTTCCATCCATGTCATCGGACTCGACAACAGGCCGTGCACCATCAGCACGGGAATCTTGCCCGGCTGATACGGCTGAATCATGTACAGTCCCGAAACCTGCTCAGCCTTGTCCGGTCGGAAGAATCCGTAGTAGTCAAGCTTCTGCAACGTCGGGTTGTTGAGGAAGTATGCCAGCGGCGTAGAGATGTCACTTTCCAACGGCGTCGTTTTCCCTTCGACGACGATCTCGTTCCGCGCGACTGGATCGTGCAGTTCCAGCACGCACTTCGTGATATCCTCCCCAGACGCGTTTGTGTAATTCGAGTCGCGTTCCCATCGCAGAAAGGCAGTCACCGGAAAGCTGAGCCCTCGAGGATAAAACTGTTCACGATCGGCAGTCTCTGACCCATCCTTGCGAATGGCGATCAAAGGAACGCCCAGACCGTGAGTCCGGTGGCAGTTCGGCAATCCCACGAGTCGGTAGTCGGCAACCAATTTAAACTCGTCAAACTCACCAGGGTCCCAATCAAAACCGACGGTCTTACAGGTGAATTCAGTTTTTCCCTGGCAGGTGTTGACCTCAATCGAACTGCCCGGCTTCAGGAGTTTGTATTTCTGAGCCGTCCGCAGACACGCTTCCAGCGAGTGATTGTAGAGGTCGCAGATCCCTCGAAACTGTGGGTCATACGAATTCCGCTGGCCGTCAAACTGAGCATCAAACAGGTAGCGGTACGCGTAACCCAGGCCGCTGACATGATGCTCGACCGATTTCTCTGGATCGATCATGGAAAGCTTCCGCCCGGCCGCATGGTTCAGCTCCGCGATGGCATACGCCGTTTCAAGCGACGGCTCCCTCTCATAGACCTTGACCAGCCCGGCGATCGCATCTTCGGACTCGACATCAAGTCGCTCCAGGTCATTGCTGCGCAGGATGAGTTCCGTCCGCTCGCTCGGCGGCGGCGTCGGTTTAAATTTCTCGACAAGCGATGACGGCTGATACCAGTTGTCACGAACCTCGACGTATCTTCGAGAAACACAGCCGTTAATCAACAGGACAAACAGCGCACAGACCGACAACACGCCAGTTTGAAGACTGCGAGAAGCACCATGCAAGCGAGTGATGAAGCAGGGCCTGCGAGAAGTCATGCAGGAGCCGGAAACGACAGAAGTGAGAGTTGAGACTCGACCAGCCAGAAGAGTACGGGCGATCGAGTTTTTGACTCAATGCGAATCTGCCGGTTACAGAATGAAAATGCTGCTATACGCTCATCTTTACGAAAACAGGTCTACGAAGAGAATCCGTGACGATTAGTGGCAGTTTACGTTCCGAATGTACAGCATCCGGGTAAGAACTACGCGAAAACAGAATCGCCCCAGGCGAGCAGGTTCAGGATTGGCCACAGCCACATACCGGCGGCAGTTACGTTGCCGGCAAGCTCAGCCATCGTCTCACGACGAAAGGCCTGATGCCCGAATGGACTGTGAAGAAGCCGGCTCTGAGCCCACGTTTCCCACGGCCCGGATAGCCATCCTGCAACCGGCGTAGGGAAACTCGCTTTACGTCGTTGAGCCAGTTCTGGCGGCAACGACCGGGAAGCAACAGCCCGAAGCAGCCGCTTCGGTCGCAACGTCCGGCGGCGTTCCAGTTCGGCAGCAGCGAGGTAAGGCGTTGCTTCAAGAGGATCGACATCGATGCGAAAGTGCGACGGCAGACCAAACGCGAACTCGACCAGCCGATGATCTGTGTAAGGTACTCGGGCTTCCAGTGAAGCCTGCATGGTAGCTGTGTCGAGCCGCCCCAGCAGACTTTCAAGATTCAATCGGTGAAGAACGACTGACTGCGAATGAATCAGCGATGAGTCATCTTTCAATCTGGACTCGGAATCCGTTGCAAACTCGTTCTGATAAAAACTAACCATCGCTTCATCGTGCCCGGTGGCGTTCCAGGCATCTTCGTTCAGTAACTGAGGCTTCACAGCCAGCGGAACCAGACTGTTCGCGGCGAAATAGTGATCAACCAGACTGTTGAACTGACATCGTCCGTAAGTCGCTTCAAGCGATTTCAGAAAAGCGCGTTCGCTCGAAGGTTGCCCCGGCCACTGTCCTGTCGCACAAAGACGAGCCAGTCGAAAATCTTCAATCGACCAGTGAGGCAATGCATAGCCACATAAGAGTTCGTCCGCCCCTTCGCCTCCCAGTACGACACCAACGTCCTGCTTCATTCGCCGAGCAAGCTGATGGATGATCACGTCACTGGGGGTCGTCAAAGGCAACGCTGTTTCACCGACCATTTCGCTCCAGCAATCCAGATACGTCTCCGACGACACGCGAACTTCGTCGAAGTCAAAACCGGTATGGCGTGCACAGTTGGCTGCGGCGGAGAAATCGTTGTCCGGTTCGGTGTGACCGGATTCGATTTCGCCACCTCCGCAACTTCCCAGCAGCCGACTCTCGTGCGACTCTGAAACGTACGAGGCCAGTATGCTGGAATCGACACCACCACTCAGAAACATCCCAACTGGCACATCACTGACCAGTCGACTTTCTGTCGCATCAACGATTAGCGATTCCAATTCGTTGGTCGCTTCGTCAAAGGTAACGTCGGCTATCGTTTTAGTTGGAAAGTCCCAGTAACTGGCAATCTGCAACTGGCCCGTATGCAGGTTCCAATCGAGGTACTCTGCAGGACGCAATTGACTGACTCCGCGAAACATCGTCTCACGTCCCATGGTCGTGCGGAAGGTCGTCAGGTAATGGCTGATGGTCGACCAGTTCGGCTGTCGGACGATATGGGGATGCTCCAGCACTGCAGCGACCGTACTGGAAAAAACCAGTTCACCGGCGACTTCCGCAAAGAACAGCGGCTTCACTCCGAATCGATCGCGTACAAGGAACAAACGGTTCTCTGCGAAGTCGTAGACTCCGAAAGCAAACATTCCTTTCAACTTCTGCAGACAGTCAACTCCCCAGGTTTTCCACGCGGCAAGCAACGTTTCGGTGTCGCAACGAGTTTCAAACTTCACGCCTTTTTTTTGTAGTTCAGTGCGTAGTTCGCGATCGTTGTAAAGTTCACCGTTGTAGACAAGTACGGTCTGTCCATCTTCGGAAACGATGGGTTGCGTTCCAGCGGAAGGATCACGGATTGCCAGTCGCCGATGAGCGAGCGCGACGTTACCTCGCATAAGCAGTCCGGCATCGTCCGGGCCGCGAGCCGTCATTCTGTCACGCATTGCAACAACTCGTTCACGACCGACCGAAATAGACCGACCACAAGGAGCAATGACACCAAGAATTCCGCACATGAGAACCCGTTCTCTAAACACACTTTCAAACTGTTCATGACAGCCCTCAAGCATGCTATCGGCGAATCACAACCCTGCTCCGATCCGGGGAACTGCCTGATTCAGTGATGCGGCGTACGCCTCCGCTCACACGCCAGATGGAATGATCGCGCAGGTTTTGCGGCCTCATAAACAGGGCAATTTGAACATTCCAATTCCCAGACAGATGCAGAGCGTTGGCGATGCCGTGCGGCTAAATTCTCTATCCGATACGATCCCAATCGTCGCCCATTGCTCGAATTGCAGAACTGACGGATTGTATTCAGCTCCTGTTCAGACCGTTGTCAGATTCAACCGTTGAGGACTTCGTGAAATTCAAAGTTGCCGTCGCGGCTACGGGATTCATCGGCACTCACTGGCTGGATCTCATTCATGCGATCATCGGCCTGGAAGTCGAATCCGTCTGCGCCGATCTTCTGACAGTCTTTCCTGCCAGAAAACGGCCAAACGGTGATATTGAAACGTTCAGCGGAAAAACCGACGCGCCGGTTTCTAAAGCAGCAATCGATGTGACAACAGAAAGCTTCGGCAGCATCATGCTGAAATTCGTCGGAGCAGCGCGAGGCAGTGTGCAAGTCAGCCAGATGGCTGCCGATCGAAAGAACCTGCTCAGTTTTGAAGTAGCAGGAGCAAAGCAGCAACTGGCCTTGAACAGCGAGTCACTGAACGAATTTTGGGGTGGGCATCGTGTCACACCGAACGAAAGTCTGATCCGTGACCCGGCTCTTGTCGGCGACCGATCTCGTGGCGCCATCAATTCCCCAGACAGCCACAACGAAGGATTCTCCGATACCTTCAAGCACTGCTTTCGCTCATTTTATCAGTACATCGAAGCCGGAAATTTTTCGACCCCGCCGACATTTTCAATCTTTGTTGAAGGTCATCGCGAGATCGTTCTGTGTGAAGCGATTTTGAAAAGCCGCAAGAAACAGCGGTGGGGCGACGTTCCACAACACTGTGTCCGTAACACGATAGTAACCGGAGAATACTTTCATGATGAAACTTGGATTCGTTAGCGCCATCCTGCCTGAACTTGACCTGAAAAGCGTGCTGCAAACCGCCGCAGGCACTGGGTTCGTCTGTGTCGAAATCATGTGCTGGCCGGTCAGCAAAGCAGAACGACGTTACGCGGGAATCACTCACATCGACGTCACCGATTTCGGTCAAAGCCAGGCAGACGAAGTCAGTGGTATCGCCGCCGAAGCAGGCGTCGAGATCAGCGGCCTGGGCTACTACCCGAATCCATTGACGCCGGATCGTGAAGAGTCAGAAGCCAGCATCGCTCAAATCAAAAAGGTCATTCATGCATCGGCGCTGCTTGGCATCAACCAGATGAATACGTTCATCGGCCGCGACTGGACAAAGTCAGTCGACGACAACTGGCCGAGATTTCTGGAAGTCTGGAAGCCGCTGATTCAATTCGCCGAGGACAATGGCGTTCGCGTCGGCATCGAAAACTGCCCGATGAGCTTTACGGCAGACGAGTGGCCCGGCGGAAAGAATCTAGCTACGACGCCAGCCATCTGGACTCGCATGTTCAACGACATTTCAAGTAACAGTTTCGGTCTGAACTACGATCCATCTCACATGATCTGGCAGTTCATGGACTACCTGCAGCCGATGAAAAGCTTCGCTGACAAACTCTTCCATGTTCATGCCAAGGACGTACGAATGGATAAAGATCGACTCGACCAGGTTGGCATCATGGCTCACCCGGCCGAGTACCACGTTCCGAAACTACCTGGATTAGGTGACATTGACTGGGGACGATTCTGCTCGGTGCTGACCGACGTCGGTTACACAGGTCCGGTGTGTGTCGAGGTCGAAGACCGAGCCTACGAAGGTACGCTGGATTCTCGAAAGAGATCGCTCCAGCAAAGCTATACGTACCTGAGAAACTTCATCAGCAACTGAGAATGTGGGTACGGGAAGGGCGAAAGCAAAACGCACGAGTGCCGGTAGTTGAGTGCGTCTCGGAGCATCACCAATGTGTAAGACTCAGTGGTGCGTCAAGACGCACCCTGCTCTGCAGGAGCCGAACGCTGCTGACCGCATAAACGACAATACAAATTGAAAAATCGAGAGACGAGTGTAATGACCACATTTGTTGCAGGCGCCGATCTTGGCGGAACTACAGTTTCAATCGCATTGGCAAAGTGTGACGGAACCATCGTCGCCGAAACCAAAATCCCGACAGACTCACACGAAGGTCCCGAAGCCGTTCTATCACGGATTTCGGACAAGGTGCTCGTATTGGCCAAAGAAGCAGGAGGAGGGGCCATCGCGTTCGGTCTCGGCGTACCAGGACTCGTCGACCTGAAAGCCGGCACAACGAAGTTTCTTCCGAACATGCCAACACAATGGCGAGACGTCGAAGTCGCCAGACTGGTCAGCGCCAAACTCGCCTGTCCGGTCAAACTTCTGAATGATGCGCGAGCAGCAACCTTGGGAGAACTGCGCTATGGACTCGGCAAAGACATCGACTCAATGGCCATGCTGACGCTCGGTACTGGGGTCGGCGGCGGAATCGCAGTCGACGGAAAACTCGTACTTGGCCCCCTGGGAGCGGCCGGGGAACTCGGTCATCAACGAATTATGCCGGATGGCCCATTGTGCGGATGTGGACAGCGCGGTTGCCTTGAAACACTCGTCAGCGGACCGGCTTTCACCGGCGAAGCAGTACGACTGTTGAAAACGGGCCTCGCCCCTGGGCTTCACAAACTGGTCGACGGCGACATCGGAAAAGTGAGTCCGCGAGAAATGGCCCAGGCCGCTCGCGAAGGTGACGAAGTGCTGGCTCAGTCAATCAGACGTCGCGCCGGTTATCTGGGAATCGGAGTCGCCAACGTCGTCACGATTCTTCACCCGGACCTGGTTGTCCTCACTGGCGGCGTCGCCGAAATGGGCGACATCCTGATCGACCCAGTCCGTACCGCCGCCCGAAAACACGTCGGGATGTTCCCCACAGAAAACGTTCAGGTCGAAAAATCAGTCCTCGGCGAAAAAGCTGGACTATTGGGGACAATTGCTTTGGCTGCGGAGTCCTTGACAAAACAATGACTCAACCCAGCTTGCACTGAATCCCATGCCTGACGCTGTCCACTTGTCATTACTCTGTAGAAGACCAAACCTATCGAATCGCAGTCAAGGCTACTGTTCGGGAGCGCGGTGAGGTTCGAAAACGGCCTGCCGGGATTGAGATGCCAGTTCGGCGACACGACAGGTTTCCCGGTAAAGCCATTCCTGCGCGGGCATTTTCAGACCGCTTGATCGTCGCTTTGTGGATGCCTCATAGTTGCCGTCAGGCTGTAATCGGCGGCCTTTGATATTGTCTTTAAAGTAGCATTCAAGCATCGCCATCAATCGCTCACGGGACCGATTTTCTTCGACAGGAACAAGCAGTTCGACTCGTCGATCAAGACTGCGTCCCATCCAGTCAGCGCTGGAGATAAAGACTCGATCGTCGCCGCCGTGCCGGAAGTGCATGATCCGAGCGTGTTCGAGAAGTCGATCGACGACGCTCACGACCTCAATGTTTTCGCTGAGGCCATGGACTCCGGGACGCAGGCAGCAAATTCCGCGGATATTCAGCCGGACTTTCACGCCGGCCTGAGACGCGCGGTAGAGCAACTCGATCATCTGCGGGTCAACAAGTGAGTTGACTTTGATCGTGATCCCCGATTTCTGTCTCTGCCGTTTGAACTGGATCTCTGCCTCGATCATTTCAGCGAGTCGGTCCCGAAGAGTGGTTGGTGCAGCCGACAGGCTATGCATGGTCTGTGGCAACGAGTAGCCGGTGACTGCGTTGAAGAATGAGATCGCGTCAGCCCCCAGGTTTTCGTTGCAGGTAAGAAGGCTGACGTCGCTGTATAGTCTAGCCGTCGACTCGTTGTAGTTACCCGTTCCGAAATGCAGGTATCGTTGGATCCCTTGCGGTTCGCGGCGGACAACGATGCAGACCTTCGCGTGAGTCTTCAGACCTTTGACTCCGTAGAAAACCTGGACGCCGGCTTGTTCAAGTGCCTTGGCACCTTCGATGTTGCGGGCTTCGTCAAAGCGAGCTTTCAGTTCGATGATCACAGTGACGTGTTTTCCCTTTTCAGCGGCACGGGCCAGCGCAGCAAGAATCGGACTGTTTCTGCTGGTTCGGTAGAGTGTTTGCTTAATGGCTAGAACATCTGGATCTTCGGATGCTTCCTCGATAAACCGGACGACCGGATCAAAGCTGTCATAAGGATGGCAAAGCAAGATGTCCTGCCGCGCAATCGTATCGAAGATGCATTCCGTCGAATCGACCATCGGTGACGCCAGTGGTGGCCAGTCTTCGAAACGGTTGCCCTCGCCTGAACCAGCGTCGGCTACCTGGAAGAAGTGCGTCAGGTCAAGCGGCCCTGGAATGCGATAAATGTCTCGCTGAGTTACGCCAAGGCAATCTGCCAGAAATTGTATCAACTGTTTGGAAGCATCGGCGGCGATTTCGAGGCGAGCGAAGTCGCTCTCACGTCGTGCAACCAGAAGCTGCTTCATTTCTTCGAGAAGATCGCCGGCCAAATCTTCGCGGATGGCCATGTCTGCATTTCGAGTAGCGCGAAACGCCACGCACTCAAGCACGGTCTCCTTCGGGAAGAAATCAGCGATAAACCGTTCAACTAATTCTTCCAGAAGCACGAACGAGTAAGTCCCCTCGGAAGGGAGTGTAACGAAACGCGTGGTAATTCTTCCAAACGGCAGAACGACGTACCGAATCTCGGTCTCATCACCGTCTTTCGCAGGACGCTCCAATCGAACGCACATGCTGATGGTGTTTCCTGACAGCGTCGGAAAACACTCGGGCGATTCCACCGCCAGCGGAGCAACGAGCGACACGATCTCGTCGATGAAGACCTGCTGCACAAATTGCGTTTGCTGTGCCGACAAATCGTCCATGCGGAGTCGCTGGATGCTTGCTTCGGCCAGTGCCGGCTCGAGCTGTTCGAGGTAGCATTGATACTGGTCGCGAGTCAGTTCGCGGGCCCGTGCGCTAATCGCTGCGAGTTGCTGATTCGGCGTCATCCCGGCCGAGTCTTTAGTCTTGCTTCCGCGAACATACAAAGTCTGTAAACCACCGACGCGGACCATGAAAAACTCGTCCAGATTCGACGCGGTGATGGCCAGAAACTTCAGGCGTTCCAGCAGCGGAAGCGACTCGTTCTGTGCTTCTTCGAGCACTCTCTGGTTAAATTCGAGCCAACTGAGTTCTCGGTTCAGAAAGCGAAGATCAGATTCTGGCATAGTGATTTATTTGTTGATTCAAGCTGCGAACAACTCGAAAAGTTTGATGTAATCAGACTCGTTCTCGACGCATCAGCACGGACAACCCGTACGTTTCTTCAAACAATTGAGCGGTCTGCTTCATCGCGATCTGTTCCAGCGACAGGTCGTCGACGCCGGGCACAGTGATAATCAGTCGGTCTTTCTGAACGGTACACATGAAGTCACGGATTCGCTGGCTGTAGGAACGATCGAGCGCGTCAGCAACTCTAAGAATCGACGCAAGTTTTGAAACAACAACCCGATCCTGTCGCGACAGGTTCGAGTAACCGGTGTGTGTCGGTTTCGGGGATGCTCGACGGTGATAGCGAGCGACCAGTGCGACGATCTGCAGATCGAGCTGGCTGAGACCAAACAGCTCACTGTTCTGAATGAGATATAGTGAGTGTTTGTGGTAGGCCGAGATACTGACGAACGTACCGATTTCATGGAGAATTGCGGCAAGTGTCAGCATGACTCTGGCACGAGCGTCCAGACGGTGATGTTTCTGCAACGCGTCAAACAGCATCCCAGACAGGTCGGCCACATGCTTCGCATGACGTTTGTCAAAACCGT
>Ga0315331_10004154_pt1 | contig 10944 bp, 7 predicted proteins | sample M160m34915metaG_FD_203456 | JGI IMG/M metagenome (GOLD analysis project Ga0315331, IMG submission 203456) | Ammonia-oxidizing marine archaeal communities from Monterey Bay, California, United States - M1 60m 34915 | ecosystem: Environmental > Aquatic > Marine > Intertidal zone | place: USA... | reverse complement strand
ACCCGCCCGCTGGCGGAGCGGTAGTAGCCGTTCACGTCGTGGTTCCAGACGGAGACGCCCGCGATCGCCTTCTGGACCTTCTCGTTGTATTCGGCCTGGCGCTCGGGTCGGACGTCGACCCAGGCGAGTCCCTCGTTCGCGATGCGCTCGACGTGGGCCAGGACATGGTTCGTCTGGTGCTCGATCATCTCGAGGATGGAACCGTTATTCGTGTTCGGGCCGTAGAGCATGAAGAGGTTGGGGAAGCCCGCCGTCGTGATCCCGAGGTAGGCGCTCGCGCCGTCGTCCCAGGCCTCGTTGATGTGTCGGCCGCCTCGACCCGTCACGTCGAGCGCCGAGAGGTATTTCGTGGCGGAGAAGCCCGTCGCCATCACGAGCAGGTCGACCTCGCGGACGCGGCCATCCTCCGTCTGGATACCGTCGGTCGTGATGCGCTCGATCGGCTCCGTCACCAGCTCGAGGTTCGGGCGATTGAAGGCCGGATAGAAGACGTTCGAGACCAGCGGTCGCTTGCAGCCGTAGGGATGCTGGGGGCGCAGCTTCTCGCGGACGACCGGATCCTCGACCTGTTCCCGGATCGCGTGTCCGTAGCCCTCGATCTCGACGAGAAGCGCGTCGTCGTTGAAGGTCATGCCCTCGTCGACGGTCACGAAATATTCCTGGCGCTTGGCGTCGAGCTCAGACGGATCCTCCCGGAAGCGGGCGAGCTCTGCTTCGGTGTAGGGCTCGTCTTCTTTGGGAATGACCCAGTTGGCCGTCCGTTGATAGAGGTAGACCTGTTTCGCCTGCTGGACGATCTCGGGGATGATCTGGACGGCACTGGCGGCGCTTCCGACTACGCCGATCGTCTTGCCTTCGAGCGAGTGGCTCCAGTCCCAGCGAGCGGAGTGGAAGGCCGCGCCCTCGAAGTCGTCTCGGCCGGGAATATCCGGGTAGACGAGGTCGTTGAACATGCCGACCGCGGACACGACGATGTCCGCCTCGATCGGATCGGCGCCCGCGACGCCGAGTTTCCAACGAGCGGCGGATTCGTCCCAGGCGACCTGCTCGACCTGCTGGCCGAAGCGGCAATGGGGCAGCAGCGCGTATTTCTCGGCGATCCCCTCCATGTAGGCGAGGAGCTCGGGCTGCGGTGCGTAGGGGCGGGTCCAGTCGTATTTCTTCTCGAAGGAGAACGAGTAGAAGAACGAAGGGAGGTCCACGGCACAGCCCGGGTAGCGGTTGTGATACCAGGTGCCGCCGACGCCGTCGCCCTTTTCGAGGATCACGAAGTCCTCGAAGCCGGCTTGCTTGAGCCGCAGGCCCATACAAAGGCCGCCGGGGCCGGCGCCGATGATGGCGATCTTGAGGGGACGTCGGGTGGAGTCGGGGGCGGGGGAGCTCATAGTCTGCTCACGCTACCGCGATGACTTGGGCTTTCAAGCTCTCCCCGCCATGCTCCCGAGCGCCGGATCGAGCGGGATCAACCGGGGGAGGTGTCTAGGCTCGTAGATCGGGGTCGGAATAGAATTGCTTCGCCCAACGCCTGAATTCGACGAGCAGGGTGTCGGCCTCGCAGAAGACCGGCTCCGCGCGGTGGATCTTGTTCTTCCAGATCCGGAAGTCGTCGAAGACGCCTTTGGTGATGTTGTCCATCCACTCTTCACCGGCCACGTCGACCGCGTTATTGGTGGTGGTGAGCGCCCAGCGGGAGATCGTCGTGTCGCGGTCGATCGGAGTGGTCGAAGTGAACATGTAGAGCCCGACGCCGGGGATCCCTGAACTCTCGACCGTCCCGAGCCCGAGGCCCCAGGTCTCCCGAACCAGCTGCATGTCGAAGGTCCCGACCGGCGTTTCCTGCTGGCTGTAGCTGACCGCATGGAGGACTCGCCCATCGTCTCCAAAGGAGATTTCGGTGTCGGGCGTTTCGCTCATCTTGTGCACGTACTCGAAGTGGACCGGGTCGAGGTTGTTCTCCGCCATGTCCTGGATGTGGACGGGGACCTCGATCTCGAAGGTCCGGACCGGGGACCATTCCGGGTCGGCGTATTGCGGGGCCTGCGGAATTTCCCAGCTAGGGGCCTTGCCCTCCGCGTGATGCCAGACGAAGACCATGTGGTTGAGTTCGCGGACCTCCCATGCGCGGACGCGAGCCTGGGTGGGGATGCGCGCGCAGTAGGGGATCTTCGAGCAGGCCCCGCTCTCGCCGTCGTATTCCCAGCCGTGGAAGGGGCAGCGGATGGACTCGCCCTGGACGCGACCTCCCTCCGCGAGATGGGCGCCGATATGCGGACAGTAGGCGTCCAGCACGCGGGCCTGGCCCGAGCGGGTTCGGAAGAGCACCATCTCCTGGTCGAAATAGCGCAGTCGTTGGACATCGCCGACGCCGAGGTCCTTGCTCCAGGCGACGGCATACCAGCCGTTGGGGAATCCGGGGGCGCCTCGGTCATGCATGGAGTCGATTCCTCTTCGTAGAGACAGTGTGGCGAGGCCTCAGCCCCGGAAGCCCCAGGATAGCCGGGAGGAAGACCTGATGCGGGCCCCGGCGGGTCCCCGGGCTAGAAGCCGGCGAAGTCGCGGAGGGCGCCGCGGGGGTCCAGGTCTTCGATGACGCATTGCGAGCGTTCCAGGAAGGAACGCGAAAGGGGCTTGTTCTCCTCGGGCTCGTTCTCAGGGAAGAGCACGAGGGGACACGAAGCGGGGGCGGCGTAGGCTGCGTGCACCCGGTGGAGCAGCCAGGCCTCGTCGAAGTCGAAGGTCTCCCCGCCCGCCTCGGTGCGCGCTTCGAGATAGCGCCGGATCAGCGCCTCCTCGTGAGCGCGGCGGTTTTCCGGAGAGAGCGCCATCGTGATGAAATAGCCGACGTCCCGCATCGGCGTGCCGAGCTGGATCAGCCCCCAGTCGAGGAAGCCCACCCGGCCGGCGTCGACGAAGAGGTTGCCGACGTGGCTGTCGCCCTGGAGCACGGTGGTGGGACCGCGCAGCCAGATTTCGTCGAGGGTGGGGCGGTGGTCGATATAGAGCTGGGCCATCTCGGCGTAGGGGTCGCGCAGCTTGTCTCGGTGGTGTTCGAGGCCGTGTTTGAGCATCCAGACGCCCATGTCGCTGTCGCTGTTCATGTGGGTGACCCAGCCGGCCTCGGCGCGTCGGCGGGCCTCTCCGGCGAAGCGAACGTGCAGGGCGGCGTAGTCGCTCATCGCGGCCGCGGCCTGCTCGACCGTGATGCCGTTCGCGGGGTCTGCGAGCACGGCGTCGCTCGAGGAGAGGTCCTCGAGCAGTAATACGAAGGATCCGTCGCTCGGGTCGAGTTGCGAGACGTAGGGGCGCGGCACACGCATCGGAACGTCGTCGGCCAGGTGTTGGTAGAAGAGCGCCTCGCGCAGGCCCATGCCGGTTTGCTCGATCGTCGCACGCCGCTCGGGGTCGAGCGGGAGCATCTTCAGGAAGAAGGTCTCGGGCAGCTCCGGGCCTGCGTCGTAGCGCACGCCGAGGCGCGCGTTCGAGTTCGTCCCGTGGTGGATCTCGAGCACGTCGACCGAGGCGACGCGCGTGCCCGGAAAGCGTTCGGAGAGCGCGCTGCCAAGCCATTCAGGCGTGACCTCGGAAGGGTCGTGGGGGAGCGGTCCTGTCAGGTTGTCCATCGACCCAGGCTAGCGAGCCCGGCCGGGCGGCACAGCGTGGCGCGCGTTCTCAGCGGCGGGTCGGCCCGGGGGCTCAGTCCGATCCGGATGCGTGGGGTGTCCCTACGGCCGCTCGAATCAGGTCGACGGCGGCGTCGATGATCCGGGGGTCGTCGGGGAAGCGGTCGTCCTCCCGGCAGGCGCGCCCGGAGTAGTCCGATTGCAGTTGGCAGATCACGTCTGCGGTGGCCGCGGGATCGAGGTCGGGGCGGAACTCGCCGCTCTCGACGCCGCGGGCGAGGAGTCGCGCGACCAACTCGCGGTGGGGTTCGATCCGATCGCGCCCAGCGGCCTGAAGGCGGGAGAGTTGGAGCGCGGGGTCATCGCGGAGCAGAGCGGGCAGCAGGGGATGGGCGCGACAGAACCCAACGGATCGCCGGAACATCCCTTCGAGCGCTTGTGAGGCGCTCTCTCCGTCCCGGGGCACCATCTGGCGCACCCACTCTCGGACGACGGCCTCCAGGACCTGCTCGAAGAGTGCCTCCTTGTTTCGGAAAAACTGGTAGAGCAGACCATTGGAAACCCCGGCCCGGCGGGCAATCTCGGTCACGGTCGCGCCCGAATATCCCAGCTCTCCGAGGCAGTCTTGGGCCGCTTCGAGGATGCGCTGCCGGCGCTGCTCGCTCTCCTCGCGTCGGCGGCCCCCAGGAGGGTCGGCGCGGGAATCGGCGAGATGCGGGCGCGAGAGGGTCATGGCGCTCCCGGGAGCGAGAGAGGAGTTCTGATGAACTATTAGTACCAGAAGTTCATTGAAAATTGAACGCAAATCGTTCAAAATAGGGCCGCCGGGACCTGAGGGCCCGGACCCCAACCCGAGGAGCTCCCCATGGCTGATCTGTCTTTCCAGGCCTTCGATGCCGACCACCATTACTACGAGCACGAGGACGCGTTCATTCGCCATATCGACCCCCGCATGAAGCGACGCTGCATGGACTGGGCCGTCGTCAGCGGCAAGAAGCGCCTGCTCGTCGGCGGCAAGGTGAACAGCTTCATCCCGAATCCAACCTTCGACCCGGTCGCCAAGCCGGGCATCTTGGACGATTACTTCCGGGGCAAGAACCCCGAAGGCAAGGGGATCGTGGAGCTCTTCGGCGAACTCGATCCGATCAACCCGGCCTTCCGAGATCGAGACGCGCGGATCAAGCTGCTCGATACGCAGGGCCTCGAAGGCTGCTGGCTCTTCCCGACCCTGGCCGTGGGCATGGAGGCGTCGCTCGAGCACGATCCCGAGGCGATGTGCGCCGCGTTCCGCGCCTTCAACCGCTGGATGCTCGAGGATTGGGGGTTCGCCTATCAAGATCGAATCTACGCCGCGCCCTATATCCCGCTCTGCGATCCGGTGTGGGCTCAGGAAGAACTCGAGTGGGCGATCGCGAACGGCGCCAAGATGATCTCGCAGACGCCGGGCCGCGTACGCGGCACGAAGAACGGGTCGCCCGGGGATCCCCTCTACGACGGCTTCTGGGCCCGGATGGCCGAGGCTCGAATGACCCTGGGTATTCACTCCGGCGACGCGAGCTACAACGCCTTCGCCGATCAGTTCGGGGTGGGCGGCACGTTCAAGGCCTTTGATTTCGACCCGCTGCGGATCGCGATGTCGGCGAACCCCGTTGCGGACAAGCTCGCCGCGATGGTCTGCCACGGCGTCTTCACGCGGCATCCCCAGCTGCGCGTTGCCACGGTCGAGTGCGGCAGCGAATGGGTGGGCCCGCTCATCAAGCGGCTGAAGAAGGTCTACGGGCAGATGCCGATGTTCTTCCAAGCCGACCCGGTCGACCAGTTCAAGCGCAACGTCTGGGTCGCGCCCTACTACGAGGACGACCTTCCGGGTCTGAAGGACGCGATCGGCGCGGACCACGTGCTCTTCGGGTCGGACTACCCGCACGCGGAGGGGCTGGCCGAGCCCACCGATTTCATCCAAGACTGCGCGGGCTACAGCGACGATGAGATTCAGCTCGTGATGCGCGAAAACGCGATGGGGTTGCTCCAGCCCGCGACGATCTAGACCGCAGGTGGCGGCGCGAGGAGGTTTGCCACGCGAGGCTCCCGCCTCGTGAGGCCTCCCGTGCGTGTTATACGCGCTCGATCCAGCGCTTGGCGGCTTCCAAGCGCTTCTCGAGCTGCGCGAGCGTGGCCTCGGTCACTCGTTTCAGGCCGACGCGGCGATTGAGCTCCGCGTTCACCTGGGCGTGGCCGAGGCGCGTCTTGTGGACGAGGGCGCGTACGAGCGTGCTGTTCTCCTCGCGCAGCCGTCGCTTGCGTGTGCGTGGAGAGACAGGGCTCTCGGGTTCGGGGGCCGGCGTCGGGACTGGCTCCTCCAACTCTGGTGCGGTGAGGGCAAAGGGTGCGGTCGTCGTCGTAGGCTCCTCGTCGACGAGGCCGGGGATGGCTTCGCCCGGGTCGGTCGCTTCGCCACCCTCGGCTTCGGGCTCGACCACGGGCGCCGCATCGAGGGGGTTACCGTCCTCGTCGAGGGGGACGGCAGAAATCGCCGAAAAGAGCGAGAGCTGATCGAGTTCGGCCGCGGCGCGCTCCTCGGACTCGTTGGGATCGAACTCGTCGTCGTCCTGTCGATCGGGTTTGCGAAGACTATGGCGCCGCTGCTCGGCGATGCCCAAGGCGAAGGTGCGCAGGCGAGGGTCGTCCGGGATGAACATGTAGGCGCGTTGGCCGCTGCCGCCGGCGGTGTGGCGGACGAGGCGCCCGACGGCCTGGCGAAAGAAGAGGTCCGTCATGGTGTTGGTCGCGTAGACACCGACCTTCAGCCTAGGGATGTCCACGCCCTCCGAGACCATCCGCACGGCGACGATCCAGGGGTCGTCCGCCTCGGTGAAGTCGGCGATCTTACGCGACGCATCGGGGTCGTCCGAGGTCGCAACCGTCGCGCGCGTACCGGCGCGTTCGCGCAAGAGGCGTGCGATGCCTCGAGCGTGATCCTGGTCCATCGCGATGACCATGCCGGCGGCTCGGGGGTCGGTTTCGCGCAGGTGCAGCACCTGGCGATGGGCCTTGGTCAGCACGGCGGGTAGCCACTCGCCCTCGACGTCGAGCGCGGTGCGCAGACGCTGGCCGGAGAGCGTGCGCGAGAGCGGATCTTCGAACCCGGCGGCGTGGGTCGTGCCGTCGGGGGAGGTCCACTCCATGTGGCCATTGATGCGAGGGAAGTAGACGGGGCGGACCACGCGCCGGTCGCGCAGCGCCTCTCCATAGCCGTACTCGTAGTCCGGCTGCGCCTCATCGCCGACATATCGCACGAAGGGGATCGCGCTCTGGTCGGACCGAAAGGGCGTCCCCGAGAGGCAGAGACGGACCGGGGCCTGCTCGAAAGCGTGACGGATCCCGTCGCCCCAGGAGCGGCTGTCGGCGGCGTGATGGACCTCGTCCAGGACGATGAAGGCCTGGCTCACGCGGCGCCTGAGCACGTCCGGGTTCGCCGCGACCTGCTGGTAGGTCACGGCCACGCCGTGGACGTCGCTGGGCAAGGCGCCATCCGCCGAGGACCACTCCGGGTCCAGGTGGATATCGAATTTCTCAGCGGCGAGGGCCCATTGGAGTTTGAGGTGCTGGGTCGGGACGACGACGACGCAGCGGCGCGCTTCTCGTCGAACGAGCGACCGACGGATCGCGCCCAGCGCAAAGGTCGTCTTGCCCGCGCCGGGCGTCGCGACGGCGAGGAAGCTCGCGCGCACTCGGGCTTCGAGTTTCGCGAGCGCCTCTTTCTGCCAGGCTCGAAAGCGGATCGGCGCCGCCACGTTTCCAGGATCCTCGGACACACGAAAGAGGGCGGCATCCGGGGGGGGGAAGCGAGCACTCGAAGCGGGCCTCGGAGGCTAGCATGAGCACGCAGGTCGGATCACGCCCGGCGACCCGGAAAATGGTTCCATGTCGGAACTGCGGTCAGGCTTTTTTGATGCCGGGCAAGGAGAATTCCTGATCGCCGCGGGAGGAAAGTGTGTACGGCGACGGCATGCGCAAGAGGCCGAGCCTCCCGACTCGCTCCTTGTGCTCCCCGGGAGGTCCTGGCAGGAGCGCGTTTTCAAGAGCGATTTCGTGTCTTAGATCACAGCAAAGAGGGTGGGGCGACCGATAAAGGGTTGTGCGGCGTGCGAGCTGGGTGTCTCGCGGCGGCGTCTTTTGCCGGTGCGGGGTCCGGCCTCGGAAAATGCGGCGCCTCTCCAGAGTGGGTGGATGGGATAGACCAGTCAACTTTGCGCGTCGGCCCGCGACGCGCAGGGGCCCTAAAGGATTCCATGCGTAGCGCTGCTTTTCCCCGTCTCGTGCCGCGCGGACTCTCGATCCCGGGAGGGCTCCGTTGATGAGCGCCGATCAGGCCGGGCAGGGCACGGTGTCCACTGTGCTGCGGCTGCATCTACGAGTCGATTCTCGAAAATTGGGGGTCGCGCTTGCGATCGCTGTGGTCCTGCTCATGCTGGGTGGACTCGCCGCGGAGGTGGCCAATTCGCTCCGCTGGTCGGATCCCCTGGACCTCATCGACTTGTTCGGGCTCAGCTACGAGGAAAACCTGCCGACCTGGTATTCCTCGATGCTGCTCTTCTCGAGCGCGCTGGTTCTGGGCTTCATCGCCGCCGAGCATCGACTTCAGGGCGCGCCGGACGTCCTCTATTGGCAAGTGCTCGCTGGATTGTTCGTGCTGATCTCCCTGGACGAGATTGCACAGCGACACGAAGAGATCAGTAACTTCTTCGACTTCGGGGGCGTCCTGTATTACGGCTGGGTGATTCCAGCGGCCCTCTTCGTCTCGGTTTTTGGGCTTTCGTACCTGCGCTTCCTGTCGCGGCTGCCTCGCGGGGTGGCGATCCGGATGTGGGTGTCGGGTGGTCTCTACGTGCTGGGCGCCTTGGTGATGGAGCTGCCGCTGGGGTATTGGGCGTATGAGGAAGGGCGCGACAATCTCGTCTACGGACTGATCGATCTGGTCGAGGAGTCTCTGGAGATCATTGGCCTGAGCTTTTTCCTGCATACAATGGTCGGACACCTGGCGTCGCTCACCGAGCCCGGCGCCCACGGGCAAGACGAGGCAGCGCCTGGGTGGTACGACGACGAGGAGTGTGCATGAGCGAGGTCGGCCTCAGAAGAACGGACCGGGAGGGTCGGAGCGTGCCGTGCCGTTCGGCGCGCGTCGCGCTCCTGCTGACGATCGGTCTGCTCTTGGGTTCGGGTTCGGGGGCGCAAGAGACGGCCCCACCGGCTGCAGCGGAGGGCGTTTGGATGTCCCGGGCAGAGGTGCGGGCCCTCCCGATGGAGGGTGCCGCCTGGGAGGCTTTGGTCGCGGCGTCGAGCGAGTCCACCTCGAGTCCCGATCTGTCCGATCAGGATGATCCGACGAACGTGAGGGTACTCGCCAAGGCGCTCGTGCACGTCCGGCGAGGCGACCCCTTGCTACGCGATGAAGTGCTCGAGGCGCTTGCGGCCGTACGAGGGAGCGAGCAGGGGGCGACTGCGCTGGCCGTCTCGCGAGAACTCATGGCCTACGTGATCGCGGCGGATCTCGTCGCTCTGGAGGGCGTGGCTCGGGCCGAATTCGATTCCTGGTTGCGCGACCTCCGCCTGCAACCCTTCGGAGGTCGGACGATCCGCTCCACCCATGAAGATCGACCTAATAATTGGGGTACACACGCCGGCGCGACTCGAATCGCCGTTGCGCTTTATCTGGACGACGCCGTCGAGCTCCAGCGGTCCGCCGAGGTCTTTCGGGGTTGGGTGGGGGAGCCGGGGGGCTGGAATGGCTTCCGCTTCGGAGGCGATGATTGGCAGGCGGGGCCCCCGGTCGAGTACGCGGTCAATCCGGCGGGCGCGACCCGCGAAGGACATTCGATCGACGGTGTCCTACCCGACGATCAGCGCCGCGGCGGAGCGTTTCAGTGGCCCCCGCCGCGGGAGAATTATGTCTACGAGGCGCTGCAGGGCGCTGTGGTGCAGGCCGTCTTATTGGAGCGGGGCGGCTATGGCGAGGTCTGGGAGTGGGGGGACCGGGCGATCCTCCGGGCGTTCCATTGGCTCCACGATCAGGCCGACTATCCGGCGCAAGGCGATGACACCTGGATCCCGCATCTCGTCAACCGCGCCTACGGGAGCGAGTTCCCCGCGTCGGTGCCGACGCGTCCGGGGAAGGGCATGGGCTTCTCCGATTGGTCGCACGGATTCGCGACCGGAGCGTCGGTCGGGGACGAAGAGAGCTACCCCCCGCCCGTTCTACGATGAAGACGGGCCGGAGCTCGCCTGGCTACTCGATGTAGCCGAGCGAGCGGAGCTGCGCTTCGCGAGTGGCATCGATTCGCTTCTCCTGGACGGTTGGGGGGGCCTCATCACCCGGCTCGGCGCGGTAGGACGCGACGGGGGGGAGAGGGCCAACGTCCGGGCAGACCCTCGCGCTGGCGTGTCCGAGCATGTCCTCGGCCAGCGGCGCGCCGATGCAGCGCAACAGAGTCGGCACGAGGTCGAGGATCGAAAGCTCGTGGGGCGCTGTGGTCGCCGGGATCCCCGGGCCGGTCGCGATCCACATCCCGGCATCTCGATGACCGCCTTCGCCGGCGGCGACGTGGGCTGCGGCGCCGTGATCACTGACGACGAAGACGAATCCGTCCGACGGCCAGGCGGAGAGCAGCTGGCCGAGAAAACGATCGGCCAGTCGATAGGCTTCTTCGACGGGGTCGCGGCCGTCGAGGCCAGGATGAGGCGTTCCGAGGGAACCGTAGGCCGCCGGCTCGTGGTCCCGCCAGAACGGGTGCTGGATGCGATCGGTGAGGGTCAGTACGTAGGCGAAAAGATCGGGTGGCTCCCTTTCGAGCTCGGCCAATGCGGCGCGGAGATGGGTGCGCTCGAAATCGGCGAGGATCGAGAAGAGGTGGGCTGCGATGCGGTCATCTCGATGGGCGCGCCAGCCGAGGCCCTCGACGACATAGGGTTCGGCTCCTTCGGCAGGGAAGGTCCCGTCTTCGAATCCTTGGCTGAAGGCATAGCGCGGGGCCGCGGGGTCTTGGAACGACGGAGTCAGATATAGGCGCAGACGTTCCGGACTCGCTTCGACCACCAGCGCGCGCGCGTAGAGTCTCCCGCCCCCGGTCTCGAAGGTGAGCCAGGGCGACCACGCCCCGACAGGCAGCCGGACGGGTTCGTCCAGTAGGTTGGCTCCGAGTAGCGCCGCTCCGTTCATGATCCGGATTCGCCCCTCGAGGCGTTCGGCGCGGAGCTTGAGCAGACGGTCCTCGGTCGCAGCGTCGATCAGGGCATGGGACACACCCGGCCAGCGGGGGGAGACTTGAGG
>Ga0315331_10004153_pt1 | contig 10947 bp, 7 predicted proteins | sample M160m34915metaG_FD_203456 | JGI IMG/M metagenome (GOLD analysis project Ga0315331, IMG submission 203456) | Ammonia-oxidizing marine archaeal communities from Monterey Bay, California, United States - M1 60m 34915 | ecosystem: Environmental > Aquatic > Marine > Intertidal zone | place: USA... | reverse complement strand
GTTGTAGTAAGCGTCTCTCCAGTTGTTAAACCATTGATAATGCCCGTCCCTCCAGTCCTTATGATGTTTCCTGAAGATGCACCATTAATTGCCCTTACTTCAAGCCCAATAATGGTCATTTTATCATTCTTATTTACTTGAATACAGTCGTATTCAATTGTAATTGTTGTCGCTGTACAATTATAACTTACAACGGCTAGGTTACCTCCAGAATTTACTGTAGCAAAACCAGTTCCAGGTCTGAATTCAAAATCACTTGGGGCTGACAATTCTAATGATTTTGGATTTATTCCTGCTGCAGAAAAATCATCTCTTGCGTTTTCAATAATAATAATGTTTTCAAGTTGGTGGTAGCTTGAAGGAAAAGAACAAACGCCAAAAGTTAAATTCGGTTTTAAGATCGAAACTTGTGCATTAAGTTTTGTGATTGATATTACAAATACTGTAATAGCAAGCAATAAAAAGTACAAAGAGAAGTGTACTTGTCTAGTTTTCAATTCGTTAAAAGAGTTTTAGCGTAGTTTAAGCGCTTTAGTTTCCACAAATTTACAAAATTATTGACATATAATTGTGATTGAAATAAACAGTTTGGAACTCGTTGTTCAATTTAACCATGTCAAGTCGTGTCATTCAATCTCAAACAATCTCATTTTTTTTGTAATAAAAATTTAATTTTTTTTAACCAATCGATTCATTAATTTAGTGGACTATTAAATTTTAACTCTTAACGTATGTATGGCCTTGTAAATAAAGCAATTAAAGATTTAGTAACGGAAAATCATGGAGAGGAAGCCTGGCAAAAGGTATGTGAAATCGCTGAATTCCATGAAGGGGACTTCATTAGTATGAGTCCATATCCAGATAAATTAACCTTTACACTTGTTGGAGCTGTTAGTCAGGTTTTAAAAGCTGATGCTAAGGACGTACTGGAAGCATTTGGTGAATATTGGATTTTATATACTGCAGACCAAGGTTATGGAGACCTGATGGATTTATCAGGCAAAACCTTTGTGGAGTTTTTAGGGAATTTAGATATGTTGCATTATAGAATTGCGAATATGATGCCAGAATTGAGGCCTCCAATGTTTACTACTCGTAATGAAAAAACTAATTCAGTCGAGTTGGAATACAGGTCGCATAGAGAAGGTTTAATTCCTATGCTCTATGGATTGGTTCGAGGTCTAGGTAAAAGGTTTGACATGAAAGTTGAAATTGAACAAATTGAACATAAGTCGTCAGAAGATGCTCCTCATGTGTTTTTAATAACTTGGTAATTAGATTACGGTAAAAGCTGTTTTTACGTTCATGAAATTTACACATGACATTATAGAAGTGAATGAAGATTTTGACGAAATAGTCGAGCTTATTTCAGAGGCATGTTTCTCGGAAAATATAGTTCTCCATATATTAGAAGATCATCAATTTAGTTTGGTTTCATCAATAGGGGTATCTGATCATTTAAATTCAGGTCTATCAAGTTTGTTACCGCAAGTTGTGGACAAGGGGGAGTTCCAAAGTGTTATAAATGTAGATGGTAATCAATACCAATATTTAGGCATACCCATTAGGAATAAGAATCAGAAGATTGTTGGAATAATAAGTCTTCTAGGTCAAAATAAGTTGAGTTTAAATTCCAATCAAAAGAAAACCATTCGTGTATTTTCTAAAAGTATTTTATTCGTTATTGAAAAAGAACTTTTGCATAAAAATAAAAGGGTTTGTTTAAATCAAATGCTTGAGATTAACAATGGGTTTTACATCAAGGTAGGTTTTGATTATAGGATAAATGATATTGGGCCGAATTTTAAAACATCAATGCCCTCCCTTCAAATAGGAGATAGAATTACAGACACGATTTCTTTTGAACAGAATTTTAACATCAAGGAAAAGTTTGATCATGGAGATTCGAATAATCAGATTTATTTCTTTACTGATAATGAGGATAAACAACGTTATAAGTTTTCATTTTTGATTTTTGAGAGTGACATGATTATTTCAGCATCTCCTGTCATCAATGCGAAATATACCCTGAGGAACTATAATTTGGTTCTGAATGACTTTTCAAAGCATGATTACATTGCCGAATACATGTTTTTACAGCAAACTTCAGCCAAGAGTCTGAATGAAGCACGAGTGATTTCTGATAATTTGGTAAAGAAGAACATTGAACTAAGCAAGGCTCAAAAGGAGATTGGAGAATTGTCTAAGTTTCCATCTGAAAATCCAAATCCCATTCTAAGGTTTTCTAATCGATTCAAACTTGTCTATTCTAACCCAGCCAGTGAAAGTTGTTTTTTAAAGGATTTTAAAATTAAGGACAATGAGATTTTTGATGAAAAACTAAAAACTAAAATTGGTGACATCATTAAAACAAAAAGTACTGAATCAATTTTTGAGAGTCGAAATGGACGGCATTATTCTCTTACTATAGCTTATGTCGATGAATTTGAATACGTCAATATTTATGGGTCTGATATTACCACTTTCATTACAAAAGTTAATCAAAATGAAGAGATGCTTATCCGTATTAAGGATGAGATGCAGGAGCAAAAAGAGTTTTATGAATTTATTCTAAATAATTTACCTGCCGATATTGCCGTATTTGATACAAAACATAATTATGTTTTCATTAACCCCAAAGGAATTGCCAACAAAAAGATCAGAGACTTTATGATTGGCAAAAATGATTTTGACTATGCCAAGTTGAAAAATATTCCTGATGATAGGGCAAAACAAAGAAGAAAGCTTTTTAATTCAGTTCTCAAGAAAAAAACGTTTGTTACTTGGCAGGATGAGTTTATTGATAAGAGGGGAAAGCGAGAGGTTGTTCAGCGGTCTATAGGACCTCTTTTTGATGAGAAGGGGATGGTCAAGTACTTAATCGGCTATGGCGCTGATATTACAAAGCGTGTGGAAGCTGAAGAGGAAAATATCAAACTATCACTTGTTGCTAAAAACACGAACAATGGGGTTTTAATGTTAGATACTGAAATGGTAATTACGTGGGCAAACCAAGCAATGATTGATCGTTCTGGTTATACCTTGGAGGAAATGCTTGGTAAAAATCCAAGAGAATTTATTATCTCTGAAACAAATTCTGACGTATTAAAAAAATTAAAAGAAGCCATTAAACTAAAGCAAAATATTGAAGTTGAAATGCTTCATCAGGATAAAAGTGGAGCGAATTACTATGTTGCCTTAAACCTACAGCCGCTTTTTAATTCAGATAATATTCATAACGGTTTCATGATGGTAGAATTTGACATTACAGATCGCAAAGAAAATGAAAACACAATTCAAGACCTGAATGTTAACCTTGAACGTCTCGTTCAAGAAAAGACCGCTAAAAATATTGAGCTTTCAAACTCTCTTCGAGATCAAGAAAAAATGGTTACCATTGGTGAACTTGCAGCTGGTGTCGCCCATGACTTAAATACGCCTCTTGGTGCCATTAAAAGTGGTATTTCAAATATAAAATACACACTAGAAAACATTTTTAAAGAGAACATTCGCTATTGTTCTTTTGAAGAGATACAATTTGCATTGAACTACGCTGAAAATAACACCTTTGGTTTATATATGGGGGGGATGCAATCTCGAAAAGAAAGCCTTGCGTTTGAAAATTACTTAAATGATAATTATTCGGATTTAATCGATGAGGATGTCACTGAAACGGCTATGATGTTTGTCAAAAACCGTATAGGTTCTGAAGAAAATGACATTGTGAAATACATCCTAAAATCGAAAAGCACAAAACACCTTCTACAGATTCTTTACGATTTTCAAATCATATTTTCTTTTGTAAACACAGTCGAATCTTCCGGAGATAAAGCTTCGCTTGTCGTACAAGATCTTAGATCATTTATTCGTGAAAAAAGAAATACAAAAAAGGGCAAGGTGAATTTACACGACAATATAAAAACAGTACTGAATATTTTTAATCATAATATAAAGAATAATATAGAGCTTGATTTCAATGTGAATAAAAGCTTGAATGTAATGGGATATGACGTTCGTTTATTTCAATTGTGGTCAAATTTGATAAAAAACGCCATCGAATGTATGGTAGAAATGACTGAAGTTAAGAAAATGAGTGTATATTCAATTGCTAGTAGTAAAACGATATCAATAATAGTAGAAAATAATGGTCCAATCATTCCAAGCAGTCAAATAGATAAAATATTTGAAAAATTCTATACTACAAAGGCGCATCGAAGCGGATCAGGACTAGGTTTAAGTATCGTTAAAAATGTAATAGAATTGCATAAGGCCCAAGTTAGTGTTGACTCAAGCAAAGAAAGGACAAGGTTTAAAATAACATTTAAAAAAGAGAAATGAAAGAATTAAGGTATGCGGTTATATGTGTAGATGACGATCCAATGATTTTACAAGTACTTGCTTTCCAGCTAGATAAAATTTTGGATAACAAGAGTATTCTCGTAGAATTTTACACGAATCCTAATGAGGCATTATCGGATATAGACACATTAATTGATGAGGAGATAGATGTTATTTTTGTTTTGGTAGATTATCAAATGCCGGAGATGACTGGAGCCGAATTGATCAGGAAAATTAAATCAAAACATAAAGATTTGAATTGTTTAATGTTATCGGGTCAAGCAAATTCCACGCAGATAAGTGAACTCGAGAAAGACAAGTTATTGGAGAAGTTTATTGAAAAGCCTTGGGATGAAGACGAGCTTAGAGATGCGATTTCGAAGCTGATTGCAACCAAAACCCTATCATAATTTAAACAAAAGTGAACTATTTACAGAATGAAACAAATTAAAAACAGTAGTGAAAAACATCTAATAAGGCCAGTGATTTGGTGTTTCTTTTTTGTTGTTTTTTCCAATAGTTTGCATTCACAAAATATGAGTGCAAGATTGAACGCTTATGGGCACATTAATTTTGAATCTGTTTTCTCAGACACCACATATTCCAATTTTAGCTTGGGGGAGCAGGAGCTATTTCTTAATGCCAAGTTCAATGATAATTTTTCTTTTTTAGGAGAGCTTACTCTAAATTATGCTGGTCACGGGAATTACAAGTTAAATATTGAAAGATTAAGATTAAAATATAATTATTATAAAAATCATTCATTGATTCTTGGAAAATTTCACACACCCGTCAATTATTGGAACGATGTGTATTTCCATGCAAGATTGTTTTTCCCCACTATAGATCGCCCATTAATGTTTTCCAAGTGGATCCCCGTTCATACTTTTGGATTGAGAATGCAGGGGCAAAATATTGGCAAAAACAATTTTGGATATGACTTATTATTCGGCAGTGGAATGAGCTCTGAAGATATTTATAGTTTGTTTAATGAGACTTCGATTACCGCCGCTGTTCATTGGAAGCCTAGCGATGAAATACGATATGGCTTTAGTTATTACCTCACTTCAATGGATGATGCCTCTAATATGGCAGCGCATAGTCATGGTGATGATGAGCATAATATGAACATGTATTCTGGACCTTTAGATTTTCATATGCTTAACGCATCAATTGCCTATTTTGGTGAAAAGTGGGAGGTATTAAATGAATTTAGTTTTAACCGAACGGAAACGGATACTCTTGGAGTATCAAATAATGTCTCAAACTATATTTATCTCGGAAGAAGGTTTCTAGAAAAGAATGTTGCTTTTACCGGATTCGACATCTTGTATACGGGTGATAATGATCTCCATACCTATCCATATGATAGGATGAAGTTTATTCTTGGGTATAAATATGAATACTCAGAGAAATTGAATTTAAAAGCGCAGATAGAGTATTACACCAACGTTTATGGTGATCATTCTCATAATCATTCTCAAGGTCCGAAATACGAATTTAAAATACAAATGTCATATGGTTTATAACATACGATATGTACTTATTATTTTATTATTTCTGGTTAACGGGAATGATTTAAATGGTCAAATTAATTTGTTTGATTTTCCAATTGAAGTTATTGGGAACAACACTGGTGCCAATAAAATGAATGAGCAAACATTGAAAGAATACGTTAAGGGCAAGTATAACAAATGGCCAAATAACAAAACTGTAATTGTTGCACTTGCGTCTTCTAAGCATCCTAAGGTAGAGCTGTATTCTGACTTATTGTATAACAAATCTTTTTTTGCAGTTAAAAAATATTGGTATTCCTTGGTTTTTCAGGGCAGAAATGATCCTCCCTATTTTTTCTCAACTGATGAAGAAATTATTGAATTCGTGAGGTTAAATCCCGGAGCTATTGCTATTGTTGAAAAAAGCAGTGCAGTTCCAGAGAACTTAAAGATTCAGCTAAATGAATAGGTTTTTTAAATCTTTTACTTTTAAAATATGGCTTCCTTTTACGGTTGCTCTTATTTTTATTATTTCTATTTCTGCATGGTATTATCCTCGCAAACAAGAGCAGTTTTTACTTGACAATAAGAAAGGGCAGGTACAGGAGTTGGCAAAAACGGTCGCGAAAAGTTACGAGTTGGCTTTCACAGATTCTGATGAATCTGAGGTTTTTAGAAGAGTCAAAGAAACCATTGATTTTGCTAAAAACGACCATGATATTGACTATATTCAAATCTACGAAAATGGAAAATTAGAACACAAATATTCTAAAGAGGGAGCTGAGGATGATAAGCCAATCAGCAATGCTTCGCATATTTTTGAAGATTGGAAATTTAGTTATACAAATTCTGAGGGAAATAGCGTAAATGGATTTGTAAGAATTGCCATTTTAAAGGCTGGAATCGAAGATGAAATTTCTCAAATGAATTATCCTATTTATATGATTTTATTCGGTACTGCTTTGTTTTTATCGTTTACTTTCTATTTGCTTGCAGGATGGTTGTCTAAGCCCATTTTAAAGCTCACCCAATCTACATTAGCACTGAGTAATCAAGATTACACCACAGAGCTTCCTGCATATAATTCTAATGATGAGATAGGATTGTTGATCAAATCAATAAATGAGCTGAAAAATAATCTTATTGAACAAAAGTCCAAAAATGACAAGTTTGTTTTTGGTTTAGAGGAACTGGTAGATAAGAGGGCAAGGGATTTAAAAAAAACCCAAGCTCAAATGGCTTTAGCGCAGAAAAACGCAAAATTTGGTACAATACAATATTCTTTTCAAGAAGACTCTTGGACAAGTTCGGATGAGTTCGATTTGATCTTGGGTGTAAATAAAAATACAGTCAAAAATCTTAGTGGGTTAAAATCATTATTTAAAGAGGAAGAGGAAGGTTTTTTAAATCGTACTTGGAATAAGATGATTTTAAATAAAGAAAAGAACCACTCATCAGATTTCAAGATAACGAGATCTTCTGATGCTAAAGTTTTGACCTTAAATCAAGTAATAGAGATTAAATTTAAAGGAGATAATCCTGTTGAGTTAATCGGCTCTATTCAAGACATTACGGAAAGGACAAAAATTCAAGAAGAGGTTAAGCGTTTGTCACATGTCGCAACTAAAACAACGAATTTGGTAGTTATTACAGATGTTCAAGAACGAATTGTTTGGGTAAATGACGCTACTGTTAAAATGACTGAGTTTTCTCGAGAGGAAATCATTGGTAATACTCCAAGGATGTTCCAATCCAATAAAACAGATCCAAAGACTAAGTTATATATTCGTGAAAATTTAGCAAAAGGAAATATTATAAGTGAGGTTGAAATATTGAATCAATCGAAAAGTGGTAGAGAATATTGGTTAAGCTTAAATATTGTACCCATAAATGATGATGATGATAATTTAACGGGTTATATAGCTATTGAGTCAGACCTGACAGAACACAAAAGGCAACTTCATTTAATCGAAGAAAACGAAAAGAATTACAGAAGTCTTTTAGATAATTCAAGTGAGATGATCCACTCCTTAAATGAGAAAGGTCAAATAAAATACGTAAATAAAGCCTGGTTGGATAATATGGGTTTTGAAAAGATTAGTGAGGTCGAGGGACGTCCTATTTTGGAGTTTTTTACGGATGATACACTGAAGGAATTTAGCATTGTAATGCCCCAATTAATGAGGGGAGAAAACATCAATGATTTAAAATGTGAATTTATATCAAAAAATGGAAACGTTTTAAATATTAATGGGCGTGCTCAGTCTGTAATGGTTGAGGGTGAGTATATTGGCTCTGAGGCTTTTTTGTTTAATGTTACTTCGGTTTTAAAAGCGGAAAGAGATATCGTTAATATGTCTAAATTTCAAAATCTTTTAATGCAAATTTCTACGGAATATATAAATGCGCCGATATCTGAGATTAATAATCTTATTAATCAATCCCTCGAGGATATTGCAGCATTTTCCTCTGCAGATAGAGCTTATGTGTTTGGGTATGATTATGAAAAAGAAATTTGTTCCATTACACATGAGTGGGTGGGTAAAGGAATTCCGCCACAAATTAATTCATTAACCGCAATGCCTTTTTCTGATGTTCCTTATTCATTAAGTAGACATCGAAAAGGGGAGTTCGTCGAGTTTCCGGATGTTTCCATGGTGAAAGACAAAAGGATTCACGCTGTTTTGAGTGAAGAGGGTATTCAGAGTTTGATTTCGGTTCCCATGATGGATGGCGAGAAAGCCATCGGATTTATTGGTTTTGATATCATGAGGACGAAAAGAGAATTTAATTCTAATGAAAAGAATTTAATGCGTCTTTACTCTCAGATGATTGTTAATGTTTTCAATAGGATGAAGTTTATTGAAGAGCTGCAAAGCACCAAAGATGCATTGTCGAATATCAATAAATCTCTTGAGAAAAAGGTTATTGAAAACACTAAAAAGAATATTGATTTATCTCGTTCGATACTTGAGCAAGAAAAACTGGTTACAATAGGTGAAATATCTGCGGGGATAGCCCATGATTTAAATACCCCGTTAGGCACAATAAGAGTCGGTTCTGACAATGTGAGCTACATTATCGATAAATTATTTAGAGATGACCTTAATAATTTTAGTAATAACGAATTGATTGAAATCATAAATCATGTAAAGCAAAATAAAATTGAAATATATGTGGGTGGTTTACAATTGCGGAAAGAAAAGGAACATCTAAAGAATTTCTTATTCGTAAAATATCCAGATATAAATGAAGAGCAAATGTCAAAGTTTGTTGATTTATTTGTAAAATGTCGAATTAGTGAATCGCAGGCCGATCTCATAGACAAAATTATAGTCAAGGAAAATGGAATAGAATACTTAGAAGTATTAAACCAGGTACAAATGGCTATGGCTCAGTTGGATACGATAAAAACATCAAGTGATAAAGCCGTCCGAGTTGTACAAGACATGAGGGCTTTCATCAAAGGAGAAACCACCGTTGAAAGAAAAATGATTAATCTTCGAGAAAATATTTCTACTGTACTCGGGGTATTCAACTATGAAATAAACCTGAATATAGATTTGAAGTTTGAAGTTGATGAATCGATTGAATTTATGGGTTATGACATTAAGTTATTTCAATTGTGGTCAAACATTGTTAAAAATGCTCTGGAGGCCATGTCCGATCAAGACAACAAATACTTTGGGATTACTGGTGTAAAAGAAAAAGATCAAATCATTGTAACCTTTGAAAATAATGGCCCAAAAATCCCCGATGAGATCGTCACTTCTATTTTTAATAAGTTCTACACTACAAAAGCAAAAAAGAGTGGGTCTGGTTTAGGTCTCAGTATTGTGAAAAATGTTTTAAGAGAACATAAGGCAAATATTAAAATTAAGTCTACAGAGAACATGACCAAATTTATAATTACTTTTGAAATATGACAGATTTTAAATATGCTGTGGTTTGTGTTGATGATGACCCATATATTCTTCAAATGTTGGGTTTTCAATTGTCCAAAATAATGGATCAAAAGTGTACTTTGATAGAATATTTCACAGACCCCAAAGATGCCCTTGAGAATATCGACCAAATGGTTTCGGAAAGCATAGATATTATATTTGTTATTGTCGATTACCAAATGCCAAAAATGACTGGTGCAGATCTTATTCGGGCCATCAAATCGAAACATGCCAATTTGCGCTGTGTAATGCTTTCTGGTCAGGCAAATTCCACATCGGTGAATTCACTTAAAGATGAGAATTTACTGGAACGTTTTTTGGCCAAACCATGGGATGAAACTGAGCTTTTTGACACACTTATTCCTCTAATTAAATCTCGAAACTAAAGAGTTTACATGAAAACAATTTTGATACTTGGAGCAGGTCTTTCGGCCTCATCTATGATTAGATATTTATTGCAACATTGCGAAAAGGAGCATTGGAAATTAAGAATAGTAGATCGTGATAAAGATCGAGTTTTGGATTTAATTGACAATCATAAGAATGCCGAAGCTCTTGATTTTGATGCTACATCGTCGAATAGTAGGCTTCCTGAAATAAATGGTGCTGACTTGGTGATTTCGATGCTTCCAGCACGTTTTCACGTTGAAGTTGCCGAGGATTGTATTTCGGCAAGAAAAAACCTTATTACGCCTTCATACATTTCTCCGGAAATGAAAGCTTTAGATCAAAGAGCCAAAGACGCGGGGATCACGATTATGAATGAAATCGGTGTTGACCCCGGTATTGACCACATGAGTGCAATGAAAATCATTGATAAAATTAAAGACAACGGAGATACACTACATAGCTTTAAGTCCTTTTGTGGCGGTCTTGTTGCCGAAGAACACGATGATAATCCTTGGCGATATAAGTTTACATGGAATCCAAGAAATGTCGTTCTTGCAGGCAAGGGAGGCACAGCTATGTTTTTAGATAATCACAAATACAAATACATACCTTATAATCGTTTGTTTGACCGATTAGATCGAATTTCTATTCCGGGACACGGCAAATTTGTCGGTTATCCAAATCGAGATTCCCTGTCCTATCAAGAAACATATGGTTTAAAGGGAATAGCAACGCTTTACAGAGGCACCTTGCGTAGACCAAATTTCTGTAAGGGGTTT
>Ga0315331_10004152_pt1 | contig 10948 bp, 6 predicted proteins | sample M160m34915metaG_FD_203456 | JGI IMG/M metagenome (GOLD analysis project Ga0315331, IMG submission 203456) | Ammonia-oxidizing marine archaeal communities from Monterey Bay, California, United States - M1 60m 34915 | ecosystem: Environmental > Aquatic > Marine > Intertidal zone | place: USA... | reverse complement strand
TAAATCAATCTTAGTATACTTAGTTTTTAGATTAAGTATAAAATTTATATCGAATACCATTATTATTAATATATTCTATATTCTTTAAATCGATTATTTATATAATTTTATATAATAACACTACACAATAATAACACTACACAATAATAATAATAACACTACACAATAATAATAATAACACTACACAATAACACTACACAATAATACCACACGTCATATAATATATATATTATAAAATTGATTTATTTTATTAAGAATAATATAAAATTCACGTTTTAAGAACGTCGCGAGTAAAAGAACTATGCAGCCTCAATTCATTAACGCTATGTTTGCTATGAAAATTATGCCAGTGGCAGAAAAACTATTAGAAAAATTAATGCCAGAAGATACCTTTACGTTTATGCTTCTTGGATTAGTGTACATTTGTTCATTCTATAGATATGATCTTATGACCTATTACAGGAAATTTATTCTTAAAGGAAAAGTTGGTGTAACGTTGCAATTGATATTGTATCGTAACAAACAGACGTCAAAGACACAAGGTTCAAAAGAGATTAAAGCAATTCTTCGTGATATATATGCCAATCGAGAAAAATATGGGATTACCCATTTCACTACTATTTCAGCTAATACAAAATCAGATGATAATTGGCTTTCGCTATCTTCTAATGAATACAACAATGATGACACTGTTTATATTCCAACACAAGACAAAATTTCATTTATGTTTAACTTGGAAAGCATGGACAAACCAATCAAAGTTTTTATTAAAAAAACAGAAGAAAATGCGTCAGAAAATGACGAGAAACGCAAGTCCTTGGACGAAAAAATAACATTCTCATTTGATATCTTCTCAATCAAAGAAGATATTCAATTGTATCGTGATTACTGTAATAAAGAATACGAAAAATATGAATATAATAAAACAAATAAATATCCTTTAATTGAAACAAGTAAATTCGATGACGGTGATGAAGATACAGTAACTACTAGATTTCATAGTAACAAAACTTTCGATACTATTTTTGTTGAAGGGAATATTATGAATGAAATTAAACACGGTATATACGATGTATTAACAGAAGCCGATTATTTTAAAAAAATGGGATTGACACGCAAATTTATTGCACTACTACATGGACCACCTGGAACTGGTAAAAGTTCTATTGTGAAGGCATCTCTCAATTATTGTCAAACATTTGAAAAAGTTAGACACATTAAAAGAGTTGATATGTCAACGCTAAAAAATAAAGATGAACTAGACCAAATTTTCATTGATTCAAATGCAAAGATTATTTACCTTGAAGAAGTTGACCGTGCAGATTGTATTCGTATCAAAGACGATTCAGCAGATTCAACCAATCCATTTAATATGGATAAATTGAAACAACTTTCAAAGGATGAATTGTTAGAGAAAATTGAATCATTTGGGAAATCAAGTGTTTCAAGTGTATCTGCAAGTCAATCAAACATAAAAATTGAAGACATCCTTGAACTTTTTGATGGTCTACCTGAACTAGATGGTTATATCATTATTATGACAACAAATAATATTGACAAAATCGAACCACGGTTTAGACGTAGATGCAGAGAGTTTTATATTGGATGCCAATCCGAAGAGTTGCTTAAGGAACAACTGGAGTTTTATTATGAATCTCCTGGATATTTTAAGAAAAATGATATATCCTTACCGTCCAATAAATGGACGGGATGCGAGATTGAAAAATCATTCTTGAGAAATCCAACCTATCCAACTATTGAATCGGCAATTGAATATATATTGAGAAAAGAATAATTAAACTAATATTTATAAAACAATGCAAACTATATATAAAACTACACACACTATATAAACACACACACTATATAAATACACAAACTATTTTTACTTAAATATATAAATATGTAATATATACATAAAATGGTCAATATAATTGCCGAAATTGGAATCAATCATAATGGTGATATGGAGCTTTGTAAAAAACTTATAATGTTATCGTATGTAAGTGGCGTAGATTATGTTAAAATTCAAAAACGAAATCCAGATGTATGTGTTCCTGAACATCAAAAAAATAAACCCAAAGAAACACCTTGGGGTAAGATGACCTATTTAGAATATAAAAAACGCATTGAATTTACTGAAGAACAAATTAAGGAATTGGTTCAATACTCTAAATCAATTGGTGTGAAATTCTTTGCCAGTGTATGGGATAAAGATAGCGTGGATATTATGGCAAAATATACCGATATAGCAAAGATTGGTAGTGCATCTATTACGGACACTGAATTATGTCAGTATGCTAGACAACATTTTAAAACACTTATAGTAAGTACTGGTATGAGTACAGAGAATGAGATAATTAAATGTATTGATGCTTCTAAACCAGATGTTATAATGCATACTAATTCTACTTATCCATGTCCAGTGGGCGATCTTAATTTGAATTATATACATCATCTTATTCAAAAATATCCAAATGCAGAAATTGGATATAGTGGACATGAATATGGATTAGTTACAACATTTGCATCAGTAGCAATGGGTGCTACATGGGTAGAGCGCCATGTAACATTAGACCGTGATATGTGGGGCAGTGATCACAAATCATCAATAGAACCAAGTGGTCTACTGAAACTAGTAAAAGGTATCCGAGATATAGAACAAGCCACAAAATATAAAAGTGGTCCTCGTATTTTATTTGAAGGAGAAAATGCTAAAAAAGAAAGTCTAAGGAAGTAATAAATTATAATATTCTGTTGTAATATAATATTCTATTTTTAATATTCTATTTTTTTACTCTAATTATTTCACATCGTGGAATAATAGAATTCAGTTCTTCAATACTAATAGTTACTTTGTATCTTTGTTTTCCATAATATTGAATTGTTTTTAACCATCGATTTCTATCAATATTAAACTGTTTATAGAGTTCAACATTTGTTTCAGTGTATCCTTCCTCAATAAGTTTATTAATCTCTTCGTTCGATTTGTCTTTTTTATCGATGTATTTCGTTTCAAATAATGGTATAGATGGTATATAAAAATCATAATCAAGAACCTTTCGAAGCATTACTAAATCCATTAAACTGGATGCTCTGTTTCTTAATACTCTTCTTGCTTTATCAACTCTGAGAGAAGTTATAGGAAGTCCTAAATACCTCATATGATACTGTTGACTTGTTACTATTTCATTAAATGAAGTAGCACCACATTTGGAAGCCCATTTTTCGAGATAAATATCCCAATAATGAGGCCATGTATCAGTACCTTTGATTGATATATCAACAAATGATTGCCCTTTCGATTTACCGGAAGTATGCTGTAATTGTATAATTTTATTCTGTGAAATATCAAGTAGTGTTTTTTGTGCGGTATGAGACAATTCATTTATTGGTTTCCAACAAAGAATATCAATGTCATTCATACTTCGAATACCATTTACATATAAAGTACAACTTGAGAAAATTAATATATGTGTCAAGTCGTCTTTAGTTAAACTATTACAAAGTACATGTCGTAGATTTCTAAGCATATGATGTGAAAACACATAAAATTTTTCAATGTTTTGATATTTTAGATGTAGAAAGGATTGATTTCCTTTGGAATTACTAAATAGAAATTCGTATTGTTGATATGTATCAAATCCATTTTCTGAAATATAAACAGGTGGTGTTTCAAGTTTCAATAATTCAAGTTTTTCAAGTCCTGGTAGAGAACCATTTATTTCAACTTCATCATTTAACTTAACAAGATATATAATTATATATTTAATATTCTGATGCTCGCTTACCATTGAATTTAGCATTCTTAATGTAAGATTAGGATTATGTGAATTAAAGTGATACAAAATAGATTGTAGCATATTTATATTACAACTAACCTTACGTTTTTCTAATATAGTAAACGTAGACTCATCTACCTTAATATTATCTCTACTTTTTTCATTTTCATTTGTAAAAAGGACTATACGTTGATAGTCAAATCCTTCACCCAACTGTTTATATACAATTGGAAAAGTCGCAGTACGTGCTTTAAATTCTGATTGATTAGAAGATGACATGTGTATCGTTGAGATGTTTATAATAATTTAATTCAATTTTATTTGTATACATTCCTGCAATTATAGATTATAAAAAAATCGACGCAAATTTATTATTAAAGATATAATACATACCATGAGTAACAACGAAAACGAAAACGATGACAAGGTACGCATTTTACCCTATGTGCCAACGACTACCCAGTACCCGAACAACCGAGCCGCCGAAGAAACGATGCGATTCTTTGCAAAGAGGAAGATCTCGTTGCGAATAAAAGGCAGTGCCTTATACAAGTACCCAAAATTGGAGGGGAAAAAGGTAATCCTCTCATCCGGCGATCCCACTTGTATCCCAGACGATACAAACCCCGTCTTCTTTTTTCATTGTTATCCAGTCGATGATGAGAGAAACCTGTACTCTGTGGAACTAGACGACATGCAGAAAGTACCTGGGACGGACAATCAAAACAACAATGATGGTTATGCGGCAAGTGGGTCTGATAGGCACAGGTCTGATTTCAGTGAGAGGGTTGTAAATGCCGATTGAGTTGCGAGACGTGATTTTTGCTCAATATAGTACATCGACATATACTTAAACATTATAACATATATATATACAAGATGGAAGTAATTAAACGTAACGGTAAAAAAGAGGAAGTGTCATTTGACAAAGTCAAGTCACGTCTACAATATCTATGTAAAGGTCTTAATATCGACCCTATCAAAATTGCCCAACAGGTTGTATCAAGGATATATGATAATGTAAAAACACATGAATTGGACGAACTATCTGCTGAAATTTGTGCCACAATGGCAACTGAAAATTATGAATATGGGACACTCGCAAGTAGGATTATTATTTCAAACAATCATAAAAATACATCTCCTTCATTTTCTGAAACTGTTTATATTTTGTATAATGCTAAAGACGCAAATGGAGAATCAAACCCACTAGTATCACATGAACTATATAATATTGTTATGGAAAATAAGACCAAACTAAATGATGTTATTGATTGTGAACGTGATTATAATTTTGATTATTTCGGATTCAAAACATTGGAAAAGGCATATCTATTTAAAATTAATGGGAAGATTATTGAAAGAATTCAATATATGTTTTTGCGTGTTTCATTGGGTCTTCATCTTGATGATATTCGTTCAGCAATTGAATCATATCATATGATGTCACAAAAATATTTTATTCACGCTACACCAACACTATTTCATTCTGGTACTATGAGACCACAACTACTAAGTTGTTATCTACTTGGGATGGAGGATTCAGTAGAAGGTATTTTCAAGAATATTACTGACTGTAGTCTGATTTCAAAATGGGCGGGTGGTATTGGTATTCATGTAAGTAATACTCGTAGTAAGGGAACTCATATTAGAGGGACAAATGGCAAGGCAAATGGTATTATTCCAATGTTGAAGGTTTATAATGAATGTGTCAAATATATTAATCAGAGTGGTAAAAGACAGGGTTCTATTGCGGTTTATCTTGAACCACATCATCCAGAAATTATTGAGTTTCTTCAATTGAGAAAAAATCACGGGAATGAAAATGATAGAGCAAGGGATCTTTTCCTTGCAGTTTGGTTGTCAGACCTGTTTATGGAATGTGTACAGGCAGATGGAGATTGGTGTCTATTTGATCCTGATGAATGCCCGAGACTAGCAGAGACACATAACGATGAATATCGGACACTTTATAAAAAATATGAAAGTGAGGGAAGAGAACGTAAGAAAGTAAAAGCAAGAATGATTTGGAAAAATATTGTTGATTCGCAGATTGAAACAGGCACGCCTTATATTCTCTTTAAAGATGCGGCAAATAGAAAATCAAATCAACAAAATCTGGGAACAATTAGGTCTAGTAATCTGTGTGCTGAAATTCTGGAATATTCGGACCATAATGAATATGCCTGTTGTACCCTAGGTAGTATTTCACTAACACAATTTGTAGAAGAACAACAGTTTAGTGGAAAATTTGTGGTATATGGGAAATCTAACTGTAAATATTGTACACTGGCAAAGATGCTACTTGCTAATTATGATTATGAATATATTAGTCTAGATGATGAAGAAGAACGCAATACTTTCTTTGAAAGTAGAGAAATTGATCCTCGTACTGTTCCACAAGTATATTATAGGAGTCAATCAACAGATAACAACCAATCATCAGAAGAATATATTGGTGGTTATACTAAACTATTGGAATACACAAGACCAACATATAATTTTGATAGATTGATTAATGTAGTTGGATTAATGGTGAAGAATCTCAATAAGATTGTTGATCTAAATTATTACCCAGTAGTTGAAACAGAACGTTCAAATAGAAACCACCGTCCATTGGGACTAGGTGTTCAAGGATTAGCAGATGTATATGCTAAGATGAAATATCCATTTGATAGTGAAGATGCCATATCGCTTAATAAACAGATTTTTGAAACAATTTATTATGGAGCAATGCGTGCTTCCAATAAGCTGGCAATGGATAGAGAGGCAGAAATGAGGGAACTACAACAACTTATTCAATCTGATGATGTATTGAGTGGTAGATGCAATGAATTGCGAAATAAGCTTCGCCCATTAGATAAGGAATTAAATAGAGATAAACATCTGGGATCATATTCATCATTTCAAGGAAGCCCTCTATCAGAAGGGAAGTTTCAATTTGATATGTGGGATATTCAACCATCAACTAAATATGATTGGGATTCATTGAGAGAAAGTGTAAAAGAACATGGAGTAAGAAATAGTCTTCTAACTGCTCTAATGCCAACCGCATCAACATCACAAATTCTCAGTAATAATGAATGTTTTGAACCTTTTACAAGTAATATGTATACTCGTAGAACACTAGCAGGTGATTTTATTATTCTTAATAAGTATTTGATGCGGGATTGTTGTAATATGGGTATTTGGAATAAGGATTTGAAGAATAAAATTCTAGCAAATAATGGAAGTGTTAAAGGAATTGATGAAATTCCAACTGAACTACAGGAGATTTATAAAACAGCATGGGAATTGAAACAAAAGGTCATTATTCAACAAGCAGTAGATAGAGGACCATATATTTGTCAAACACAAAGTATGAATCTATTCTTTGAAGAACCTGATATGAACACACTATCAAGTGCTATGTTCTATGCGTGGAAGAGTGGTCTAAAAACAGGGGCATACTATGTTAGAAGTCAGCCAAAGAATCAGGCACAGCAATTTACAGTTACTCCAACAAAGAAGGTGGTAGCAAAAGAAAATAAACCAGAAGATTGCGATTTCTGCAGTGCTTAGGTAAATAAACATCATTATAACTTAACATTTTTTAAACATATTTTTATACATAATTTTTATACATAATTTTTATTATATGTATCATATAATAAAAATATAATATATTATATTATATTGTATGACAGTTCCACAAACTATTGGTTCAAGAGCTCAAGTTATGCATGGAAATGCAAAGAAAACAAGTGGCGGATTGACAAAATCACAACTAAAATACAATAAACAAGGAAAAATTGTTAGTAAGAAAGCATCGGCACTTGCTAAGAAGAATAACCGCCTAGTAAAAGCAGGTTATATTGCTAGAAAAGGACAATTTGGAGTTGAAATGAAGGGGGGGGCAAACGACATTTTATCGGAGAAAAAATCGTCGGAGAAAAACCCGTCGTTTGTTTCTAAAATTTTTATAAGAGAAGATAGACAAACCGATACTAATAATGAATTTAGTAATAAAGTAATTGATAGTAAAAAGCAACAGCAATTTTTAAATGAAATGAAAATATTATTAAAAGCTAAGTATATAGATTATGATAATTTTACTATTAATATTAATAATTACAATAATGGGATAATTAATGAGGGTGCTACTGCAAAAGTAAGTGCACTATTAACAAAGAATAGAAGGGATCCTGTTGCGGTAAAAGAATATTTAAGAAAAGAGAATGACACTAAATTGAATAAAGACAAAGTAATGAATATTAGTGTAAGGATAACATCACTCCTAGGTCGATTTTATTATGAAATACAATGGTCTAAACTAACTTATGAATATATTACCAAAATATATGGATGGACTATAAATGAAGATAATTTACAAATTATAATGGAAAGAGGGAAACCATTTAGTCATTATTTATCCAATATCCAGACTGAATCTATATCAAATATTAAATATGATCTGCCAATATTAAGATATTTATTATGTATATCTAAAGGATTATTGTATTTACATAATAATAACTATATTCATCAAGATATAAAAGAAAATAATATATTAATATTTGGCGAAACAGCAAAAATAACAGATTTTGGATGTATGGTAGATGAAAATAATATAGATCCTTTATACATAAGAGATTTACCCCAAGAAGGAACAGTTGCATATACTGACCCATTAAAAGTATACTATATGTTGCCAGGGTCAACAGTTAACTATATAAATAAATTAGATGATATTTATTCTTTTGGAATAACATTGTTATCTTCTATGAACTATGATTTCAAAGAGCAATATATGGAGCAGGTTTATAATACATTTACTAAATTCTCAGCTACCAAAAACATAAGTTTTAATGCGCGAAATGATTTTATGAAGCTATATGATATATTAATAGGTCATATTGTTTCTTGTGATGAAATAACTCCTTCCATTAAAGACCTTTTATTAGAATGTGTATGTAAGAAAGAGTTTAGGATAACAGCCGACAAATTAGTAAAAAGAATGGAAGATATTGTAGATATGGTAGGTAACTATACGTTAAAGAAATTAGTAGGATTTAAATCAAAAGATTATATGATATTTACAGCAATGTATGAAAATGAATTGGAGGAATATTATTTTAGATTTAGCGATGTTGTAGATGTAATTGGTACAGTGAAGAATCCCAATAGTTTATTAGGTAGGGGATACAATTGGAGTGCTAGATCTTATAAGTCTAAACGAGAAAAAAACTGTAATGTGAGTGAATGTACTATACTAAAAAAACAATTAAATAAATTAGATCTAATAACACGTATAGCTTTAAAAGAAAAGATTATGTCAGTTTCTTCGAAATACAAGGAAGGTACTGATAATAGCCCATACTTTCCTATAAAAGACGATTTATTATCATAATATACTAAAAAAAATTGAATTAATATTTAAATAATAAATATATTATTATAATCTAAGGATGACTACTGAAAATAATTTCGATTGGGAAAACAAAACGTGGGATGTCATTGACTCTCACTTCAAGGACAAGAAAGTCTTAATTAAACATCAGATTGATTCATTCAATCATTTTATAAACAATGATATTCCAACTGTATTGAAAGAACATAATCCAATTACGATATATGGTCCGAATATGCAATATCAAATTTCATTCAAACAATATTATTTAAGTAAACCAGTTATAAATGAGAATGATGGTTCTGTATCACCAATGTATCCAAATACCGCAAGGTTGAGAAGTCTTACATATGCTTCTAGTTTATATGTTGATATTGAACAGAAAATTGTAAAATATGGAGCGGATGGATCAGTTGTTGAAAAAGTTCCACTTGAAACACTAGAAAAATTTAATATTGGTAAAATTCCAATTATGATTAACTCAGATATGTGTATTCTCAATGAACAAGTTGGAAGAACAAGAGCAGAAATGGGAGAATGCGAATATGATTATGGTGGTTATTTCATTATTAATGGCAGTGAAAAAGTCATTATTTCACAAGAGAAAAAATGCGAAAATAAAGTGTATGTATTTGAACCATCTAAAGTTCTTACAAAATATTCACATACAGCAGAAATTACATCAAGTATCTATAATAAACCGTCTATTATTGAAGTAATCCATCTTAAATTGAAAGATAAAGACGATGTTTTCAGTGGAAAAACAATCAAATTCAATTGGGCTTCCCGTAAACTAAAACAAGATGTGCCACTATTTGTTATATTCCGCGCACTTGGTATTGTATCAGACAAGGAGATTATGGAACATATCCTACTAGATATATATGATGAAAATAACAAAGATTTAATTGAACTACTTAAACCATCTATTGAAGAAGCAGCACCAATTCAAACACAAAAAATGGCACTTGAGTTCTTATCTAAATATTCATTGACAAATACATATATTAAAAAAGACGAGATTAAACCAGAAGAAAAGTTGAACAATATCTATAATATTCTCATCCAACGTTTGTTCCCTCATATTGGAGATAGTAATATTAAGAAAGCATACTTTCTTGGATATATGGCAAAAAAACTACTTCTTAAATCAAGTAAAGTTGAACCATATGATGACCGCGATTCATTTATTAATAAACGCGTTGAATCACCCGGTGAATTGCTTAAAACACTATTTAAGAATAATTTGAATGAAATGGTTAAAGATCTAAGACGTGTTCTAAGTAATGATTTTAACGGAACAAAGAAAATAGAATCATATGATATTATTGGCGCTTCTCTTTCTAAGAAGATTAAAGCAGGTAAAATTGAAACAGGTATGAAATATGCATTATCAACAGGAACATGGGGTCTTAAAACACAGACTGATAAGAAAGGTGTTGCTCAAGTATTACAGAGAGTAACATATCTTGGTACAATTTCAAATCTTCGTCGTGTTGTTTCGCCAATGACACATAGAGTATCAGATGTTCCACGTAAATTGACAAACACACAATATGGTAATATTTGCCCTTGTGAAACGCCAGAAGGACAACCAGTTGGTATTGTTAAAAATCTGTCATTGCTAAGTACAATTACACTATATTCTAATCCGGAAATTGTATATGAGTTGTTAATTGAACTTAATATGAATAAACTAGAAGATGTTCGACCAATTGATATTCATAAGAATTGTAAGATTATGTTAAATGGTGATTGGGTAGGAATTCATACAGAT
>Ga0315331_10004150_pt1 | contig 10948 bp, 9 predicted proteins | sample M160m34915metaG_FD_203456 | JGI IMG/M metagenome (GOLD analysis project Ga0315331, IMG submission 203456) | Ammonia-oxidizing marine archaeal communities from Monterey Bay, California, United States - M1 60m 34915 | ecosystem: Environmental > Aquatic > Marine > Intertidal zone | place: USA... | reverse complement strand
TAAACCGGAAGTTCTCTTTGGGAATGAAGCCTGCGTGGAACAGATTGCCAAGAGCTTTCGAATTGGAGTCAACGATGCGCCCTAGGAATAAATTAGCAAGAAAAATCTCTGGCACCAGAAAACGGTAACGGACACCTTTTTCTTCCTCGCCGTGCATTTCTAATGGAGCTTCTGCAGATCGTTGACGTCGGGTACGCCATCGATTGTGCTGAAGGAATGAAAGGCGTTCACTGTGTGGCAGCGGATTGTTCGTGGGTGATCCGCAGCTTTTGTTCTTGAGTGGAGGAAAACGGATTTGAACCGATGACCTACGCGTCTCTGCGTTCCTCGTATCCCCTGATTACATCGCAAGGTTGGGTAAGCTCAGGTACACTGGTGCGGTGCTCTCGATTAAATATCCTTCCCGGTTAATCCCTCCGTTGAACGACAGTCCCAACTGGCTCGGCCATGAACATGAAACCCGTCTTTCGGATTTGCCTTCTCACACTGCTGACATCCCACGTCGTTTCGGCGGGAGACTGGCCAGCCTACCGTCACGATGCAGCCCGCAGCGGTTTCACGTCAGAGCCTCTTCCTGACTCCTTGACGCTTTGCTGGTCGTATCAGGCACCGCATCCGCCTCGCACCGCTTGGCCGCGTTCACAGCGCATGACCTTCGACCGAGCGGCGCATCCGATCGTTGCCAACGGCCGGCTTTTTTTCGGCGACAGTGTTACCGGAACGATTGAAGCGTTGAACGCAGCCACCGGGGTTCGGCAATGGAGTTTTCCGACACGCGCGCCGGTGCGATTCGCGCCGCTGTGGCATCGGGGGAAAATCTATGCGGCCAGCGACGACGGGTTTCTGTATTGCCTGAACGAAACCGACGGAAGTTTACTTTGGAAGAAACGCGGAGGCCCGGCTGATGCGATGGCATTGGGGAACGCCCGCATGATTTCACGCTGGCCGGCGCGAGGTGGGCCGGTTGTGTATGACAACATCGTTTATTTTGCCGCCGGCATCTGGCCGTCGGATGGAATCAGCCTTTACGCCCTTGATCCCGACACCGGTGAAACCCTTTGGGTCAATGACACCGCTGGATCGATCTATATGGGACAACCTCACGGCGGAGCCTATGCCAAAAGCGGCGTCGCCGCCCAGGGTTATCTTGCTGCAAGTGAGAAACAAATCTTCATGGCTACCGGACGCGGCGTGCCTGCTGCTTTCGATCGGGCGACCGGCGAATTTCAATACTTCCACCTCCAAGCCAACACGCGACTGGGCGGTGCAGACATCGTTTTGAGTGACAGTTCCTTCATCAACAACGGCTACGCCTTTGATCAGCAGGCTGGCGCGACCGGACAAAAACTAGGAATCGGACCAACCGTCGCCACGCCGGGCGGACTGGTCTGCAGCGTCAAAGACAAACGCCTTGAGTTTAAGTGGGAGGATCTTGAAAAAGTCGATCGCCGAGGAAAGCCGTTCACGGTCCGAGGTGTGGAGCAATCGTTCAGCACCGCACAGCCAACAGGAACCAGTGCTGTCGTTGCCCTAGATAGGATTGTTGTCGGCTCAAGCGGCAAGGTCACCCTCTCGATGCTGGGGCAATCCGAGGAGATCTGGAGCGCCGCCATTTCAGGAACGGCACACGGACTCGCAATCGCGGATGGGCGACTGTTTGTCAGTACCGATTCCGGCGCTCTTTATTGCTTTGGAAAGCAGCTGAACGATCCGCGGATTCACGCCGCCGAGCCGATCACGAATCCCTACGGATCCAACGAGCCTTTTGCGGAGGCCGCCAAAGAAATCCTGCGCCAGTCTAAAATTGACGAAGGTTACTGTTTGGATCTGGGGTGCGGTGACGGAGCGCTCGCATTCGAGCTGGCAAAACGAACGGACCTGTTCATTTACGCGATCGATCCGGACCCTGCCAACGTGAGTAGGGCACGCGAGAATCTGACGCGAGCCGGGCTGTATGGTTCGCGGATCATGGTTTTGCAGGCCGACCTAGAGGATACAAAACTGCCCATCTACTTTGCCAACCTGATCGTCTCCGCGCAATCGATTCGTCGTCCGCTAAGCGATGCGGCTAGGTTGGAAGCCGATCGTAGCCTGCGGCCGTACGGAGGTGTGCTGGCCACCGGAAAACCCGGCAACATGAACGTTTTCACCCGCGGCCCACTGGAAGGGGCTGGTGAATGGACTCATCAGTATGGCAATCCCGGGAACACGGCAAACTCTGCAGACGAATTGGTCAGCGGCCCGCTTGGCATGCTTTGGTTTGCGGATCTTGAGCAAGCGATGACTCAGCGTCATGGGCGTGGTCCGGCTCCTTTGTTCAAGAACGGCATCCTGTATTCCGAAGGTCTTGACGGAATCATCGCTGTGGACGCTTACAACGGCCACAAGCTTTGGGAATATGCTTTGCCCGATATCCTGAAGTCTTTCCACGGAGACCACTTGATGGGCACCAGCGGAACGGGCAGCAATTACTGCGTTTCCGATGACAGCGTGTATGTCCGTCGCGACGACCGTTGCCTGCGAATCGACGCGCGGACAGGAAAATTGATTGCCGAATTCAGGGCTCCGAAAACACTGCAGGGAGACGACGGAACCTGGGGGTACATCGCCCACGAAGATGGAATCCTTTTTGGGTCATTGTCTGATCCGAATCACGTCGTCACCTATCGATTCCGCCCCGGCGGAAACATGAAGGATCAGTTGACGGAGTCCAAGACCTTTTTTGCTCTGGACGCGATGACAGGCGAGTTAAAATGGCGATACGACGCAAAGCATTCACTACGCCACAACGGCATCGCAATCGCGGCAGGCATTGTGATCCTGATCGACCGTCCGTTGGCGACCGTCGATCTCCGTCGCACGGGGCCGCAAGACCAGGAGAAACATGAGACGGGCAAGCTGGTCGCGCTCGATTACGCCATCGGCAAAGTGCTGTGGGAGAATGACGAAGACATCTACGGTACCGTCTCAGCCATCTCAGCGAAGCACCGTACGTTGATGATGAGTTATCAGCCGACACGGTTTCGGCTGGCCAGTGAAATCGGAGGACGCATTTCGGTCTTTAGTCTCTCGGACGGGGAGTTGTTGTGGGAAAAGAAGTCGAAGTATGAATCACGCCCGATGATCAATGACCGCACGATCTACACCCAGGGTGGAGCGTGGGACTTGATCACCGGGGAAGACCGCCCGTTTAATTTCGAACGATCTTATGGCTGCGGTGTGCTGGCCAGTTCGCGTGACATGGTGGTGTTTCGATCGGCGACCTTGGGCTACTTTGATCTCAAACAAAACAAAGCGACCGAAGACTTCGGAGGCATCCGGCCGGGGTGTTGGATCAATGTTATTCCTGCGGGCGGTTTAGTTTTTGCACCCGATGCTTCGGCTGGATGCAGCTGCAGCTACCTCAATCAATCTTGGATCGCACTCCAGCCCGATGGGATTCGTCTGCCAACGATCGATCCCGCCGGCGCGTCTTCACAAAAAGCGTTGAAAGTCGCAATCAAGACAGCTAAACCGGCCGAGCGAACCATCCACTACACTTTGGACGGTTCTTCTCCGACATCGCGTTCGCGCGTCTACATCAAACCCATCGAAATCTCAGAGACTGGATTGCTTCGAGCACGCGTGTTTAGTCCGGACGGACGCCCCAGTTCGGTCGCGGAAGCGTCCTTCGTCATCGATCCCGACTTGCTGCCCCTTGGCGAAGCGGATTGGCGGGTTGAAGATGCGGCCGGTGCGAAGCCGCCAAGTGAATGGTCGATTGAAAACGGAACGATCAAGCAGACGTCCAATGTCATGGTGGGCGGATCACGCGTGATGGAGAACGCCGCGGATGTTGAACGCCCAGGGAGCCTGTTCCTGCTGCAGAACGCGGAGGCCTTTGCCGATGGCGAACTGTCGCTTGAAATCAAATCCAGTGACGACGATGGAGTGGGCGTCGTGTTTCGCTATCAGGATCCTGACAGCTACTACCTATGGTCGACACATGCCCAACGGCCCTTCCAGGCGCTCGCGATCAAACAAGGTGCACGCTACGAAGTTCTGGCCGAAGAGGGCGAGGGATACCAGAGAGGAAAATGGTTCGCGGTGAAGTTCGTCTTTTCCGGATCTCAGATCACGGGATTCGTGAACGGTGAAAAGGAATTCGAGGTACAGGATCTCACCTTCGCTTCGGGCGCCGTCGGACTCTACTCGTGGGGCAACTCAGGCGTCCAGTTCCGCAATGTCCGTTTCAAGGCAAAGTGATTCAGTCGACGTTTGATTTGGTTCTGCTTGGGCAATCGATCAGTAAAAAGCAAAGGTGATTGTTGTCGGTTTAGAATTGGGACCGAACCCAATTGCGATTAGCCTGAGCGACCACGACAACCCGTGTGGTCAAAAAACTCAGCCGACGCTCTGACACTTCAAAAAATGAGGTTTCCTGAGCACGGGGGCCAAGCATCTCGGCCGAAGTGCCATGCATGTAGACATCGGTAATGTTTCCGCGATAGTTCGAGCCGGAACGGTGCTCGAGTCGGCAGGGTTACACGAGCCGGTGCTCTGGCGTCAGGTGTCATGGCGTCCCGAGCCACCCAGCAGACAGGGGAAGGAGTGTCGCTATGGCTGGATGTATTACCGGCGGGTCAAAACGCAGAAGCAATTCCATCGTTCGATGAACCGGGTCGTCCACGCACACCTCAAGAGCATCCGGCCGGAAACGCCCCAGCCCGACGGGCCAGTTTTCGCAGTTGGCACCTCACGGCCTAACAAACAGTTCCAGCTGTTGTGCGGTCTGGCGGGCGTCAAGCCGAAGCAGGATGTGGAAACCGGCGAAGAGAAACTTTGGGTGTTGAAAGATCTCCGAAAGACTGCGGCGACGTACTACGACGAACACATGCCCGAATCGTCGATAGAGATTCACGGCCATTCGGTCGGCGGTGTCACGTATCAGCACTACGCCCATCGAGACCCACTCGCGTTCAACGCGATCATGAGGCTGCCCCAGCCGACCGCATTCACGGCCCTGCACGACGGATTTGACGGCGAGCGCCCATGCTCCCGACGGAAATTCCAACAAGCCTGACTGGTGTCTGTTTGTTCACAAGCTCCCCCGGCACCTCCGCGCAACCTGCGGAGGTGTGCCGACCGATGTCGCCGAAACGATTTTCTTCGTATGGGTTGGTGGTCCAACCGAGGTTAGTCGTAGACGCATTTGCAGATCTACTACGGGGCTATTCGTTTCCCCTTATTTCCGACGTGGGCAAAGGCTAGCAGCAACCCGTTGCTCGAAAAAATCCGTGATTCGAAGTTTTTTGTTGTTGAGAAAGCCGTCCCCTCGCTTAGGGTACTCCACCCCGTGAAGTAATTTTAACCCTGTGAGACACCTTGATGACATCGTTTCGAAGCACATCCTTGGCGTTTGTTGCCGTCCTCCTGTCGTTCCATTCCATTGGATTTGCCGGGATGGTCACCTTCGGCAGTGGCTCCAATTCGTTTTCAATGGAGTTTGTTCGGATCGGCACCCCCGGCAACACGGCTGACACCACGGGCGTTCCCAATCCGGCGGGCAGAGTGGTCAACCGTAACGATTTCGACACGTGCATCTTATTCGGTGACGCGGCTTCGGCCACTATCTTGTCAAATGACGCTGAATGCTTGTTCAAACGAAATCATCCGCCGCAGGCGGCGGCCCTGACACGCTTACTTCGGCGTCCGTTGCTCTCCGCTGCTGCTGATAGTAGTTCAGCGCTCCGAGTCCCATTTTACCGGTCATGGATATGGCAAAATGCAGGGTAACAGGGTGTTTGGTAAAGCTGTTCGCAAAATGGCAGCGATGTTGGAGGCGGTTTGTTTTGATGCTGGCATTTCAATCAAGAACCTTGATTGGGTTGTACCACACCAAGCCAACGGACGGATCTTAAAGACGCTCCGATCACGTCTGCCAATTGAGGATTGGCGAGTCATCGACGCTATTGAGAACACTGGCAACACATCGTCTACCAGTATCCTTCTCGCATTGCAAAAATTGGAACCACGCATTGAGGCAGGACAACGTATCGGGCTATGTGCTTTTGGAGGCGGATTCGCTTTTGGAGTGAGTATGGTGGAGGTGCATGATTCATGTCGGACTACAGCTGCACAAGTAAGCAAGAAAACGCGAAGATTTCACAGCCGGATCCAATATCCATGTCATTATCAATACCGACAAATCCATTTCGTATGCGGGCCTATGCTCCGGGTGACGAGTCGGTGATCAACCAGCACTTCAATCGTGTCTTTAATCAGAAGCGTCCTTTACTCGATTGGCATCGAAAATTCCAACCGGAACAGGATGGATGTTCGATCTTGGTGGCAGTGAACGAGGATAACAACATCATCGCCCAGTACGCAGTCATCCATAGCGCAATGCAAATGGGTGACTTGAAATTTCGTGCTGGCCAGCCGGTTGACGTCTACTGTCTTCGGCAGGATGGGGCAACGCAGCGACGCGTGTATTCAAAGTTGGTAACCGCATTTTTTGATACCTACGGAAACCCCAAGGATCTTCCATTGCTATATGGATTCCCCGGTCGTCGCGCGCTTCGACTCGGTCAGCTAAAGCTCGGCTACGGTGATCCAGTTCCGATTGGCTTTTGGCGCCGCACCGTAGAACGCCCGCGTTTACTGTTCCGCAAGCAACCGCCAAATGAAGCACCTGATTTAGATGCAATTGATCGATTGTGGCGGCGGGCCGCGGAACGTTATCCGACGTCTGTCGTCCGAGACTCTGATTGGATGACAAGACGCTACCTAGGTTGCACGAATAGTCCATACATTCACGCTTGTGTTTCCGAAAGCGATAGTTTATGCGCATGGGCGGTTCTACGCATGACCAACAAGAAGACTGCAAATTGGGTTGACCTAGTGTGGGATGGTGTGAGTGTAGGTGCGTTACGGGAGCTTCAATCCAAATGCTTGGCGTCAGCTCGTTTAATGGGGGCGAGCCGAATGGAAATGTGGCTTTCAGGGGATGCTGAGGCAGAGGCCGTTTTCGCCGACCTAGGGTGGGTTCGTGAAGAACATCCGTCGGATCTACAACTGGTTGCTCGTTCATTTGACTCTCGCATTGATGCTCCTAGTTTGATCCAGCAACTTTACCTCACCATGGGCAATTCTGACCTCATTTAAAGTTCGATATCAATGATTGGGAAACGAGAGTCATCACACATCGGAGAAGTTGAATTCTACAGCCGTTCGTTCGTCAGCGGATGGGCGGTGAATCTGCAAGCACCAAACGATCCAGTTTCGATTCTAGTGGTGAGGGACAACCAAATCCTTGAAGAATTTTTCCCGAATCTGTTTCGCTGGGACCTACAGCAGAGAGGGTATGGCCATGGCTACCATGGATTCCGTTTTCCTCTCTCGCCCACCTTCTTTGACGGTCATCGGCACGAATTGCATTTTCGATTTTCTAAAACTGGCGAGGCACTCAGCCATAGCCCTGTTCGCCTGTGCAATATTGAGGAAAGTAGGTTTGTGCCATTCCATACAAGTCAGCTTTCTGGTCACCGGACTCTGGTCCTTGCTCCCCATGCGGATGATGAAACTTTCGGGTGTGGCGGGAGTATTATCCATCACTGTCAAAATGGGGACCCGGTAAAAGTTGTACTGATGACTGATGGCGGACAGGGTGATGTGAAAGACCAGCATTCCCGCGAAACGTACATCGCAATACGCGAGGCGGAAGCGCGGAAAGCTTGTCAAATCCTAGGAACAAATGATTTAGAGTTTTGGCGATGCCCAGACAGGAACTGCGCACTGACGACAGAAGTTGTTGATCGACTCTCCACGCTCCTGAATACATATCGCCCGAGTTTAATCTACGCATGCTCTCCAATTGAATTTCACCCTGACCATCAATCTGTAGCCGCCATTCTTTGGAGAGCTTTACAGCAAACACAGATTTCTGCACAGGTTGCATGGTACGAAGTCAACTCACCTTTTCGCATCAATACGCTGGTCGACATCTCATCTGTCATGGAACAGAAAAAGCGTGCCTGTGAAGCGTATGTAAGCCAGCTAGATAACTATCCCTACACTGATTTCGTCGAGAGCCTCAATCGGTATCGAGCTTTGACAGTCGCCGGTTCCTGCCAACACGCGGAAGGATTTCTGGTGTGTGATGCTGCGCGTATCAAACAAGATACGCCGGAGATGTTTGTTTTGAAACAAGTATTCCCAACAGCGAGATTGAAAGAAACTGAACAACCATTGGTTTCCATTATCGTACGTACAAAGAACAGGCTAACCTTGCTCCGGGATGCTCTCTCAAGCATTGCGACGCAGACCTACCCCTCGATCGAAGTGATTGTGGTTAATGACGGCGGGCCCGATGTAGGACCGGTGGTTGCCGAATTTGAGAAATTCTTAAAGATCCGTATGCTCAATCTTGAATCCTCCCAAGGACGCTCTGCAGCGGCGAATATCGGTCTACGTGAGGCGAAGGGAACCTACATTAATTTCCTTGATGATGACGATCTGTTATTGAGCAACCACGTCGAAAAGCTTGCTGAGTACTTGACGGTCACAGGAGAGCATTTTGCGTACAGTGATTGTGAAAAAGGTCACTATTGCTGGCAGCAAAATGAATTTGAGTTGGCTGGAAAAAAAACACCCTTCTGGGGAATCGATTTTGACCCTGAGCAGTTACGTTCGGAAAACTACATTCCAATGATGACCGCTATGTTCAGCAGTGACTTGCTCAGTCGGGTTGGCTTTCTCGATGAATCGCTGGACGCACTTGAAGACTGGGATTTATGGATACGAATGTCGCAAGAATGCTGTTTCCACCGCGTGCCCGGTATCAGCGCTGAATACCGCATATTTGGCAAACATGGGTACGACTATCCGCATTGGAAGAGTCGAATCTTTGACAAACATGAACGTACTGGTTCCAAGGACGAGGTGCGACGTTGGGCCCAAAGCCGCGTCGATGCTCTGCAAGAAGAGAATTTGCACCTCCGGCGATTGTTGAAAGACAACCAGTCTCGAATATCATCTACCAAGAGTCTACCTCGTTACCTGCGCAATCCACTTTTGTGGAGGATCAATCGATTCGCTCGCGGTCACTTCGAACGTTTATTCGGTACAAGTTCAAGACATTAGAAGAACGGGACACCATGATCGGCTTGCGCAAAGCAACACCTCTTCGAATCGCCATTTTTGGACAGTACAAGTCCGGTACAACGATGCTGTTCTATTCGATCAAAGACGCACTTCCTTCAAAGTCACGGCTACTGTTTGAGGAACAACAGTACACGTTCCGGCGGCGTGATCGATATCTCCCAGTGCTAGCCAAAGTAATTCTTGGTGCACCGGAAAATGGACACGCTGTTGACTATGAGAGTTTTTTGACATTTGACAAAATTGTCTACCTGATTCGCGACCCCCGCGATTGGCTCATCAGCGGCACCCTGTTCTCGATTAGTCAACATTTGAAACAACACGCCGACCAACAAGCGATAACGACGATTGTAAATTTACTGAAACAAAAGGAAGCGGATTCAAGCAGCGTCGCATTAGTCACCATCCTTGAGAAGACGCTTGAATGTCTACCAGGAAAATCGTTGACGCAGACTCTTGACGAGATGAATCGCCAAATGGAGTGGCTGTTCGCTTTTGAGGAGGGGTTAGGCGAGCATGTTCGTCTTAAGTATGAGGCGTTTATCGACAAGAAAATCGCTCATCTGACAGATTATCTGGGCCTCTCGGTGAATGGCTGTCCGAACGTGAATAAAGCGCATTCCCACGTACCGAGGACGAGAAGCTACGGCAACTGGAGAGATTGGTTCTTACCCCAAGATGTTGAGTTGTTTCGGCCGATTTTCGATCCATATCTTCGTCGCTATCAGTATGAAACCTCCTGGGAGGTTAACCCGACGCAAAGGGTTCAAACTGAGCATTGCTCCCAATACGTTGAGCGAACGATGCACTGATGTGCTTTAGACTGCGTTGCAGGCCAGAGTGAATTCCGGAAGGATGTATCTTTGAAACCAGAACGCTTACCAACCACTTGCCATTTGTCCGCAAATTGAGAAAGCGTTTTGAACCCAATGCATCTTGCGATCATTATCGTCCATTACCACACACCCGAACTTTTGGTTCAAGCTGTACAAGCTTTAATAGCGGATGCTGTGGCACAAACCTTTGATATCGAGATCATTGTCATCGACAATGGCAGCACGGTTGAAGAACGCGAAATCATTCGCCAACTACCAGTCCGATATTTTCGGGCAGACAAGAATCTGGGATATGCCGGAGGTGTCAATCTCGGAGTCTCAAAAACAGATGCGGAACATTTCATTTTAATGAATCCGGATGTAAAAGTGTTACCCGGTTGTCTCGGGAAGCTGGTGTCGCTCTTGAACGAAGGCGCCGCAGCCGCCGGTCCACGATTCTATTGGGATCATGAGAAACGCTTTCAGATGTCGCCGCTTCCCGACAAGAACATGCGTGTCGAGATATTTCGGCGCACGGCGGTCTTGGGACCTCGATTCGCCTATCGAGTGCGTGAGCAACGTCGCAAGCACGACAGGAAACACTGGCTTGCTGATCAGCCCATCAAAAGTTATCAGCTAGTCGGTGCGTTACTCGCAATCAATCGGCAGGCCTGGAATTGCATTGGCCCATTTGACGATCAATTTCAACTGTATTTCGAGGAGGTGGATTGGTTACTGCGGTTGAAACGCCGTGGCCTGCCGGCTTACTACGTTCCGAGCGCCGAAGCGGTGCATTTGTTTAACCAGAGCGCTAGTCAAGAACCGCTTGTCCACCAGTGGTATGCGGAATCTCGTGACCGGTTTGAAAAACTCCACTACGGTCGTTTGTTTGCCACGGTTCTTCGTTTGACAACACGAGTTGGTCACTGGCTGGGGAGTGATCGACGACAGCAGGCGGGTTTGCCAATTCAGGCGGGACCACCGGTAGTTGG
>Ga0315331_10004149_pt1 | contig 10949 bp, 4 predicted proteins | sample M160m34915metaG_FD_203456 | JGI IMG/M metagenome (GOLD analysis project Ga0315331, IMG submission 203456) | Ammonia-oxidizing marine archaeal communities from Monterey Bay, California, United States - M1 60m 34915 | ecosystem: Environmental > Aquatic > Marine > Intertidal zone | place: USA... | reverse complement strand
CACATCCAACAGCAATTCCTGGTCCTGTTTTTAGTAATGTAGCAACATTTACTGAGATTGATCCAAGACCAATTATTAAATATGAATCATTCACTGAGAACTCTACAACATTAAATTCAAGTGGATCTCATAATTTAACAGATGGTGCTCTTTCATTCCGTGCTAATACCGATGCTTCTAACCGATCAATAACATTTTATCCATCAGAGCAAGACATTGAAGTAAAGATTACAATGGCTGGTTCACGAGGTGATGTGAATAGTGGTTATCGTCGTGGTGCTGGTGGATTGTCAGTTTTTAAACTTACACTTATAAAAGAAAACGAATATACAGTTAAATTAGGTGTTCCTTACTCATTCAACCTTCCACCTCAAGGAGGAAGGAGAGGTGGTGGTGGACTTGCTATTCTCTATCGTAAAGCAAATGTGATTGCTGTTTGTGGAGGAGGTGGTGCTTCTGGTTCTGCTGGCCGTGGTGGAGATGGTGGTGGAGTAAACCTTGGTGGAGAAACAGGAACTGGACCTGACGGTGGTGGTGGAGGAGAACAGCTTGCAGAAGGTGCAATGGGAACTATTGGTTCTTATGCTCGACCTACTATTACTGTAACTACTGATATTGTTAATTTTAATGGATTGAATGTGGAGGGAGGATTAATTCCAAAATGTACTGTAGGTGATTATTATGCCCAACAGGGATATGCACCTTGTGAAGATTTAGGATTTACTCAAGCAAGAACATATGATGGGCAGATAATTACAGGAAGTGCCTCAATTCATAGAGGATATAAGGCAGGAAAAGGATATAGAGAGAATGGTGGAAATGCTGCTACTAACACTGATAAAGGTGGTGGTGGAGGAGGTGCATACGGTGGAGATGCTCCTTTGGTTGGTAATACTGGTGGAGGTGGAGGTGGATCTGGTTACTCTAATGGTGAGGTAACTCTTCTTACAAGTCAGACTTTAACCACTGGAACACGAGTTGGTGGTAACGATGACACTGCATTTATATCAATTGAGGCAACATCAGTAGCATCAGATAATGAACCTGTGATACCTGCTGCTTCTTAGTTGTATAAATAAATAAAGATAAATTTAACTTGCGGGGGAGAGTGAACCCGAATGGCTGTCAATAAGAATTTTGTAGTCAAAAACGGTTTAGAGGTTAACGACGATTTGATCCTGGCGAATGCCGTGGATTCGATGGTTGGTATCGGAACCTCCGTACCCTACTATGAACTCCATGTTCAAGGTGGAATAGGTGCAACCTCTCTTTGGGTAGCAGGTGTTTCAACCTTTACTAGTGACGTAAGTGTCGCAGGTGTAACAACCTTAGCCTCTGCTGGTGGTATAACAACCGTTGGTGGGGATCTTTTTGTTGGTGGAGATCTTAGTGTTGTTGGTGATGTAGTATATGATGAAGTAGTAGGTAGAAACCTCAATATAACTGGGGTTGGAACCATTCTTAACGTAGTAGTTGGGAGTGGTCTTTCTGTTACTGGGATTAGTACATTAACTGGACCAGTCGGACTTGAAACTGGTTTAACAGTCGCAGGTGTAACAACCTTAGCCTCTGCTGGTGGTATTACTACTACTGGTGGAGATCTTTATGTTGGAGGGGATTTATTTGTCCTTGATGACATAACATATGATGAAGTAAGAGGTAGAAACCTTAGTATCTCTGGTGTTGGTACAATTACCAGATTAAACACAACTTCCTTAGTAGGAACGAGTGGTACTATTACTACACTTAATAGTACAACAGGTACTATCACACAGTTAACTAACACTGATTTTGTAAGTACAAGTTCTACAATCACAAGCATTGTAGGTACAAGTGCTACTATTACTACACTTAATAGTACAACAGGAACGGTTACTCAGTTAACCAATACTGATTTTGTAAGTACAAGTTCTACAATCACAAGCATTGTAGGTACAAGTGCTACTATTACTACACTTAATAGTACAACAGGTACTATCACACAGTTAACCAATACTGATTTTGTAAGTACAAGTTCTACGATTACAAGTATTGTAGGTACAAGTGCTACTATTACAAGATTAAACACAACTTCCTTAGTAGGAACAAGTGCCACTATTTCAAGTGGACTTTATATAAGTGGTGGAGAGTTAACAGTTGGTGCTGCATTTACTGTCAGTCAGGCAGGTGTAGTAACTGCAACCAAGTTTGTTGGTGCAGTTGATGTTACTGGTGGTAATTTCTCAGGTGTTGGTACATTCAGCACATTACATGTTGGAACATCAGGCACTGTATTAGCTGCTGTTGATTCAGCAACAATTAGTTTAGGATCGGGAGCAAATCCTGTAACCGCAACTTTGAATGGAGGATCTATTCCTTCAATTGGTCTAGCAATCGCACTTGGCGGTTAATAAATAACAATTAGTCCTTAAAGAAAAATGGCAGAAGCATTTGTAAATCAAGTAAACAGAGCGGTCGGTATAGTAACGTCAAGTTCTAATGCCTCTATTGGGGTGGGTTTAACTTGGATGTCAGGTATTTCTACCGCACATGTTGCAATCAATGATCTGGTTGACAACTCAAACTTCATTGCAGGAACAAAAGTAACATATGTTGGTGTTTCTTCAGTTCAATTAGATAGGGCATCGACAAATACAGTTGCTGCTACTGCATCAAATGTGAGTTTCCTTGGACCAACAACATCCTATACATCAGCATCAGCAACGAAGAGTATTCTAATTGGTGGAACTTTCGCAAACAATACTGCTAACTCAGTCAATTTAACAGTTACAGTATATGATAATAGTGCTACAACAGAGTCACAACTAGCAGCAAAGATACCTGTTCCAACAGGAAGTTCTTTTGTTATTAGTGATGCTGGTAAGACAGTGTTAGAAGGTGATGATCAAGTTAGAGTATATTGTGATGTTGAAAATGCAATTGACGTAAACTTAAGTATTCTTAAAGGGGTTAGCTAATGTCTGGAGCAGCACAAGGATATATTGGAAGAAATCCTGGAGACTCTCAAGTCACTATTGCCAGGCAGCAGTTTACTCCTACTGGGGTAACGACTGATTTTACTTTTACGTCTGGTTATACTGCTGGATATTTGGATGTATATATTAATGGTGCTAAAATCCTTGTAGGAAGAGATTATACTGCTACAAATGGTTCGACAGTAGGACTCACAAGTGCTGCTCAGAGTGGAGATATTATAGAATTAGTCGCATATAAAGCATTTAACGTTAATAATGTCGCAGCAAGTAACGGAAACTTTGATGTTGGTGGTATATTAACAGTAGATGATAATACAGCATTAAGTGGACAATTAGAAGTTACTGGTGTCACTACATTTACAGGAGCCGTTGAGAATGTAGTTAGCACAGGTATCGTAACAGCATTACAATTTAGTGGAAATATAACAGGTGTAGCAGCAACATTTACAGGCGATGTAAGTATTGGTGGAACATTAACATACGAAGATGTAACAAATATAGACTCAGTTGGTATTGTTACTGCTCGTGCTGGCATCAACATGAGTGGTGGTCAGTTCTTAGTAGGAACTGGAGTGACTATCGGTGTAGCTGGAGTTGCTACATTTAGAAGTGGTAGGATTGATGTAAGTGATTCATTATATAATACAAGTATTGGTTTTGGTGCAGGAGATGCTCATACGACTGCATCTAGTAGTGTTGCTATTGGTTATAATGCATTAACTGCAGCCACAACAGGTGGAGAGAATGTTGCTATTGGTATTGCTGCATTAGAAGATAATACAACAGGAACTCAAAGTGTTGCTGTTGGTGGGTATGCATTAGCTAATGATACAACAGGTGGTAATAGTGCTGTAGGTTATAAAGCATTAACTACAAACACAACAGGTGATTATGCCACCGCTATGGGTTATAATGCATTAGAATTAAACACAACAGGTAATTCTAATAGTGCTTTTGGATATAAAGCATTAGAAGCAAATACAACTGCAACTAATAATACTGCTGTTGGAGATAGAGCATTAACTACAAATACGACTGGTTCTCATAACACTGCTGTTGGAAGAAAAGCTTTATTAGTAAACACAACTGGTGATTATAATTCTGCTGTTGGTGTTGATGCATTAGTTGCAAATACAACTGCAAATAATAACACTGCTATTGGTTATAATGCATTAAGTGCAAGCACAACTGGTGATGATAATACTGCTGTTGGTTATAATGCATTACTTTCAAACACAACAGGTGAATATAATACTGCTGTTGGTGTTAATGCTTTAGATGCAGCTACAACTGCAACTAGAAATACTGCTGTTGGTCATAATGCTGCAACAGCTATTACAACAGGTATTGGTAATGTTGCTGTAGGTAGTTGGTCATTACAAGCTACTACAACTGCTAATTATAATACTGCTCTTGGACATACGGCTCTGGAGGTTAATACTACAGGAGCATCTAATACTGCTCTTGGACGGGGTGCGTTGGTAGCAAACACAACTGCATCATATAACACTGCTGTTGGTGAGAGTGCATTAGCTGCAAATACAACGGGTGCTGGTAATGTTGCTATTGGTTATCTTGCATTAACTGCAAGCACAACACATTCTGGAATCGTTGCTATTGGTGAGAATTGTTTAAAAACAGCAGATGCTAATAGTAATAATGTGGCAATTGGTAAAGATGCAATGGAACTTACCACTACTGGTACTGGTATTGCCATAGGTGCTTATGCTTTACACAATAATACAACAGGATTAAAAAACATTGCTATTGGTTATGCTGCATTAGATACAAACACAACTGGTGGTTATAACGTTGCTATTGGTGATGGTGTAATGGATGGCAATACAACAGGTGATAGAAACGTTGCTGTTGGTAGGAATGCATTAACTGCAAACACAATTGCAGATAGTAATACTGCTATTGGTAATCAATCAATGGATGCAAATACAACAGGATCACAGAACACTGCTGTTGGTGATAGTGCATTAGGTGGAAACACAACAGGTGGATATAACGTTGCTATTGGCGTGAATGCATTAATAACAAGCACCACAACATCTTATAATACTGCTGTTGGTTATAATGCAAGTCAATTAAACACATCAGGTGCTAATAATGCTGCTGTTGGTGGTTTTGCATTACAATATAATACAACTGGAAGTAGTAATACTGCTCTTGGTTATGCAGCATTAGATGCAAACACAACTGCATCTGATAACACTGCTGTTGGTAGAAGTGCATTAGGTGCAAACACAACAGGAACACAGAACACTGCTGTTGGTAGAAATGCATTAGATGCAAATACAACTGGAAGTTATAATGCTTGTTGTGGTACTAATGCAATGACTGCAAACACGACTGGTGGTGGTAATAGTGCTTTTGGTAAGAGTGCATTGGGTTCTAATACAACTGGAAATGATAATAGTGCTCTTGGATTATATTCATTAGGTTCTAATACAACAGGGGTACAAAACGTTGGTGTTGGTGTTAGTGCATTATATTCTAACACAACTGCAAATAATAATACTGCTGTTGGTTATAAAGCATTATTAAATAATACAACAGGAACAAGAAACACTGCTATGGGAGCAAACTCCTCTGATAGTGTTACGACAGGAAATTACAACTCTGCTTTTGGTTATAATTCTTTAGGTGCAAACACAACTGCATCTTACAATACTGCTCTTGGAGACACTTCTTTAGCTGCTAATACCACTGGTGCTCACAACACTGCTATTGGTCAAGGAGCGCTTCAAACTAATACAACTGCATCAAATAATACTTCTGTTGGTAGTGCTGCATTAAACCAAAACTCAACTGGTGCCAGTAACACTGCTGTTGGTAAATCTGCACTTTCAGCTAACACAACCGCAAGTAATAATACTGCTGTTGGATTTGAAGTATTAGGAGCAAATACAACAGGAGCTGAAAACGTAGCTGTTGGTGCTTATGCGTTAGACGCGAATACAACTGCATCTTATAACACTGCTGTTGGTTATAATGCAGCAGGATCAATAACAACAGGTGATCAAAACGTTGCTATTGGTTATAACACAATGGATACTAACACCGTAGGAGATAGGAACGTTGCTGTTGGTAATCATGCATTAACTAACTATAATCCAAGTAGTAATGAAGATGGATATAATTGTGCTATTGGATATGCTGCATTAGATGCTACTACAACAGGTACTAAGAATACTGCTGTTGGTTCATTTGCATTAGCATTAAATACAACTGCTACTGCTAATACTGCTCTTGGTTATTATGCAGGATATACAATTACAACAAACGGTGGATGTACTGCTATTGGTAATCTTGCATTATACCTAAATGCAGCTTCTAATAACACTGCTGTTGGTGATCAAGCATTAGAAGCAAGCACATCAGGTGAAAGTAATACTGCTGTTGGTAGGACTGCATTACATGCAAACACAACAGGTCAAAAAAGTACTGCTGTTGGTTCTAATTCTTTGAGTGCTGCTACCACAGGAGATTACAATACTGCTGTTGGTGAATCTTCTGGATTAGATATTACAACAGGTGGTTATAATACTATGATTGGTCGTTATGCTGGAGATGATACTACCACAGGTAATAGAAACACTTGTATTGGTTATAATAGTGGAAACTCTAATGAAACTAAAGTTATTACTATTGGAACTGATGTAACTTCTTATGGTAGTTTTTACGTTACTCTTGGTACTGATGGAGATGGTCGAGTTTATAATCAATATGATACAAATGCAACTTGGGCTAGAACTTCTGATATAAGATTTAAAAAAGATGTTAACACTAATACTGATTGTGGTTTATCATTTATAAATGATTTGAGAACAGTTACATATAAGTGGAAAGCACCATCTGAAAGACCACCTGAATTAATTGGTTATGATGCAGAAAAAACTGAACCTACACATAAAGAAAAAATGTATGGGTTTATTGCTCAAGAAGTAAAAGAATCATTGGACAAATCTGGTATAACTGACTTTAATGGTTGGACTATGGATGAAAAAGATGGTTCACAAGGTGTCTCTTATGAAATGTTTGTTATTCCATTAGTAAAAGCAGTTCAGGAACTCTCCACTAAAAATGATGAGTTGGCAGCAGAAATTGCCTCACTTAAATCTCAAATAAATAACTAGAAAGTATAACCATGTCTCTAATATTAGTCGATGGATTAAAAGATAGACCAGGAACTGGCGGACCCAAGTTCCCTAATGGTCTGCACCTTCCTGCTGGTATTGGTATTACTGGTGATGGTCATATCAATATGGCTGGAGTATGCACATTCTCTGGTAATGTGACAATCGGTGGAACTTTAACATATGAAGACGTAACGAATATAGACTCAGTTGGAATTATAACTGCAAATACAGGTATTAATGTAGTAGCAAATGGTATAAATGTTCAGGCTGGTATATTAACTGCAAAGAATATTATAGATGCGACGGATGCACAGGGTAATACAAGAGTTGGTAGTGCTGCTGGAGATAGTTTTGATGGAACAAATGCAGCAAATAATACTTTAATTGGTAAAAATTCAGGAACAGCAATAACAGGTGGAGATGGTAATACTGTTGTTGGATCAGATTGTGGAGGGGCTTTCACTACAGCAGGTAGTAATGTTGCAATAGGATATTTATGTTATAATACAGCAACAACTGCAAATAGTGGTGTTGCCGTAGGTGTTAATGCAATGCGGTTAACCACAACAGGTTCGTATAATGTTGCGGTTGGACAAGAATCTTTATATGCAAACACAACAGGTGGTAGTAATGTTGCTATTGGTTATCAAGCATTAGATGCAAACACAACTGCAGCTGCTAATACTGCAATCGGTAGGGCTGCTTTAGGTGCGAATACAACAGGAACAGCAAACGTATCTGTTGGTGCATATGCTTTAGATGCAAACACAACTGCAGATAATAATACTGCTGTTGGTTATTTTGCATTAGGTGCAAATACAACTGGAGCTGATAACGTTGCTGTTGGTAAAGAATCTTTAGCAGCAAACACAACTGGAAAACAAAATACATCTTTAGGAGTAACTGCTTTACTTGCAAACACAACTGGAACTTACAATACTTCTGTAGGACAGAGTTCTCTAAAAACAAACACAACAGGTTCTAATAACACTGCTGTTGGTAGATTAGCTTTATTTGCAAACACAACTGCAAATGATAATACTGCTGTTGGTTATGCTGCAATGGTTGTAAACACAACAGGAACTAATAATGTTGGTGTTGGATGTAGTGCATTAGCTGCAAACACAACAGGAACACAGAACACTGCTGTTGGTACTTTTGCATTAGATGCAAACACCACAACATCTTATAATACTGCTGTTGGTTATAATGCATTAGGTGGAAATACAGCAGGAGAAAACCTTACTGCTGTTGGTAGAAGTGCATTGTATGCAAACACAACTGCAAATTGGTGTACAGCCGTTGGTGAGAGAGCTTTAACTTCAAATACAACAGGAAATTATAATGTTGCTGTTGGACATAGAGCATTAGAAGACAACGTTAGTGGAGCTGATAACGTTGCTGTTGGTACTTACGCTTTAATGGATAATACAGGGACTAACAATACTGGTATTGGTAACTATGCATTAGATGCTAATACAACAGGTGGTAGTAACACTGCTGTTGGTAGATCTGCATTATCTGCAAGCACAACTGCAGATGAAAATACTGCTGTTGGTTATAATGCATTACAAGCAAATACAACTGGAACTGTTAATACTGCTGTTGGTTCACAGGCACTAGCATCTAACGGGACTGCATCTTTTAATACTGCTGTTGGTAGAAAGGCATTGTATGCAACCTCAACAGGTGCAAATAATACTGCTCTTGGTTATCAGGCAATGGTTGCAAACACAACAGGAGCTAGAAACACATCAGTTGGTCAGGATGCATTACAAGCAAGCACAACTGCTGATGATAATACTGCTGTTGGTTATGCTGCATTAAATGCAAACACAACTGGTGCTGGTAATGTTGCTGTTGGTAAAGGTGCATTAAACTCAAACACAACTGCAGGTAATAATGTTGCTCTTGGTCTTTCTGCTTTATATAGTAATACAACAGCAGAGGACAATACTGCTGTTGGTAGAAGTGCTTTATATAATAACTCTACAGGAGCTAGAAATACTGCGGTTGGTAGAGGAGCATTAACAGCAAATACAACTGCACATAGAAATACTGGGGTTGGTGTATATGCTTTAACCAGTAATACAACAGGTACATACAACACTGCTTGTGGTGATTCTAGTTTATTTGCTAATACAACAGGTAATTATAATACTGCTGTCGGTAATGGTGCATTAGCAGCAAACACAACTTCATCTTATAATTGTGCTTTTGGTAAAGATGCATTAACTGCAAACACAACAGGTAGTTTCAACTTTGCTTTTGGTAATAATGCACTGGATGCAAACACAACTGGTGAAGTAAATGTAGCTGTTGCCAATGCATTAGGTGCAAATACTACAGGTAATAATAATATTGCTATTGGTAGTAATTCATTAGATACAAACACAACTGGGGGTGAGTGTACTGCGATAGGTAGAGGTGCATTAAAAACTTCAAATTCCAATGCTAATGTTGCTGTTGGTTATTTTGCAGCATATTACACCACAACAGGAGTTGAGAATGTTGGTGTTGGTAATAGTGCATTGAAAGCAAATACAACAGGTGCTTATAATACTGCTGTTGGTTTTGAGGCATTAGCAAATAATACAACTGCTATTGTTGGTACTGCTATAGGGTGGGGTGCATTACAGAAAAACACAACAGGAGCACAGAACACTGCTGTTGGTGCAAATAGTCTGCAAAATAATACGACTGGTAGTTATAATGTTGCTCTGGGTAGGCAGAGTTTGCAGACTAACACCACAACATCTTATAATACTGCTGTTGGATATCAAGCATTAGAGGCAAACACAACATCTTATAATACTGCTGTTGGATATCAAGCATTAGAGGCAAACACAACAGGAGAATGGAATAATGCTCTTGGTGCTCAAGCATTAGCTGTAAACACAACTGGTGCTTATTGTGTTGCTGTTGGTAAAGGTGCATTACAAGCAAACACAACTGCAAATTATAACATTGCAGTAGGTGTTTATGCTTTAAAAACAAACACAACAGGTGCTTATAATACTGCTATGGGTCATGCAGCATTAGAAGATAGCACAACTGCATCTCATAACACTGCTATTGGATATGGTGTTTTAAGAGATGCCACTGGTGCTGAGAACACTGGTGTTGGTAAAGAAGTATTAGTTGCATGTACAACAGGTGATAATAATACAGGTGTTGGAAGACAGACTTTAAATTCTCTAACAACTGGAAGATTTAATACTGCGCTTGGTACTAGTGGTCAAGGTGTGACGACAGGTGAGAACAATTCATTTATTGGATATAATGCTGGATCAGCATCTTCTCCCTCTGGAAATATAACAACAGGTAACAATAACTTTGTTCTTGGTGATGACTATATTGCTAATTTATATTGCAATGATACCTCAATTAGTTCTTCAGACGCAAGAGATAAGACTGATGTAGAAGACTTTAAGTATGGTTTATCATGGATTACTGAACTAAGACCTGTTACTTATCGTTGGGACAAAAGAACATGGTATGGAGATGATGAAAATCCTAAAGGAACTCCTGATGGAAGTAAGAAACGTGATCGCATACATATAGGTTTCTTAGCGCAAGAAGCAATCGAAGTTGAGAAGAAACATGGTTATGCTGGCAAGAAAGATGATATGTTGATTGTGAACCAAAATGAGGATGAAAATGATCCTTCATATGGTTATAAGTATGAGAGATTAGTCCCTGTTCTTGTAAATGCTATCAAGGAACTCTCTGCCAAGGTAGAAGCACTTGAAAGTAAACTAAATAACTAGAAAGTATAAGACATGACTAGAGCAAGAGAACTCGCTAGATTAGGAAATGAGAATGT
>Ga0315331_10004148_pt1 | contig 10953 bp, 5 predicted proteins | sample M160m34915metaG_FD_203456 | JGI IMG/M metagenome (GOLD analysis project Ga0315331, IMG submission 203456) | Ammonia-oxidizing marine archaeal communities from Monterey Bay, California, United States - M1 60m 34915 | ecosystem: Environmental > Aquatic > Marine > Intertidal zone | place: USA... | reverse complement strand
TGAAGGGCTTTTGCACCGATGTCTTCTTCGATTATGCCAAGCGTTTCATTAGTCGCGTGAAGAATGATGACAAGCCCTTCTTTGTCTATCTCTGCACCAACGCACCTCACGGCCCGATGCATTCTCCGCAGAAGTCCAGCAAGCCGTACGCCAAGCAGGGCGTCAACGTCGCCAATTTCTTCGGGATGATCTCCAATATCGATGACAACGTCGGTGCCATGCGTGCTTTTCTCGACAAAGAAGGTCTGACCGAGGACACTATCTTCATTTTCACAACTGACAACGGCACCTCCACCGGTGCCAACGTGCACAACAACGGCATGCGAGGTCGCAAGGGCAGCGAGTATGACGGCGGGCACCGTGTCCCCTTCTTCATCCACTGGCCCAAGGGTGGCCTGACGCAGGGGCGCAACGTGGACATGATCACCTCTTACGTGGATATCGTTCCTACCCTGATTGACTACTGCAATGTTCCTGCTCCCAAAGGCGTGAAATTCGATGGCGTCAATATCCGGCCTCTCATCGAGGGAAATGCAAAGAACTGGAAAGATCGAATCCTGGTAACCGACAGCCAGCGTGTACGGGATCCAATTAAGTGGCGTAAGAGTGCCGTAATGACTGACCAGTGGCGACTGGTCAATGGTAAGGAACTGTATGACATCAATATCGACCCAGGCCAAAAGCAGGATATCGCCAGCGCCCATCCGGCCGTGGTATCCCGCCTCACCAGGTTTTATGATGCCTGGTGGAAAGAAATCGTGCCTACCTTTGGCAAGCCCACGGCCATCTATCTTGGAGCTGATGCACCGTTGGCCAATCCGGTGACATTAACCTGCCACGACTGGATTGCGAATGGCAGTACTCCCTGGAACCAACGACACATCCGCAATGCTGAAAAGAAGCCGTCCAACACCGGGTTCTGGGCCGTCGATGTCAAACGCAAGGGTCGCTACACCGTCGAATTACGCCGTTGGCCCAAGGAAGCAGATCGCGGCATCACGGCTTCCTTGAAAGCCGGTGCCAATGTTCCCGGCGTCACTCCATTTCGTGCCGTGCCGGGTCGATCTTTTGCAGCCGTTAAAGCACACCTCAAGCTTGGGGGCCAGGAACTGACCCTGCCCGTTAAACCGGGCGCCAACTCCGTAACCTTTAAGCTCGACCTGGAGCCCGGTCGTGATCAATTGTGGGCCAAGTTCACCGATGCCAAGGGAACCCCGATGGGTGCGTTTTATGCATATGTCACCAAACTCGATTAGCACGGTGGACACATAACCCTTTAACCAAAAACAACTTGAATACTGAACCACTTTTTTTCCTGTTCACATCGCCCTGGGGAGATTAGCATCTTGACCATGAAAACATCCCTTATGCTCGTGTGCGCCATTGCATTGGCTTCACCCCTGTCAGCTCAACCGAACACGCCGGTCGCCAAGGCTGAGCTGTTGAAACTGACCGGGAACCTTCAAGCAGCCTCGCCCAGCAAGGATATTCATATCCTTTGGCTATATGGACCGGAGGATCACCGGGGCGGGGAGCACGACTACATCCGCATCAAGGAATTGTTCGTGCCATTACTGAAGAGCATTCCGCGAGTTACCGTGGACGAGGCCTACCAGTTTCCTACCCAGGCCCAGTTTGACAAGGCAGACCTGCTAATCCAGTACCTGCATCTACCAGCTGTCACCGACAAACAGTTCGCCAGCTATCAGAATTTCGTCAATGACGGCGGGCGGGTGGTTTCTATTCACGAGTCCTGTATCATTCGACCGGTTGATCGAGCGCACAAGCTGGCCGGCTGCATCGGTTGCGCCTGGAAGGGCAACGATGCCTCTCGCTGGAGCAAATTCAGCCGGAACGAACCGCTCTTTCTTAACACCAAGCACCCTGTCTTTTCCGGATTACCCAAGAGCATTCGGTTTAACGATGAATCGTACTGGAACATGATCCAACGTGAACAGGTCGAGGTGGTCGGGGCCGTCGGCACCTCGGCCAACACACAGACTCAAACATTCGCAGACCTGGTCAGCGGAAAGGAAATCCGCGGACAGGCATTCTGGACCTATACGCCAGGAAAGGGTCGTGTCTTTGGTACGACCACCGGACATTTCACCTATACCTACCACGATCCCATGTACCGCCTGCTACTCGTGCGAGGCATCGCCTGGGCACTGGAAGAAAAGCCGGACGCGTTCCTGCCGATTGTTTTTGCCGGCATCACCGACGACAAGGGAATGGTAGGTACGAAGGATATGATGATGAACTACAAGAATCGCAAGAAATAAGTACATCGAGACCTATCGCCTCGTACCAGTCGCATCAAGACTTGCCCTGGCCTGAACCGGGATTCTATGCAGGTTCGCAAAATCAACAACTCCGAGATGCACTGCGTCCGGACTGACCTTCCTATTTCCCGAAAATCTGATCGTTCGGGTTACCCCGTGACAACAGGTAGGCAAGCAGATCAAGCACCTCGTCACGGTTCAGCTTATCCAGCAGGCCCGTCGGCATCAGCGAGACCTTCGACGGAGTCGCCGATTCAACGTCCCCCTTGGCGATCTCCACGATCTTACTCGCATCAAAGGGGTCGGTCATGACGACAAGCTTTTCCTTATCATCCCCCACGATGCGACCCGTGATGACTTTACCTGCCGCCGTCAGGATCGTGGTTGCCCGGTACTGATCAGAAATCACCTTGCTCGGTGTCACCAGGGATTCACCCAGGTCCGCGATACTGAAACGTCCCGCGACATTGGTCAGGTCCGATCCGGTAGCACCACCGTTGCCGTCAAAACGATGGCAGGCCAGGCAGCGAGCGGCAGCAAACGTGCGTTTACCATTTTCGAACGACCGATTCGTCAATCCACCCTGCGATGCCTGCACCAGGTCGGCCACCGTCCACTTCTTCCCCGGCCCCTTTGGTTGCGGTAGTTTCGCCAGGTTAGCTGCTGGCGCCAACGTCGTAGCCGCCAGCGCTTTCTTTTCTGAGTCCGACACGTTCGCCAGGGCCTCGTTACGAATATTGTTGATAAAGCCTTGATAGCTGGCACCGCCATTGCGCTTCAATGCTCCGTTAAACCATTCGAAGTAGGTTTTCCGCTGCTCCAACGTCCAGCCAAACCGCATGTTTCGCAGCACGAGGGCATAGTGAATCTTCTGCAAATCAGGTGTGTTCGCCAGCATCTGGGCGATCGTCCCACCGTATCCGGCATTCCGAGCCAATAACTCAGCCGTCACATCGTGGTCCACCTCGTATTCCTTTTCCATTAACGCCAGCGTTTTCGTGATCACGGTGGGCGAATTCACGTAGACCAACACCCGGCTCAATTCCCGGTCCAGGTCCATGTCCCCACTGGGAAAAAACGGATCGAGCGTACGCGCAACCGCATCTGCGGTCGCCTGCCCCGGTTCCCCCATGCGCACGAAGGCAAGGGCGTAAAGTCGCAGCAGTTCTAGTTTCTGGGTGCGACTCAGCAGCTTGAAATTCAACGCCTGCAGGTTGGCCAGCAATTTCCCTTGCAAGGCGGTATCACCCTGTCGCGTCAGGGCCACTCCACCGGTGATCAATGTCTGCGGATCCTGCGCCTGCAGCACCTTCTGCTGCCATTGCCCGGCCGGCTGGTTTTCCAACACGGTACGGGCAGCAAAGCGGATATGCCGATCCTTGTGCGCCAGGTAAGGCCAGGCGGACTCTACGGCTGCTGGATCTTCTTTACCGTGAAACGCTTCCAGCTTGCGACGCAACGCTCGCAGTTCAGCAAATTTAAGATCACCGCCGCTAGCCGGCTGCGTTGATTCCTTACCCACGTAAGTCACCCGGTACAATTCCGATTGTGCGCCTCGTCCACCAATTGTGAAATAAAGGGCGCCATCAGGACCGACCGCTGCATCAGTCAGCGGCAACGGTGTCCGTGAAACGAATTCCTCCCGCACCCCACGATAACTGGATCCATCCTCCTCGAGGTGGATGGCATACATCGTTCCAAAGGTCCAATCGAGCAGGTAAAGCGCTTTCTGGTACTTGGCCGGGAATTTTGCCCCCGTGCCAAAGGTAACGCCCACGGGTGACCCGGGGCCGATATTGACGACCGGCGGAAGGCTATCCACGTAATAGGTCGGCCATTTACCGGTTCCACTACGCCAGCCGAACTCACTGCCACTGACGGCATGCACGACTCGCGTGGGACGATACCAGGGCGAACCCAGGTCCCATTCCATGTCGGCATCGTAAACAAACAACTCGCCTTCCGGACTGAAATCCATGTCGTAAGGATTCCGGTATCCATTACTGATGATCTCCCACGTCTTGCCCTCGGGATCGGTCTTCGCAACCCACCCACCAGGCGCCAGTTTTCCACGAGCGTGTCCTCGGGCATCCCACTGGCGAGGCAACAGCAGGTCTTCGGACCAATTCGGTCGCATGCGACTGGCGTCGAACTTCTCGGGTGGATTCGTATGATTACCTGCCACCAGGTAAATTGACTTGCCGTCCGGTGACAGCCGCAGTGCGTGAGGCCCATGCTCACCACCTCCCTGGATTTTTTTAAGCAACTTCACCTCGTCATATTGGTCGTCGCCGTTCGTATCCCGCGCCCGATAGAACCCGGATCCTGGCCCACCGTTCACCGAGATATAGAGGCTGTCAAAGGCGTAGAGCATTCCCTGCGAACTAGAAATCTTGGCATTGAGTTTCTCGACGCGGGTCTCTGCCTTGCTACCAATGCCCGGCGGGGTGATTCGATACAGCCCCTTGTTCCCCTGGTCACTGGCAATCAAACGCCCCTTGTTATCAAACGCGATGCTGACCCACGACCCCTGCGTCCCCTTCGGTACCGTGTAAAGCAACTCCACCTGGAAACCAGGCAACAGGTTAAAGGAACGCTGCGCTGCAGTGGCTACCGCCGATTTGACGGCAAAAACATTCCCCCAGGGCTGCATACCGATTTTCCCCAGTTCCCTGGCGGCCACCCACTCTTTTGCATTCGCCGTCTTGGCAACCTGCCACGTTTTATCACTTAACACGTATCGCGTGCCGCCCTTGGCATCGGTCAACACGACCTTGGCTACGAGGCCGGCGGGTCCACCCTGGTTCGAGGCATGAATTTCCAGCAGGTTCGACCCAGCCTTCACGTGCTTCTGGATATCGAGGCGTGCCGGCGCTTCCCAGCCCGAGTCGCTCAACAGCCGTTTGCCATTGAGCATAATCGTCATCTGGTTGTCGCAAGTGGCGATCAAGGAAGCCTTACTGGTTCCCCCTGCAAATTCCTTGCGGAAAACGAACGAATCCTTTTCGCCCGTCTTACCCGGACCCCAGATCCAGGTGGCCTTGGGACCACCCGCCAGTTGTTTTTTCGTATCCTTTGGTTTGGTTTTGGGAGCTACTTTTTTCTTGGCGCCTACCACGACTGAGGGCGAGACCGTGGGTTTCTGAAGCGACACCTTATCGTTACTTTGTGCCTGTACGATGCCAGCTCCGTTGGTCAGCAACAATGCATAAACCAGGCCAGCAACACATCCACTATAGAAGCACTTCATCATGCCGATTCTCCTCACAGCTCTCTGCAGGTCAATCTCGAAATAGGTTCGCGTAAAGCCCGGTCCGCCGAGCGTCACCATGATACCAATACATCACTCAGAGGTTAAGCGTTGGGGGACCGGATCCTGGACCCGTCCCGAAGGCCGTACGCCGGTACCCGGTTGATTGCGGTCCCCAAGTTCTTTTCTCGCTTTACCAGCAACTTCCATCAGTTTGGCGACCATCCGCGGTTGCTTTTTCGCTAGATCCAGGCTTTCGCCTGGATCGTTCACGACGTCATACAGTCGCGGTTTCACCCGCCGCCCTTTTTCCCCCGCACCCACCAGGTAGTCCACGTATAGCTTCAACGCGCCACTACGGACCGCTTGCAACTGGTTCACGCGGTAATAGTAAAATGCCTCATGGGGACTGGCAACGCCCCGTTTCCCTTCCATCAGGGGCCAGATATTCTTGCCGTCGATGGGAAACCGAGGAACTTTCTGCGCTCCTGCCAGCACCGCAAAGGTCGGCAACATATCCATCATCGTACTAAGCTCCGGACAAACCGTTCCCGCAGGTATTTTCCCTGGCCAGCGCATGATACACGGGACACGCATACCACCCTCCGCAGTGGTATAACCCCATCCCGCCAGCGGCTGGTTACTACCCTGCGGTGGCTCCCGACGCGGGGCACCATTGTCGGAAGTCCAGATCACCAGCGTTTGTTCATCCAGCTTGAGTTCTTTCAACACCTTCAGAATCTGGCCCAGCGACCAGTCGAGCTCCTCGACCGAGTCACCCCACGGTCCATTGCGAGATTTCCCTTTGAAAGCGGCGCTGGCGTACGGGGCCCGCGTACTCCCCGGCATGCACTCGGGAAAATAGAGAAAGAAAGGACCGTCCCGGTTCTTTCGAATCCAGTCCACGGCCGCTTCCGTCAGTCGCTTGGTCAGTAAATCACGATCCGTTGGCGCCTCGAGAACCTTTTCGTTTTCCATCAAGGGTAACTCGGGCCAGTTTTTGGTCGGCCGTGGTGTCATATCATCACTGTACGGGATTCCCAGGTAGTAATCGAAACCCTGTCGCGTCGGCAGAAATTTCGGTTGGTCCCCAAGATGCCACTTTCCAAAGATTGAGGTCGCATAGCCAGACGCTTTCAGTATCTCAGCAATCGTCATTTCGTCGGGATGCAAGCCGATCGGTGACACCGGACGCAAGACGGCACCGTCCGTGACGTCCATGCTTACCCGGCAGGGATAGCAACCGGTCATCAGTGCAGCACGACTGGGGGTGCAAACCCCACTGGCCGAATAGTAGTGAGTGAACTTCCGACCCTCTGCCGCCATTTGTTTCAGATGCGGTGTACGGTGCAAGGTAGAACCAAATGGCTCTACATCCGCATAGCCGAGATTGTCACAGGAAATATAAATGATATTTGGCTGCTGGACCTTGCCCTGCCGCGGCGCCTCGGCGTAAACATCTCCAGCCACCGCGATTACAAGTCCTAGCACCCACATCCTGAGTTTGGTCATCGATTCATCCCTACCCTGAAATTAAGACAAGCTGATTATAGCCGCTTTTACACGCCCAATGCACGGGGCGGCGATAACCGACTCCCCCCATCCCGGCTTCTTGAAGGCGTCACGAAAAACAGGTATTACTAGAGATTAACGTCGACTTCACCCTCTGCCCTGGAAAGACCCTGCCCATGTTCCGCATACGCCACTTCGTTATTTTCAGCTCAATCTTGTTCAGCGGTTTTTCCACGCTGCAGGCAGATGTCCAACTAGCTGGGCTTTTCACCGACCACATGGTCCTTCAACGCCAGTCCAGGGTTCCGGTCTGGGGAAGCGCCGCCGATGGCGAAAACGTAACCGTCACGATCGGTGATCAGACGCACACCACCACGGCTCAGCAGGGCCGCTGGCGCGTTCATCTCAAACCAATGCAGGCTGGTGGTCCTCATAAACTCACTGTTTCGGGAACCAACACGTTGACGATCCAGGACATCCTGGTAGGTGAAGTCTGGCTCTGCTCCGGCCAATCGAACATGGCCATGACCGTGGCACGCGCCAAGGATTTCGCCGCCGAGCAGAAAGCCGCCAGCCATCCCCAACTCCGCATGTACACCGTCACCAAAAATGCCACCCCGAAACTGCAAACCGACTGCAAGGGCACGTGGCAGGTCTGTCAACCTGACACCGTCGGCAGCTTTTCGGCTTCTGCCTATTTCTTCGGTCGTAAGCTACAGCAGGAACTCAACGTACCCGTGGGACTCATCAACAGTTCCTGGGGCGGTACTGACGTAGCTGCCTGGACCAGCCTCCCTGCCCAGCAGGCGGTCGCGGCCATCGTTCCCAAGCTCGACGCCTACAACAAGACCATCGCCAGCTATGACGCCACGGCAACTGCGGCCCGAAATGAAAAGGCACTGGAGCGTTGGAAAGCTGCCGCCGCCAAGGCTCGAGCTGACGGCGAAAAGATTCCTCGTCGCCCCCGTCTCCAGGTGGATCCAGCCGTGAATCAGAATCGACCGGCCAACCTCTACAACGGTATGATTCATCCACTTATCGGTTATGGCATACGGGGCGCCATCTGGTACCAGGGCGAGCGTAATTCCAAGACCATCCCGGACGGCCAACTGTACGCAAGTCAACTCAAGACCATGATCACGGACTGGCGAGAGCGATGGGGAATCGGGGACTTTCAGTTCATCACGGTACAACTGCCCAATTTCAAGGCACGTCAGAAGGAACCCATTCAAAACACCGGCTGGGTAGCCGTCCGTGAAAGCGAGCTCAAGTCACTGCGACTGCCCAACACGGGAATCGCGATCACCACGGACGTGGGCGAGGCCAACGACATTCACCCCAAGGACAAGCAGACCGTCGGACTGCGTCTGGCTCTCTGGGCGCTGGGAACTACCTACGGACAGGAGATTGTTCACAGCGGTCCCCTGTTTAGCTCACTGCAGTTGAAAGCTGCCCGGAAAACCGCCAAGGGAACCCTGCGTCCGGGGACCTTGACCCTCTATTTCGAGCATGTTGGTGATGCCCTCAAAACGAGTGATGGCAAGAAGCTCAGAGGTTTTGCGATTGCAGGGGAAGATAAGGTGTTTCACCACGCGTTCGCTGTCATCAACGAGGACGGTACGGTCACCGTCATGAACAAGTCCGTCGAAAAGCCCGTTGCCGTACGCTACAACTGGGCCGACAATCCCGATGGCAACCTCGTTAACTCCGTTGACCTGCCTGCCGCACCGTTCCGGACCGACGGCTGGAAACTCGAATAACGACGCCCCTTACCGCTTAAGCAACTCCGAGATGGCGATCTTTTCAAAAACCACGTGTGACTGGCTGCCCTCGTAGACAATCCCGATGTGCTCGTCGTCAACACGAGAGAGACTCGGATACCCCGCTCCCGAACCCTCATCCAGGAGCATCCGGTACTTTTCCGGCCAGGTCTTGCCATCATCCATGCTGACCTGGATCGAGTGGTGGTGCCGACCGCTGGTCGAGTAAGGATTTGCAAACAGCAAGAGTGCCGTTTTCTTACCATCTACCACGTAATCAAATCGGTAAAGGCTCCCATTGCAATGGGGTTCAATCAACGCTTTACGATTCGTCGCATGGGGAGTCCAGCTTTTTCCCAGGTCTTTCGTAACGGCGACTGTTCTCGCGAATACACCGCTGCGTTCTGTCCGCATATTTAGCATTATCGACCCGTCACTCAATTCCACTGCCTGGCATTCGCTGTTCCCCAGGGAGGCGGCGGCACTCACTTTCCAGGTCGCCCCGTGATCCTTGCTAACCAGCAAGTTAGAGAAGTTCTCATCGTTTTCGTTGCGCCCCTGCGTGGGCATCACTAACGTCCCATCTCGCAGGGCGATGCCCTGCTGCGGTGACGGCGCATAAAGAATCCAGTCCTTCTTCTTCCAGGTCCGCGTCATGTTTTTGGGTTTACTCCAGGTCTTCCCATCATCCTTGGAACGAATCATCAGCATCTGCGCACTCTTACCTATCTCGAACCCCTTCTCCGATCCATCTCCCTGCCATTGATGTTTTCCCGCCTTCCCAACCATCCAGACGCCGAAGCAGAAGATCTCGCCGCTCGCCGGATCCACGATGATTCCCGGGTCACTGACCCCGTTGATCTCCTGTGGGAAGCCTCCGTAAGTCCCCATGTCCATGATGACACGCTGGGGATCCCACGTCTTGCCTCCGTCGGTACTCCGCATCAATCCGATATCGATATCTTCCTGCAGATCCTTCCGCCTTCGGCGCCGCATATCGTAGACGCACAGCAGCGTCCCCTCCGTGGTCGTTGCCAGCGCCGGAATGCGATAGGTGTGCACACCATCATCCCAGTGACGCCGCAGGGCCACTCCGATACGTTTTGATTCAGCCCCGCTAGCCCGGATGCCGGTAACCGCACCGGTATTCGTCTCCACTCGCGTGACCGAAGCGGCCACCCTGCTCAGCAGGCTTGCATTAGGCTTTAGGCGACCGGACAGCCAGAAAACATTCGCACCCTTCTTTAGTCGCGCATGCCCGTGAAACGTCATCGTCTGGGCCGCTGCCAGGCGATCCCCGAAACCCACTGTCGTTTCGAACTTACCCTCCCCGCTTGCCTGGAATAATTTAAGCGTGTCCAGGTCCTGTACATCATCGCAGCCAGCGAGCGACACCGTCACCGACTCCAATTGAACGAACGGCTTATCCGCTGTGATCGTCAGGCTCAACAACGCGTTATGGTCATTCCGGATTAACACCGGATGCACACGTTTCTTGACCACCGCCGACAACTCAGCCGCCGTTGCTCCGGCCTGCGCCTGGATCAACATGACCGCCACGGAAAATGCTAGCCGATACGGGAAACAATTGAAAACTTTCATCTACGGTTCCTTGTCAATTCGTTTTAATTACCTGAAGCGACTACGCGTCTTCAACCAGAGCAATATAAAGCGTCATCAGCAGCACACAACAAAACCCTGTCGCGTCACCTGTTATTGATCAACGGAGACCAGTCGGAAAAACAACAACTGATAGCCATCCTTGGAAAAACGCTGCTCCAACCTGAGCTCTGCACTGGGGAAATGCTCGGCGTAATACTTCTCCCACGCTCCCTCCACCAGGCCCGCCACATCCCACGGGCGCAGATAACGGACGAAGTAGATCGATTGATCTGCCACCGCTTGCTTCAACAGCGTCCGGCCATCCGTCAGACCGATCTCGCCAAGCGCGGCGTGGTAACGCGCGGACCGCACACTCCAACCCGAAGGCATTAAACGCGTTGATCCAAGCGGCAACCGTTCGCTAAACGGTCCACCGCCCACGTGAGCCAAAGCAACACCGGGATCCAGTGGAACCAACAGACCTGGCGACTGCGATTTATCAACAAAGGACTCAATACTGCGACGAACGAAAACCCGTTGACCGCTT